>Ga0114922_10007322_pt1 | contig 10104 bp, 13 predicted proteins | sample AartaG_FD_100975 | JGI IMG/M metagenome (GOLD analysis project Ga0114922, IMG submission 100975) | Deep subsurface microbial communities from Aarhus Bay to uncover new lineages of life (NeLLi) - Aarhus_00045 metaG | ecosystem: Environmental > Aquatic > Marine > Oceanic > Sediment | place...
AATTAAAGAAGTCTTGAACCAATATGACCTGGTCAGAGACATGGATTATCAAACTCCACCGGGTGAGAAACCAACCTTGAATTCTTTTCTATTGTGGATAGCTAAGGGGAGGAATATTCCCGGCGTAAGCTTGTGGGTGCCAATACCTTTTTACCTGGCAGCGATGGAAGACCCTCAAGCTCAAAGGAAAGTCCTGAGCTTTTTAAATGAAAGATTAGACCTGAAAATTGATTTTAGTGACGTAGATCAGGAGATTCGGGAACAGAATGAACAACTAACACGGGCAAGGTCTCTTTTTCCTGAGATCGATGATTATATTAACAGGTTGGAAAGCAACCTTACGCTATCTGAGGAAGAGAATGGAGAGCTAATTAAAAAAATTGAGGATTTTCTAAGGGAAGAAGGCTGAGTCTTACTTAGACAAAAGAATTTTATCAAGATGCTAGCCAAGGTAAAAAGTGCTGCTGTTGTGGGTCTGGAGGGAGCCGTAGTGGAAGTAGAGGTGGATTTATCACCAGGCTTACCTTCTTTCACGAAGGTTGCGACATAGCACACACTTCGCTTGAAACAGGTAAAATACCCTGTAGTCTGGCGGGATTATTACCATCTATCCAAACTTTTATCTCCAGTGTTTCAAGTGCTAGTTTCTTTTCGGCATATCCGAAGTCCGCTAGATTTTGCTTGACAATCTTACAAAATTCCTCTACCTTCTCAAGGTCGATATGACTCTCGTTGGCTTGCTCTAGCCTTTTCTGTGTCTCCTGAATTGCCCTGTGCAGTTCAGTCCTCTCACGGTTTATCTTCTCATTTTCGTTAGCTACTATATCTTCTGGGAAGCCTTTCATAGCCCACTGCAATAATTGCTTTTGCTCTTTATCGAGAGCCTTGAGCCTCTTTACCATGCGGTCTAGTTCTTCTTCCAAAAAACTCTCTTGATTTATGCCACATTGTGTTTGCTGTAGACCTGTTAGTATAATCCCCGGATTATCAAGTGCTTTAGCAACCTCAGCCCAAACGACCTCGTCTAATTTGCTTGCATTTATAGTCTTACTAGTGCAGCGTTTATCTGAAAGCAATCTCACTCGGCCGCTACATCGGTAATACGGCTTACCATGTACAGGAACGCCGTGGTATTTTCTACCACATGACACACAAAAGAGTCTCCCCGATAGTAAGTAGCTCAGCTTCTGATTGCGTGGGGATAGTTCTCTATTCCTGTCTAATTGCCTCTGGATCAGTTCCCATTCTTCCCAAGTAAAAGCGGCGCAGTCAACTGCATTAGGAATTAAAACATGTTCTGCTTCAGAGCAGATAACACGCTTCTTACCCTCCGTCCTCGTCTTGCCAGCATAACTCTTGCCGGCATAGGCAGGGTTACGCATAATACGCCCTACCGTTCCACGACTCCACCTATATCCGCCTTTGGGAGCTACTATGTGTTTCTCCATTAACCTTCGACAAGCCTCGTTCAAAAATATACCCTCTTCAATTACCCATTGCCCTATCATTTTTACTATGGCGAGTTTGTCATTCGCTACATTAATACCATGCTCTCTGTCGTAATCATAACCGTATAAAACACCCCGTCCTGTTGGCAGCTTGCCATTCCTTATTCTTTCACGCTTTCCCCGCATTGTCCGCTCTTTTATCTTCTCGGCTTCCAACTTGGCGGCATACCCCTTTATATGTGTTATGAGTAGTCCGACGTCTGAATTGTCCAAGTCCTCAGTAACCAAGATTAACTCAACCCCACTTCGCTCTATTTCCTCTTGCAGAATAATGAAATGAACTGGGTCTCTTGATAAACGGTCTAGAGTATAGGCAACAACTGCATCCACTTCCTTATCCCTCACCCATTGCCTGAGTTGAGCCAATTTCGGTCGGTCAAGAGATAAGCCTGAGTAAGTCTCTTTGCCGGTGTATTTCTCGCTTATCTCGTAGCCAAGCTCGTATGCTTTGTCCTGGCATGCTTTAAGCTGACTATCAAGGCTCGTGCCTTCCCGTTCTTGGTCCTCTGTTGATACTCGACAATAGATTGCTGCTGATTTCATGACTACCCCCTTTATCGAACTATCTGAAGGAAACCCAATGTAACTAAAATGACAGTCAGAACTATTAAGACAATCGTCAATTTATTTAGGATTCTTGAGTGTTTATTGATATCGACATCCAATCGCCGAATTGCTGCTACTAAACTCTGTATAAATGGAATTTCGAGACCCATCCTTGCCTCTATGGGTAAGTCCACAGGAAGCTCCATCTTTGTAGGAAGCCCAGTCTCTGAGTCATATTCAAACTTTATTTCCCATTTCTCTTTATTCACCATTAATCTCCTTAGTCCTCCCGTCGGTTGATATTCTGCAATAGATAGCTGCTTTCATATCTTTACCCTCTTCCACAATACAATTACACCTGTTTAATCTCAAAACCACAACGGTTCAGGATTCTGTAGGCATCCATTGTTGTATATGCTATTCTCGGTAATCCAGTGATGAGTTCAATCGGCTGTTTTATGGGATAGCGTCTATCATCTATGTCTATGTAATACTTCCTTATTGGGTCAGGCTCAACCTTCTTCAATGCCTTTTCAATCTCTTGCTTACTTGAACGATAGCTATTTCCGCTTAAAATAAAATCCTGCATTTTGAACCTCCTATTACACTTACTACTACACCTATTTTACACAGACCGCTCTCTTTTGTCAATACCCCTTTGGGAAAATGTTAATCACTCTTGTATCGCCATTCCGTAAACTCAAAATGCACTCCATTCCTTAGTTTGAAGTCGCAGGTCTTTCCCTTGAGTGGATTGCTGGGATCTTTAGGTGTTTTAGCTTTGTAGGCAAAGGCTGTTTTCATATCCATCGATATATAGAGTCTCGGCAACTGTGCACTGAAGGTCCTACCCCTCGCTAATATCTTTGATTCGTCCTTTTGCAGGAATATGACAGCTACACCCCTACCGATAGCGTCGTGAATGGCTTGCTGCTCTTCTGCTATCCGGTAGTAAGGGTCGCCGACATCAATGTAATCGAATATAGAAAGTATATCTGGGTGTATTTTCTGCAAGTAACCGGGCTGAATGACCCTGGCAGTGAAATTCCAGTCCTCGATGTATTTGCTGGGCTCAATATTCTGCAACCTCTCACTTAGCTCTTCAGCCGACACCTCATTCGTCCAATAATCAATAACCCATTTATCGTCATTGTTCTTAATGATATTCACGGCTAGAGCCGTCTTTCCACTATCGGTAACACCCGCAAAGGTGAGCAAATTCCCTGGATATGTATTGAAGTGCTTATGAATGCCAAATGGCAGCCATAAATCAAGCGGCTTGCCCAGAGCTGTGACCTTGTAATTGATTATATCGTTTTGGCTTATCTGGCGAAACCTTCTGCCATCCGTAGGATGCTTTTCAATTTCCTTATTCTCAAGTAAAGCAAGCAATCTGCGTCGATAGTGCTTTTGCTCTTGGGTTGTTATTCCTAGTTCATAATCAAGAGTTCTTACTTCCCAGTATCGGAATCCTTGGGAACGAACAAACTCTCGGACATCTTCAATTCCAAAATTGTGCACTTTTTGTGCTATCTTTGTGCTATTTGAAGCTAAATTATCCTCAAGGATACAAGTATATATACTATTATATTCATTAAGGGGAGTGACCTTTAGCGAGAGGAAATCTTCTTGAGAATGTCCCTGTTCCAGCCACTCTGTTATGTCTTTCGCGGTATGTGGCACTTCTACCACTGCGAGGCTTTTGGCCCTACCCCCTAGGGACTCTAGGACACTAATAGCGTGCTTTCTGCCCTCAGTATCGTTATCGGGAACGATTATCACTTTAGCCCCAGACAACATCTCAGAGTACTCGGGCTTCCATTTGCCGGCACCAAACGGGTTAGTAGTTGCGATAAGCCCTAATGCCCAAAGGCTATCACAGTCCTTTTCGCCTTCTGTAATATAAATGGTGTCTTCCCTACCTGCAGCCCGTTTAATATCAGGCAGGTGATATATGACTTGCTTAACGCCCTGCAACCCCCACTTCCAATCGCCATTGTTGCCAAGTGTGCGAACTCTAAAGTCCTTCGGTTTATAGCGAACTATCTCAAATAGAAACTGCCCAGTTTCGTCCTGATAGGGATAAGTAGCCTCTATAACAGGCGCCTGGAGACCAGTCAAGAAAAGATCGCCTTCTGATAGGTTGAGTTTGGCTAGTATTTGGGAGGTCTGGCAACCTGCTTTGCAGTGAAGCAATATCCTATTACCATTAAGAGTGACTGACAATGAAGGATTGTGGTCATTATGCGCTGGACACAGGACATTGTAGCCGTTCTTTATTCTCTGGCGTGGCGCTGCGGGAAACAGGCTAAGGAATTGGTCAAAACTCCTGCTTGTATCCATTATCAATCTTCATTAGGTTTCCTCTTGCTTGAAGTATACGGCGCATAAGTCTGCAGAAGCTCGGCGTGGTCTCTTCGCTATATCTCCAATTACAAACCACCGTAATCTTATTCCTCTGGCTCTTGCCCTCATTACTCTGAACTGTCTTCCCCTTCATTCAACCACCTCGAAACAACCTTGCCTTTAGTTCCTGGTATGCATTGTGAAAAGCCAGTGCGTTGACATTGGCCTTGCCTTCTTGCCATTTGGAGATTAGTTCAGGTTTGGGAGAATCAAAAACAAAGGTGCAGCGCCGGGCATTCTGGCGGTCTATTCCTGAAAGGCGAGTGCCAGAACAGTAAAGGAAAGCTGCTAGAGCTATATCAGAGGTTTCATAGGTCTGTGTTTCCATTGCCATCGTTCATTTCCCGAAACAGAAGCTACGCTAACAGAAGCCTAGTTTCAGTTTAATGTATGAGAGTCAAATGGCAAAGGAATTTATAAGAACCTAGAAATTCAAGTTTGCAGCGGGGTGATAATTTCCCGAAACTGCTGTATGGCGTGGGTTACCGTGCTTAGGTCATATCTTCCGTATTCATCTGGGTGCTTTCCTTCCCATCTGTTCAGTGCCTGCACCGGACCCAAGCCTTGCATTTCGGATAGTTGATACCATTCTGACCAGCGTTTCATTTGTCTCTGCATTGCGTCAGATAACTTGATTTTTTTAGCAGGACGCTCGTTTCCTCGCAGTTTAAGAAGCTTTTCTTCAATATCTTCATCCCAAATTTTTTCCCAGAGTTTTTTGGAACTCCAGCGATTAAGTTGCACCTTCACAGTTAGTGTTTCTCCATATTCATCTATCCAGTCTAGTTCGTCTATTGTGCTCTTTCCTAAATTATTTGTTCTATTCTCAAAGCTCACTTGTGCTCCTAGGTCATATTCCATCCACGTAAATACTTCCGACTCACCAGTAAACAAATAATAAAAGATACTATTGAATAAAGCAGAAGGCAAACCGAAATCCGCTAAGAGTTGATTAATGTCAGAGGGCAATTGGCCTTTTATCCCGCTGCTCTCAGAAGGAAGGGTAATTTCTATGTCTGGATGTTCTCCCACTGAAAGCCAACTTTCTGTCACGTTAGCGGGGTCAACACCTGTGTACTTTTCCAATGAGGGGTCTATAAAATGATAACCCCTTGCCGTTTCGGAAATTCCATATTTCTTTCGAATGCCGATTATCCTTTGCTCAAAGTAAGGGTTATACGGTAATACAGCTACTCGCTGAAGCCCAAGCGTCGCCCAAAGTTTCTTCTTTCCCATCTCCATATTCCATATCCATTTCTCTTGCTAATTATATTATACCAGCTACGAATCCAGTCTCCAAAGAGGGCACAATGGTTGCGATGGTAACAAGCGCTGGGGATTCGATGCAAAATGATACCGAACTGCCCGAACTGTAGTAAGGTAGGGTTAACTCAAGATTTCCCGATGGTAAGGTGGCGGGATGATTAGCCATTTAAGGGGTAGAACCTTAAAAAATGGCAATAATGGCATGTCTAAAAAGGGGATGTTTCATATTAAAAATAAGAAGGAGATATGAAATGCAGGAAGTTGTAGTTTAAAAAGGGGGATGTTTCACTGTAAAATAATGAACGAGTAATGAAAAGAGGGAATCCCGCTTGGGTTAAGGGTAAATCAGCTAATCCTAAAGGCAGGCCAAGAGGTCAGACTAGCCTTGAAGCTTACCGTCGTGATCCTGGCCTTTTTAACATTCATCATTTGCGTTGGGAGAGATTCTGTTGGGGTCTTATGGAGCCCCCTTGCACCGGGGCAGCAGCAGCCAGGCGAGCAGGATATTCTCCGAAGTCAGCTAGGTTTATTGCGTCCCGGTTGTGGAAAAAGCCTGTCATTAGGGAAATCTTTAGAGAATTCAGAGACCTTGTTCACTCAAGCATAATATATCAGGACCCGTTTTCAGGGGAACGCTCTGTTATTAGACCTGCCCCTATTAGACCTTCCCCGCCCAAATACACCATTATAGTAAGGAAAGGAATTTGATAAAAGTCAACATTTTTTAATAAAAACTGAAAGAAACCAGAGCTCCTACTTACTCGAAGTCTTCATCTTTAGGTAGTAGAGAATCGTCTGCCGCCTCAGGGAAGGAGGTTAACATAATTTCTGTAGTCTTTATTATTCTCGGGGCAACCTTCTTAACTTCCTCTTCGTTGTAGGTCGCTTTGTCTATAAAAATATAGTCAAAGCCCTGATTAGAATCAAGAGAAGGACATGCTATACCGATTACACTTCGGCAACCGTATTGGATTTGGGCTGATGCGACTAATAAATTTAGTTGCCTTATTCTCAATGTCCGGTCCATATTTGGTGCTACAAGAAATGTGAGTACCCATGGTTGACCAAGGTTCCGGTAAGTAAACATTCGTGTTTTACCATCGCCCTTGACAGCCTTTGCTGTTTGAAATAAGTGCTTCCCAATCTCTCTTCGATAGATATATGCTAGTTTGTTCAGCTGAGTAGCAATTTCCAAGTAGCTTGTTCTATCAGATATGGGTATCATGAACTCGGTAAGCTCCGGTGGATGATACGAAAGTTTGTCTAGGTCCTGGTTATAAAGCTCCTCAATGAGACTGTTATAGAAACCTACAAATATATTATGTTTACGTTTACGGTCAAAAGATTCTTCTACATCTATGAGGTGAGACCACCTGTTTCTAATTTCTTTGTAGCTGAGCCCTGACCGTAGACGGCCATCTAAAAGGTAAGTCGCATATAAATCTCTTTCGTTACCAATTATGCTTTTGACATCGTGTGAAACCTCGGCCCTTTGCCGAAGGTATTCGATAATGTCTGGAAGCGTTCCAAGAAGGTCTACCAAGTTCAAAAAATCGTTCAGCGAAGAATAATGGACAGGGATTCCTTTAGAGGTTTGAGGCATCGCCTTAGGAGTTAACCCGAAGGGCGGCCCCAAGTATTCAACCAGCGCTATCCCGCAAACAGGAACTAGAACGCCCGCGTGAAGAACAACATTTCCTTGCCACGGATGAGTTGCTGATATCTCAGAGGTGTTTACCTGTCGAATAGCCCCTGCTGCTTGTCGGCCGGCTGCAATAAATTGCTTCGTTGCCCAGGTAACAAGGCGTTGTCCAGAAGGAAGAGAGTCATTCCCACGAGCCTTAATCTGAATGCATAAGCACTGGTTATCCAAAATTACTAGTAGGTCAGCGAGTTCCCTCTTAGTGCTTACCCTTTTAGGGCGGAGAAATAAAAAGTCTTGGAGGAATGACCTTTTACAGAATTGGTCAGTCCACTCTTCAACAGCCGAACCGCGTTGCTTTGACATCTCGAATTTATTACCCATTAGGATTCAAACCTTCTCTTTTCAGGTTTATTTAGTCCTATTTTTTACCTTTAATAATTCCTCTTCAAATCGAGCCAACTTAGGCAAGCGGTCAGGCCTAAGCTCGTATACTTTGTCTCTAAATACCTTAATAGCTTGTTCCAGCACTCTTACCACATCATCATAGCGCTTTTGTTTGCTATAAATTATCCTGAGTCTTTCGTAAGGGTGGTCACCTTCAAATTCACCGTTTGTATTCTCCTCATACAACCTTATAGCATCATCTATTCGGCCTTGCTTTTCATACGCTTTACCTAAAATATTTCTACATACCGCTTTGTGTTCCTCATTGGTCTCTTTCGCTAAAGATTCCTCTAGGAGCTTTATTGCCTGTTCAACATCGCCCACTTGCAATGCGTTATATCCGCTTTCATAAAGTCGGTCAGCCTCATCTAAGCCCATGGTCACCTCACTTTCTACTGCATTTCCGTTCTAGAATAGTGTTTCGGAGTTATCACCTTTAAGGCCTTATTGATAATGTAGAAGATAGTCGAGCAAGGTTACTTTCTCGTAATGGATTTCTAGGCGCTGTTTTGTGACAGTTCTTTGCTTCTCTACTTGCTGGTATTTGGTTACAGTCCTCTCTTGCTCTACTGGCTTTGTGTCCGGCGTAACTTCGTAGTCCCAGTCTTCAATAGATTCTGCCGGGCATTCTGCGGTCTCCTGTTCGCCAGGGTCCAAGTGCAAAGTCCTTGTCAAAGATGGTTCACCAAACATAGGCTCAATTCCATAGAACGAAATTATAAACTCACCGGAAACCTTATCTGTATTCTCTACCTCAACGCAAGCTATTTCAATAGGCACCTCGACAATCTCATCTTGAATTACAATATCACCTATAGTTATTTGCTGATGCTCCTCGATTGTATCTTCCTTGATATAACCATTAACCTCAAAGCTCAGAGGGACATCCTCAGTATAGGTTTCCGTAACCTCGTAAGGCTCGTTCTCGTAGTAAGTTTCGGTATCTTCGTAATCAACCATGACGGTATAAGGCACTTCTTTCAGAGGGACAAGGCAAACGATAAGGGCTATGGCTGCTATGATGGCGATAATTATTCCTGTTCGCTTCACTTCAGCCTCCCAATGTCACTTATCGGCTCCCCATAAACCTCGCTGTCTCATCTTCGCACATTGCTCTAATTGCACCAGCACTTGACTGTAGCGATCATCAGGGTCAAATATATAGGCTGTTGCATATCCTTGTGCCACTAGCTCAGCGTTCACAAATATGCCATCCACATAAACATATCTTAGAAGACGACCATATTCGTCTTCGTCTCTTTTACCGCTCTGTAGCTCAACTATCTTACCCTCTACAAGCTCCTTATTTCTCGCAGTGGCTTCAACAGCGTAATACTCCCCCGACTCTGGCGTGTCAATGCCCAGGTAGCGGACACGGTGACCACCCTGAAGCTCAATGGTATCTCCATCAATTACGCTAACAACCAATGCCTTCTCTAGAGTATCATTCTCATGCCAGACGCCGTATCCAATGATCAGCCCCACAGCAATACCCAAAACAAGCGAAACGGCAATAAATAGCTTAGGGGTCTTGGATTTCAGAAGGGTATCTAACTTCAATTTGGGGAATCCCATTATACTCCGTAATTAGTCCCGTAACACATATGGTTTTACCCAAATAATAGTCTTCTGGAGCTTGAGGAAAGTTACTACGATTTTGAATCCAGATAACTACAGTAAATCGGTCTGGGTTAGGATAAGGATTACCAAGATTAAGGAAGGTGGGTTTGCCGTTACTACCACTAGCCCAAGTAGCATCAACGACAGGCCCACATACCGTAGTTCTTTCACCAATGTGGTATTTGGCCTCGCTCCAAGATATAGAGCCGGGCGGCAGTTCCTTGGGTCCTTGTGAGTCGTCGAGAGGTTCGAAATAAGCAGTGATAGCCTTATGTGCGTTCATGGTGATAGTGACTGTATTCGAAGAACCTGAAGAAGCACCATACCAATAATCAAATGTATAACCACTAGCTGGGTTGGCTGACAGCGTTACCTGCGCACCAGATTCATATTCGCCACCCGAGGGAGACACAGATCCAGCTTGGGACGGATTGATACTTACGCTAAGTGTGTATGTTCGCTCCCATGGCTTAATGCTAAATAAGACTATCGCTACGATAATAGCTATAGTGCAAACTACGATGATTGCTGCCAGTTTATTCTTACTCATTCCATCCTCTTTTCTCCTGTGCTAATATATCGTATGGGAACTGGCGGGAGCTGTCAATATACCTCAGGAAGTGGGATGTTTCATTGTAAAGCAATAAAATAACTGTGAAGTCGAGCCTG
>Ga0114922_10007323_pt1 | contig 10103 bp, 9 predicted proteins | sample AartaG_FD_100975 | JGI IMG/M metagenome (GOLD analysis project Ga0114922, IMG submission 100975) | Deep subsurface microbial communities from Aarhus Bay to uncover new lineages of life (NeLLi) - Aarhus_00045 metaG | ecosystem: Environmental > Aquatic > Marine > Oceanic > Sediment | place: Aarhus...
AAGCTTGTTTCAGGCGGCATGGACACATATATAACCACCAAAGAAAAAAAGGATTTATCCAGAGGGTTTAAGTCCTTGATATTACTGGTGCGCCCAGCAGGATTCGAACCTGCGACCTACGGATTCGTAGTCGGGAAAAGTTTCAAAAAGATAAGTAAACAAAAGTAATAATAGTTATGTAATTTCAATATGTTAAATAAACTTTAATCTATCACTTCTTCCCTGATTTTCGCCAATTTTACCTATTCATACTCGGTTTTTCAACGAATTATGGCAAAGTTTTGGCAAGCTTTTTTGCTGCCACTAAATTTCTGCACAACTTTGCACAACATTATCAAAACCTTCCTTTTTTAGAGAGTATCATAGGTCATTCTTTGTGTGTCCAAGGAGAGTTTTTACCCTCCTTAGCGCCTCTCTGCGATAAGTATGCCTTTACACCCCGAATGTTAGGGACTGGCTGGAGCAAGATGCGACGGATGGGTATCATTGACCATGTCTCGCGGTTCAACAGGGCCTATGGCTATCAGGAGGGCTGAGTGTTCTCCAATCGTTCTACCAAGGCTTTGACCAGGTTGGCAGAGCTCGCACAGGGATTCATAAACAGAAAGGATGCTCTTCAGGAGCAGAAAGACCGGGACTTGTTTATGTATCTTTGACTTTTCTTACGTTACAAATTACCCATTTCATAGTTCCGCAGTCTATCGATTTATTTTCCATATAGAAAATATCGGTTTAAATTGTTATTCTTCTTTCTTGCTTAAAACAAAACTAAAAACACAGCTCCTAACATAAGGTGTCAGTGATATGAAGAAGGAAATCTCTCTCATTGCACAGAAGATCTCGGAAGATGGTAAGACCATTGTTTTCACTGGTGCCGGGATATCCACTGAAAGCGGTATCCCTGACTACCGCAGTAAGGGTGGTATCTGGGATAAATTCCGGCCAGTGTACTTTGATGAATTCATGTCCTCAAAGGAGGCCCGCATAGAATACTGTGGCGCCGTAAGTCGGAGCTCTAACATGATCTTGTGCAGGCTCAACCCAACCCTGCACATATGGCCATCTTTCAACTCTATGAGATGGACTTACTTCACGCAGTTATCACCCAAAACATCGATGGTCTCCACCAAGAATCCGGCCTTCCTGATGATACAGTCATCGAATTACACGGCAGCAACCGCTGGGTACGCTGTATGAGGTGTGGAAAAAGTAGTTCCATACACGAGGCACAAAAACGTATAGAAGCAGGAGACTTGGCCCCGGAGTGCGAATGCGGTGGCTATCTGAAGCCAGATACCATTTCATTCGGCCAGGCTATGCCTGAAAAGAAAGTGAAAAAGGCAACCGAGTTATCCCGAAACTGTGATTCCTTCATGGTTATGGGATCAACCCTGGTTGTTCAACCAGCTGCACTGATGCCGCACTATGCAAAGCAGAGCGGTGCCTTCCTCGCCATCATCAACCTATCAGAGGCCCCGTTAGATGAGATCTGCGATGTGCTAATTCGGGGAAAAGCAGGGGAGGTGTTGTCGGAGATAGTTGATAGAATAAAAGAAGCCGGAGGCGGTTGATGTTCATATGTAGTGGCTATAACTGGTTATCAAAAACACAGGAAAGGTTTAGTCCACCTGCTATATGTCAGCAATTCACACTCCTTTACAAATTTTTAGATATGATTTTTTATCTTCAGTATTATTGAATACTTACAGATCATCCTAACTCGCCTTTTCTTCTGATGAAATCTGTTTAATTCAAAATGAAACCTTGGAGTATACAAAAATTACTTACGATTTATATGCAATCGAACAATTTGCCATGAAAAGTCATGGTAGATTATTTTATCTGGCCTGTGCATATTTCAATCAGCATTCTATAAAATCAGAGAGTCAGAAGGATGGTAGGATTCAGTTAGAACTCAACAAATCGGTGAAAGACTTCTGAGATTCAATAATGTTCCGATTTTTGGCAATTGGCAGTAATCGTAAGTCCTTGGTTACTTTTTTTCCTCTACTATATCTTAAGCCTTTTTGTGGTTTCAACTCTGTTCCTGAAAGCGTTTTATCTTCAATTCAGGACCCGAATCAGGATGATATTTCCACCCTTTTGTGTTCCGCTTGACAAATAAATAATTCTGATTATTTTTTAAAGAAAAAAAGTAGCCATTGTCAATGGTTAGATCCATTTCTCTGGGATTAGTAAAAGAACCCTTTAAATGGTATTGAGAGGAGAATTCGAATATGGATCCAAAAAAAATTCTAAAAGGCAAAATAGTCCTCATCATAGATGACGAAAAAGATATTCTTGATTCATTAACCGATCTTTTAAGCAGCTGCAGGATTGACCGCGCCTCCTCCTTTGAGAAAGCCAAGGATCTTCTTGAAGAGTATGATTATGATATTGCAGTTCTTGACATAATGGGTGTAAGAGGATTTGAGCTCCTTGAGATTGCGAATAAGCGGAAAATTCCCGCACTGATGCTGACTGCACATGCCTTAAATGAAGAGAGCCTTAAAAAATCCGTTGAAGATGGAGCAGCCTACTTCGTGCCCAAAGAAGAAATGAGTAAGATTGCCGTCTTTGTTGCAGATGTGCTTGAGGCAAAAGAGAAGAATCAAAATCCGTGGGTCAGATGGTTCAAAAGGCTTGGCAGTTTCTATGATAGGAAATTCAGTGGCCCAAATTGGAGAGAACAGCATTTAGAATTCTGGGAAAAGTATACACGGGACTATTAAGTTGAGCTCAATTTTTGTGTGCAGAATTGACTTGGCATGTGTTTTTTGTATAGACTTTGAAGAGAAAAAAGCAATAGCTCATGGCCGTCCCTCCATCCGCGAATAAGTATATAAATTTTATTATTACCGCGTGTTGCCAAAAAAACAGAGTCTGATTGCCATAAAATGGAGATGGCTCCAACATGACCTTTGAACCTAAACAAATAACATCTAAGATTTATCAGACTGGTTAGGTACTAACCCAAGACATTCTTGAACTCGTCCAACTTAGAATAACTTGCATCCTAAGCCTTCCGTATTCCGATACACTGCCCTTACTTCAAGCCAATATCACGTTACAGAACGTCAGCATACTCGATGCTTGCTCATGACGTCCCAACATGTGCGAGGGGCTATTGAGGTCATTGACATGTCTCTTTCCCCTTGGCTACAAGATTTACATCATCTGCATCAAAGGTGTCAGTCGTTCCCCACCATCATGTGACTCTATCTCATCCACACAGGTCTCTCTCCTGACGACGCCACTGCAAAAATTCAGCCCAATCCCTTGGTACACAATAAGGTCATTGTTCAACAGGTGATAACCGATCGCCTTTAGCGAGGGCTTGTGAAAAAGGGACAATAAGCACTTGTTGCTGACATATATCATGGCATGATCAATGCATTGATCCATGAAACGATGCATAGCTCCTAAGAGACTGTCGAAAAACCTTAAAACAATGATTTTAGGCTTTGTAAGTAGTTGATTTTATTATATGTGAATTTCGATAAAAGGTGATATTTGGACTTTTTCGACAGTCTCTAATGTATCCAGTCGTGGTTGTCTCAACATAGATAACGGATAAATATTTTCTAGTTCATGCCAAGTTGGTCCAAAGCCAAGGACCCCTTTTATGTTCACAGAATCATATTTCACTTGAAAATATTAAGATATTAATTAAACTGAATACCATTCCTTTTGAATAATCCGTAGTTACATTAACACCGCCAGAAGCATCAGAGGATGTGACTTAATTAGCTATATGACAGCAAGACAGTTAAATAATGTAACGGTTTGGCAACGTTATCTTCATCACCCTATTTCCTTCAGAGAAAAGATTCCTTTTGCCTAATCCGATGCTCTCTTTTTCCTTGTAAATACCGATTAGTTTTTTCATTCATCAGTAATCATCCGGAAAGACAGGGCACTGTAAAGTGGCATATGGGTATACAGCCACCCTAGTTCCTTTCCTATGGCGGGACTTCAACGAATTGATCAGTTTAGTCCAATCCCGAAACCAGAGAACCTTGTCCTTTGGTCCCCACCATATCTGCTCTTGTTTTGAAAGAGTATCGGCATAAATAAATAAGTTCCTTGCATGGGGGAGTCGTAAAGGCCCCGGTTTTTGCCATTTCCTTCCTCCATAATCACTTCCAAATGTTCCTACTAGATAGTGGGGAAGTAGCCCTTCGTTAGTTTGCCAGATCAAAACCATATCCCCACCATTATTTAAAGACTCTTGAGCTGTCCAAAGCGCTTTTTCCGGACTTTCCTCGATAGGGAATGCATTAACCACTATGAGATCAAATTTCCCCGGGTTTTCGGTGCCATAAACTCTGTTGGCAAAGATCATTCCCTTCCGGTGTGCTTCTACAAAGTCCCCCACAAATACCCCAAGAATCTCTTTCATATGATTTACTACTACATTCACAGATATATCGAGACCGGCAATACGTGCCGCTTCTTCTACGTCCAGCCGTCTTGGGTTATTCCTAACCTTGCCGAGTCCGACTCGTTTTGGGTATGCTTTGTGAAGCTCAATGTGGTTATAGGCTATCGTTTCCATTGCTGCGGCGCCAGGCACCAAAATCTTTGCCCCACCTCCGTATCCTGTGGTGAAATGGGGAATCAGACACCCTAAACCTATTTTTAGATCACAGCTGGCCACTTCGCGATTGATTAATACAGGAGTTCCCCAGCTCGTGGTCCCAATCTTCACGTGATGCTCGTACACATTATGGTTGAAAACCAAATAATTTTCTACAATCTCTCTTCCTAATTTTTTAATCATTTCATCCCGAACAAGCGGCCGATGGCATCCATAGGCACAAACTAGTCTGATCTTGTCTCCCCCAACACCCCCATCACTGAGTTCCTTGAGTACAAAAGGAAGGATTTTGTAAGCCGGAGTGGGGCGTGCCAGATCGTCAAAAAGTATAACAACCTTCTTTTTTCCATGGGCAATATCTCGGATCCTGGGGGTGCCAATGGGCTTTCTAAATGCCTCATGAATCTGTAAATCAGATAAAGAGGGGAAATCATGGCCGGCCATCTGGCATTCGATGAGCTCCCATTCCCGAGGGAAATCCAATCTGATCTCATGTTCATTGTTCCACAAGGAGACCCTGAACTGCATAGATTGTCTGTCTATCTTTTCAGTCGTGATGTTTAGCATCATTTTTCTCCTTATTCTATTTCAGCGATTCAAAAAATTTCCCGAAAAAAATGATTCAGTGAAAAAAATAAAGGTTAATAGCTTTTTTCCATAGGCAATACATTATTGATTTATGTTGAAGCCTTTGCTCGCACTTATTACAACTCTATGGATACCAGAAAAGCTAATTATCAGTACCCCTCAGAAGAGTATTTGGGAAATATAAGTATGGATAAATCTCCTTTAATGCTTTTTTACAAAAAATCTGATCCTAGTGGATACGGACACCTTTCAATGGAAATGAAATCCTTGATCTTGAAACTTAAACCTCAAAAATCTTCTTGGGTGTCTTGTGAAGACACTCACTGGCGCCTATTTCGGTGACCAGGTAATTATCGCACACCCAGGCAAAGGCTGTTTTTGAAGTGGCAATGGGATGAATGGCAATGTTCATATTTGCCTTGAGTTTCATGGGCTCATCATCCCTAATAGCAGGTCTCTCTACCAAGTCATAGCCCTGGCCGTGGGCATAGAGCCGCTTTTCCACAGGCATCCCCTTGCTTCGTAAGAATTCGTTGTTTGCAGCAAGGAGATCTTTAGGATCTGCTCCGGGTTTTAGAAGATTAATTGTGATCTGTTGTGCCTCTTTTGCTATCTCAAAGGCCTGCAGTAAATCATCAGAAGCCTTACCAAGAACGCAGGTCCTACCCAACTCAGTATATAATCCCCCTGGTCCATTGACTTCAATCATCAGGGTAAACTGATCATTTTCAGTTATTTCCCGATACATAAAGTGCCGCTTTAACATAGGGCAGGGAGATCCTAGGGGTGCAGAACCTGCCATGATTAGTTGCTGCTCGCTTCCTAGGTTCTGCACGGTATGCTGGACAAGTGACATAATTTCAAAATCTCTCTTTCCAGATTTGATGGCTTCAAAAGCCTTTTCCATGGCAATATCCTGTATTTCAGCTGTCCTTTTTATCAATTCTATTTCTTCATCGCTTTTAATAGCCTTAATATTGTCAACCAGGTCTGTTGCATCCACAAATTTGGCAGTTGTAAGGTTGGCTCTTATATAATTGTGAAACGCCGCAGTGATTTGGCCCAATGCAATAAACCCGATCGTGCAATCCCTCTTCGACTTGAGCAGATCTACAATCAATTCTGCGTCGTAAGTCTTGGAGTAGTGGAGCGTGGGGAAGTAGGGGGCAGTAAATCTGTTTTTCACCCCCCTGAGGGCCCAGTCCTTGGTGCTCAGATCAGTGAGTAGGCTCTCGGGCTCCATCCTGGGGCCAATGTTAATGACCGTCATCTCATCGTCTATGGGGAAGATGACGGTGGTAGGGTAGCCGTTAAAGGCAGGTACATCGGTAAAGTACTTTACGTAGCCGCCTAAGAACTGATTGGTGTTCTGCATGATGAGAAAATCGATTCCCTCACTGCTCATGGCTTCACGAACAGCCTTCCACCGTCGCTCCAGCTCTTGGGTGGAGATCTGTATGCTGATTCTCTCTTGTGCGATGTCCATTGGTACCTCCTAATTCTGGGTAAGTTAAAAATATTTTTATTTCTTATTGTTGCCTTCAGATTAATCTATTTAATTTCATGTATGAAATTTATTCTATTTTTCTACAGACATTTCAGGTTTAAGGTTTATAGATTGGAAAATCGGGGTCAATGTTGGAGAGGTTATAGCCGAGCCATGCGCGCCTGCCACCGTGGAATGACCTCTCGGTTAACGGTGAAGTCAGGGATTTCGCCCCGAAGTCCCTTAAGGAGGCTCTCGACAGCCAGTCGATGATTGGCTCTGGATGCCGCCTCTGCATGTCCTATTTTGTGGGGTGTCAGGATTACTTGCGCGGGATCTAGCCGACGAAGAGGACTGTCAATTGGCAGCGGTTCCTGCTGAAAAACGTCCAATGCAGCGCCGGCGATCCATCCCTCCTCTATCGCCCTAATCAGCGCTGGCTCATGGACGGCGTCACCTCGGGAGGTGTTGATGAGATAAGCAGTGGGCTTCATCATGTGGAACTCTCGTTCACCTAGTAGATTTCTGGTTTCGGGTTTCACAACCACATGCACCGAAACAAAATCAGCTTCCCGAAGCAGCGTTTCTAAATCGACAAACGCGACTCCCAAATCCTGCACCTGCTCATGATCCACATAGGGGTCGTTGGCAAAAAGCTCCACGCCCCAGGGGGCCAGCCGGTGCGCTATTGCTCTGCCGATTCGCCCCAATCCAATAATACCAACTGTCTTGCCAAAAAGAAGGTCTCCTCTATCCTCCCCAAGTCCCCAGCGGCCCTGTCTTAAAAGGTTTTCGTTTTGCTTGAGGCGCTTGGCGAGAGCCAGCATCAGGGCTATAGTAGCCTCGGCCATACCTATCACATTCTCTGTTGAAGGGCTGTTGCACACAAGGATTCCTAACTCGGTTGCCGCTATTAGGTCTACCCGATCAACCCCTGTGATGGGATATACCACCAATTGCAACTGCCCGGCTGCCTCCAAAACACGACGAGTCAAGCAGTCGCGGTGAGAGGCCAAGATGGCGTCCACATCCTGGCAAAGCACCACCAGCTCCTCCTCAGTGTAAGGTTGATCTCGAAACTGTTCGTAAGATCGCCCCTTGACTAGGGAGAGACCAGCCTCTTCAATCTGATAGTATGCATCCTCCTGATCGCTGTATGGTGAAGGGATAAATACCTTCATGTTTTCTTCATTGGATAGGCAAGGGGGAAAGCCAAAGGTCTCCTAAAAAGTTTATCATTTATAAATGATATCCAAAGATGCCTCTAACTCCTATCATTTATTTGTAGCAAGTTATCTGTTCACCTGATTCTCTATACTTGTAGAGCATTCTTCCCCGCAGACCTTACATGCCACAATACTGCGAAAACGCTTAAAACTATTCCTACGACCGTGATCTTCCATGATATGTGCACAGGTGTCAGTGCGAGGAATCCTCCAAGGATGAATAAGGTCCTTTCGAGCAGGGTAATGCGTTTCAAGAAAAAACCCTCAAGCCCAATACTCAAGATGGTAACGCCAATTATTCCCGTAATCACCGCTATGATTATTTTTCCTATCGGCCCGATCAGTAATAGGCTTGGGTTGTAAACAAACAAAAATGGAACGACATATTTGACAATGCCCAAGCGCATCGCTATGAATGCGGTCCTCATAGGGCGCCCACCTGATATTCCACAGGCTACATACGCTGCGATAGCAACGGGCGGGGTAATAAACGATACCAGACCCCAGTAAAAAACAAACAGGTGGGCAGCGATAGGCACTACCCCCAATTGTATCAAGGCAGGAGCCACTAAAATGACCAGCACCAGATAGCATGGAATGGATGTCATTCCCATCCCGAGTATGAATGAGGCGATTGCTGTCAATAGCAGCAAAAGGAACAAATTCCCCCCGGAAGCATCTACCAGTATAGAGGATAGTCTATATCCAAGACCGCTGGATTCTAATGAGCCAATAATAATCCCGGCAGAGGCGCATGCTACTGCCGGCACCAGTAGTGCACGTGCCGCTGTTTCCAAGCAGCCAATGAGCCAAATTATAAGGTCTTTTAGCCCTTTTCGTGTTTCCTTTTTCCTTTGCCAATCAATGAGAATGATCAGCATGGCTGTCAATGAGGCATAAAGCCCGCAGTGCTCAACTGGTAGATGGACTACTGCCAGCAGATATATGAGGACAAACAGCGGGATTAAATAAAACCATTTCTTTTTAAGCACCTCCCACATCGATGGCAGTTCCTCCTGGGAGAGGCCTCGCAGACCTAATCTGGCCGCCTCAAAATGTACCTGAACAAATATTGGTAGGAAGTAAAGTACGGCTGGTAAAAAAGCAGCTACACACACTAACCAATATGGCATACTTAGAAGTTCAGCTATCAGAAATGCCACAGCTCCCATAATAGGAGGCATGATCTGACCCCCGTTGGAAGCCACTGCCTCCACTCCTCCGGCGAAGTCTGCACTATATCCGGTTTTTTTCATCAGCGGTATTGTGATTGATCCGGTAGTAGCTACATTAGCTGCAGTAGAACCCACCATTGTTCCAAGTGCGGCGCTACCAAGTATCGCAGCCTTAGCCGGACCACCTTTCCAGCGCCCGGTCAAAGCGAATGCACCATCCAGGATAAAACGTCCCGCCTCGGAATTCTGCAGAAACGCCGAAAACAGCATAAATGCCACAATGATTGTGCATGCTATTATTACAGGCACGCCAAAGATACCCTCTGCTCTCAGCAAAAATATGCTTGCTATTCGCTCCAGACTGAAGTTAAAGGTCAGCAATATACCCGGGAAATGAGATCCAAACAAAAGATGAATAACAAAGAACGATGCGATGAGGGCCATAGCCAGGTTAATCGTTCGCCTTGTAGCCTCTATTACAGATACAACGAGCATAAAACATAGTATTTGTTCCACATATGTCGTGGTCCCTCCTTCTAAGAGAGGAGTCCAACGTCCAGGGAAAAAGGCTATATAGCCAGTGCTACACACGCTCATACTGATGAGTAAAATATTATACCATGGCAGCCTCTCCTTGCCCACCCCTTTTTTAGTTGGATAAATAAGGAAAACCAGCACTAATACCAGCATTAAGATGAGGGCGCAGTAGGGCACAATCGTGAGATATATTCCGAAAAGCTCCAGGGCATTTGAGATATAAAGCACGCCAATCAAGATCAGAACAACACTGAGGAAAGTGATCAGTTTTCTTATTATCGTGCTTCCAGTTTCCATCCTATTTGCCTCCTTACTACGCTATCATAAACAAATCCCGTGAGAGCTTTGTTAACAATGCTCTCATCCGGCGAAGCATCTTGGCCCATTTCTTGGGCCAAGATGCTTACTCACATCTTTTTTCTACCTCTTTGCACCTATCTCGGCCAAGAGCTTTGCCTGGCGCTTATCCAGATCGTTAGTCCAGACACCTA
>Ga0114922_10007325_pt1 | contig 10102 bp, 5 predicted proteins | sample AartaG_FD_100975 | JGI IMG/M metagenome (GOLD analysis project Ga0114922, IMG submission 100975) | Deep subsurface microbial communities from Aarhus Bay to uncover new lineages of life (NeLLi) - Aarhus_00045 metaG | ecosystem: Environmental > Aquatic > Marine > Oceanic > Sediment | place: Aarhus...
CACAGAGAAATGGAGGCGGGCGGGACAGGCGACGGGCCTGATGATCGACGGCAACTCTCTTGGCATGGTGTCAGCCGTGTTAATCGCCGCAACGCCGCTATGGTTACCACGGCAATGGTACAGATCGGCACTTTCACTGATTACTTTGGTTTTACTGGTTTTCTGTATATTCGCGTCAGGCAGTAGGACAGCTTTCTTCCTGGTTGCGGTCTTTTGTATTTTCTTCGGCCTTATTCTAGTTTGCGCCAGGGCCGGATCGATGAGGGCGTCGAGAGTTGCTCTCTATGCTTTTCTGTCTATTGTTGTCGTGACGCTGGTCATCGGTTCGATATATTACGTTGTTGGCCTACTCGAGTTGCCGGAATTACCTCTGCAGGAGCGACTTGGAGCCACCGTCGACAGTTTTTTCTCCGGGACGGGAATAAACACATTGACCAATTCCAGGATCATGATGTGGGGATTTTCGACCTGGATGGCCGCGGAACACCCATTGTCGGGAATCGGGCCGGGTACGTTTTTTTGCGAAGTCGGGAATTTCACACGCCTTCATGGCCTTCGCTACCGCACAATCGATAATGCCATGAACCTCTTCCTGCACTTGTTTGTTGAGCTGGGTATTTTAGCGTGTATAGCCATGATAATCGTGCTGGCTCTGGTCCTGAAGGGGCAGTGGGAAAGATCTCGGCAAAAATCAGGGGCACATCAAGACAGGGAACTGGCGGTCGTTGCCTTCCTCTTATCCTTGTTTGTGGTCTTCTTCCTGGGTCCGCATATAACCCTTCCGGAACCCATGTTTATAGTGATGCTCTTCTTCGGTTTGATAACCGGTCGGCTTAGAAAGATAGCGCCGGCAGCAAAACCCGGTTTAGTGTCGGGCTGGAAAGCCTGGCTTGCCTGGGCCGCTTTATTGATCCTGGTTACTCTGGCTTCCGTTTGGACGTCAAGCGGGATTCATCCCGCGAGACTTTGGGAAGATCTCAGATGGCATATCGAGGCCGGTTTTGCCGCCAGGGAGCAGGGAGACATTTCTTACCAATGGACCGAAACGACCGCGATACAGATCGTTCGTCCCAACGGCAGGTTTCTTTATCTCCGGTGCTGGGCTGGACACGAATCGGCAAGTGGTTTTCAACAGACCACCAGCGTTTATCTGGGAAGTAGTTATCTAGGTAAAATCGTGTTCACTGATGCCAATTGGAAAGATGTCTATCTGAAGATCGACAATCCGTCCGGTGATTATGAAAAACTGGTTTTTATTTCGGATCCTCCGTTTGTGCCCGATGATTTCCTCAAGAACGGAGACCGGCGTAAGCTCGGACCGGCGATAGCTATGATAAAGATAATTAACATGGTGCAACAGGACTCGTTTGGCTTCTGGCCCTACGAGAACGACGGGATAAGGAGCTACCAATGGTCAAAACAGGAGGCCTACAGGCGACTCGATCTGCCCACCGGTAGAATTCTGTTTCATGTCAGGGTGGCACACCATGATGTTATGGATAATCCGGTAATCATCAATCTTGACATCAACGGCGAAGCTCAGCGTCAGCTTGTTCTAAAAGACAACTCTTGGCACAAGGTTGAGTTTCAGCCGGAGGAGTTGGGCGAAGCTTTCACGTGGCGCGCCGAACCTCCGCGCCACAATACAGGATTCCTGCACATTCGCATTAGCAGGACATGGGTACCAGCTGAAGCAGGGATTTCCGACGATAACAGGATTCTCGGCGTTGCTGTGAGTAGAATTCAGTACTGAGATTAAAAGCGGCAAGGCTGAGGTTGAGTGAGCTACACCGCCCCCTTTCCGATAAGTATGGCCTTCAGGGTTCTTGCCAGAATGTCCATATCCAACCAGAAATGAGACGTATAGGCATAGTATAAATCGAGGGCAATCATGTCCTTGAAGGGCACCTCGCTACGCGCCTTCACCTGCCACAGTCCGGTCATGCCCGGTGTTGTCTGGAAACGTTTTTTATGCCATTCGTCGTACTGCTCGTATTCGTAGATTTTGCTTGGGCGAGGACCGACCAGGTTCATATCTCCGCGTATCACGTTGAAGAGCTGCGGTAACTCGTCAAGGCTGTACCTTCGGAGGATTCGCCCAACGACGGTTATTCGGCTGTCATTCTGCAGTTTGTAGAAGGAGCCTGTCTCTATTTCTCCGTTTATAAACTGTTTAGTGTAGTTTTTATGGGCGGAGTCCGGCTGGTTGGTTTTCATCGATCTGAATTTGATCATATTGATAGGCTTTTCGTTTCTGCCGATTCTCTTATCTATATAAAATACCGGGCCCTTGGAGGTCAGCTTTATCAGTGCTGCAATCAGGAGCAACAACGGGCTCAGCAGTATTAACAGCACCAGGGAAAGCGAAAAGTTAATCATTCTATTCAGCGGATTGCGATCCCAGTTCCTGTGATTTCCGAATCTAGCCAACGGTAAACGGTGAAATTGATCGATAACGGTTTTCTTCGCAACGATTCCGAATGTCTCTGAGTAGGCATTCACCGGGATCCCGAGTTTGCGGCACTCTTCGATCAGTGATAGCAACGTCATAGTATCTTCCGGGTCAAAGGCTACGATGATTTCCCTGATGTCGTTCTCGTGAACAGCTTTTTCAAGATGATTCACACCTCGGTAGAGCAGGGCATTCGATTTCTCCAGCTCGGGAACGAACGTGCCGTCCGTGCCGTCTAGTGAAATCACAGCCGCGATTCGGTAGTAACACCCTTTGATCTTCTTGAAATGGTTGAAGAGGTCCAGTGCTTTTTCCCCTGATCCGATCAGCAGGGTTTTCTTCTTTAATACAGATGTTTTTTTAAGCAAGGACTTGAGCAGGGGCAGCACGAGCAGCCGAGCGATTAACAGCAAAGCCGTCATCAGGCAGAATGAAATCAGCACATAAAGACGTTCGGTAATGAACCTGTATTTGAACAGGAAAAAGATGATTACCATCAAGATGTGGCCGACAAGGGTTGTGAATACTATTCGCCTGGTTTGATTCGGGCCGCTGTCGATAATGGAAATCCTGTAAAGGTACTGGAACCGGCAAAGCACCAGGAAAATAAGCGTGAGAATCAGGAAGAGGAGGAGATTGTCAGCCGAAAGATTCTCGGGCGAGATCTGGAACATTCCCGAGGAGAATTTCAGCCAGCCTGAAACGACTAACGAAGAATATATTATTATAGCGTCAAGCAACAGGTAAATTAGCTTAAGAGGTAACATGTGTTGTTATCACAAATATTGGTGCTGGTAATATTGTGTCATTTCTGAATGGCCTAAACGGATATGTACTAACGCCTGGACGGCTCCATTTCGTCAGATCTGTGTAGAAGTGCAGCATAGCATATTGTCTTCGTTCATTATAGTAGTATGCAGTGAGAGATGTCACGATAACCTGATGATTCCTCATCATCGGTTGTGCCGGAGCCGTGGTTAAGTTAGCCTTTTCCTGTTTCTGGATGATATAAACATCTGAAGTAGGCATGGATTCATATGGAGGGTTCCTTGCGAGTTTCATGCGTTGTAGGTACCAGGCCGAATTTAATCAAAATTGCTCCAATCATGCGGTCTTTCGAGGTTCATCGCGAGCGCTTGACTGCTCGGTTCGGCGATTTCAGTGCACGTTTGGTCCACACCGGCCAGCATTACGATGAATCGATGTCCAAGGTTTTTTTCGATCAACTTGGGATACCTGAACCGGACGTCAATCTCGGTGTGGCCGACATGAGTAATCCATCGATGATCGCCCGTACTATGATAGCGTTCGAAAAGGAGATGAGGTCTGATCCGGCCGATTTATTGGTTGTTGTGGGCGACGTCAACGCAGTTACATCATGTTCTCAAGTGGCTGCTTACCTGGGCATACCGGTTGCGCACGTGGAGGCAGGTTTACGCAGCTTCGATCTCTCGATGCCTGAGGAAATAAACAGGATGATTGCTGACCGGCTGGCCAGCTTGCATTTCGCCACTTGCGACGATGCAGTGGAAAACCTGCTGGGTGAGGGTGTTACTCGCGATTCGATCCGGCTTGTCGGGAACGTCATGATCGACACGCTGGTACACAACCGGAAACGGCTCGGAGAAGTTAAGGCAGAGATGAATCTGCCTGCTACAGCCTTTGTGCTCACAACGCTCCACAGGCCTTCTAATGTGGATGATCCCGCCGGTTTGGAGCGCTTACTTAGCGCCTTGTCGAGGGCTTCGCTGCATATGCCTGTTCTCATGCCCATGCATCCACGGACGAGGAGGCGTGTTGAAGAGGCGGGGCTGGAGCGCATGATCAGCCGGATCGGCAGAGAGGACTTGGGAAAGCTGGAGCCGGCAGGGACTGTGTGGGTGACGGATCCGCTTGGCTATCTTGAATTTCAGGCCTTGGTAAGTGAGGCGGCGGTCGTCGTCACCGATTCCGGAGGGATTCAGGAAGAGACCACATATCTGCGGATACCTTGTTTGACCGTACGCGAAAACACCGAGAGACCGGTGACAATCTCTCAGGGTAGCAACAGGCTCGTAGGCACGGACAGTACCCGGCTGGAGGCGGCGATAATCGATGTGTTCGAGGGCCGGTTCAAACCAAAAGAGCCACCCACGTTGTGGGACGGTCATGCTGCGGACAGGATCGTGGAAGAACTAATCGCGCTGCCTGATGAATGGTTCGTCACGCGTTATTGAACAGTGAGAAACGCTATTCGATGTTTTTGGATTCCGTGCCCTGCAGATATTCAGCAAGTGCGTAGAGCATCCAGCACTCACTCCAGCGCATGAACGGCGTTCGAACTTTGTAGTGACGGTGTTTTCGGTAGGCGAATAATCCTTTTCTCTCAAGCCAAAGAAATTCTCGCGCGTGTTTCAACACCTTCGCCGCCATCTGTTCGGCACGGCTGTCGAGATGGGACAACCTGGTCAGCGTGGTCAGAGCAACTGCGAAGTTGTGGGTATCCAGGGGGTATGTTCCGTGGTCGAAATACTTCAGCATGCCGTTATCGTCGAAAAGATTATCGAGATAGTAGCGAAATCCCAACCTCAATGCCCGATCCACCAGATCAATCCCGTCGGCCGAAAAGCGACGGAAAGATTCAAGCGCCAGAAGGTTGAATCCCTGGTGAATGCCGTCGACCCAAGAGTTACCGGGATCCTCGCCGTATGGCCAGGCACCATCAGGACGCTGATGGGCGATAGTGAATGCTATGTGTTGTTGGAGGTTCTCGATTAGCTCTGTTTTTTTTAGTGCGTCGGCCGCCCGCGCGAGAAATGCGCTGACCAGCAGATTGACATTGTGAACAGCGGAATTGTCGATCGTTGTATAGCTGAAGCAGCGTCCGCTTTCGTGTTCGTGGATATTAAGATGCTTGATCAAGAAATCAGCCGCACCCTCAGCCGCTTCCTTACATAAATCAAGTCCGTGTCGCGACCATGCGTCGAGCATTGCCTCGCCGGCGAAGACGGTGCAGACAGCATTGGGGCTATATGCAGGAAGGGAGAAAAGCCTTGATTCCCAGCGGAAATTGTAGCCCCAAGAGTGTAAATCCCAACCGGGGGAGCGGGTGGCGATTAACTTCTCAGCGAGGGAGGCGGCCTCGGCCGAATGGCCTTCCGAGTTTGGGTGCCGACAAAGAGCGGAGAGGCATAGGGCCAAGCCTTTGGGATTCCGGCTCTTGGGTACAAGGAACAGGGGCCGCAGGTTCAGCGGGCAGCGTTTGACGATCTGTTGAGCGATCCTGGCCAGGGGGCGGACTCTGTCGATAAGCAAGAGTTTTAGAATGCGGCTGTTGAGGCCGTCGTAGGGATCGTAGCCGCCGTAGCCGTGCTTACGAATGCTGTGTAGCAGGCGGTGAAAGCAGTTATCAGCCCATTCGCGCATTTGAATTCAGGTCGTTTTTACAGTCGAAAGACAAAGTTCCAGCACTTCATCCCGTACCTTCAGTCCGATCACGTTTCTTTCCGTCATTTTCTGCTTCGGAAGCGTGTGGAAGTCCTCTTTGCTCTGCAGGTGTGACATCCGGCCGGAAGATATAAGATGCTTGTCGACACTGCCCATCCTGCCGCGAAAAATGGAGAAGGCGGGAGTGCCTAAAACAGCCGCTTCGCGGCACATCGTTCCGCCGGCTGATATTATGGCGTCCGCATGCCAGACGGCGTTGCGCCCATCGAGAGTTTCTGCAGGAATTATCACGTTGCCGCCGGCAAAATCCTGGATCTCAATACGCTGTTCCTCGGTTCGCGGCAAAAGGATGGTCCTGACCTCCGGGCGGAGCTTTAGTTCTTGGAGCAGTTCGACGAACAGCGGGTTCTCGAAGTCGTGATATGCGCTCATCGTGGCGGGCGGGCGTGCCAGGAAGAGTAAATGCCTCTGTGGATCGTACCCGTCGCCCGCCTTTAATAAATGTATGAGAACAGCGGAAAAATTGGGATCCGGCTCGAATCCCGCCAGATATACTTCTTCTTTCAAGCCGTTGTATCTTCGGACTTTCTTAGGTCTTGCACCGTATCGTCTAAGGTCACGGTCGTCGAATGTGAAGGGCACGATCACACGACGCGCGAGCCTGAAAGCCAGGTGGTTTGCCGGCTGGTATTCGTAATCCATCAGGGTCGCAGCCGGTATTCCTGATAATCTGGCCGCCACTATCTGTGCATAAGAGTTATGGCTTAACGCTAAATCGAAGCTGCCTGACTTTTTTGTCCAGCGGCGCAGCGTCAGTGCCCGGCCAAAGATGTTGCGGAGCTTACGGCCCTTACCGCGGCCTCCGTGAATTCCGATAGATTCGTACTCGATTCCGTATAGATCCAGCAAGCCGTGTGTTTGAGCGAAGTCACGGGCTGTAATTGATACTCGGTGACCGAGGCGTTTTAGTTCATCGATAATAGGTCGAAAGAAGAGAACGTGGGGGGAATTGGCCAGGTCGATCCAGATCCTCAACGGCCGTCCTCCAAAAGCGACCACATATATTCCATGGTCACCGGTGCCGAGCGGGCGATCGATTCAACCGCTGCAAATGAGGCAAGTGTGGTTTCAACCAGTTCCCGGAATGGGATTGGGGGCTCACCGGTTTTAAGTCCTTCGAGGAAACGCCGCATCTGCCCTGCCTGGCCGGTATCACGGCCGCGGAGGCGCTTGACGACTTTGCCTCCCGAGTACAGTTCCACGGAACGATGATCGTCAATAACTGCACTGCGCCCGGCCGCGAACATCTCGTAACGTTCCTTCGGCAAGGCTTTCGAACCCGAACCGGTATAAATGACGGTGCCGACGGAGCCGTTCTCGAATTCAAGCGAGATCGAAACATCCTCGCTCTCGACAGCGCTCTTGCCTTCCGCACGGAGGGCTGTGGATGCAACTTTCACGATGGGCGAGCCAGCAAGCAATCGCAACAGATCGATGAAGTGGCAACCCTCGCCGATTATTCTGCCGCCGCCGATGATGGGATCCTGCAGCCAGTGACCTTCCAACGATCCCGCGTTGATACGGCAAAGCAAAACGGCCGGCCCGCATCCCTCGATGTGGTTTCGTGCCAGAGCTACAGCGGGGGCGAACCTGCGGTTGAAGCCGACATGCAGATAACCATTCTCGCCGTAAGCCTCAACAATATCACGCAACTCTCCGATGGTCAGGCACAGCGGTTTCTCGACAAATACCGCCTTTCCTGCATTCAGCGCATCGGTGGTGAGTTTTCCGTGAAGGTTGTGCCGAGTGGCGATGATGACAGCATCCGTCTCGGCGTCGTTGAAGACCTGCTCGGGATCCCCTGCAGCGAAGGCGAATCCGAATCGTTTCGAGGCGTTCACCGCGCTCAATCCGCGGCCGCTTGCTACGCCGCGCAGACGCCCGCCTCTTAGAAACGGCAGGAGAAATTTCGATGCATAGCTGCCAACGCCTAAGGCTCCAATCGCGGGAGCGCCCTCAACCGGCTTCCTTGGAGCGGTCTCGAAAGTTACTGGTGTGCGACTATGTTCCTTCTTTACGTCGTAGCGCAGAAGCACTCCGAGAAAGTAATCTTTGCCTTCGGTTATCAGTTTGTAGGATTCAAGCGCATTCTCGAAGTCATATGTGTGGCTGATCAGCGCTGAAGGATTGATTTGCCCGTCGGATGCGAGCTGGAGCCAGGCCGCCATGTTGCGACCCTCCGTCCAGCGAACGTAGGCGGCAGGATAATCGAGGCCGTGCTCTTCATAAACCGGATCGTAGCGGCCGGGCCCAAGGCTACGGCTGACTACAAGCTTTAATTCTTTGCGGTAGAACGCTTCGCGCGGGATGTCCAGGTTAACCAGCCCGACGGCGCTGACGGTGCCCTGTTCCCGTGTGATTTCGGCCGATAGTTCAACGGGCTCAGACGATTTCGTCGCCGCGCAGATGATTGTAGCGTCGGCGCCCAGCCTGCCGGTGAGGTCCGAGATCCGGGCAATGACTTTCTCCCGGTCGAATTCAAGGAAGACTCCGTCGGGAGTATGCTTTGATACATGTTCCAAGGCGCGCGGATCAATGTCGATTCCCACGATCCTGCACCCAGCCGCTTTGAGCAGTTGGCAGGTCATCTGGCCGATCAGGCCCAAGCCGATAACCGCGACCAACTCGCCAAGACGCGCTCCGCTCTGCCTGACTCCCTGAAGGGCGATGGCCCCGACGCCGGCAGTCGCAGCCACTTTGGGATCGAGTTCCTGCGGCAGCGGAACGGCGAGGTTTCGCGGAACATATATGACCTCGGCGTGGTTGGCGTATCCTCCACCCGAACAGGCGACCAGGTCTCCGGCTCTGATACCCGGAACGATGTCGCCGGCTTCGAGCACGATTCCCGCGCTGCTGTATCCGAGAGGTGTGGGAGTGGTCAGCTTTGTTTGCACCGCCCTGAATGTGTTCATCAAGCCTTCGGAGCGTACCTTTTGCAGCACCTGCCTCACCAGGTCGGGACGAGCGCGGGCTTTGCCGAGCATGCTGCGGCGGTCCATCTCAACCTGTGACCGCTCGGTTCCGGCGCTTATCAGCGAATAGAGGTTCCGGACAATCACTCCCTGTTTTTCGAGCTGAGGCAAAGGGGATTCCTGAAGACTTAACTCGCCGCTTTTCAAATTCCGTAACAGGATTTTCATGATAACGAGGTGTATTAAGAGTTGTTTTTAATGTGTGAGAACTGATGTGGGAAGGCTACCCCAAGCATGGATAGCTGTCAAACGTGTGGCATCTTGAGAATGCGGTTCTTTCAATGTGTTTACCGTTCAGCTGCCAGTGGATATACTCCAGCCAGGATGTCAGGAACTAACGTGCCAATCAATAAGAACGAAATGCCTTCTTCCCCAGGGGAGTTGAAGCCCAAGCCCGGCATCGTAGCCGTATTCGTGCTGACGCTGTTGACGATTCTGGGGTCCTTCACTGGATTTTTGCGGGAACTCGTTATCGCGTTTTTCTTCGGAACCACGGCAGAGGCCGACGGCTTTGCAGTGGTGGTTTTCTATTACGAATTCTTCCAAGTCCTGATGCTCAGCGGCATCGCAGGCCTGGCTTTTATTCCGTACCTGGCGCGTAAGCGCGGCGCGGGAGAGGAAGAGGCCGGCTTGCGAGTCGTCAAGACTATGATGCTTTGGATCGGATTGGTTTTTTCCTTTGTTGCTGTTCTTGTTGTTGTATTCGGCGATTCCCTCATCGGCACCACCATGCCGGGATTGACTGCAAGACAGTTCGAAATCACTGCTTGGCTTGTACAGATCTGCGCCATAGGCATCCCTCCGCTAATAGTAAGCACGATGCTCGCGGCGCTACTGCAATCGTTTTACAGGTTCAACTTCACACCCTTGGGGAGAATTGTACTAAACCTCGTGCTGGTCGTCGTTGTTATTCTGTTTGTGCACACTTGGGGTATCGCCGCAGCGGCCGTTGGCATGCTTGTTGGCGTGGCTGCCCAACTGCTAATTATGATTCTTGCGATTCGTGGCAAACATTCGGGAGGATTCATATCAGTTTTCAATCCGAGCCTGCTGCATCTGCTCAAGTTGATGCTTGTGCCGCTGCTGATGATCGTGGTCATCAATTACCTTTATCCCCTGATGGAGTTCTTTTTCATGTCGGGCCTCGGGGAGGGGGTTGTTTCAGGTGTACGCTACGGCAGGCGGCTGATCA
>Ga0114922_10007326_pt1 | contig 10102 bp, 10 predicted proteins | sample AartaG_FD_100975 | JGI IMG/M metagenome (GOLD analysis project Ga0114922, IMG submission 100975) | Deep subsurface microbial communities from Aarhus Bay to uncover new lineages of life (NeLLi) - Aarhus_00045 metaG | ecosystem: Environmental > Aquatic > Marine > Oceanic > Sediment | place...
CTGCGCTCGACCCAACGCCCGAGAACGCGACTATTGGCAGAATGCTTATCGCCCGGCTCCTTTTCAACCACGGGTACGTGCGGACAATCGAGGAGGCTTTCGACAGATATCTCGGCAGCAACGGCACCGCTTTCGTGCCGTACGAACTCACCGAGGCCTGCGAGGTGATCGGCATGATCAAAAGAAGCGGAGGAGTCAGTGTTTTCGCCCATCCCTCGCGCGCCGAACTGGAAACGGCCTTCGAGGTGCTCTGCGAGGCGGGACTGGAGGGTATCGAGGCCTGGCGTCCAACGATCTCCCGGGGACTTGTCAATGCGATCAAGAAAAAGGCCTCACAGCACAAGCTCGTTCTTACCGGGGGCTCGGACTGGCATCATGACGGCGGCTGGTTCGACCTTGGTGAATTCTATGTGGAAAAATCCCGTATCGCCGGGTTTCTAAACCTGGTCGAAGAAAAATCACGTTCCAGGCAGGAAATCCGCTGAACCCCCATTTTCGTACTTCAGGCCACGGAAATTTTTCCTCAGTCTCATATTATGTTTTACTTTGGCTCACGGTCAACTTACTTTAGCTTTTATTTTCAATTATTTTCATTATCTCCCTGCTTTTATGATCCGCTTATTGGGCATGAACACGGACAATATCAGACACATCGCACTCAAGGACGCCAGTATACCGACCCTCACCGAGGCGCTTGTTGTGCTCTGCTTTTCGATGGGGATAATGCTTTTTACGGTCCGGGCGTTTCGGTTTTTCGAACCAGGCATGTTCGAGCTGACTGGTGACTCCCGCTTTAGCATGGGCCTGTTGATTGAACTGCTGGGTCTTGGCCTGCCTCTTGCCCTCCTTTTCGCTGTCAAGAGATATAGCTTATCTCGAAGTTTGGGTATGGTAGCCTGCGGTTTTTCCTCGCTGGCCGGGGGTGGACTGATGGGGGCAGGCACGGTGTTTTTCACACCCCAGCTCGAGGCATGGCTGGCCAGGCGCATTCCGCCGCCTGAGGGCTATTTCGAAACCATGATCGATTTTTTTACCCTTAAAAGCGGAGAATCATTGGCCTGGGCCTTTTTCTGTGTAGCGCTTATGCCGGCCCTGCTCGAGGAAGCCCTTTTCCGGGGAGTCCTGCTCAGGTCGGCACTGCTCAGCATGAGCCGCCCCGCGGTGATAGTGGGCGTGGGAGCAGCTTTCGCCCTTTTTCACTTCGATCTCTGGCGCGCCCCGGTCCTGTGCCTGATCGGAATGCTTATCACATGGATCGCTCTCCGTTCGGCATCCCTCTGGCCAGCCGTGGTTTTTCATCTCGTGCATAACAGCCTGGCGCTGATTCTGTTGAACCTCATCCAACCAGGCAATCGCGGGTGGATCGAGGGTGCTGCTGACGTGCCCGCCCCGCTGCTGGCACTCGGGGCTTTTCTGCTTGTGTCCGGAGCGATAATTCTGCCTCAAAGAGCGCCGGAAAAAGGGCCGGCCCACAGAAACTGGAGTCAGCCTGAATGATTTAGCCTGAAAGCCTCCGGTTAAAGAAAATGAAACTATCCAGAGCTAAAAAGTGTCTTATCTTAGATGAAGGCAAATGAATCCTGAAAAACTAAATCTTTTTAACTTTTCTTCTGTTGTGGAGGTCGCCAAATGAACCGCTCTCCCGGTGCTCTTTGTATCTGTATGATCTCATTTTTTCTGGTCACTGTTCTGGCACCACAGTCTCTGTCCGGTGGAGAAAGCGAAAAAACTGCTTCCCCTCTGATTGATTCATCGGTTCCCTTTTATCACACCTACAACCTGACATCGCTTTTCCCGGTGGGTATGTCGACAGCCAGCGCTCAGGAGGGCGGTGAGACTGCCGGCGGAAGTGCCATGACTCTCGATGACTGTATCGACGTTGCGCTGGCTGGAAACCCGAATTACAACAAATCGCGGGAAAACCTGCGGGCCGTAAGTGGTGATATTATGCAGGCCTGGGGTAACTATATTCCCACACTGCGTGTCTTTTACGGGATGAGCCAGAACAACCGTACCTCTTCCTTTCTCGATCCCAGCGGCGTTCTTCGTACCCAGGGCGGTATCAGCAAGTCCAGCTACGGTTCGGTGAACATGAACTTGACCCTTTTCAATGGGGCCCGACATTACTTCGAAATGAAAAATGCCCACTACCTTCGCAATGAACGCGGGGAGCAGCTCGATGCCGCTGAACTCCTGATAGTTAACCAGGTGCGCCGGGCATACTTCGCAGCTCTGCGCCAGCAGCAGTTACTCCTGGCAGCCGGCAACCGCGCCGAAAGTCTGCGTGACCAGCTTCGCCTTGCCGAGGCGAAATTCTCTGTGGGGTCGGTGACAAAGCTCGATGTGCTGCAGGCCCAGGTCGATCTCAAGGATCAGGAACTGGTCATTCTGGAGTGTGAAAACGCCCTGAAAAATGCAAAAATGGAACTCAACCGGCTGATGGGGGGCGATCTTGACCGGGATTTCGGCCTGGTGGACGAGTTTGCAATCCAAAGAGTTGAATTAGACCTGGAGAAGCTGGTGGAAGAAGCCATTGAGAACCACCCCGATATGCGCGGTTTACACTACCAGATCAAGCAGCAGGAGAACACTCTCTGGATGGGTCGCCTGGCTTACTTGCCAACCATCAGCACCAGCCTGCGCTATGACCGTAGTGAGGACGGCCTCGAATTATTTCCCAACTTGAACAAGGGTCGTGGTCTCGGTTTAAACATGAGCTGGAATATCTGGGACTCTTTCGTCCGTTTCAGGAGCAACCGTTATACCGAGGTCCAGTTGAACAATCTCAAATACGATCTTGCCTCCATACGGCTTGATACCGAACGCCAGGTGCGGGAGTATTACCTGGACATGCTTCGCCTCCACGAACGAAACCTCGCTCTCCGGGAGAGCAAAGGCCTTCGGGAACAGTCACTGGAGCTCGAGCAGGAAAGATACCGGCTGGGGGCAGCCAGCATCCTTGAACTGCGCCAGGCCCAGGTGGATTTCGCCCAGGCCGAGATTGACTATATCAACTCGATTTACGACTTTCACACGACTCTTTCCAGCCTTAGCCGGAGTATCGGCAGGGATCTTGCGCGAGAACTCGGCATGTAGATAGAGTATGTTCTGTCTGCCGCCCTGTTTTTGCTGCTCGAGGCTATCCAGGGGTCTCGGCAGCGGTAAAATAAATTTTTTTCTTGCAGAAATCACGGCCCGCTTGCCTTTTATGCGTATCTTATTAAATTTCAACACATTACAAGGCAAGCGGGCTTTTTAATAAAAGCAAACACCTGTTATCAAAGGACTTGACGGCGATAACTTTCCGCTTTATATATAATTCGCAGCCTTAAGCTTTCGGGTCTATTGTTGCGCAAATCTGCTTCAGACAATATTCTCGAAAAGAGGCCTTTCTGTAATAGGTCAAATCAAAAAATCGAAAAAACTGTTTATTTGGACTTGACAAGAGCTTTCTAACCATTTATAGATGGTATGGTCAACAGTCTGAAGCGAATGTTTATGGTAAATCGAGGCGTGTAGATTTTTTCTTTTCGTCTGTCGTGTTCCCCGCCACTGTCACTTTTACTTTTGGAGGATTTCTCCATGACTAAAGCCGATCTGATTGATGCGGTTGCTTCTGAAGTTGGGATTTCCAAGAAAGCTTCCGCCGAAGCCATCGATAGCGTGTTCAGCAAGATTACCGGGGCTTTGAGGAGGGGCGACAAGTATACTCATGTCGGTTTCGGTACTTTCAGCGTAGTCAAACGTGCGGCCCGCGAGGGACGGAATCCGCAGAGCGGCGCAACAATCAGGATTCCCGCCCGCAACGTGGTCAAGTTCACCACCGGAAAAGCTCTCAAGGAAGCTGTATAATCAGGTTTTTTCAAAAATAGGTGCGGAAATAAAAAGCGGCGTGAATAAAAAGTTCACGCCGCTTTTTATCTGGAGGAAGCTTTTTTTCTCTTTTTCTTTGCTTTTCTGGGCCGAGATTTGCCGAAAGTTCCCCGGTAAATCTTGCCACGACGCGTACGTTTGTCACCTTTTCCCATATGTGCTACATCCTCTCCGCTTTGCCGCTTTCATTAAAAGAATATTGCCAATCCGGTTTAGATAGTCTTATTATCTCAAAACATTGGTAAAAATAAAAATATACACCTCTGCTTGCAAAACCGATGCTTTTCCTCCCTCCCTGGCATTGATTCTCCAGGGATTGATTTACCAACAGGTAAATATTCCAAGGGGATAGCCGTTGGATGTGGCTTGCGCTTAAAAGACACTGGATGCTGCCCGGAATTGCTGTAGTCTGTTTCTGGGGCTACCGCTATCCTGCCACGGGTGAACTGCTCAGCAGGCACCTTGCTCCGATACTCGCCTTTCTGATGTTTCTCCTGGGCACAGGAATCGGTTTCAGGCTTTTTCGCACCCGGATCAACGCACACAGGCAAATTATCTTTACCATGCTTTTCTGCTATCTCGCCGCACCTCTGGTCGCATTCGGGATCGAAAAGCTGTTTTTCACCGAACACCTCGCAGTTTACACTGGGCTGATCCTGATCGGCACCACCTCAACCACTCTGAGTTCCTGTGTTATTTTCACCAGGTTCGCTGGTGGAGACGAGGCTCTGGCCCTCTGGCTGTCAGTCTTTTCCAGCCTGCTCTGTACTTTTATCTCCCCGGTGCTTATTTGCCTGTTTCTCGGGGCTTCAATCGAGGTGCCGGTCGGGTTGATGATAAAGCGGCTGATCTTCGTACTTTTTATCCCCCTTTCTGCGGGTATGCTTCTTCGCGCACTGCTGGGCGAGAAAAGGATGGCCCCGGTGGGCCCAATACTTACCAGGAGCTGTGCGATTTCCATCCTCGCCGTGGTGATGGTCTCTGTAGCAAAGAGCAGGAACCTGCTGGCCGGCCCGCAAAGCCTGCCGATCATACTCGCTGTCGCCGGGCTTCACCTGGCAATGCTTCTGACAGTGGCAGTGGCAAACATTTTTACCGGTTTCCCGAAGCGTGATAAAATTGCCACTCTTTTCTGCTCGGCGGAAAAAACGCTTCAAATTCCCGCCTACCTGGCCATTGAAATACTCCGCACACCGGAAGCTGCCCTGGCCCCGGTGCTGCATCACGTATTTCAATTGGTTGTAGACTCACTTATCGTTTCTTATTATTCTTCAAGTACGGCTGATAATGGAACTTCTCCGGAGGAACCGGGCGCCTGAGAGGATTAAAAGGGGGGCATGCCCAACCGGCGCCTCAGCATACCTCTCTGATAAGATTTTTTCTGCGATAATAATAATAAATGATCTGAAAATTCTTCGTTCAGCCAGGCAGGATCCATTTGAGCGCGCAAACCAGTCATCGACCGTTGATCGAGGTGCGGGAACTCACTGTGCGGCTTTCCTCAGGCCACGTAGCTGTGGACCGGGTCAGCTTCGAGATAAACCGCGGGGAGTGCCTGTCACTGGTCGGGGAGAGCGGATGCGGCAAAACCCTGACTGCCCTCTCGCTGCTTAAAGCCGTGCCCCGCGAGGCAGGCCAGAGCTCCGCAGCCAGTATCAGCCTCGAGGGTAGGGAACTCACCATACTGAGTGATAAAAAAATGCGCTCGGTCAGGGGTGAGGGTATCTCGATGATTTTCCAGGATCCTACTGCCGCGGTCAACCCGCTTTTTACAGTACGCAGCCAGATTGTCGAGACGATTCGCGCACATTTACGGGTCAGCAGGAAAGAGGCCGCTGAGCGCGCCCGCTCTGCCTTGGTCGACGCAGGTCTGGTCGAAACAAGACGTGTTTTAGGCTCCTACCCCCACCAGTTGAGCGGCGGGCAGTGCCAGCGGGCGATAATTGCACTGGCACTTGCCACCGAACCACTGCTATTGATCGCCGATGAGCCGACAACCGCGCTCGATGTTACCGTGCAGAGGCAAATCCTCGATCTTCTGAAACACTTGAGACGCAAGCGCGGGATGGCTCTTCTACTGATCACGCACAACCTTTCGGTTGTTGCGCAGTTAGCCGACCGGGTGCTGATCATGTATGCCGGCCACATTGTGGAAAGTGCCTCTGCGGAAAAGATATTTACAGCAGCGGCCCATCCTTATACCCGGGCCCTTCTTGATTGCCTGCCCAGTGTGGAGATCCGGCGTGAGGAGCCTCCCACAATCCCAGGCAACGTTCCCCAGCCAGGCGGCTGGCCTTCAGGCTGCCGTTTCCGGCCCCGCTGCGAATTCGCCGAGCCGGAGTGCGAAAACGAACAGTTTTTAGCGCCAGTGGAGCAAGACAGCTCTCACAAAGCCAGGTGCCGGTTTGCCGGCATACTTTTCGGCAAGGCCCACACCGGCCAGGGAGTGTAAACAACATGTCAGCCACCATACCATTGGTTGAATGCAGAAATCTGGTTAAGTCGTTCAAGTCACGCGCCCTGTCCGGGGGCTGGCAGCAGCGATCATTCTCTGCGGTGAACGGGGTTTCACTCAGGATAGGGCCTGAAGAAACGCTGGCCCTTGTCGGAGAAAGCGGCTGCGGGAAAACTACCACTGGCAGGCTGCTGCTCAGGCTGGAAATTCCCTCTTCAGGAAGCACGTTCTTTGGCGGCCGCGACCTGGAAGGCTTGAGTGCACGTGAACTTCGCCGCCTTCGCCGGGACATGCAGATGATCTTCCAAGACCCGTACGGTTCGCTCAATCCCCGTTTCACCGTGGCCCGTACCTTGGCTGAACCAATGCGCATCCACGAGGGCCTCCCAAGAAGCAAAATAGCCGCCCGGATCGACCAGCTCCTGGAGACCGTCGGTCTCAGCCCCGAACACGCCGTGCGCTACCCCCATGAATTCTCCGGCGGCCAGCGCCAGAGGATCGCTATCGCGCGTGCAGTCTCGGTTAATCCGCGTTTCGTGGTGGCTGATGAACCGGTCTCGGCGCTCGATATCTCGGTCCAGGGTCAGATCCTCAAACTCCTGCTCGATCTGAAAAAACACCTGGGAATGGCAATGCTTTTCATCTCCCACGACCTTGCCCTGGTGCGCCAGATAAGCGAGCGGGTAGCTGTGATGTATCGTGGGCGAGTGGTGGAACTCGCCCGCACAGAGATGATATTTGCAAATGCGCTGCACCCTTATACCAGGCTTCTGTTTTCCAGCGTGCTTAAACCGGCACTGGAGAGCAAAGCCAAACCGCAGGTCGGAACGCAAACAGGGTATAGCGGTATCGTTACAGGCGGTTGTGATTTCGCCGGCAGGTGCCCGGCCGAAACCGGGAACTGCTCGAAAAGCCGGCCGGAACTTATTGAGGTTCAACCGGGCCACTGGGTGGCCTGCCCTGCGCTTACCGCCGAATAAAAGCCCAAACTTTCATCGGAAATTTCCCAGTCTATTGAACGACCGAGGTGCTGAAACCGTAAATTTATTCGCTCGCAAAGAGTGCCGCATGAGAGGTGTTCTTCCAAAACTAGAACTTTCTTTCTACAATCGGGTACGAAACAACTGTGGCTAAATCTTTCCATTTTCCGTTTGATTGATTATTTAAAAAAAGCTTGACATTCCCAAAGACTTGGGATTATTTTGGATTTTCTTATTTCAAAAAATTCTCTAATCGTATCTCCATAACGCTCATCTTCGCGCGGAGGATTATGTTTTATGGGCACAGTAATGAATTGGCTCCTCTATAACAACTTCAGCCAGTGGTTTTTCTCGACACCTCTGGGCGAACTCTGTTGGGACGGCGGTATCTGGATGGTTCCACTGGCTATTTGCTCTATCTGGGGACTGGCTACTATTATTGTTAAGTTCATCACTCTGACAATGGCTTCGGTTAAAACCAGACGCCTGCTCTCCCAGGTCAACCTGTTTATGGAAGAAAAGAATTTTCAGGGTGCGGTAGAGCTTTGCGAGACCACCAAGGGCCCGGTTGCCGCTATCCTGCTGGCAGGCCTGCGTAAAGTTAAGGAAGGTAGCGAGAGAGTGCTCAGGGCTATCGAAAATACTGGTACTATCGAACTCGCCTTTCTTGAACGCGGTCTCGTAGTGCTGGCTACCCTGAGTAACGTTGCCCCGATGTTCGGCTTTCTTGGAACGGTCTCGGGAATGATCAGCGCCTTTGCCTCGATCGAGAAGCTCGGTGAGGTTTCGCCGCAGGCTGTGGCCGGTGGTATTAAAGAAGCGCTGATCACTACCGCCACTGGTCTTGCGATCGCTATCCCGATCCAGATTTTCCACAACTATTTCGTGACCCGTGTCGACCGCCTGATCCTCGATATGGAAGAAAGTTCCCAGCAAATCGTGGAAACAGTGATAGCCATAGAAAACGAGGGAGCCGCTGCTGCAGCTGCATCTTCCAGTAAATAAGCCCGGACTGTGACTGCCAGCCTCTCTTGTGGAACCAGTATTTATTTTATCTGTATAAATATCTAGCAAGTTAGCTGGTATCTGATCCTCTCGGGAGCGGAGAGATATCTCATGTTGATTGAAAGAAAAAACAAGGTTTCTTCCGAAATCCCCAGCGCGTCGATGGCTGATATCGCATTTCTTCTGCTGATCTTTTTCCTGACCACCACGGTTTTCAACGAGGAAAAAGGCCTTGAGCTGGTTCTGCCGGAAGCCAAGGCCCAGGAGATCCAGGTCAGTCAGAAAAACATGCTGCATATCATTGTACGTCCCGATGACCGGATCGCGCTCAAGAAGGGCAAGAACCCGGAGGAACAGCCGATCCCGGTTGACGGTCTTTCCGAGCGCATGCGCCAGGAGATCACCTTGAATCCCAAAGTCATCGCTGCAGTGAAAACCGACCCCAATGCAACCTACGACCAGATGATCAATGTTCTGGATGAACTGCAGGAGGCTGAAGCTCCCCGTATCTCCCTGCAGATTCTTCAAAAGTAGCGGGCTCGGGGAAAATACGCCGGTATTCGACGGCTTGGGAAACCACCTCCAGCCCCTTTTCTCCTGAAAGGAGTCGATTTTGGCAGTAGAAACCAAAAAAACGAGGGGCTTTAAGCGAAAATCCCGTGTAACCGAGAGCATCCCGACCTGTTCAATGGCTGATATTGCTTTCCTGCTCCTGATCTTTTTCATGGTTTCAACCGTGTTCCGTAAAGAAACCCCTTTGAAAATAGCCTGGCCAGAAGCGAGCGCCCTGAGGAAAACCGAGTTCAAAAATAAGAATATTCTGCACGTCTGGGTTAACAAGGACGACGAACGTTCGCCGGGAATTAATGAGGAGGGCTGGGTTTATGTCGATGATGTGGCCTACAACCTCACTGATCTGTCACGTCAGGCTGCGCTGGTCGAGAAGCTGAAACTTGAATCCGCCGAACTGAAAGGCAGAATCCTGATCGCATTCCGCGCGGACCGAAACACCCCATATAACAAGATTAATCTGACTCTGGAGATGCTCAAGCAAGCAAACACGGTCCAGGTGCTGTTTGCCACGAATTTGGAACAAGAAGCTCTCGACCTTTCAAGATAGGGGGCATGAATGGATACTTCCAAAACATTTGCCTCTATGCTAAAAACCAGTGCGAATTTCAAATTCAAGCAGAAGTATGGGAAATATTTCGGGAACGCCCTGCTGATCTCCTTCTTCTCGCACGTTGTCTTTATCCTGGCCATGCCGGCAATTAACCCGGAAATCACGTCTCACGAAGAAACCACCATGGAGGCATTAGATCTTCCCCCAGAGGTGGTGATACCGCCTCCGCCGAAACAGTTGGCCAAACCCAGCATCCCGATGGAGGCCGAGGAGGAAATCGACGAGGATATAACCATTGATGAAACCACTCCGCCCCCTCCTGACCTGATCCCAGAGATACCTCAGGTAGAAGGAAAAGTGGAGGCCGAGGAGTTCCTGATGGTGGCCGAGGTGTGGCCCAAGTTCAAGAACAGACCACCCGTTCCCAAGATGCCCACCTACATTGCCCGGGCCAGAGTAGACACGGTGACCAAAGTCGAGTTCTATGTCACCAAAAACGGCGATGTGGATCAGAACAGAACCAAAGTCGCGATCAGCTCAGGGTATCCGGAACTCGATGAACTGGCCCTCGAGTGGGCAAAAAAAGTCAAGTTCCACCCGGCGCTGAACCGCGGAGAGCCAGTTGCGGTCCGGGTTTCGCTGCCCGTTCGTTGGAAGACCAGGTGA
>Ga0114922_10007327_pt1 | contig 10101 bp, 7 predicted proteins | sample AartaG_FD_100975 | JGI IMG/M metagenome (GOLD analysis project Ga0114922, IMG submission 100975) | Deep subsurface microbial communities from Aarhus Bay to uncover new lineages of life (NeLLi) - Aarhus_00045 metaG | ecosystem: Environmental > Aquatic > Marine > Oceanic > Sediment | place: Aarhus...
ATCGGCATCAGGGCAGAGGCCTGTGTCCAGCGGATAAAAATCTCCGGATCCATTCCCTTGAATCTCTCAGAGGCGAAATCCCCTCCAAGCCCGCCCCCAATAATGTCCGGGCAGAAATAGGCATAGCCGATCAGCGATTCGGTCAATCCGTGCGGGATAAGCGAGCCAAGGCCTCTTGCCCTGCTCCAGTTATTGTTCTTGTCTCTCAGCCGCTGCACCAGGCCAAGGCCCTGGACCAGCCAGCTCACCCTGTATTCATTGATCGCCAGATGCGCCCCCACTTGCGCAAACAGATCGGTGTAGCGGTTGGCGCTCACATTGCCGAATGTCCTGAAACCAGGGTCGAAATACTCCGCGTCGCCGCCGTCGAGCTTGAATCCGTCCACGCCGTATCGCTCCTGCAGGCCTTTCAGTTCGCGCACAAACCAGTTGAAAGCTTGCGGATTGCTGAGATCTACCAGGCTGGCCTCGCCGTTCCACCACCTGACCCTGCAGGGGTTCTGCCCGCTTTCGTCCCGCACAAGCCAGCCCTTTTCCTTGAGGAACCTGTAATTTTCACCATTATCGTGCACAAACGGCACGACCCAGAGGATCACCTTGAATCCGAGCTCGTGCAGGCGGTGGATCATCGCTTTCGGATCAGGGAATTTCACCGGGTCGAACTCGTGATCGCCATAGGCGCGCTGCCAGCGGTCGTCGATCATGAACACTTCACAGGGAAACTCGTGTGTCCGCAGAGTTTCGGCATAGCTCAGCACGTCAGCCTGGTTCACGTCTATTTTCAATTCGATCCAGGTGTTGAAAACCGGTTCAGCGAAATAACCTCTGGGAGGAGTGACCTGCGGCCGGCCGGCAAGGGCGGTGAATGTGTCGAAAGCCTCGACAATGCTGTTGCCGACAACAATCCGGTATTCGAGCGTAGCAACTTCCTTGAGGTTAAAGGAAAAAAGCCCGTCGCCATCCTTGTTGATACTGAATCCCATTGGCCGGTAAGTGGGCACAAAAAAACCGACTCCGTTGGAGGTGAGCCAGAACGGCGTGGTCTGGTTGCTGGTTGCCAGAAACGGGTCCAGCTCGATACTGCCTGTCTCCAGTGGCCAGTGGTGGCCTGAGGTGACATTGCCGCCGTAGAAGTGCCCGCTGGTGTCGAGCAGAAAACTTTCGCCCATCCGGTTATTGGCTTTGCTGTCGTGAAAGGACCACTGTACCAGGATATTATCCTTGAAAAATGCCATCATGATATTAGCACTCACCCCGGATGAAGTGGTGCCCACAGTCAGGGAGATACCGTCCAGGCTTTCTTTGCATTGCTCTACGCCGGTGAGCGCGTAGCGCCTGCCTTTACGAAAGAAAAAGCTGCTTGCGCTTTGGGCGACAGGCTTTCCGCCGCGCATGATTGTCAGGCTGTACGGTTCCCTGGTAATTGAAACATGATATGATGGCAATCGTATTTCAATCGAGGCCGCTTCTTGCTCAACAGCAAAAGAGGCTGCCTGTCCATTGGCTGAACCAGTATAAAGGCTGATTAACAAAAAAGTTGTAAATAAGATAAAAGAGCTGGTGAGTTTCAAATCTGCCTCCGGGAGTGGGTTTATTAAAGCGGGATGATCAAAAAAAGAGGCACTGAGAAGGGATTTGTCAACAAATAAAAAACGCGCCCCTGTCTCTAGGCGCGCTTTTGGATTTTTCTTCATTTGTTAATTTTTATAGCTTTTACTATTCCCCTTCTTTCTCCGCTTCTTCCACATCCTCTTTAACCAACTCAGCCAGCTTTTTCATGAACTGGTCCAGGCGGAAACTGGCAAGAGTATAAACCTGCTCGTCATGCTCTTTCACGCAGTAGGAGAGGTTGTCTTCCAGTTCGTTGCCGACAGTGACTTTCTGCTCGCTACCATCGGCGAGTTTCACGCCCACCATCACGGTCGGCTGAGCGAACCCGAGCGTTTCAGCCGGAAGGAGCGAGTCCACGAAGCTCGAGGCCCGCATGGTACTCAACGAGGCGGCCATCCGTTCCACAACGGTCGAGTCAACAGTTGAGGCTTGCGGTTCGGTCATCGCCCAGGAGCCGTTGACATCTTTCTCCAGTACTATTTTCTCCTCCGGGTAAACCAGGCTGATCTGCTGTAGCTGCGAGGGTTCGAATTTCATCAGGACGTGGTCACGCCACTGTTCGGTATCCACACCCAGCATACCGGCGAAAAAGCCCTTTATTTTATATACACGCTCGCTGGCTCCCCGGCGCATGTAGGTGAAAAAACGGCTTTCGTCGATCCGGCCCTGCTGGAGGGCCATTGCCTGGGACTCGAAACCGCCTAACTTGCCAAACACCAGCTCCTCCAGCAGCATATCCCCGTCGCCGTAGACCCGCACTTTCGTGCCGCCTGCATCATCCACTCTGTAGTCGGCCTGCTTGTTGGGGTTGTGGCTCACGATATCAGTGGTATTGATCCCGTTCAGGTTGGCCAGGGCGCTGGCAACCGCCTCGGACTCGGCCGGCTTGATTCCCTGATCGGTCTTTACCTGCCAATCGCCGGTTGCGCTGTGAAGAAGGGTGACACCCTCCTCTCCCCGGCTGATCTCGATCCGTCTGATTGATGCCTCGTCGAGCTGCACTGCCAGGGTTTTCTCAGGGTCCGGGCGGCTGAAATCGCGGCCGGTGAATTCTACCACCAGCCAGACAACGAGAAGAAGCATGAGAACTATCAGTGGTTTGATCAGCTTTTTCATCGTCCTGTCGTTACAGTTGAAGTGATTGCCTGTATTTCCGGGGCAGTCCGCTCTGCCCGGGGAGAAACATTTGTCAGTCCTATAACGAGCGGGAACGGATCGTCTTGTCCCGCCGTTTGAGGTAAAAACGCATCGAACCGAAAAGGATAACGAATATCGGCACGGCCACGATACTCATGATGCGCAGGAATTTTTTCATCTCGGCGCTGATCGATTTAAGCGGCCTGTCCGTGGTGGGCCTGGTGCGGATGGAGATCAGTTTGTCGCCGATTGTGAGAAAATCGATAGCGTTGAGCATGAACTCCATGTTGCCCGGATAAAGATACTGGTTTTCCACAAACGATGAACTTCCCACCAGCATAATATCCGTTTCGACCGTGCTCCTATTGAGAAGGCTGTCGCCCTCTTGCAACAGATCCGTCCTGCCATCGAAAGCGCTCTTGAATTTGCCGGAGGCGAGCACAATCAGGGGCAGTTTCGCCTGGGTGCCCGAGGGCTGGAAAGTGGGAGGCCTCAGGCTCTGGCCCGCATCACTGGTGGTAGCCAGCACAGAATAGGCTAGATTGCTGTCCGATTCGGCGCTTGGCTCGACAGTACCGGTCCAGGGAAGGGTCAGCTCACTGAGCCTTGACACCACCGACTGATCACCGAACTGCTCCTTGATAACGTGGGGGAAAAACGGATTGGGCTGGTTGAAAGTAAAGATGCCCTGGGTAACCCGCTGCGGCGAATGAGATTTCTGGTCCCGCACGATATCGCCTGTCATGTTAAGCCCGTATTTTAAAAACATCCATTTGAGCCCGTGGTCCACTATCCTGGGCATGCGCTGTTCCACCACCAGGTTGTCCACCAGGAAAAGCGCTCTTCCCCCGCGCATGATAAACTGATCCACTGCGAATTTTACCTGCTCGGGAACCGAATCAGTGGGGCCAGCCACGATCAGGGCGTCGATTCGATCGGGTATTTCCGTATCCGAGCTCAGATCCACGAGTTCGATCTCGTGGATTTTGCGGACTTCCTGGGCGAAAACGCTGTAGTCGCCCATCAGGTCGTGCCTCGTGTGCGAGGAGAGGAAACCCACATGCTGCGGCTCGGTTGTCACCCGGTAGACTCTGCTTGTAAGCTCGTATTCCAGGTCTCTCGTGTTCTCTACCATGGGGATCGGCTCGGTTTTCTCGCCGTAGGAAACAGTCATCGCGAGGTAGCCGTTGATCTGCTGTCGCTCGTCCTTCTCGATGATAGTCATCGTAACCGGCATAATCCCCGACTGGGCGAGCTGCCGTTTCAGGTTCTCATCGTCCCCGGGATCGATCCGTTCATAGTGGATGTTGCCGTCGGAGTAAATCATATACTCCTCGAGCATATCGTCTATTTCTTTGGGCAGCCGGTTCAGCTGTACGGGCAATTTCTTGGAAAAATAAGCTTTGATTGAGACTACATCGTCAAGATCGCCAAGAATTTCTTGTGTGGTTGGACTGATCGAGTAAAGCTTGTTCTGGGTGAGATCCAGCCTGCCGAAAAAATTGCTGCCAAGAACGTTCACCACGATCACGATAGCGAGGATAACCGCCACATAGGCAACGTTGGAAACTTGATCTGTCGGTTTTTTTCCGTTCATAGTGTGCAACCCTTGAGACAATTGGCCCGGGAACTTCAGACCCAGGTCCGGTTTTCTACCGTGTTGACATTGAGATAGAGGAAAACGCCGATTACTGAGATGTAATAGAGCAAATCGCGGGTATCGATCACCCCGCGGCCCATGCTCTCGAAATGGGTGCCAAGACCCAGAAAATTGAAAAAGGGAACGAAAACATCAGGCACGAGGATCAGGAAAAACCATTCGCCCACGATCAGCATGGCGGTACAGATTGCGATTGCCAGGATGAAAGCGACAATCTGGTTATCGCTGATGGCCGAGGCAAAAAGGCCGATCGCCAGATAGCTGGCTCCCATGAGCAGGCAACCCAGGTAACCGCAGATAATCGTGCCCCAGTCCGGATCACCCAGAACACCCACAAGCAGGGGGATGTTGAAAGTAAGCGCGAGCATCACCAGCAGGAAAAGAAAACTGGCGATAAATTTGCCCAGCACCACCTCCCTTTCCTGTACAGGCAGTGTCAGCAGCACCTCCAGGGTTCCCATCTTGCGCTCCTCTGCCCAGAGACGCATGGTAATCGAGGGCACAAGGAAGAGGAAAACGAAAGGCATGAAGCCGAAAAACGGGCGCATATCGGCCTGTCCTGTAACGAAAAATGTCCAGAGATAAAGGAAGTTGACCAACAGCAGGAAAGCCGTGATAAAAATATAGGCTATCGGCGATTCGAAGTAGGTTCTGAATTCCTTCCTGGCGACTGTAATGGCGTTTTTCATTTTCTCTCTGCTACTCGTCTTTTTCAGGTTAAAGATTCAAAGATGAGATTTCACATCTACGAGGTAGTCAGCTTGGCGAAAACCTCCTCGAGGCTCATCTTTTCAAGTTTCAGTTCACGCATGGACCAGTTTTTCTCCACCACCAGTCGGAAAAGTTTTTCCCTGATATCTCCGCTGGTGCTTTCGATTTCAAGACTCAGCCAGGCTTCTTCTCCCTCGGGCTCTTCCTTGATCTTACGGAATTCGCCGACAAAGTCTGCCTCGCGCAGAGCCTGATAAACCGCCTCCTCAGGTCCCTTAATCACGGCAGTGACCACATCGGCGCCCTTGGCCCGGTTGATAAGCTCGTCAGTGGTGCCGCTGGCCACCAGCCTGGCGTCGTTGATTATCAGCACCCTGTCGCACGTGGCGCTCACCTCGGGCAGGATATGAGTGGAGAGGATAACCGTTTTCTCGCGGCCGATCTCCCGGATGAGCTTCCTGATCTCGATAATCTGGTTCGGGTCCAGCCCGCTGGTGGGCTCGTCGAAAATCAGTATGTCCGGATCGTGAACCATCGACTGGGCCAGTCCCACGCGCTGCCGGTAACCTCTGGAAAGCTCGCCGATATCCTTCCACAGCACGTCCTCGAGACCGGTAATGCCGATCATTTCTTTCACCCGCCGGGAGCGCTCTGCAGCGGGCACCTGGCGGAGTTCGGCGATGTAGTTGAGATAGTCCACCACGTTCATTTCAGGATACAGCGGGTTGTTCTCCGGCAGGTAGCCGATACGCTTGCGCACCTCCACAGGGTGCTTGTAGATGTCGTATCCGGCCACAGATACCGTTCCCGAGGTGGGCTTGAGATAGCAGGTGATTACCCGCATCGTGGTGGTCTTGCCCGCCGCGTTCGGCCCGAGAAATCCTACTACCTCGCCTTTGGCCACCTCGAAAGAAACCGAGTCCACAGCAAGGACCGGGCCGTAGTACTTGGTCAGGTTTTCAATTGTAACCATGGTATCCAGGGGTTTGATGTTTAAAAGTTCCAGTTACGCACCGAGCCGTGAACTGGCGCGAAACGAAGATTAATATTCAAAAATGAAATTAACAATAATTTTCAGGGCTTCACCAGCCGGTAAACCCGGAAATTGTCGTAATACGCAACCTGTTTCTGGGTATGGCGAATGCCGATCCTGCCTTGGCTCAAAACCGCCCCGGTACCCTTGCAGGGGTAGTCGTGAAGCCAGGCCTTGCCCTCCAGGCATGGCTGGCCCCGGTCGATAAAATCGTGCACCAGCTTGCCGTCCACTATGAAACGGATATGCCCTTGGCGGCAGTAAATCGTGATATGGTGCAAATCCAGCTCATCAATAGGAATCGGATCATCATTCGAGGAGAGCTTGTGGAAACCGTATGACTTTCGCAAATTGCTCTTTCCGGAGTCGAATCTGTGATAAGAGATATGGTAGCCGTTCATCCTGCCCTTGACATACTCATCATACACCCCACTCCTGGTGAACGACAGCAGGTCCTCGCCCTCTTTTCCGTGGGCGTACCACCAGATCATCGAAAGCCCATACGGGGTAGCCGACTGGTAGTCATACTCGATCAGCAGGGGCCCGGTGAAATGTTTCCTCCACCAGATATTGCCTTTCTTGACCTCGGTTTTCTCCAGGGCTTCAAACCTCAGGCGGCCGTTCTCTATGCTTGCCGCCACATCCCCCTCGGCCAGCCAGTTACTCAAATCACCCGCAAAATCCTCCTCGGCAAGAAGTTCGCCTTTGTTCCAGAGCTCATCCGCTGCGGATGGCCGATCAGCCACAGTGCAGCCTGAGATGAACCATGCAATCAGAAAAACCGGCAGGCCGGATTTTATATGCAAACCTGGAACCAACATTTATTTACCTTCCAGTGTCTGGAAACCGAGTTCCTTACCCACAAGACGCATGGCCTGAATCACGAAGTCTACATGCTCGGTGAAATCCTCACCCAGCTCTTCAGTTGACCGGAGAAGCTGCTCGCGGTCAATCGCAGCGGCAAAACCCCTGTCTTTCATCTTTTTCCTGACACTCCTGGCTTTCAGATCATCCAGGGAGCGGGAGGGTCGCACCAGTGCCACGGCCGTGATAAAACCGGTGAGTTCATCCACCGCGTAGAGAGTTTTCTCCAGCCGGCTTTCGCGCTGTATCCCGCTTTCGTCAGAGTGGGAGAGAACCGCCCGAACAGCAACCTCCGGCCATCCCTTGTTGTGAAGGATTTCGCCGCCAACCATCGGATGCTTGTCCAGGGTGGGGTTCTGCTCGTAGTCGAAATCATGAATCAGCCCGATCGCACCCCATAGCTCCTCATCCTCATCGTACTTGCGGGCATAGGCTCTCATCGCCGCCTCAACCGCCAGGCTGTGACGGAGGAGTCTTTCGCTCTTGGTGTACTCGGTTAAAAGCTCGTAGACTTCCTGACGGTTCAAAGAACCTCCCGGGGCAAGAAAAAATTCATATCCGGTTCGGATCAAAGGCATCCGCAAACTGTATGCCGCATGCGTTCCAAAGAAAATTAGCATATATTATAAGCAATTGGGCAGAAAGGATCAAGTACAAATGAATTACGCATGCCCTATTTGGGGCAAAAACGATCACTTTTTGAGGTATAGGTCCGAGGATGGGAATGGAGAGGGAATCAGGCCTGGATGAATCCCTGTTTGTCTTTGTCCCAGAGACCCTGTGCAATGGAGTTGTCACGAGCCGTGTCGAGCAGCCTGCGCCTGGGGCCGAAAGTGCGGTAAAAGAACTCGCTGTTCTTTTTGCCTGAGGCTTCCCAGTCATAGTTGTAGTGGTTATCGTGGTGGGCTATATGGTGGCTCACCCCGACCAGGCGCGATGTCGAAACGGTTATCCAGCCGTGCTGTCGCAGTTTATATCCCAGGTAAACATCCTCTGCCCCGTAGGCTTCGAACTCCTCTGCGTCGATCCCGCCGATTTCTTCCAGTGCCGAGCGGCGGACCATCAGGCAGTAACCGCTGCACCAGGCTACCGGAGCCGCCAGAGAGGGTATGTGAACACACTGGATAAAACTGTCGTTCTCATCGCTGGTGTAAATAATCGGGAAAGCGCCGGTGGAGCCGATATTCGGATGGCTGTTTATTGCGTTGACCATCACTCGCAGGAAATCCGGGCATTCCACCTCGGTATCGTTGTCCATGAAAAGGATGAACTCACCGTCGGCCTCTTCCATGCCCGCCTGACGGCCCGCGGGTATCCCCAGGTTTGTATCAAGAAGCACCGGCTGCAGCCTGCTGTCATCGCCGGCCATGGATTCGAGCATCGTTGGCGTACCGTCCGTGCTGCCGTTGTCCACAGCGATCACCCTGAAATCCTTGTAATCGGTTTTCTCAAGCAGGCTTTTCAGGCAGCGCCGGGTATAATCTTTTTTGTTCCAGCAGAGAACGATTATCGACACCCTTCCGTGGATCGAGCCGTTATCCGGTCCCTTGATCCGGGGCAAGTCGCCGAGTCGAATGGTACGCAAGCCAGGGGCAAGCGTACGGGCGAGCAGATTGAACCGGCCGTAGATTTTTTCAACCTCCAGGTCCGAGGGCCGCTTGCCGAGGAATTCGCTCGGCAGGTTCAGGTACAGGTTGTCCGGATCCCAGAGGTTGAATCCACTCATCACGCTGTTAATCACCCGAATCCCGTCGAAATCGAGTCCCGATATCAGGTAGAAATAAATGTTCCACCATGCGTAAGGCTTCTGGTCGATAGTGACCAGAACCTTGTTATCCAGCACAATCAGGTCCTTTTTCTCGGGAGCGCGGTCAAGCTGACCGGCCAGCTCGCTCAGCCCGTGGCTGTCCGAGCCCAGAAACAACCTGAAACGCTCGGAGGTCAGTAAATTCTTCCAATCGTGCACATAAAGGGATTTGCAGAGCAGGTCCGGGCGGGTCTCCACGGCGATCAGGAACTGGTTGGCTGCAAGCTGCTTGTAAATCTCGAATAGCTGGTAGCCAAGCCCGATACCCAGGAGAATAACCAGGCGCTTACCGGTGATATCGACCTTGCGTGAAGACTCCTTGACCAGGATTTTGTGCTCCTTCTCATCCTTCACAAGATAGGCGAAACGGCCGTCCTCACATTGATAGAGGCCATCGAGTACTGTGCCCACAACTTTCTGGTTCAACTGATGATGAATGGCAGGATACCTGCTCCTGATCAACTTGAGATTGGATATTAGAATAGAGATATCTGTGGACATGATCCTCTGAACTTGGTCCGGTATGACTCGATTCAACAAATCAGGCGATATTGGCTAAATCAAGCCTCAGCAGAGGACACACTTCTCCCCTGTTCCTAAATCTGTAAAGCTTTCCTGTATTAATATCGGTTAATCGGCCGGTTTAATTTAGGCTTTATGTTGCCAATATCGAACCAGCGAAAAGCTGTAGAAATCCGATTGTTAAGCGCATTTTTACAGTGAAACGGGCGAGATAAAAACAGCAGGCACGAATGGAGCGAGAGATTGTAGCTTATAACTGCAGATAAGACAAAGGATTGACGGACACGAATAGGATTATCCGATACGTATAGGTTTAACGGATTTATATTGACTTATCCGACGAATAAGAGGTTAACGGAATTGCAATGAGTTATCCACAGTGTAAGGAGTTATTGGATTTTGTTACATTTATCAAATTGATTGATAATTTGACATAGACTCTTTTAATTGCTTCTATTTCAATATGTTATAAAAATAGACCCGACTCTTTGAGCCGCCTGTTTCTCATCTCGCTTTCTGTGGATAAACTGTGGATAAGTGTGGAACTGACTATCGATTTCACACTTGGGAAAATAGCTGAAAATCATATCTCGCCAGTTAATTCTTTCTCAAATTACTTGAAAGATCCACAATAAAAAATAAAGGGGCACGATTCGCCGTACCCCTTTATGCAGACTGACAGCGACCCGATCAGCCTCAGGCCAGTGACCAGGGTGCCCTGTAGGAGCGGCTGAGCATCCTATTTGCTTCCGAATC
>Ga0114922_10007328_pt1 | contig 10101 bp, 10 predicted proteins | sample AartaG_FD_100975 | JGI IMG/M metagenome (GOLD analysis project Ga0114922, IMG submission 100975) | Deep subsurface microbial communities from Aarhus Bay to uncover new lineages of life (NeLLi) - Aarhus_00045 metaG | ecosystem: Environmental > Aquatic > Marine > Oceanic > Sediment | place...
AGGCGGAGCAAAAAGAAGAAGCTGCGAGTCGAACTGATAAAGGATGGGGACCAGGGGGAGGAGTCGAGTGCCGAGGTCGAGGTGCGGGAGAGCGCTGACAACGTCGTCGAGGTCGTTGCGGAGGTTGCCAAGGAAGAAAAAACCGCCCCGTCTCATTCCCAACATGGTAGCAGGTCCGGTCACAGACAGGGGGGGAGGGATAGAAAGCCTCCTGCGGAAGGTCGGGAAAAGCTCAATATTAATGACCTGACAGTCATGAATATGCGGGAGCTACGCAAGATGGCGGCGGATATGGGGATCAATCACGAGAATTTGATCTCCATGAAGAAACAGGAGATCATCTTCAGTATTCTCAAGATGCACACCGAGCGCAGCGGACAGATCTACGCCACCGGAGCGCTGGAGATTCTTCCCGACGGATACGGTTTCCTGCGATCCCCCCACTACAGCTATCTGCCCGGTCCCGACGACATCTACATATCCCCCTCCCAGATCCGGTTGTTTAACCTGAAGACCGGCGACACTGTTTCCGGCCAGATCCGTCCCCCGAAGGAGGGAGAGCGCTTCTTCGCCATGCTGCGGGTGGAGAGTGTCAACTTCGATCAGCCGGAAGAGGCGCAGAGCAGGATTCCTTTCGAGAATCTCACACCTCTGTATCCGGATGAGATCATTAACATGGAGACTGCGGGCGAGGAAGTTTCCACCAGGCTGATAAACCTGTTCTGTCCGATTGGAAAGGGACAGAGGGCGTTGATCGTTTCACCCCCTCGGGCCGGTAAAACCATAATCATGCAGAAGATCGCCAATGCGATTACGGAGAATCACCCTGAGGTGTTCGTGATAGTACTTCTGATCGACGAGCGGCCGGAGGAAGTAACGGATATGCAGCGTAATGTCGACGGAGAGGTTGTATCCTCAACCTTCGACGAGCAGGCCACGCGGCACGTGCAGGTTGCAGAAATGGTCATCGAGAAGGCCAAACGATTGGTGGAGCACAAGCGGGATGTGATTATTCTGCTGGACTCGATAACCCGCCTGGCCCGGGCTTATAACCAGACCGTGCCCACCTCGGGTAAAATCCTCTCCGGCGGTGTCGACTCCAACGCCCTGCACAAGCCCAAGCGTTTCTTCGGGGCTGCCCGGAATATCGAACAGGGAGGCAGCTTGACGATCGTAGCCACCGCTCTGATCGAGACGGGAAGCCGCATGGACGAGGTTATCTTCGAGGAGTTCAAGGGAACGGGAAACATGGAGATCAATCTGGACCGCAAACTCTCCGACAGACGTCTGTTCCCGGCCATCAACATCAAGAGATCCGGTACGCGTAAAGAGGAACTGCTGCTGTCCGAGGATGTTCTGAGCAAGTTGTGGGTATTGCGCAAGGTTATCGGACCGATGGATGATCTGGAGATTATCGAGCTGCTCATTGACAGGATGAAAAAAACCAAGAATAATGAGGCGTTCCTGAAGTCGATGAACACCTCAGCGAACGGCGATATGTGAGGTATCCTATGAAGAAAAATATTCATCCGAAATATGAACCCACCACGGTGACCTGTGCCTGTGGGAACGTGTTGGAGATCCGCTCTACTGCAAAAGATATAAAGGTTGAGATTTGTTCGAATTGCCATCCTTTTTTTACGGGCAAGCAGAAACTGGTGGACACCGCCGGGCGGATCGAGCGCTTCAAGAAGAAGTACAACATCAAAGACTAGCTTCCAGTACACTTTTCATATGCTCCCAGTGGGACCCCTGCCAGTAGATCCTGCCGCACTCCGGGCAGGTTTTGTAGCGCTCATAGGTTCGGGCGACGTACTCGGGCACTGAGGCTGCGGCCCGCTCTCTGTCTATCTCCCGCAGCAGGCTGTTACAGCGCAGGCAGCGGCTGAAAGGCCTGATCTTTTCCCGCAGGTCGAATCGTTTCAACACTTCGAGGAGCTGCTCCATCGGCTGATCGGAGCGCAGACAGTATCCGTGGGTAATCATGGATCGCTTGAGCAGTTCCCGATCCCGGGTGAGGATGATCCTGCGATGGTCTCGGGAAATGCGGGAGAGGCTGAAATCGTCGTAACTGTTGGAGTACAGAGTATCGAAACCCAGCATACGCAGCGCCTTGGCCAGTCTGCCCAGATGTACGTCCAGGACGAAACGGGTGCGACGCAGAGCTTCAGGGCGCACCTTGGTAACAGAGCCGATTTCCAATGACTCGAACACCGGATACACACTGATTCGATCTCCCTGATGCACCTTCTGTTCGAAGGGCACGGAACGGCCGTTTACCAGGATCAGATCCACCTCGGTGTGAGGGATACCGAGAGACTCGATCAGGGCTTTGACAGTGTCCCCGGGGTGAAAATGGGCCCGGAACTCCCGTTTTTTTCTATCCTCGGGAAGAAAATCGTTGAGCTCTTCGTAAAAACGAAGGGTCGCGGTGGCCATTTCCTGTATCCATCATAGTGAATTTTAGCTACTCTGTCCCGATGAGGGCACGTGGTGGAGAACTCTCGGTTCTATTGCAGGATGTTTCCTTTGAGCTGCGCGGCACCCCTATTCTCGAGGGTATCGACTGGGAAGTGGCCGCCGGCGGTCGCTGGGTGCTGCTTGGACCGAATGGCAGCGGCAAGACCACCCTGCTCAAGCTGATTACCGGTTATGTCTTCCCCTCCAGCGGACGGGTTACCGTACTGGGCCGGGAGTTCGGCCATACGGATCTCCGGGAGCTCCGTACGCGCATAGGCTGGGTTCACTATGACCTGCGCAACATGATTCCGGAGTTTATGAACGTCCTGGAGGTTGTGCTGGCCGGTGAGAGGGGAACCCTCTCCTTTTACGAAGAATGCACTCCCACCGAGCGGGATAGGGCCGCGCGCAACCTCGAGGCTCTGAAGGCCGGGCGGTTGATCGGCCGGCGCTTCGCAACCTTGTCCACCGGTGAACGCCAGCGTGTGCTGATTGCCCGCGCTCTGATGGCGGAGCCCGATATCTTGCTTCTGGACGAACCATGCATGGGACTGGATCCCCTGTCTCGGGAGGAGTTTCTTGATTCCCTGCAAACGTTGTTCGTCGAGAAACCGAACATGACGGTGATCACGGTGACCCATCATGTAGAGGAAATCACGGGGGCCTACGAGGGGGTTCTTATCCTCGACCGGGGTCGTGTGTTGGCCTGTGGAGGGAGGCAACAAACCTTGAAAGAGCAAATGATCTCCCGACTGTTCGGGCATCGCTGTGCTTTGACTTTCAGCGCAGGGCGGTATTCGCTGCACTTCCAGTGAGAGCTCTGAGCCGCAAGCTCAGAAGCCCTGAAGTTTTTCGATCATCTGCCGAATGCGGCTGGACAGGGACACGAGTAGTCGTTTTGTCCACTGGGGGCTGGCCGCAAAGATCTCCTGAAAATTCTCCTTGGAGAATTCCAGGGCCTCCACCGGACCCTTGGTGATTACGGTTGCCGAGCGTACGGATTTGTCGAAAAAGCTCATCTCTCCAAACAGCTCCCCCTTGCCCAGGGTAGCCATGACTTTGTACTTGTCCCCCATTTTTCGGGTGATGTACACTTCCCCCGAGAGGATCCAGAAGATCTCCTGATGGACATCTCCCTCCTTGATGAGAACCGTCTTGTCCCCATATTTTTTTCCGAACTTGGCAATGATTTCCTCATTGATCGCCTCCTCAGCTTGGAAGGCGATCTTCATGATCTCTGCATAGTTCTGGTCGGACATGCTACCTGCCTCGTTGCTTCAACCGGATTGGATGCGATCGCCGAACTCGGCGTTCATGATACGAAGGGTGCGAGTGAGGCCGGTGATCGTCTCCAGGGCCAACTCCCAAGATACGCTCGAGGCCACGTCGAAACCTTCCCTGTCCCAGCGATAGAGTATCGAGTTTTCCATGCAGTAGGCGGTGGTCAGGCGGGTGCAGTCCAGAAGGGACTCTACTACGCCGAACACCGAATCGGGGTGTTGATAGACGGGAATAGTCGATCCGTCCGCCAGTGGGATTCCGATGCGGATGAGACCGGCAATCACGTAGTAGATCGGATGGTTGGAAAGGGGGTCCCCGATGGAGTAGATGCTCGTTCCCGGCTCAATCTTCACTTTTTCACCATACTGTAGGTCCGTTTCGATCATGAGAGCACCCTATTTTCTTGCAACGTTTGAGTTTTTCCCATAGAATATAGCACCGTTTCCAATTTCATTCCAGCGGAGTCATTCATGGACGATCTGATTCACAGCCATCAGGAAGAGTATGGCCAGAGTCCAGACATCATCGCACAGGCACCGGGCAGGGTCAATCTGATCGGCGAACATACCGACTACAACGAGGGTTTCGTCCTTCCGATGGCTATCGATTACTACGTTCAGGTTGCGGTATCCCGACGAAAGGATCAGCATCTGCGCTTCTACTCGGTTGATTTTAAAGACCGGAAGCGTACCAGCCTGAGTAATCTACGCTACAAGAAGGAGGACCGCTGGGCTAACTATCTAAAGGGTGTGGTCAGTGTGCTGCAAACCCGGGGATACAGCGCCGGGGGACTGAGTTTTTCGGTATCCGGCAACATCCCTGTGGGAGTCGGACTGTCTTCCTCAGCAGCCCTGGAGGTGGCAACCGCTTATGCGGTCCAGAAACTTTTAGCCGTAGACCTGTCCGGACCTGAGCTGGCCCGTCTTGCCCAGGAGGCGGAGAACAGCTTCGTGGGTGTGCAGTGCGGGATCATGGACCAGTTTGTCTCCCGTATGGCAAAGTCAGGTTCGGCCATGTTCATCGATACCCGCAGCATGGAGCACAGCCACATCCCTATCGCCTTTCGAAGCGTGAAGATACTGATTACCAATTCCGGTGTACCGCGAAGCCTCGTGGAATCGGAGTACAACCAACGCCGCGGGGAATGTGAGAAGTGCGTAAGCCTGCTGAGCACTCGGAAACCGGGACGATCGCTTCGGGACTACACGAAGGAGGATCTGCGGGACAGCCTGGGGCTGATCCCGGAGACCACGCGCAAACGCTGCCTGCACGTAGTGGAGGAGAATCAGCGGGTTCGGGATGCGGAGTCGAGTCTGCGGCACGGTGATATCGGGAGCTTCGGAAAGCTCATGAACCGCTCCCACGAGAGTCTGCGGGATCAGTATGAGGTCTCCTGCCCTGAACTGGATTGGCTGGTGAAACGTGCCTGGGAGACCGATGGTGTGTATGGATCCCGGATGACCGGGGCCGGATTTGGCGGTTGTACCGTGACTTTGATCGAGGAAAAGGCGATCCCCGAGTACAAGGTTCGCTTGGAAGTCTACGAGCGAATATTCAGCTTCAAACCAGAGCTCTTCCTTGTCTATCCCGCCGACGGGGCGCGGATCATCTTCGAAAACTGATAGAGGCGTCAGGTATTGAATATACTCCTTACCAATGATGACGGAATCGATAGCTCGGGATTGCAGCTATTGCAGAAGGCTCTTCAACGCGAGCACGAGGTTTGGGTTGTTGCCCCGGATTCCAATCGCAGCGGCAGTTCTCACTCGATTACTTTGGGAAATCCAACGAAGTTCACAAAGCGCGCAGAGCGGGCGTACGCCTCCGGGGGAACGCCGGCGGACTGTGTGCTCCACGCCTGCCTTGGACTGGTTCCCGTGGAGATCGACATGGTGGTGGCCGGTATCAACCTGGGGCCGAACCTGGGAACAGACATTGTGTATTCGGGTACTGCGGCGGCTGCCCGCCAAGGGGCGTTCCTGTGCAAGCCGGCGGTGGCCTGTTCCCTCAGCACCTATCAACCTCCCTACTGTCTGGATTTCGCCGTGAAGTTCATGACGGGCAACATCAAGGCCATACGGGATCTTTGGTCCGAAGACCATTTCCTCAACATCAATTTTCCGAATCGGGTCCAGCCGGCCGAACCCGTAGTCACCATTCCCACCCGGCGGATCTATGAGGATGAGCTTGTTCGCTTCACCTCTCCCCAGGGGGATCTTTACAGTTTCATCGGGGGACAGATTCCCGGTGGCATGATGGAGGAGGGCTCAGATCTCGCCGCCGTGGAGGCCGGATACGTCTCGCTCTCACCGATACTGATTCATCCCACGAATCACGAGGTCGAGGAACGCTACCGGGAGGCCGTTTTTTCCTGGAAATCCGAGTGATTTCGTATCGGGAACAGGTCGATACTAGAACTGTAATGCATCGGATTGCATGGAGCTCGAGAAATGAATGTCGAGAGTATTTCATCCAATCAACCATCCTCGGAAATGCCGATCCAACCTGCGGGCGGACAAGAGGTTATTGATCTGCGCCAGATAAAGAGCATTCTCTATCTGGGTATAAAGGGAAAAATCAAAGTCCCCAACGGGGAAACCCATCGTATAGATACCTTTGCCTGATCCAGTGTATAGTACCTTGATGGTGAGAAACCTCGTCCTTCTTTTCCTGTTAGTCTGCGCGCTAACCTCCGCTCAGGAGATCGATATGCAGGCCGTACAGGCTTTCGAGGATTTCCGCTGGGGATTGCGGGCCTTTCATTCCGGTAATTTCGAAGATTCGATCCTATCCCTCGAAAAATCCCTGAGCCGCAAGCCTCAGGATCTGAGAACCCGATATTGGCTGGCCGGTGCCCTGTACCGCGCCGGTTACGAGGACGCCGCCCTGGGGGAATGGCGAACCCTGCTGGAACAGGAACCGAGTAACACGGTGGTGGATAACACCGTAGAGGTGCTGACCTACCGACGCGGATTGGGGGAAGAACTGGAACAGCGCAGTTCTTTTGTCGTTGCCAGCGTAATCGATGGAAATGACAGTTCCTCCTATCCCCTGCGAAGACCTTCCTCCGTCTGGATTCGCGAAGACGGCTCGGTATACGTGGTCGCCTTCGCCTCCAATGAAGTGCTGCTCCTGGATATCAATAACGCCGTACAGAGGGTATTTCAGGGCGGCATTCGTGGTTTCGATCGGCCCTACGATTGTCTGGAGGTGGAAGACCCGGCTAGCGCGCAACGGGTCCTGTTTGTCGCCGAATACGGGAGAAACCAGGTTCTCAAGATGAATCTCCGGGGTGAGCGGCTGCTTCTCATCGGCGGCAAGGGTAGTGCTCCCGGGCAGCTGCTCGGTCCTCAGTATTTGGCCACCGACGGCCAGGGATACCTGTACGTGAGCGACTGGGGTAACGGAAGGGTGAACAAGTACGATTTCGATGGGAATTTCGTGCTTTCCATTGGCCGCGGCTCGAATTTGAGACTGAGCGGGCCTACCGGCATCGCCTTTCAGGAAGAACAACTATTCGTCGCCGACAGCAGCAGGAAAAGGATCGTCGCCTACGATCCCAGCGGCAACTCGCTGTATAGCTTCGGTGAAGGTGTCTTGAACGGACCGGAGGGGATCGCCTTTTTCGACTCGAATCGCCTGCTGGTCGTGGACCAGGGCAGGCTGCTTGAGTACGACCTGCGCCAGGAGGTCTGGACCACACTCAGCGATATGGGTTCTTTCGCCGGCCATCTGACCCATCTATCGGTAAGCCCAAACGGAGAGGTCTATGTGGTGGATTTCGACCAGAACAAAGTCTACATCCTCTCCGAGATGACTGCCCTGTATACCAGTCTGTTCGTGCAGATCGACCGGGTTAACTCACTGGACTTTCCCGATATTCTTGTTGAGGTCACGGTGGAGGACCGCAAGGGGCGCCCCGTGGTTGGATTGCAGGAGGAGAACTTCATTTTCAGCGAGTTCTACAGGGAGATACCCTCAGCCCGGATGCACCATGCCCCTGGAGATCCGGCTCCGCTCGAGATTTCCCTGGTTGTAGAAAAATCTCCGCAGATGAAGGCCTATCTATCCGATCTTTCAGGGGCTGTCGAATCTCTCCATGAGCAGCAACAAGGATCGAACGGTCCCGGCAGCTGGAGGGTTCTCAGTGCCGGGGAGCAGGTGGTGGTGGAAACCGAACTCGGCGCCAGTCGCCTGGAATCTATTCAAGCGGCCGGCAGCGGCCCATGGAGCCCGCGCTGGCGCCTGGACAGATCCCTGCGTCTGGCAACCTCCCAGCTCATTGCCGGCAGCGCGCGTTTCACGCGCAAGGCGGTCATACTGCTTAGTACCGGAGCCCTGAACCGGGATTCCTTCTCCGATTACACCCTGGCCGAGGTGAGCGACTATCTCCAGAACAACTCGATTCCGCTGTACGTCGTGTACTTCGGTCCCGAGGCGGATCGAGAACTCGAGTATATCTGCACCCAGACCGGCGGTTCGGTGAGCCCCTACTACTCGGCCAAGGGTGTGGCGAATCTGCTTGAGGATATGCGCAGGCGGTTGGGATCAAGCTACTTGCTTGAACTCAGATCTCCATCAGAATCCGGATTCGGTAAGAATTACATCGATCTTCAGACCGAGGTTGTATTCCACAGAAAGAGCGGGCGAACCCGCAGCGGTTATTTTGCTCCACTGGCCGAATAACCTGTTTCTATAATGACAAATCGAGCGAAGCGAAAGGCCAGGTGGGAGGCGATCTGCCATCGGTGCGGGTTGTGTTGCTACGAACGCCGGGTCGGCCTTCGCGGTTTGGCTGTCAATACAAATGCCCCCTGCCGCTACCTGGATACGGATACACACCTCTGTACTGTGTACGACCGACGTTTCCAGGTCTGCTCAGAGTGCAGAAAGGTTACCCTGCTTACCGCGTTGTTCGATCCCTCTTTGCCGGATTCCTGCGGGTACGTCCAAACCTTTAGAATATGGCGAAAATCTTCCAGGCACCCATCTCATCGGCGAAGTAGTAGTCCTGAAAACGTGTCCAGAAGGGAATCGTATCGGACAGATCCAGGCGGGTCTTCACCGTAAGGAGGTACTCGTTTCCGGGCGATTGGGAGGGGAAGCGATCCGAAGGGGAGACGAAGATACTGTCTGCATCCACCACATCGGTTCCGGTAGTACCGCTGAAATCAGCTCCCTCGAAGTAGCCCATGAATGTTTGGGCGATCTCCTCTCTGGTCAAAGTCGTGTCCAGCCGGATGATGCGCACCTCATCGGCGAAATAGCGGGCCGCGGAATCTACATCTTTGTCCAGAAAAGCATTCAGGCAGGAGAGAAGCGCGTTCTCGATCTCAGAGTGAGGTCCGGCTTCCAATCCCGCGGTGGCCGGCCGGGTGACTCGGGGCGCCGCTTTCGGGCTCCAGCTGGCCGGGGGAAGTTTCTGCCCCACGCTGAACAGCAGCCATCCTCCCTTGGACTGGTGCATCAGGTACTTCTGTTGCTGTGACCAGAATCCCACCTGTGCAGAGAAATCCATTTTGGCCCGAACCTGCAGCGCGTAGGTCTCTCCCCATGGACCGGGGAGGGCGGAGACGTTCAAGCTATCCAGATCGTAAACCTCGCTGGGAGCGAGACCGGTCAGGTCGGTGGAGGCGAAAAATCCATTCAGCTCCGACTCGATCTGACTCTGGGTCAGCTCTCCGCCCAGATATGCGAAGTAGACGGAACCCTCCATGAGTTCCAGCATTCCCTTCGTGTCTTCGCTCAGGAGTGCCGAGATCCATCTCAGGAACTTGGATTTGATCAGTTCCTGGTTTGCCTCGGCTCGGGTCCGGGGCACAGCCGCCAATTTTGCCTTTCCCTCGAGGATTAGCGCGGCTGCGGCGGGAAGATCTTGAAGCTGGATATTCGCCGGGTCGAGTCCGGGGTCGATATTGAGGGCCATATCCTTGAAATCCCGGGCCTTTTGATTTTCCCCCTTCTGTTCATATTGCTGTCCTACCAGGTAGTAAGCCTCGGCCAGAGTCTTTCGTTCTCCCCTTGGCAGGGTCGTATAGAACTGAGCCCAGAGACCAGTGGCTACGAAAACAAGGAGTACCAGTAGCGAAAGCAACTTTTTCATTCTGTACCTCCTAGGTTGTGCCAGCCGACGGAACGCACTGGCAGATTCACCCCTCTACTATACTACAGTTTTTCAGGCACTTCAATGGAATCAATATTTGAAGGAGCTTTCTCCGATGAACTCCCTCAGGATGGAATACTCCGGTACCCAGCTGGGGGGAATGGGCGTGAAGTTGTTCAGAAACGAGTGAAGTTGCACCGCCTCGTGAAAACCCTCTTGAGTGGGTTTCACGCTCTTCAGAAGAGGTTCGGCATAGA
>Ga0114922_10007329_pt1 | contig 10101 bp, 10 predicted proteins | sample AartaG_FD_100975 | JGI IMG/M metagenome (GOLD analysis project Ga0114922, IMG submission 100975) | Deep subsurface microbial communities from Aarhus Bay to uncover new lineages of life (NeLLi) - Aarhus_00045 metaG | ecosystem: Environmental > Aquatic > Marine > Oceanic > Sediment | place...
ACCGCGTCGCGGATTACGGTTCCGCCAGGCGTTTCCTCGAACGTGTGCGTATGAATCCACTCCCGATACGGGCCTCGAATCTGTTCATCGACGAACCTGTCCGGCGGACTCCAGTCCGAGATCAGCGTCCTCCACCGCACCGACAGACCGAATAGTGAGAGCCGGTAGTCGATCAGCGTCCCGGGCTTCATCTCGATGGGCTGAGGAGTCAGGATCCGAAACCGCAGCTCCGGTGGCGTGATCCGCTCGAGGTTTCCGGCGTCGGCGAAGAACTCGAACACCTCCGTGATCGGACGCGCGACGGTCATTTCCAGCGATAGATTCGGCACGAGACCAGGGACCTCCCGCGGGTGCGAGTCATTGCTGTGAAGGCAGCCCGAACCGGCTTCGTCAGAGTCGAACACTGTGCCCGGCGATCAGGCCTGTCAATCGTATGTCCATGACACAGGATTGACACTCCGATTGTAGCAGGCTAACTTACCGCTAACATCAACGTTTACCCGAACTGGCCCGACTGCAATGACCGACCAGATTGAATCCGACGAGAAGCGGCACCCCATCAAGGTGGTTGTGCATCGCACGGGCCTCAGCTCCGACGTGCTCAGAGTGTGGGAGAAACGGTACGGAGTGGTTGAGCCGGGGCGCTCGAAGGGAGGGCATCGACTGTACTCGGATGCGGACGTAGAGCGACTGCGCCTGCTGAACCGGGTCACTTCGGCAGGCAGGCGGATAAGCCGGATGGCGGGGGCCGCGACTGATGAGCTCCGGCAACTCGCCGAGGAAGATGCGGAGGCGGCGTTCGTCTCTCGACCGGCGGAAGCCGCGCCGGTTCGTTCGGAACCTCACCTGGCAGCCAGCCTGTCCGCCGTAGACCGCATGGACGCCAGGAACCTCGAGACCGCTCTCATGCGCGCAACCGTCGCCCTTCCGGCTCCGGTCCTGATTCAGGAAGTAGTGGGACCGCTCCTGGCGCGGATCGGAGAGCAATGGGCGCATGGAAAGCTCACCCCGGGGCACGAACATCTCGCGACGGCGGTAATCCGTCGGGTGCTCGAATCGATCATGAACGCATGTGCGGCAGAGAAGAGTGCCCCAATGATCGTGGTCACCACGCCGGCCGGACAGATACATGAATTCGGCGCCCTGCTGGTTGGGGCCGCTGCAGCTGCGCTCGGATGGCGAGTCACCTACCTGGGAACGAGCCTCCCTGGTTGGGACATCGCGGGTGTCGCTCTGAGTGTGGAGGCCGACGCTATCGCTCTCAGCATCGTATATCCGGCGGACGATGCTTCTCTGCCGGCAGAGCTCGTGGCGCTTCGCGAAGCCGTCGGACCGGAGATGGAGATCCTCGTCGGAGGGAGAGCGGCCTCCAACTACGTTGAAGCCATCCAGGCAATCCAGGCGACTCCGGTGACCGAGTTGTCGCAGCTTGTCAGCTTCCTCGAGAGTCGTACGACAGGAATCCCGGAAGCCATGGCCAGTTAGTCGCCGTAGCGCCCGAGGTACTCTTTGAGCCGAAGCTTCCTCGCCGTGTTGCGGGAGGTCATGTAACGGATCTTCCCGAATACCGGGCGCTCTGGTCCCCATGGCCGGTCGTATCTGCCCAGACACCAGTAGATCCCCGAGTATGAATTCGGATCACTTCCGTCGATCGCATAACGGTTGTTGAGTTCGATCATGATCCTGGCAGCGTCACGCGGGTGAGGGGTCCACTCCAGGATCTTTTTGCCCCACAGCATCCGCAGGTAGTTGTGAATGATCCCGTCGCGGAGCAACTGGCGCTGGGCCGCGTTCCATAGCTCGTCGTGGGTCGCGGCAGCCTGGAATTCCTCGAGGCTGTACAGGTGGGGTCGGGCGTCTGCCGCATGCGCCTCGAGGGTCTGGAGCGCCCAATCGGGCAGGGACTCGTACTCACGGTGGTCGGGCCTGTTTGCTGCCATGTTGAAGCCCAGCTCCCGCCAGGTCACGACCTGATCCAGAAATGCCTCCGCCGCCGGACTCATGCCCCACCAGCCGGTACGTTTTCCGTTTGTCGGCCTGTCGTCGAAGTCGGGTGTCCAGCTTTCGCGTTCGGCCAGCCGGTCCAGGATCTCGTGGACGGATATGTGTCCGAAGTGCAGGTACGGAGACAGGCCGCTCGCCGCATCTTCGTCCGGGTGATTGCGATCATCCGCATATGCGGACAGCCGGTATCTGAGGAACTGCTGTAGCCGGAGGCCCGCTGCTCGCGTACCGCCACGCAGCTCGGTGGGTGCGACCGAGTGGTCCAATGGCAGTCCTGCCAGCTCAGGTCCACCGCTGGACAGCTCTGGGGCGGCGGAGGGCCATCGTTCCAGGATCGCGACCGGGATCGCCGGTGTCGCGATCCCTTTCAACCACTCGATCGGATCGGCTGCCGGCTGCCGGCTGAGGTAGTGCGGCAGAGACTTCTGCAGGTATCGGCGAAACGTGTAGGCGGAAGGGTATGACCTCCGGGTCCCACGCATCGGCGCAAGACCGTTCGAGTCGACAGCTTCGAACCGCACACTGACGCGATCCGCGGCAGCCGCCAGCATCTCCGGGATGAAGAACGTGGGATAGTCGTCGGTGACGACGACCGCGGCGGTCGCGGCCAGCTCCGCCAGGAGCCCCTTACCCGCGCCGGGAGTTCGCTCGACGTACGGGTACCACGCCAGGCCCTCGCGGCCCTGTGCGTCACGTGCGTTGTCGATCATTCCATCCATTACGAAGCGATGGAATCGGTCAGACGCCCACTCGTAGTCGCACCGCAGGGCCTCGAGCACAACCACTCCACGGCCCAACTCCCGGGCCCACTCTACTGCTCTCTCGAGTGCGAAGTTGCAGGTCATCCGCCGGGCGCTCGTCATCCAGTAGAGGACGTGGCCACCGTCCGGGTCGGGGATTCGCTCGTTCAGCGTTCTCACTCGTGCCGTCGGAACAGCGGAACTCAGCATCCAGGCTCCAGAAAGATTCTCAATGTTTAATAATTGTCCATTCTATATACGTGGACAAAAACTTGACAAAGTGATCTGTGTCCACTACCATGTTCTGCAGTTGGTAAACACCTGCAGGTCGCCCGATGGCGAACTGAGCGGCCTGGATCGCAGCACCCGAGTCGCATCAACACGATTTCAAGGAGATCTTAAATGTATCGCACTATGCTCACTTCGGCTGGCGCAGCCCTGGCCCTGATCGCGACCGTAGCAGCGGCTCCGGCCCAGATGACTGACGCTCCCACGGTTCCGGTAATGGATCGCTACGAGACGAAGATCATCGAGAACGACATTGTTGAAGTCGCTGCCGCGGCTGGAACCTTCAACACGCTCCTCGCCGCCGCTACTGCGGCCGACCTCGTGGACGCGCTGAAGAGCGACGGTCCGCTAACGGTATTCGCTCCGACGGACGAGGCGTTCGCCAAGCTCCCGGCGGGTACAGTCGAGACACTTCTGAAGCCCGAGAACAAGGAGAAGCTGCAGGCGGTTCTCCTGTATCATGTGGTTGAGGGCAAGGTCACGGCTGAAGAGGTCGTCAAGCTGACCTCGGCCAAGACCCTGGAGGGTGACTCCATTGACATCTCCGTGAAGATGGGCAAGGTCTACGTGGACAATGCGCAGGTGATCGCTGCCGACGTGGAGGCCAGCAACGGCGTGATTCACGTGATCGACGCGGTAATTCTTCCGTCGATGGACTGACGGCGGAAACGACGACTTGCGGGGCAGGGGACATTCACGTTCCCTGCCCCGTTTGTCAGCTATATATGGAGAGACACAGATGGATGAGGCACCCGTGTACCTGGTCCTGGGCGGAACTGGCGGGATCGGCTCTGAACTGACAAGGCAGTTGACGCGAGGCGGCAGCAATGTCATTGCCGTCGGCCGAGACGAGAACAGGCTCGCCGAGCTGAACCGGGCAACGGGAGCTGAGACCGTGGTCACCGATGCCACGGAATTCGATAACGTGGAGAATGCTGCGGATAGAGCGCAGGCGTTGTGGGGCCGGCTCGATGGAATCGCGAACTGTGTCGGATCGGTGCTATTGAGACCCGCTCACATGACGTCCGAGGCAGCCTACCGGGAGACGATCGCCCTCAACCTCGATACTGCGTTCGGAGCGGTTCGAGCTGGCGGCAAGCTCCTGGGCCGGGGCGGTTCCGTGGTCCTCGTGAGTTCGGCCGTCGTGCGCAGCGGTCTTCCGAACCACGAGGCGATCGCCGCTGCCAAGGGCGGCATTGAAGGACTGGTCCGGTCGGCCGCTGCCACGTACGGGCCCGCTGGAATCAGGTTTAACGCCGTGTCTCCCGGGCTCGTTCGGACCCGGCTCACCGAGCGGATCACCTCCAACGATCGAGCGGCGGAGGCATCCCGGTCACTGCACGTTCTGGGTCGTCTCGGCGAACCCGCAGACATCGCGTCAGCCATTGCCTGGCTACTCGATCCTGCCCAGGGTTGGATAACCGGTCAGGTCATCGGGGTGGACGGAGGCCTGGGCAGCGCCAGGACGATGCCTCATGCTTGAGTCACGCGAATTGACCCTGCTTACCGGCGCTACCGGGTATGTCGGAGGGCGCCTGCTGGAACACCTCGAGTCCGCTGCAATCCCGGTCCGCTGCATGGCACGTCGGCCGGAGAACCTGGCGTCACGGGTAGCCGACACGACTGAGGTCGTGCGGGGCGACGTATTTGACCGTGACAGCCTGGCACGAGCGATGTCCGGCGTGAGTACTGCCTACTATCTCGTTCACTCGATGAGCGACGACGGCAACTTCGAGGTACTGGAACGGAAGGCTGCCCGGCTGTTCGGTGAAACCGCACGAGCCGCGGGCGTCCGGAGAATCATCTATCTGGGTGGACTTGGCTCTGGAGACGAACTCTCGTCACACCTCGAAACGCGCCAGGAAGTTGGTCGGCTTCTGCGCGAATCGGGCGTTCCGACACTCGAGCTGCGCGCCTCGATCATCATCGGCTCGGGCAGTCTCTCCTTCGAGATGATCAGGGCACTGGTGGACAAGTTGCCGATCATGACCACGCCGTCCTGGGTGAGGGTCCTAGCACAGCCGATCGCGATCGAAGATGTCGTGGACTACCTGATGGAGGCGCGACAGCTGGAGATCGATGGCAGTCGGGTATTCGAAATCGGCGGCGCCGATGTCGTCAGCTACGCGGACATCATGCGCGAGTATGCCGATCAACGCGGGCTGAGACGACTGATGATCCCCGTGCCGGTCCTGACCCCGGCCCTGTCGAGCCTGTGGCTGGGAATCGTCACGCCGTTGTACGCCAGGGTCGGTCGAAAGCTGATCGAGGGGGTCCGGAACCCGACCGTCGTCCAGGACGATTCCGCGAGGACAGCGTTCAGTGTTCAACCCCGCGGCATGTCGGAGGCGATCGCGCGTGCGCTGGCCAACGAGGACCGCGAGTACGCCCGTACACGGTGGTCTGACGCCGGGGGCGGAGGTGCGGAGCACGGAGGCTCGTCGGCTCCTCGAGGCCGCAGAATCGTGGACAGCAGGACTTTGCGTGTGCAGAGCGACGTGGAGCAGGCGTTCGGGCCCGTGCGGCAGATCGGAGGCGACGTCGGCTGGTACTTCGGGGACTCCATGTGGCGAATTCGCGGTTTCCTGGACAGGCTGGTCGGCGGGCCAGGCCTGAGGCGTGGTCGAAGAGATGGCAGCAATCTCCGACCCGGAGATGCCCTGGATTTCTGGCGCGTGGAAACTATCGAGCCGGACCGGAGGCTCCGCCTCAAAGCCGAGATGAAACTGCCCGGACGGGCATGGTTGGAATTCGAGGTAACACCTGATGGCCCCGGATCCAGAATCACGCAGACTGCCATCTTCGACCCAGTCGGCCTGGGCGGCCTTCTCTACTGGTATGCATTGCTGCCGGTGCACAACGTGATGTTCAGGGGAATGCTCCGACGGATTGTTCGGGCAGCTGAATCGACCGGATAGATTCGCCTCCAACTCCAACTTCGCTATATTTTCCGGGGTACGACTGCAGATTCCTCCCGAGCGAAGATACCTGGGCGATTGACGTAGAGGTTGGAGGCGAGGCATGACCGAGGAACTTCCCGCCAGGTCCCGCGGGATCATACCGGAAGCTGCAAGCGCCACGTCCGTTATTCTGCTGACCCTGGCGACGATCGCCTCGGGCGTCGGAGCCGTGATCTGGTTGCACGCTCCCCTCGCCATCTGCGCTCTCGTCGTGGGCACCTACGTCCTTCACCTGATCGCAGTTCGCCGCGCCGCCCGCGATGCCGTGGTCAGCCACGCCGCGGAGGCAAGACGACTCGCGCTGCAGCGTGAACACGAATTCGAGCAGCAACTCAGAGATGTCGACCGGATGCAGCCGGTGCTCGAGAAGGAGCGAGCCCGGGTAGAGGCGCAATGGCAGCATCTGAAGGGGCTCGTGGAGGAGCGCGAGGGAAGGAAGAAGACTCTCAAAGAATACGAAGCGAGCCTCGAAGCCGTGCGAGCGGAAGCCGCGACAGCGCTTACCGCTGCCCGCGGCGAGGTCAGAGCCCGCGAAGCATCGGAGACCGAGCTTCGCGATCGAATCGCAGAGCTGGAGGCGGATCGGGCAAGGGCGGCCAAGGCGCTGCGCGCCGTCTTGAAGAAGCAGGCCCGGCTGAAGGCCCAGCGGCAGGCCGAGAGGCAGGCTCGGACGCAGGCCGGGAAGCAGGCCCGGACTGCCGCAGAGCAAGAAGCACGCGCGGTCGTGGCCGGCGCGGAGGAAACGGCGCGCAACCTAGTGGCGGATGCGGAAGCCAAGCTCGAATCGGCTCGGCTGGAGGAGCGCGAACGGGAACAGACCCGCCGGCAGCTCGCCGGACAGATCGAGGAACTCGAAGCAGCGAAAACGGAAGCCGCGGAGGCGCTGCGGGAGGTGGCTGCGCGCCGGGCCGAACTACAGAAACAGGATCCGCCGAAGACTTCTGCGTACGCGGCATTTGCCGGAGCCGGAGTGATTCGCGCGAACGACGTCGCCGCGCCGGACTTCACGAAACCCCACACAATCGACCCGCCCCGGCTCAGGGCATGGCAGTTCATTGCTCATAAGCGGGAACTCGCCCGGTCCCGCGAAGCCTGACTTCGCGCCAGGGACGCTATGTCCCCCAAACGCTGCGAGGCCGCCCGAAGGCGGCCTCGCAGTGCATCATCTTCCGGCAGGTTCAGCCGGTCAGCGGCTCTTCTTGAGATTCAGTCGATCGCGCCACGCGCACCAGCCGCAGTGTGCGAAGAGAGAGGTGAATCCGACGAGCATGGCGGAAATCGCCAGCAAGCCGAGAAAATATACGCCCTGTTCCATCGGCCAGTTCATTTCATACCCCCTGGAGCCATGTAGCGGTACGGCTATGCCAGGACATTCGTGTGGTCCTGGAGACGGTCGAATACCGTCGCCATATGGGGCGCGCGGACCTGCAGGTTCCATGCCGTCAGGTACACATGTACCGCTCATGCACTATTTGTCACGTAACAGGCTGCCATTCCGCGCCGTTCCGGAGAACGCCACAGATTTGATCCCGAATATATAGGCAATGACTGATCCTGAACTGTGCAATGCGTTTGTGACAGACTGTCACTTGCTGGGCAGTTGAAGGGCCCTGGATGTCAGTTCAGGCCATGGGCGGGAACGTTGTCGATCAGTCTCACACCACCGATCCGTACGGCAGCGAGCAGGCGCCCGTCCAGCCTCTCGACATAGTCCACGTCGATGCCGAGATCCTCCAGCCTCGAGCGAACCTGCTCGGCCGGACCCCCGGCTTGCAGCACGGAGGCAAACTCGGCCGCCCTGACTCGTGCGCCAGCATCGAGCCTCACGTTACGCGAACTCATCGCCAGGCCGTCTGCTTCACGTACGATCGGACACCCGATGATCTCGGTATCGAGAAACAGGGCGTCGGCCATGCCCCGTACGAGAGCGAGTTGCTGCCAATCCTTCTCCCCAAAGTATGCCCGATCGGGACGTACGAGGTGCAGCAGCTTGAGAACAACGGTCAGGACGCCGTCGAAGTGACCCGGGCGGTGCGCCCCTTCCAGCGACCGGCTTCGGTCGGTCTCCGTGACCCTGTACCGGTAACCGTCCGCGTAGATCTCTTCCGGCTCCGGAACCAGGACCGCGTCTGCACCGGCCTGCGCCAGCAGCGACTCGTCTCGCTCGAGGTCCCTCGGGTAGGCCTCGAGATCTCCCGGTTCGTCGAACTGGGTTGGATTCACGAGGATGCTGACGATCGTGCGGTCGTTTTCCGCCACGCTGCGATGCACCAGCGACAGGTGGCCGTCATGCAGTGCGCCCATGGTGGGGACGAACCCGATGGTATCACCTGCTGACCGCCACTCGTCCCGCAGCGAGCGCCATCCATCGAGGTCGTGGATCACGATCACTCGTAGGTCTCATCCACGGTGGGGAAACTCCCGTCCTTCACTGCCCGATCGAATTCCTCGACTGCGTTCAGCAGCATGCCGTATCCGTCTGCGAACGTTCGCACGAACTTCGGCTTCATCTCCCTCTGGAGGCCGGCCAGATCGTGCAATACCAGGACCTGGCCGTCCACCTCGATGCCCGCGCCGATCCCGATCGTGGGAATCGACACCGCTCGCGTGATCGCCGCCGCAGTCTCGGACGCGACTCCTTCGACCACGAGGGAGAAGCAGCCTGCCTGCTCGAGCCGACGAGATTCTTCCACCAGGCGATCCGCCGCATCTTCGCCCCGTCCCTGCACGCGATATCCGCCCAGCGCGTTCACGGATTGTGGCGTCAGCCCTACGTGCCCCATCACCGGAACCCCGGAACCGGCGATGTGCCGGACGATATCTTCGTGTCCGTCGATTCCCTCCAGCTTCACGGCATGTGCCCCCGCGGTCAGGAACGCGTCCACCACGTCCATCGCGGCCGGAATTCCCTTCCGGTGCCATGGAAACGGCATGTCGCCGACCAGGAACTTGTCGGGAGCGCCACGCGCTACCGACGCGATGTGGAGGCTCATCATCTCGGGTGTGGCGGGGAGAGTGGTTGGATGGCCATGCATTACCATGGCTGCACTGTCCCCGACGAGGATCCCGTCTACGGTCGATTCGTTGAGGATGCGCGCAGACCAGAAGTCGTAGCAGGTCGTGAACGTCAGCTTGCGCCCATCGCGTTTTGCGGCGGCGAAATCGTGTACGTTCACAGCGTCTCCTCCGGTTCCGGGTCGGAATCCGTCTTGTCCAGCAGGCCCGGGCGCACCGCCTCGACAAACGACCGATACACGGCGGCCCATGGATCGCCTTGCAGCGCGGCGAGGTTCTCCAGGATCGTTCTGCGATCTCCACGCGCGAGTGGACCGGTCAGGGCCGCACCTCCGTGCTCGGCCACGTTCGCACAGGTCCGCTCCAGGTAGGGCAATGCCACCTCGGGCGGCAGACCCACGTCGCGAAAGATCTCCATCGCATGGGTCCACAGCAACGTCGTGAAGTTCCCTCCCAGGACACAGGCCGCGTGGTACCGCGGTCTGTCGCGCGGCGCGATCCTCCAGCTCGGATTCTCGAGGTCCGGGAACAAGGCAGCGAATTCTGGTCCGTCATCGTCACACACGAACGGAATCCGCGGATACACCTCGGGCGCGTAAAGGTCGGGGCCGAAGGTGTAGAGCGGGTGCATCGAGGTCGCGAGAGGTGTGCGAAGGCTGCCGGACGCGTGGATCAGGGCCTTGCCGGACAGATCCACGGCTGAAAGAAACGGCTCGATCGCGTCGTCCCGGATCAGAACGAGGACGATGGGGCACTCTTCGAGCGCCTCCTCGACCGTGGCGGATTCCGTGGCGGAGTCTGAGGCGTCCGCCGGGGCGCCCGAAGTCCGCCGCGACCAGTTGCGGACCTCCAGTCCCTGCTCTGCCAGGTAATAGCCCATGTGGCGAGCAAGACGGCCGCTTCCGACGATACCGTATGGAGCGGCCGCGGATCCCGGCCGGTCGGTCACGATCAGGCGGGAATAACCGTCGAGGCTTCCTCGATGAGATCGCGAACGAACTGGTTCCGCTCATCCACGAGGATCGCCTTCGGCTTCAGCGGAACGGAGCTGAGTTCGAAGCCCATGATGATGACTTCGTCGCCCCGGTTCACCC
>Ga0114922_10007330_pt1 | contig 10101 bp, 6 predicted proteins | sample AartaG_FD_100975 | JGI IMG/M metagenome (GOLD analysis project Ga0114922, IMG submission 100975) | Deep subsurface microbial communities from Aarhus Bay to uncover new lineages of life (NeLLi) - Aarhus_00045 metaG | ecosystem: Environmental > Aquatic > Marine > Oceanic > Sediment | place: Aarhus...
ATGGTAGTGCCCCTGGCTGATAAATATTCCCTCGTTCAAAAGCATCGCCCAGGTGGTCATCACCACCATAAACAGGCATGGAATGCCGCTTACCAGGTAATACCAGCCTCCCCTTTCTTTCAGATAGATTGTCACCACTATCAGAGCCAGGCCGGCCAGCAGCTGGTTCACCGCTCCGAACATGGGCCACAGAGTGAGCGCGCCCCCGCCGTCCGCTCCGGTAAAAAATGCCAGCCCTGCAGCGGTTAATACTGCTATCGCAGTTGTCACGTAACGCCCAGAGAGTTTCTGGATTTTCAGGTCTGCGAAAAGTTCTGAGAGAATATAGCGCTGGGTGCGGGTTGCGGTATCCAGGGTGGTCCCGGCGAATGAGGCGATAAATACGCCCATGATCACCGTGCCGAGTGACTTGGGAATGCCCACAGCAGCCATCATGTTCGCCGCGCCGATCACCACTGCGTTGATCTTGGAGGCAAGCCCACCCGCTGCTCCCCAGGACTGGTAATGATGCTGCCAGGCGCCGGTGCCGGTAAGAAATTCACCCTGAGAGGTAGTATAGCCAAGGCCGATCCCCGAGGCCACCGCAACCAGAACCAGCACGGCCAGGGCGGATTCCAGCAGCATCGAACCGTAGCCCACAAAAAGTGCGTCCGACTCGCAAGCAGTCTGTTTGCTCGTGGTGCCGGAGCTTACAATACTGTGAAACCCGCTGATCGCCCCGCAGGCCACGGTGATAAAAAGAAAGGGCCAAAGGGGGGGCGCGCCTTCGGCATGCGGGTTGAACGCCGGTGCCACGATTTCCATCCCGCTCGTGCCGCTTGCTACCAAAGCGCCGATTGCCAGCAATCCCATGGAAATGAAAAGCTGCCAGGCGTTGATATAGTCTCTGGGCTGAAGGAGCACGGTGACAGGAAGGGTGGAGGCGACAAAGGCGTAGATCAGCAGTAGAATGGTCCAGACGCCTGTGGCCGGTATGTTGAATAATTCCGGCATGTCCAGCGGGACCCGGCTGCCGAGATATATGGTGAAATACATCAGGGCCACTGCTACCGCGGTTGAGAGAGTAACGTTCCCGCTGCGGCGGTAAATAAGCCAGCCCATGCCGACCGCGATCGGGATCTGGAGCCAGACCGACAGGACCGCTGTGGGGAAAATGCTGAATATAATCGCGATCACCAGACCGAACACGGCGATTACGATCAGCAGTTCCAGAAACATGACCAGGAAAAAGATCAGGCGCACCCTGCGGTTGATATACCTGGAGGTAACCTCGGTGAGTGACTTGCCCTGGTTGCGAAGAGAAACCACCAGTGCTCCCAGGTCGTGCACTCCGCCCATGATTGCCGCGCCGACAAACACCCACAGCAGAGCCGGGACCCAGCCCCAGATCACCCCGATCGCCGGACCGACAATCGGCCCTGTGCCGGCAATCGAGGTGTAGTGGTGGCCGAAAATAATGCCCTTGCGGGTCGGAACGAAATCTATCCCGTCCTCCATCTCCCTGGAGGGCACAGGAGCCTGGCTGTCAAGACGGAAAACCTTGCGGCCCAGGAATTTGCCATAGATATGGTAAACCGCGATATAACCGAAAAATGTCACCAGGATCAGAAGCAGAGTATCCATCGCCATAGCTCCTTCAAACTACGAGGCCCGAGCCTCACTAAAAATCCCCGGATAGGGTGGATCGAGTTAAAATATGCCGATTTAAACCGGAGCGTATTCTGGGAAAAAGCGGAAAAGTCAGGACATTTAAATGTGTATTATAAACCTGACTCGCCGGGACAAGCAAGAACAAATTAATCGTCCTGCCGGTATCGAGTTATCGAGCGTTGCTGGCCCGAAATATGCATAACTGACGGGACGGTGATAAATAACGTCCGGACCGGAAAAACCGGCTGATCAATGCTAACTCCTTAAAATACAGCAAGTTGTATTAGGGCCGGAAAAGGAGCGCTGAATCAGCGGCTATATTACGCAAGAGAAGCGGGGGGTCAGACATATGCCTTCATGCGGCATCAATTTCCGCTACAGCCAAGGATTTAGGCTGTTCTTTTTCCTCTTCCTGATTTCAATAATCCTCACTCCGGTAGATCCTCTGCAAGCGCAGACCGGCGATGATGTTGTTGTTACCAACCGCTATGCCAACATCCGCACCGGTCCCGGCACCAGGTACACCAGAATCGGCAGGGTCTATCGGGGAGAGCGCTTTGCTGTTATCGATATCAGGCCCGAATGGTACAAGATCATGTACAAGGGAGGCGAGGGGTGGATTTACGGCAAGCTTGTTCGGCTGGAGCAGTCGATACCCTCCCGGGCAGAGATCGACCGGGTCAGCGGGGAAATCAGCCGTTTGAACAACAGACTGGACGGGATGCTGGAAAATCTTAACGAAGCGGCTGAGAGGCTCGCAGAGAAAATGAAAGCCGACAGCGCCGGGGCCGCCATGCAAATGGTGCCGGTCGCAAAGAGGGGCGAGGTTTCCAGGGGCGCACCGCTGGTCTCCCCGGCCTGGATGTTTGTCCCCGGCGGGCCACGATTGGCAACCGGGGATAAATTCAAAGGTTTAAGCCTGATTACGGCAACCACAGCATGCCTGGCCGCATCAGCGTATTATTACAACAAGTACCGGGATTACAGGGAAGACTACCGCGCGCTGCCAGCCGGCACTCCGCCCGAGGAGTTCGATAACCTTCACGACAAGTCCGTGCGCAGGCGAAAGATTTCCGAGTCGTTTTTATATGCCGCAGCAGGATTGTATGCGGCCAATGTGCTGGATTACTTCCTTTTTCTACCCCGCTCCGGGATTGGCTTTAAAGTGCAGGCCGCTCCTGCGAGCGGGCAAAAAGTTCAACTCAGCATTTCACGTGCCTTTTGAGGAAATTTCAACTTACAGCCTTTATTCTTCTTGCGGTAACTCTGGCGCTTGACTCCTGCCGCGATATTCCGCGAGATAACCCTTATGACCCGGAGACAGACGTCCTGCTGGTTTCTGTTCTCTCGCCCGGGGACAGCACAAGTTTCTATGCAGGAGATTCGATTACCTTCCGGGTCACTGCCCGCACGGGATTCGATAATGCCCCGGCCGGAGATACTTTTCTCTGGCGCTCCAATATCTCCGGTCTGGTCTCCACCAGCGCTGAGTTCACCATAGGCAGCCTTCCCCCGGGAAACCACCGGATCACGGTTACTGTAACAGACAGCCAGAACCGCCATGGCACGAAAGAGATCAGGGTAATTATCAATAAAGTGCCCGATTTCGGGGTGATAATCACCAATCCTCCTGATACGATATTTGTTATCGGCTCCGGCTTTACTCCCTCGGCCAGAGAATATGTAGCCGAAGGCTCGACAATAATCGGCAGGCTCTGGAGTTTCGGCACAGGAAGCGGAATTGCAAATTCCACTGTCAGGGACCCGGGCCCAGTGGTTTACAACCTGCCGGGAGTATTCCAGATGATTTACCAGATAGTGGACGATCAGGGGCGAACAGCCGCTGATACAGTCATCGTTGAGGTACTCTCCGAAAGCGTGCCTGCGGTTGTGGAGATTTCATCCCCATCCACAGATACCACAGTAAGCAGGGACGACAGCCTGTTTTTCGATGCAGTGGAGATCGTAACCTCGGCACGGATAGCCCGGCGTGGATGGATTTACCCGCAGGGAAGCGGTCTGGAGATGCTGGAGGATACGGTTGCCTCTATTGGATGGCGGATCATGACACGTCCCGGGATTTTCGAGATAATCTACAGGGTGATCGATGTGCTGGGAGTACCGGCAGCCGATACTGTGACAGTCATAGTCAACGACACTCTTTCCCAGCCATCGGTTGCGATTATCTCTCCGCAGTCGGATGACACCACTGTCGTGGCCGGCGACAGTATCTGGTTCGAGGGCTTTCTGATTCCGGACCGGGCCGAGGGAATTTCGCAAGCCTGGGACTACGGCCCTCAAAGCGGGATCGATGCCTCGGCTGACACGATTAAAGTGCCGGGCTGGCGCACATTCAACCAGAGCGGGGAACACTGGGTGAGTTACTCGGCTGTGGACCTTTCGGGCCGCGGTTCGAAAGACAGCCTGAAAGTCACTGTGGTTGAAAATCAGCCGCCTTCAGCCACGATAATCGAGCCCTCGGCTGCTGATATTTTAGTCGGGAGGGGCTTGTCGGTCGCATTCCGGGCCACAGACTCTGATCCCGAGGGCAGACCGCTGATTCGTTTCTGGCTCTGGGGGGAAGGCAGCGGGATCAATGCCTCGGCTTCCGACAGCGTCGCGGATCCCGGAACCCGCACTTTCAATAATACGGGAAATTTCACGGTCAGCTACAATGTTATCGATGACAAGGGGCTCCAGGATGCGGACACGGTGAATGTAACGGTTGCCGAAAACCAGCCACCCAGCGCGCAGATAATCGTTCCCTCTGTGGATACCACTATAGCCGCCTGGTCCGAGATCGTTTTTTCCGGCACAGACTCTGATCCTGACGGCACAATTGTCAGCCGGAGCTGGAGCTACGGCACAGGCAGCGGCGTATCGGCCGTGGGAGACACAACTGTTACCTCAGAGCTCAGGATGTTCAGTATTCCGGGCATTTTCGATGTCATCTACTCTGTGGTGGACAACATGTTCGGTGCCGCATCGGACACAGCAAAGATAACCGTGCAGGCTAACGGCAGGCCTCAAGCAACGATTTACTCTCCCGCCGGAGTGGTAACTATCGCGGTGGGCGACAGTATCAGTTTTATAGCCGTGGATAGCGACCCTGACGGCTCGGTTGTCTACCGCAATTGGAACTATGGAGTCGGCAGCGGTATTCCCGATGACGCGGTTGCGTTTCCCGATTACCGCACTTTCAATATCGCGAGTGAGTTCACGGTTGTTTACGTGGTGAGAGATAACGTGGGGGGTGTCTGCGCAGACACTGTCGTGATAACTGTATTACCGTGAAACCTGAACCGGATTACCAGCCAGGGCACGTTTCCTTGCTGAGAGCAGAATCTCCTGCCTGCGGAACTTCACTCATATATCTTTATCAGCTGTTCGTGGCAAGGTTCTGATTTTCTCCGGAGGGGGAAGTCTTGTCGGGGAGAGAGTGTGCCTGGACCTCGTCTGGCCCTCTACTCAGGCGATATTTATCCGGATGGATCATGCCGAGGCTCAGCACCAGTTTCAACCCCTCTTCAACAGTGATGTTCAGCCGGTGAAGGTCTTCCTCTGGAACGAGGATGATATAACCGGAGGTGGGGTTCGGCACGGTGGGTATGAAAACATGAGCGACCCGGCCTTGCTTCAACTCTTTCTCTGTGAATTCGAATTCCACCCTGCTCTTGCTCGTTACAAAACCGACCGCAAACAGGCCCTTTCGCGGATACTCGATCAGAACCACCTGCTCGAAAGTGCTGGCATCCATCTCCAGCAGCCCGTCGCTGACCTGTTTTATCGAGCCGAATATCGAGCCGATCATGGGAATCCGGGTGATCAGGATATCCTTGAGGTTGTTCAGCTTCGCTCCCAGGTAAGTCCTGCTGGCTGCCCCCACCAGCCAGATCAGGAGAAACAGGCTCACAAACCCCACACCGTAAATGTATTCTCCGAAAAGGCGGGCGAAATGGCGGCCCAGGATTTGATCCAGCTCCCGGAATAGCCAACTCACCAGGAAAATAGTGGTGATTACCGGCAGAAGGACCAACAGTCCGGTTGTCAACTGGCGGCGAATGGTTTTAAGAGTCGGTTTCTCCAGCATCGGGCAGGCTCCCGGTTGATTCTCTTGAGCTTTTATACAGTATCCCTGAATCAGCATTTCCGGTCATAAAAATCATAACACTATCGGTTCTCCTGCGCAAGCGCAGGAGAACCGAAACTTGTGAACAGTATTAGCGAAACAAACGTGTAGAGGATGGAAAGAAGTTTTGTTGATTGACAAAGGTTTCCGGGGGGCTTAATTTCACTGGCAGATCAGGCACGAAAAACGCTTCACTGTCGGGAGTCAGTATGGATAAAGGACACAGTGTCGTTGTCGGGATGACTATCGCCTATGCGGTCAGTTTCTTCGGCCTTCTGCTGGCCTATATTGTCTACCAGCGAAACCACCACAAGGATGATCTCTGGCGGCGCAGGCCTGTTGGAGTATCTTTCTTTGCTGCTGTGTACGGCTATCTCCTTCCACTGCTAATTGTAGCAAATGCCTTTCTTACGATTCTTATCAAACTCTTCAAAGGCTGGGATTTCAACCGGTTTGTCTGGACCAACGAGGCGTTCGGCTGGCCGATCGCCGCCGGGGTGGTTTTGTTCTGGCTGTTCGGCAGGCTGTTCTGGCGCATGAAAAGCGGCGGCTACGTGGCAGCAGTAATTATGAGTGGGGCAGTCAGTGTGGCGATGCTGCTTTTGGTGGTTTCCCTTATATCCCAGGGTACGGCTGATCTTCACCGCCTTGGCTCCTACGCCACCGGCCTTCTCTGGCACCTGCTCTGGACAGTGTATTTCCTCCGTACCGGTGTACGCGGGTTGTTTTTCACCAGACAAAGCGCTGCCTGAGCGCAGAGTTTCTTTCAGTTACTCTTTCCACCAATTTTCTGTCAACACTCCTGATCCCGGTGTGCTTATCCCTTGATTTTGGAATAAGTTCAAAGAGGGATTCTCCATAAGACAGGGCTTCCCTGATACCCGCCAGGGTGAAAAGTGAATCCGGCGCAGCTTGACAATAACGGCTGTAAAAAGTAAGATTAAAAACACTGTAATTCATGGGCTTATCTCTTTTCGTGCGAAGAGGGAGAATGATATATGCAGTTCGAGAAGCTTGATGATTACCGCTGGCAGATACCGCAGCAGGGTGGGATGCGGGTGCCCGGTTTGATATACGCCTCGGAGAAAATGCTTGAGATAATCAGCAAAGACAAGGCCGTGGACCAGGTGATGAACGTGGCCTGGCTCCCCGGCGTGGTGGGCAGTTCGATGGCCATGCCGGATATCCACTGGGGCTATGGGTTTCCGATCGGAGGAGTGGCGGCCATGGAGGCAGAAAAAGGGGTGATCAGCCCCGGGGGAGTGGGTTACGATATCAACTGCGGTGTGCGTCTCGTGGCCACGGACCTCGGGATGGATGAGGTGAAGCCCCGGATACGCGGCTTGGTAAGCGGGCTTTTCCGTGATGTGCCATGCGGTGTGGGCAGGGGAGGAGACCTGGTACTCTCACGCAAGGAAATAAAGAAAGTGGCCCGTGAGGGGGTACGCTGGATGGTGGCTAACGGCTACGGAACCGAGGCCGATATTGAGTACTGCGAGGACGGCGGATGTTATCCCGGCGCTGATCCCTCGGTTGTCAGCGACCGGGCCTACAGCCGTGGACGCGATCAACTGGGCACTCTGGGCAGCGGCAACCACTTTATCGAACTCCAGGTGGTGGAGGAGATTTACGATGAGCACACTGCCAACGTTTTCGGGCTGTGGAAAGGCCAGTTCGTGATCTTTATCCACTCCGGCTCGAGGGGTTTCGGCTACCAGATCTGCGAGGACTCGCTAAAGGAGATGAACCGTGAGTTCGGCGGCCTGGGTTTCGAGCTGCCGGATCGCCAGCTTGCCTGTGCATATATCAATAGCGATATGGGCCGCCGTTATATCTCAGCCATGGCCGCGGCGGCAAACTACGGCTGGGCCAACCGCCAGCTTCTGATGCAACGCGCAGTGGAGTCGGTAAAGCACAACCTGAGGATTTCCCCCTCCTCCTTGAAAGCGCGCCTGGTGTACGATGTGGGTCACAACAATGCTAAGCTCGAAACCCATGAGATTGAAGGGAAAAAATACAGAGTAATGGTGCACCGCAAAGGAGCCACGCGCTCTTTCGGGCCGGGTATGCCGGAGGTGCCATCAGCTTATCGGCAGGTCGGACAGCCGGTACTCGTTCCGGGCGATATGGGTACGGCGAGTTACGTGCTGGTGGGAACCGAAAAAGCGATGACAGAGAGTTTCGGCAGCAGCTGCCACGGCGCCGGCCGGATGCTTTCGCGAAAAAAAGCGATCAGGCAGGGCCAGGGAAGATCGATTGCTGCAGAGCTCGAGCGCGAGGGAATATTTGTCATGGCCCGGGGGAAACATACCCTGCAGGAGGAAATGCCCGAAGCCTACAAAAATGTGGACGAGGTCGTGGAAGTCGTCCACCAGGCAGGGCTGGCCCGCAAAGTTGCGAAAATGAGGCCGGTTGGAGTGGTGAAAGGTTGAGAAGTTATATTAAAAAGCTTCCCTATCTAACAGGGGAAGAGGTTCTGGAGTTTGCCGCTGATGTTACCGCGATGAATTACGCCCTGTTCGATACCGCGGACCTGCCTGATTCTCCTCCTTTCGACAGCTGTGTCCACGGAATTCACTACCGTCTTGCAACTCTCGGCGTGATTTATACAGACACGGACATCCGCTGGATAAACGCCTCGGGGCTGACCCGGGTTGAAAAAGAAAGGCCGGGTCTTGAAAAAGAAATCGATCTGGCTTATAGCTCCAGGCCGTAGTGGACAGACAATTCTTTTCTGACCGCAGAGAGGCTGGCGCAGTGGGAAAAAGAACTGGGAATTTGAATCAAAACCAGGGAACTTCGCTCCGGCTGAACCACGAAGCAGCTCTGCCGATTTAAGGCCCAGGCAGACAAACAATTTGAACAGAATCAGCATTTTGGTTATTATTAATTGGTTTTAATTCTCTGCAAAAAGTTTCTCGAAATATTCTCGGGAGTGTATGCCCCGGAGTAACAAAGGATTATCAATGCTCGAGACCAAGCATTCATATGCAGAGTTGCTTAAAAAGGTGAAGCAGTTGGAGAAAAAGCTTGAGAAAGCAGGACAGTTCAAGCACGCCTTGGGAGAGATTGAAAAACGGTATGCGTTTGTTCTGAAAAATCTGGACAATACTACCCGGGAAATCTATAGGATCCGCTCTATAGTAAACATGCCGCAACTTTACCTTGATGATAAATTGAACATTGTGGGTTATTCAGCCGATTTCCTCCTGCTGACAGAAAAAGTGGTTAAATATGCAATGGATGGAAAGAATATCTCCGATTTGATCAGCGATACTGATCTCGAGAAGATCAAGCAATATCTGGAGAAGATCAAAGCCTTGGAAAATTTGCCTTATGCCGAGGGGGAAAAATGGCAGATTCGTTACCGGGGGCCGAAAGGATCGGAAGTTATAGAAACCGATTGGATAGTATATCAGGATTCAGTGAACTTAGCCCCTGAAATCGCCCGCTGGACAATCGAAAAAGAAGATAGAAAATATAGGATCAGGCATAAGCCGCACATTCAGGATGACCTCAACTGTTGTCTGCTGACCCCTGTAGAATACGGAAGCGCGGAGGAGGACCTTAAAGTTATCTACAAAATAAAAACCTCCAAAGACGTGGAAAATATACGGGATCTCACTTTGTTTATCTCCGCCACTTCGGGCAGAGAAGCTGTCATACCGGATATGAAAGGTTATACCATCTGCCTTGGATCGAATTACAATTCCCTGGGCAGGATCCAGAAACAGGGCGCGGATGTGGTTTCCCGTCCCGAGGTGCTTGACCCGGATACCGAATACCAGGTATTGGTTGAGCGCACAGGGGGAAGAATAACCAGGGAGCTTCGAAACCTGGACACAGGCGAGGAAATGCCCCTGCTGGAATTTATCGATTATCACAGCATATACGACAGTCAGGGCTATGTCGGGCTATATACTTACAGCGGTGATGCGGAGTTCTACGATATCGAGATTTACACCCGCAAGTCGCGTTTCGACATCGAGCAGTTCAGAATTCCGTTTAACCCGGAAGTAAAAATCAAGGGCGAAAATCTGGAAGAAAAAATATTCGGTCTCAGATACGCCAGGAACGAGATCATGGGAAAGGCCCGGCACACCCTGATATTGGAGGACATAACACAGAGGAAAAAAGACGAAGAGGCCCTGAGAGAAAGCGAGGAAAAATACCGCAAGCTGTTTGAAGAGGGCAGGGTGGCGCGTTCGATTACCACTCCTGACGGCCGGTTTCTGGATGTCAACCCGGAAATGCTTAATCTGTTCGGCTACACCAAGGAAGAAATGCTCTCGCTTAATGCAAAAGAGCTTTATGTCAATCCC
>Ga0114922_10007331_pt1 | contig 10100 bp, 7 predicted proteins | sample AartaG_FD_100975 | JGI IMG/M metagenome (GOLD analysis project Ga0114922, IMG submission 100975) | Deep subsurface microbial communities from Aarhus Bay to uncover new lineages of life (NeLLi) - Aarhus_00045 metaG | ecosystem: Environmental > Aquatic > Marine > Oceanic > Sediment | place: Aarhus...
CGCCCGTGTCGTCGGCGATGAGGGCCTCGAGGCGGTCGCCCCAACGGGGGGAACGCATGTCCACAATCCGCGCACGGACGGCCTGGTCGCGCCCGGCCACGACCCGGGCGATGGGCACGACGTTCCCGCGGTCCACGTACTTGCGCGGAAAGAACTGGAGGGCGTCCCCGACGGTCCGGATGCCGAGCCTCTCGAGCAACTGTGCACGCTTTGGCCCCACGCCTTTCAGGTACTGCACGCTGTCGCTCAGTTTGGCCACGCGCGCGAAGGTACACCAGCCGGAAGGTCAGGTCAAGAAAGACACGGCCCAGCGACCGCATCGGGTGCGCGAACGCGGGCCCTGCAGCCTCACGGCATGACGAACTCGCGCTCGTCGCGCCGCACCACCAGGACGGGGCACGGCGCCTTTCGGACCACCTTCTCGGCAACGCTCCCGAAGAGGGCATGGTCGAGGCCCGTGCGGCCGTGGGTGGCGATGACGATCAGTTGCACGTCCTTCTCGCGGGCGTAGCGAATGATCTCGACGAACGGGCGGCCGTCCAGGAAAACCGTCTCGACCGGCAGGTCCTTCAGGTGCGTCGCGACGAACTCGCGAAGGCTCTTCCGGCTCTCCTCGCGGACCTGTTCGATAAACTGCTCGCTCGGCCCCGTCATGCAGTAACCCGACGTGGCGAGCAGGTCGGCGGGAATATCCGCCACGTGCAGGCAGTGGACCTCGTCGACCTCGAACCGCCGCGCCAGTTCCGCCGCATAGGCCGCCGCCCGTTCGCTGTGGTCCGAGAAGTCCGTCGGAACCAGGATGCGCCTCAACTGGATCATGGCCTGTGCCTCCTGTTGCCTCTGCCGCTGCGCGAGCGTCGCCGACCCTTGTGTGCCCCTGATTGGAAGCCGGCCTCACCGCTCGCGTGAAGACAGTTCGTGGCCCGTTCGGACCGCAGGAAGCGGGTCGCCGCCGGCCTCTCCGAAGCAGCGCCGGAGCGCGGGCACGAAATACGCGCGGCAGACGGACTGCCAACTCATCCGCTCGGCCAGGGCCCAGCCGCTCACCAGGAGCCGGTGGATATCCTGCGGCCCGGTTGGGAGACGCGCGATCAGTTCGCCGGCGACGCGCGCCGCCACCTCGTGCTCGATCCGCCGGGTGTCGGTCTCGCCGACCGGCTCGGTCCCTGCGCCGTCCGGCGCCGCGTAGTCTGCGGTCAGGACGTTCGCGGGCAGGTCGCCGTCGGCCACGCGGGCCACCAGTTCCGCGCACCCGCACGCGCTGGTCATAACGCTGATGCCGCCGAAGGCAAGCGTCTCGAGTTGTGCGATGCCGAACGGTTCGTACGTGCTCTGGCCGAACTCGACGTCGCTGCCCTGCCGCAGGTCCTCAAGCGCCATCGCCTCGGGCATCCGGTCGCCGCACAACTCGCGCGTGAACCCGAACTGGTTGATGAGCACGACGCGCGTGGCCCGCGCCCATCGGTTGTACTCTTCGGCGGCCCGGCCGATGGGAACCTCGCCCTTGACCAGGTCGGGCCATCCGACGCGGTGCTGCATCGGCCAGTTGTGCTCGGACTCCATCTGCCGGATGGTTTCAGGCTGACGTCGCCCCCCGTCGGTCGCCAGGACGAGGAGGACGGCCGTCCGGCCGCGGTCGGCCAGGGCGTCGTCCAGGTGGTCGAGGACCGCCAGGTCCCGCTCGATGGCCTTCGACGCCACCGGCCGGGCAACGTGCGTGAAGACGTAGTCCGACTGCAGACCGGTGACGGCGGCGGCGTACCGCCGGAGCAGCGCACGGCTGGCGAGGCGGGCGTCCAGATCGATCGGCCGGACGGCCAGGCCGTTGTACACGACGTCGATCGGTCGCTTCCGGAACCCCGCCGACAGCAGGCGGAGTTCCTGCGCCACGCGGTCGCTGACGGCAAAAACGGCCCCGGCACGATGGGCCCGGCTGACCAGGGCGTGCTTGCAGCCGCCCAGTTCGCGGAGCCTGGCTTCGTAGGCCCGCGACCCGTCGGGCGTGGTCATCGCCCGGTCGAAGACGAGCCGGTGGCCGGTCTCCCGTTCGAGCAGGTCCCGAACGGGCGGCACTTCGTGGGCCCAGTACACGGTTGTCAGGTCCGGCGCACGCAGGCGCGCCGCCAGGAGCGTCGGCAGGCCCATGAACTCGTGGCTGATGAGGGCCGCCTCGTCGGTCTTGCCGCCGACCAGCGCGCCGACGGCCTCAAGGGCGGGGGCCGCCAGACGGACCCACTCCTCATAGCCCCAGTCGCTCTCAAAGCGGTCGCTCTCCAGGCCGAAGCCCTGCCACAATTCGGCTTTGAGTTGGTTGACCGGGCCGGGCCGGGCGTCCCGCACGTCGAACAGGAGCAGTTCAACGCCCGTGCGACGCCGCAGGTGCGGGCACGGAACCCTGCGCCGGCCGTACAGCAGCCGGACACCATAGGTTGCCTCGACCGAGGCGAAGGCGGCCGCCAGGGCGGGGTCGCAGCCGGGAGGCGGGCCTCCCGCCCTGCCGCTCTCATAGAAAACCGTCTCGAGAGCCCCAGACGATGCGGACAGAGGAACCTCGCAGCAACCCACGAGGATGGTCCGGCCCACGGTGGCCTGGTAGGCCCGCGCGGTCAGCATCCCTTCGAGGACGGCGCCGATGCCGCCTATCTTCCGGTGGGCTTCGTGCGTAACGTGGATGAGGGTGTACATGCCGCCCCCGCCGCCGTGGTGTCTCCATTATACGGGCCGGGCGCGCCGGTTGCAGGGGGAAGTTGCGCGGCCGGGTGCCATGCTTTCGCTTGCGAAGGCATGCGCATGAGCCAGCGGCCCTTCGGAGAGCACGCTTTGGCGAGCCAAAGCGTGGCACCCGCTTCGTGGAGGCGAGGGCGAGGCATGCCTCGCCCGGACGGGCTACCTCGTCTGGAAGGCACCGGGGCCGAATGTGCGGCCGAGGGCTTTCAGGCTGAGCAGCGCCTGGGCCCGGACGAGGTTGGTCCGGTCCGTCAGGAGTTTGTCGAGGTCGGCCATGACCTCGGGCGACTTGTCGCCGGCTTCGCCGAGGGCCTCGGCCGCGGTAGCCCGGGTGAGCCAGGAGTTCGACTTCAGCGACACGCGGACCGTGGCCACGGCGTCGGGGCCGCCGATGCGTCCGAGGGCTTCCAGTGCGGCCAAGTCGGGGCGGCCGTACATGTCGCCGATGCGCAACGGCGCGGCCTTGCGGCTGGCGCGGGCCTTGACGGCCTGCTTCAGGGCATCCACGGCGTCGGTGTACCCGGAGGCGCCCAGTCCCCGCGCCGCCATCGACGCAACGAGTGGCGAGGGGTCTTTCAGCAGCGGCATGAGTTGCCTGGCGGCATAGATGGTGCCGATCTGTCCGAGGGCCTTGGCCACGGCCGCCCGGACCAACGGGTCATGGTCTTTCAGCGCCGTCACAAGCGCCGCCTGGGCCGCGGGGTGTCCGATGCGTCCGAGGACCGACGCGGCGGCCGCACGCACGTTCCTGCTCTTCGACTTCAGGCGCGGCGCGACCCAGGCGATGTCGTCGCGGTTGGCGTTCGGCGCCAGGGCCAGCAGGGCCGTCACCTGGAACGAGTCGGGGTCCTTGGTGGTCCGGACGTAGCCGCGCAGAACGTCGGCAGCCGGCTTGCCGATGGCGCCGAGGGCGCGAATGGCGTCGGCCTTCTCTTCGCCTGAATCCTTGAGTTTCGCCGTCAGGACCTCGATGGGCGCAGCGCTGCCGAGGTTCCCGAGGGCGCGGATGGCGTTGCGGCGGACGGCGGTGTCGCCGTCGCGAAGGCCCTTGACGGGAAGGCTCCTCAAACGCGGGTCGGGCGAGGTAACCAGGGCACGCATGACGGCCCGGCGGGACTCGGCGTCACCCTTGAAGGCCAGCGGCAGGACCGTCGGGCCGAGGCTCATGTCGCCGCGGACGGAGGCCCGGATGGCCTTGTGCCGGATCGGCCCCTTGGCCGACTCAACCAGCCGGATGAGGTGGCGCCGGGCGCCGTCGTCGGCGACCCGGGCGAGCAGGTCGGCTGCGAGGACGGCCGTGACGGGATCGGTCTCCATCGCATCGCGCATCAATTGCTTGTGTTCGAGGATGGCGGCCTTCAGATCGACGGCGCCTTGGCGGTCGCCCAGGTCGGCCAGGGCATCGAGGATGGCCGGCGGGACCTCGATGATGTGGCGTGCCGTGACCAGCGGCGCCAGGCCGTACGCGCTGTGCTCAACGTACGTCGCCTGAGCGATGCCGCGGACGAGGGGGTCCCGATGGTTGAGAGCGGGAATCACGAGGCGGGCCTCGCCGGTGGCGGCCCAGGTGGCCAGCGTCTGGGCGGCTTGGGCGCGGATGATGGGAGACCGGTCCTTGAGCAGCGTGCCGAGTGCGCCGGCGACGCCTTCCGTCTGGGGCCCGGCCGCCTCGATGGCCAGCACCCGCTGGTGCGGCGGCAGTTTCTCAAGTTCGCTCATCTTCGTGACGGGGCCGCAGCCTGTGCCGATGGCAGAAACCACCAGGGCCACGCAGAGACCCAGGGCTGGAAGAATGAACCGCCTGGTCATGGTAGTGCTCCAGTACGTGCACGATTCCCAGTGACGACGCCTGCCGCATTACGCCACTATCTATAGGCCGCCTCCGGAGACGATGCAAGCGAAAAGGGTCGTCGGTTGTAGTGCCTCCGTCACGGGAGAGTGGCACGGCAACGCGAAGCGTGGCCGTGTGGACCCCGCGTCCAGCACGGCCGCCCTTTGGGCTGCCGTGCCACTCGGCGAGGTGGTGTCCTACGTCACGGCCGACGGGCAGAGGTCTCTCAAGACACACGCGGCGTGGTCGGGCCGCCGGGCGTGGCAGATCTGGCGTCCGTGCTGAATCAGCAGGACGTGAAAGGCGTACACCTTGTCGGGGGGCACGATCTCGGCCAGCAGATCGTGGGCCTTCTCGGCGGATACCTTCGGGCCGATGAGGCCCAGCCGCCGGCTGACGCGGTGGACGTGGGTATCGACCGGCAGGACCGGCCGCCGGAGGCTGAACATGAGGACGCAGGCGGCCGTCTTCGGGCCGACACCCGGCAGGTCGAGCAGGTAGGACTTGACGGTAGCAGTGGGCCGGCGTCTGAGGAAGTCGAGGCTGACCCGTCCCCGGTGATCTCGGATGCGTCGAAGGACGGCGCGGATGCTGCGGGCCTTCTGCTGATGGAGGCCGGCGGTGCGGATGGCGGCGGCGACGTGCCTGAGCGGCGCGTCGGCCACCTCGTCCCAGTCGCGGAACACCTCCCTCAGCCGCACCATGGCCGCGCCCGAGTTGCGGTCGTTCGTATTCTGGCTGAGGATGGTGCCGATGAGGGAATCGAGCGGCGGCCGGCCGCGCTTCCACGACCGCTTGCCGTAGGCCTTCTCGAGGCGTCGGAGCACGGCGTGGACCGGCGGCGGGCGACGGGCCGTCATTTCATCCGGTCCTCGGGCGGGAGGTCGTCGTCGCCGGGCGTCTGGTCGGATTCGTCGTGCGGCTCGTCGGGGCGGTCGTCGTCGGACGGTTCATGGTCTTCCTGGTCCGCAGGCGGCTCGGCCTCGTCGTCCGGCTCATCTGAGGCTTGGTCGGCCGGTTCATCTGAGGCCTCTTCGTCCGGCTCATCTGAGGCGTGGTCGGCCGGTTCCTGCTCGTCGGTCTCGGACTCAGCGTACGTTTCCTGCTCCCAGGAGTAATCGTCGTCGTAGCCGTGGGTTTCGTCGTCGCCCTGGAACTCGGCGTAGGGGTCCTCGTAGTCCTCGGCCTGGTCCTCGGCCTGTTCCTCTTCGGCCGGCGCTTCGGTCTTGTCGGGCTCCGGCTCTTCGGGAGGCGCCTGTTCGCCGGTGGGTTCGCGGTCGGGCTGCCAGGGCCCGTCGTTCTCACGTTCGTAGTCGTCCCAGGGCTCGTCGCCTTCGTCGCGTGCCCGGCGGCGTCGGCGGCGGATGGAGATCCAGGAAAGCAGCAGGCCGAACTGGTACAGCACGACCAACGGGATGGCCATCATGACCATCGTCACCGGGTCCTGCGGTGTGAGGACGGCCGACAGGACGATCAGGACCATCAGCACGATCTTCTGCTGTTTGACGAGCGTGCTGAGGGGCACGATCCCGGTCCGCGCCAGAAACATGACGATGAGCGGCGTCTGGAACACGACGCCGAAGATCAGCGTCATCATGGCGACGAACTTGAAATAGTCGTTCAGGAAAAAACTGGGATCGATCAGCGGCACACCATCGACCATGATGCCGATGGTGGGGCCCATCAGCGCCCTCAAGCCGTACTTCAGCATGACGAAATAAAACGTGGCCGCGCCGCTGATGAACAGGAAAAAACTGAACGGCCCGTAGATGTAGATGAACTTCCGCTCGTGCGGATGAAGGCCCAGCCCGACGAACGCCCACATCTGGTAGAGGATCCAGGGGCTGCCGAGGATGATGCCGCAGATGACGCAGAGCAGGATCACGGTAATGTACCCGGTCAGCGGCCCGCCCTGGATGACGCGCGGCCGGGGGAACCGCTCGGCGAAGGTTTTGGGGTCTTCGGGTGCGCCGGGCACCACCTCGGGCTGCGGCGCGATGGCGTCGAGGCGTTTCACAACGGCGGCAAGACGCTCCTCGATCTTGCGGACGGCCGCACCGACGGCGGTGTCGGGCAACGACGGTTCCGGCTCACCGTCGGTGGTTGTGGGGTCGGCCTCGCCTTCGGCTTTCTCCTCCTCGGGGGCCGGGATTTGGTCGGCGACCATCTCGTCGTACGCGAGTTTGTAAGGGCGCAACATGGCGGAGAGGAGGAAGTCGTAGCGGACGGCGCAGAGGACGGTGGCCACCAGCAGGCCGACGAGGGCGTAGATGACGCGTCGGCGGAGTTCTTCCAGGTGCTCGCCGAACGTCATTTCGGCGTCTTCCCTCATGACGTACTCGCGTTCTAGAGGTTTTGGAGATCCCGCAACCGTTGTGCGCCGCGGGTCGGGAGACCCGCCGCGCGGACCCTGCACCAAGCCGGCTACGAGGTCGCCGCGGAAAGGTTGACGGCCCGCTCGCCTTTCAGAAAGTTCTCGTAGTTGCCGAGTTCCATGAGGATCTCCTGGGCCTTACGGGCACGTTCGATGGTGAGGCGACCGCTGGAGATCCAGTCGTAGATCAGGGCAAGGTTGCTCGGTCGGTAGAGCGCGGCAAACTCCTTGTAGAACTCCTCGCGCGGCAGGCGGGTGGGCAGCACGGCATGAAGGGCGTCGAAGAGGCGGTAGTCGCGGGTGAGGAGTTCCCCCTCGCGCTGCTCGTAGAGGTCGGTTCCGGGCAGGGGCGTCAGCACGGTGAACTGCTGGTAGATGATGCCCTTTTCCTCGCAGTAGGTCTTCAGCGCGTGGAAGTCCTCTCGCTCAAACTGCGGATCGACGATGAACGCCCCCCACATGTGGACGCCGAGTTCGTTCATGACGTCCATCGTCTTCTCGTTCTGCTCGATGGAGGCGCCCTTCGAGAGGGAGTCGAGCCCGTCCTGCGTGGCGGCCTCGAAGCCGATGAGGACCGTGTGGAGTCCGATATCCCGCCAGGCCTCCAACAGGTCGGGGTGCTTCGAGATGGTATCGGTCCGGGCCTGCATGCCGTAGATCTTGTCGATGCCGCGCTCGCGAATCAGTTCGATAATCTTCCAGGCCCGAGGAACGTTGGACAGGAAGTTGTCGTCCACAAAACTCAGAGACCGTGGCTCGGTGGCCTCGATCTCCTCCACCACACGCTCGGCCGACATGTACCGGCACCGCTTGTGGTAGAACTTCCATACCGAGCAGAAGTTGCACCGGAACGGGCATCCCCGGCTGGTGGCGATGCAGCCGTGCGGCTGATCGAACAGGAAGAAGTACTGCTCGGCGTAACGGGCCGCCAGGTCGCGGGCCGGCAGCGGCAGGTCGTCCATCGACTTCATCAGGGGGCGGTCCGCGTTCCAGGTCCACTCGCCGTCCGTCCCCTTCCACACCAGGCCCGGGATGGGGGCCATGGCATCGTCCGGCGGGGGCAAGCCGGTCCGGTCGAGCGTCTCGAGCAGTTCCCTGAACGTCCGTTCGCCCTCACCGACAACGATCACGTCCACGTACGGCAGTTGAAAATCGGCGGCCAACAGGCTCGCGTGCAGGCCGCCCACGACCGTGAACACCTCCGGACGCCAGCCTTTGACGGCGCGCAGAATCTCCTGAGCGCTGTAGACCTCGGTCGTCAGGCAGGTGACGGCCACCATGTCGGGCGCGAAGTCGTTGAACGTCTCCTCGAGCGTCGTGTCGAGTCGCATGTCCAGCAACCGCACGTCGTGGTTCGGCCGCGCGACGGCCCCGATGCATTCCAGGGCGAGCGGCTCGGGAAGCGCCGTCCGCCGGAACCCGACGTAGTCGGGCGGCGGGGGGGGTTGGACTAGCAGAATCTTCACCGGTAACCGTCTCCTCTGTCAGACCACTTTCGACAGGCTCACTATCGTATCGGTGAGCCCGACCGGAAGCAAGAAGATAGACAGCGCCCGCGGCACAACATCCGGCGGGAACGATCACGGCACCATCGAGTGAGAGGGACGATACGCGCCGGCGGAGAGCCGACCGACACCGGGGCCTCGGGCGTCACGGCCCGGGCCGCTCACGCCCTGCTGCCGGCCTTGGACGCTCGCCCGTCGTGGCGGAGACCGGCCGCCACGCTGAACAGCCGGGGCAGATGACGGAACGGCGACGTAGCCACATCTTGGCGCGTCTGGCGGAACTCGATCCCCACCTCATAGCCCTGGCTGTGACGGCGACAGTGGATGACGCGTCCGGTCAGTTGCATGGCAGGATGGGCACTGCTTGGCGGAAGACGGAGTGTCAGGTGCTCGTCCACTTTCAACGGGATCGGGCTTTCCGCCCGGAGTCCGCCGAGCGAAAAATCCTGAAGCTGAAGCCGGCACCGGGTCCGGGCGCCCGCCTGGCCGCGCTTCATCAGGTCGTCGCGGCGTGTGCTGATCGGCAGCCGCGTCGCGAAGCGCCCGAACCGTCGGCGCTCTCGCGTGCTCCCCCTACGGCGATTGTCGATGTCGGTGACCATCGAAGGGTGTCCCTACACGATCGGGCGTTCTTGGTGCTCTCGTGGACCAGCAATCCTGCGCACTCCTCATGCGTACATCGGCACAAAGAACCCCCGCTCTTCACACGCAGCCGGAGGATTATGGCGCATAATCCGCGAAAAGCAAACGCCTCCCCCAGAATTCTGTGTATGCCTCGTCACCTGTGCCACGCGATTCCTGCAACACCCAGCGGTCGGGGAGACAACGATGCACTTCAGGTGGGCCGCGAGCCGTCATCTCGGGGTCCTCCGGGTCCCAGAACCCGTGTCGGAGCGTGAAGCGGCGGGACACCCGCCTACACGCGTCCGACCCCTTGTTGACGGCCCGTCGTGTGTACGGACGAAATCAACCGGCTGCTATTCAGGTTCGGCGCAAGCGACCTGCCGGCCCCCCCGCGCCTCTCAACCATCGTACGATACCAACACCCGCGCGCCGTGCCTAGGAAAATCGGCGCGAATCTGCCGATATTTCGTCCGGCTCAGCCCACGGCTCCTCGAAGACTATCCCCACGCTGTAACAGGTGCCGAGGTCGTCGCATCGGACAACCTGCCCGCGGGTATCGCGGCCCTTGCCGGGGCCGACGGGGGGAAAGAACAGCGTCAACGGCTGGGCGGGAACCAATGCCTCCTGCGACGCCACACTCGCCCCGCCTCGCGAAACGTTCACGACGTGAAGGCCGACAACGCGGTCGCTATCATCGGGCAAGGCGTCGCGGAGAACCGCCTGAACCGGAATGCCAACCACCGATCGCCGGAACTTCCGCCGGTCCGACCCGTTCGCTTCCGCCTCGCCCACGGCCTCATCCCCCGGAGTAAGGCCGGCCCTGCCCGCGGGGCCAACAAAGCGGCGCTGCCACACCCAGGCCCCGTCGACGGCGGCCCGCGTTGCTCTAAGCGGTCTTACGTAAGTCTTTTGCTGCGGCGAGAACGGCACCCGCTCGCTTACGCTCGCGGCTAGTGCTCTGTCGCACGTGAAACGGTGGGTGCCACTGGCGGCTTGTCCGCCAGTGCCTTCCTGCTGCTCGCTACACACTGGCTGACAA
>Ga0114922_10007332_pt1 | contig 10099 bp, 8 predicted proteins | sample AartaG_FD_100975 | JGI IMG/M metagenome (GOLD analysis project Ga0114922, IMG submission 100975) | Deep subsurface microbial communities from Aarhus Bay to uncover new lineages of life (NeLLi) - Aarhus_00045 metaG | ecosystem: Environmental > Aquatic > Marine > Oceanic > Sediment | place: Aarhus...
CCCTTCAGGGCGACGAAGATGCTCGAATTTATCTTTCCTTCCGGTAATGATTTTATGCGTATAACATTGATGGCCGACGTCCCAGAGCAGTTTGTCTTCTTTGAAATCAAAGACGTAGTGCAGCGCAAGTGTCAATTCCACTACGCCGAGATTGCTCGCCAGATGTCCGCCGGTTTTACTGACCGAGCCGAGAATAAACTGGCGTATTTCCTCTGCTAACGTCTTGAGCTGGGGCACCGACAGCTTCTTTATATCCGCCGGGCTGTTAACGCCGTTTAGAAACTTCCCTTTTTTGTCCGATTTTTGCATAATATTATTCAACCCTTTTCAATCAAGTTTCTAACGGAGTAAACTTGCTCTAATAATTTACCCATTAAGCACTCTCTCAAAACGCGATCCTTGATTCTTAATCCTCGATGCTCGTCGAGTATCCACTATCGAGCATCCGGCATCGAGCATATTTTCAACCAAATACGCAGGTACCTGCGATGAAATCTCAGTATTTTAAAACTTTTTAAGCCCTTTTAATATAGCAGGTTAAGCTGCAAAGCACCATTAAAAAAACAGGTTTTTTCGTATCAAACGATGTTTGTTGCTCGATGCCGGATGCTTGTAAGATGGTGAGTAGTTAATTGGTAAATGGTGAATCATGAATAGTGAAGCCCTTCGACTCAACTCAGAGTAAACTGTGAAGCGTATCTCGTATTGCGAAAGAAATCAAAGATTGAGATGTAAAATTGCGGAGACTTGCGGAGATTGTAATGACCTGATGCGCGAGCGAGATAATGTCCATAGTCCTTTTGATTAGTCAAAAGGACTACGAGCCCATTCGCTTTTTTTGCTTTTTTTATTAGATAAATTTTTGGTTGTTGCTTGTGTTGGTTGGATTTGGCCGGTAAAATGTTTTGAGAGGTTTGCATCACGTGGGGTTATTTTAGGAATTGGCGTAATGGCGGAGAAATTGCGGATTTGGATATTATTAACCACATATTTAACTGATTAGCGAGGAATTCTTTTGATTGACGGGAATTGCGGGTTTGGGTAGTGTAATAGATAAAGAAAAAGAACTGTGTGGGTCTGGGAGTCAAATAATGGGAAACTTGTTTGATGAAAGCATTTATATCTCGGTATCGCTCACGAAGCTAACCATCTTTGCAATATCAAGGATAGCCAAAAATGGTGAAGAATGCGCTTATGAGAGAGTTGTAAAAGAATGCTTTAATCAAACCTGTGACCACAGGTATCCGCCGTAATAAACTCAGATTCAGTTCGCGGGTATTTTCTGCAATTCAAGGGTCGAATTGTGTAAATAGAACAGTAAGATTTGCCATCCGGTTTGTACTTGAGAAAAGGGCAGGCATTCGGCAGCTTACAGCACGCCCCACAGTTGATACATTGACCTTTGCGTCTTTGGGAGACAGGCAATATCGAGGTAAAAATCCTTTTAGTTTTAGCAGACCAGGTATTTCTTTTCTTGTCAGCCATAATCCGATAAGGAAGTAAGGATAAAATACGAAATCCGAAGCAATATTAAGTGAACTAAAGTGCCTAAAGTGACACGCAAGTGTCATCCTGAGGTGAAGCCGAAGGATCTGGCCAACGAATAAGAGATTCTTCGCTTCGCTCAGAATGACAGCTTCGCTGTCACTTTAGTTCACTTTAGGCACTTTTAACTATTCGATATTCGGATTTTGGTTTTGGATTATAGTTTTCCATTACACATACTCTATGAAATTATCCCCCTATTTTTAGAGGTTATTTGTCCGGTCCCTGCTGGTTCGGGTCAGTTGCGAGGACATAGGATGCAGTCTTATAAGCCATTGATTGTTCGTTTTTATCTAAGTTTAGAATTCTTCTTGCTATTTGTTTAGCTTCAGTGAGTCTTCCAGCTTCAGCGTGCACAACCATCTGGACTGTAAGAGAAAGCAAGTGGTCAGGCTTGGTCTTCAGGAGCTCTTCTGCCATTTTCTCGGCTTTTTTAGCATTTTGGGTGTTGAAAGCATAAATTATGAACGTTTCCATAGCTGCATCACTGGCTAAGGATATACCGCTGTTTTTGAAAAGCTCTACGCAATTATACATTGCTTCGTCGCCGGCCTTTTCGTACCCCAGTTTAAATAAACATAAGGCTGCCTTTTGCCGCAATTGCAGACTTGTTGGTAATATTTGGTTATCTTGCAATTCCAGCATACGCAGCAAATTGATGAGCATTTGTTCGTAATCTTTTTTTTCCAATGCAGCGTTGAACAAGCCGGCGTATTTAGCCGCGCCTTCTTGACTGGTTTCAAAGGTTTGATAATGGCCAAAGCACTGCTGCATATCTTCGCCGGTCACTTGCTTTATGGCCTGTAGAATGTCCTGTCCTGTTCTGGTTTTTTTCGTGCACACCTCGTCGAGTATCTTGCGAACATAATCAAAGCCGTGTTTTTCAATCAGCCGTTGCGCTTCATAGGTTGCGTAGGTGTATCGTGCCATTCGCAATTCATTTTCATATTCCAACGGCGTTTTTATACAGAAATTCAATCCCATCCAGTAACGCAGGTTGATTTCCTTCTCCAGTTCCTTGTACTTGTTTACGTCATAGGCTTCGGCAAATTCTTCCGCATCTTCAGCTCCGGTGTACTTTTTCAAAATCTCGATAGTTATCGCGTTCGCAAAACCATCACTGAACCATCGCCAGTATGGGTCTGTGGGTTTGGCTTGCATAAGCAAACTTACTTCGACGACTTCATGAATTGTTAGATAGAGTTTACTCCTGCCCAATGCGACCTGTAAGATTTGGAAAATCTGACTAACGTTTTTTTCAAAGGTCTCATCAGAATCGATGGGAAAAGTAAACTCAAAATCTTTGAGAGACTCGTTTTTGCTTGTAGTTTTGAATTCGGGGTTGTAGGTTCCGGTATCGCTGGCCTTGTCGTATGTGAAATTTGGAAGCTGTCCGCCCGCACGCAACAAATCCTTTATCGTGCCCTGCTTAACAATATAAAAAGTCGTCTTTTCTATAGAAAAGGCACCCAGAAGCTCTGTCCAAATTTTATCCTGCTTCTCGGTATCCGGCTCACTTATCCCCAGGATTTGGTTAATATCAGCGAAGATTTGGTTCTTTTTGGTGTTGATTGCTTTGCCACTTTCTTTTCCGGCAAGGAACTTCTTGTACTCCCTTTCAAAGATAGGCAGTTTCGGCTCAAACAATTTCTCATAATAAACAGTTGCGCCTGCGATGCTGGTGGAGTTTAGGTTCAGTTGTTCCCAGGCGTTCGGGTCCGCAGCAAATAGCCTGCAGCACGAAGCAAGAATCAGCACAATCCAGATGTACCTTCTTGTAGTCATGATAAACACCTTTGGGTTCCCGCAAGGCGGGGTCCCTTTCTCTCCATACTGAATTTCCGAAATAACGCCGGCCGAACAGATGCTTTAATAATTATACCAGAATACTGTAAAAACGCCAAGTTTGAATTTGAGGATTTATTGGCACGCCGTTTTTATGAGTGCTGTTGCCCGTTTATCAGGACAGGGTGGCCTGACCAGATTTCAGGAGGATTTTAACACGACTTTTACAGGCAATTTCCGCCACTTAAACGTCTTCAAAAATTACATATATCATCAGGCCAGTTCTCACTTAAAACCCGGCGAAGCTTGCCATCCGCCCCGAGAATGACTATCTCTTTTCGGTTGTGCTTTTCCTGGCCATCTTTGGTGAGAAAATGACTGCTCTCAGAAACCAGACATGATATTTCGTCATTTCCCTTCCAGGCAGGCATAATCTCCCACTCGGAATCTCCGAATTCCTCAGATTCGGCAATCGGACTTGACGCCGAAGACTTGCTGAGCTCATATATCATGAACCTGTGCTTCATCATAGGCAGCAACATCTTCTTCTCATCGGGCGAGATGGCGAAATACCCCATTGCGTTATTTCCACCCAAATCGCCTGAAACGTTTCGAGGCAACACATCACTTACACCGCCAGTCACATTGTCATAGCAAAACACAGACCACATCGGTTCATCATCCATGGTGCTCGCCGGCAAACGCATCGCATGACTCGAAAAGAAGATTCTCCCGGACGCACCATATTGAACCTTCATGAATGGATGAAACATCACACCTACCAGATCAGTCTGCTTGCCTTGACTAATATGAGTGCCTATGCTACCCTGCTCAGATTCGGACAAGAGACTGCCATTTGCATCAACTATCTCTACGGTGCGCAACGTCCCCACAGAATATACCTGAGGAACTTCCTTAAGTTCATTCTCAAGAAATGTAATCGCTCTGCTGTCTCGGCGCCAGCAATAACGCGGAGCCACGAAGTCGGCGATATGCATCAATCTGACATCGCCTTTTAAGGAAGCCACATAAAGGTCGAACCTTAAGAATTCTCCCTCATCCGCCTCCTCAGAGAATCCATTCCATGACATAAAAGCCAAAGACTTGCGATCCGGTGATACCTTTGGCCAGCATATCACACCCAAACTTGTTGTTACAAGTTCCGCCTTGCCTTCGGCAATTTGCTCTGGAGTTGTCACAAAGAGCTTGTAAATCAGGATATCTAACAATTGTCCTCTATCAACCTCCTCAGATCCCATTTGTTCAATCAAGGCCTGGTCAGTATTCTCACATAAATACCGGACTACCCAGTTGACAGAAGGCTCTCCCCGAAATGGCCCTAAATCCCACTTGTCGTAGTCTTTTTGGCCCTGCAAAATCTGTTCTCGCACATGCTGAGCGCAGAGAGCAATTAACTTCACCTGGTTCTCCGGCAACTGTTCCAGCCCTTCGGCAAGACTCGAACATTTTACCCCTATAGAGTAAGCAATCAGCTTACCATCTTCCGAGACACTAATATTGCAAAAAGGATTTTCATCCTCCTCCTCCATCTCGCAAATCCTCGTCAACTTGCCGCTCTCACCGTCTATCAAAGCTAACATTTTCTCGTAACGAAGCGCGCCTACCGAACCGTCATCCGACCACTCAAGTGAATCTTCCGGGAAACAGCCTGCAAGAAAAATTGCAACAACATAGAAAGCTAACAACCCAAAAGTCATCTTGTGATTATTCATAATGCTTCTCCTTAATGTATTGTCTGAAATTTGGCCAAAATTTCTTGTCCGATTTGTATTCCGTCTGTTTTGGGTAAGGTCTTGGCTCCAGAGATGCTAAAATCTTATCGCCCCAGAAAGTGCCTTCATACTTTTCTTTCAAATCAGAGATGGTTTTGACCTGCTTTGGACCCCAGCCGATTTCCGTCTGGGCAATTTTGTTTGTTTTGTCGGTTATTCCCCAACGTCCCGCCGTAAAACCAATAAGAGTACCGAAAATCACAGCCGCCGCTGAACGCCCAAACCTCTGCCACTTCAACTGTAATAGACGATTTCTCCTGATGAACGGTTTCTCATCGCCTGCACCACCATCCATTGTCTTTGCATCAATTGCCGCCTTTGTCTTTTCATAAATCCGCATTATATCCTCCGCCCACCGATTCTCTTCGGGATGCTCGGCAAGATACATCTTGAACAAAACTTGGCCATCCTCGTTCAATTCGCCCGCTGCACAATCTATAGCCAGCCTCTCTATTCTCTCACGTTTCATTTTCCTGTTCCTCAATCTTTTTTCTTATCGCCTTCAGTCCCCTGTGCAACCGTGACCTCACGGTCCCAACCGGTATCCCAAGCGCATCAGCTATCTCAACATAACTCAATCCCGCTGCAAATCTCAGATGAATGACTTCAGTTTGTTCGGCATCTAATCTCCTGACTGCCTTCCATATACTCTCGATTTGTTCGGTATGTGGCCTTTCTAAACTAACACCCGGTTTATTTGCATTTTCTAAGCCGACTGTAATGCCTTTCCTGTTTTTTTGTCGGAACCAATCGGCACGCGTCCTTCGCGCAATTCCAAAAAGCCATGCCTGCCTACTTCCCCTCCCATTAAACTGGCCCCATCCGCGCAAAGCACGCAGGTAACACTCCTGCACCAAATCATCCGTATCTGTCCAGCTCGCACATGCGCAAAACATATACGCCCGGACTTTACCCGCAGTGTCCCCCCAAAACTTTTCAAATTCCGTTCTGAATCCGCTTGTCATTTTACTATCTACAGTTAATGACGCAGCCAATCGCAAAAAAGTTCCCAAAATCTTCAGGAAAATATCAGAAATAAAGCAAAAGCACCAGGCACGAATCTGAAATGTCATTTGCCAAGATGTTATTATGGTCGATGGCCGTATCGAGTTTATATCGGTGGAATGATTTTAGGATTTTCTAAAGACTGCGACTACGTTTTCGACCTCGACCACGAACAGACGATTATCCCCTTCGAAATCGACGGGTATGGCGCCTTTGGGGTTGAACAGCACTTTGTCGTATTGACGCAGGGGTATGTCCGTCGAGTTTTCAACCTCAGCGGAGACAGTTATGATTCGGCCGGTTATGGTGGGAATTTCTATATTGTCGGGCAGCTGGATGCCGCCTTTGGTTTGTTTTTTGTCCTGGTCTTTGCGAATCAGGATACGTTTGCCTATCGGCTCGACTATTTCAAGCGGCTTTGTTTCGATTTGTTTTTTCTTATCCATTTCGCCCAGTTCTCTGCAAAACAATTTATTTTTTTAGATACCATAATTATTATACTTTTTTAATGCAGTTTTGCAATTTTTATGTTATAATTATGGAAGACCAGCTCGGCGACGGAGCACATTAGATTTAAATGAGATATCGGCTTGTAAAAACCTCCTTTAAAAGAGAAGGAGAGCTATCATGCACAAACAAGAGGGGTTTACGTTAATAGAGCTTTTGGTGGTGATAGCCATTATCGCATTGCTGATGGCGATACTGATGCCGGCACTGCAGCGGGCGAGAAAGCAGGTAAGAGGAATTCTCTGCAGATCCAACCTGAATCAGTATGGGCTGGCGGGGAGGATGTACTTAGACGATAATGATGGCGGTTTTCCTTATTCATTCTCCTGGCTCTACAAAGATGGCGGTAGAGGGTGCCGATGGCACGATGCAAGCAAGAATCTCAACCAGAACCCGGAACTTGGCGGTGAACTCTGGCCATATCTGAAGGACAAAGATATTCACCTGTGCCCGGAATTCAACATTGTCGCCAAAATGATGGGCTGCGGTTGTGGGGGTGTGACAATTCCCATCGAACCTCAATATAGTTACTGTATGAATTCCTACCTCAACGGCGACGCATGGGGTGCGGTGCCTGCAAGATTTCGTACCAGCATGGAGAACATTCGGAAGGAATCCCAGGTAAGGAATCCGGCGCGTGTATTTTTTTTCTCTGAGGAGAATACGTGGCGTGTTCCGGAACTGGGGAATGCCCAAATCAATGACAACAATTTACGTGCCACACCTGGCACCGGACAGGACCACTTCGCCACCTACCATAACGCTCCGAGCGGAGACCTGAATAAGGGTTTTGCCAATGCGGTGTTTGTGGACAGTCATGTCGAACAGGTCTCAGCATATCCGGTTGGTAATACTTTTGTATTAAGCTGGCCAAGCGGACCACCAATACCGAAGTGGTAAGGTTTAGCGCCATGCGCAAACGAAATGGCTTTACATTAATAGAGCTTTTGGTGGTGATTGCCATCATCGCATTATTGATGGCGATATTGATGCCCGTACTGCAGCGTGTCAAGAAGCAGGCAAAGTCAGTTGCCTGTCAGGCAAACCTTCATCAATGGGGCCTTATCCTTTCGATGTACACAGACGAGAACAACGGCTATTTCAGCAAGGCCGGTGTACATGGTACAATGTGGATAAGCACCCTGCGGCTGCACTATAAAGAGCCCAAACTACGCCTCTGCCCTATGGCTATAAAACCCGCCGTCCCCGAAGGCGCGCAGAAACCATCGGGCGGAAAGTTTTTGGCCTGGGGCTGTTTTAACAGAAGCGACAGTGATAGGTTGATGGAAGGTGACTGCGGCAGCTATGGTATAAATGCCTGGGTCTATAATTCACCGCCCCAAGTGAGTAAATTTATGACACATCCAACCGTAAATAACTGGAGAACTTCCAATGTCGAAGGTGCGGGTAATATACCACTGTTTTTGGATTGCACCTGGCTTGGAAGTTGTCCGGAACCATTTGACCAGCCTCCAAAATATGATGGCGACTGGCGGGTAGGAGTCGGCGGCAGTTCTATGAAACGTTTCTGCATCGACCGACATGATGGGTTTGTAAACAGTGCTTTTATGGATTGGTCCGTCAGAAAGATAGGACTTAAAGAGTTGTGGACCTTGAAGTGGCATCGCGAGTACAACACGGCAGGGGCCTGGACCAAAGCCGGCGGCGTCCAGCAGTCTGACTGGCCCCAATGGATGAGAAGATTTAAGGACTACTGAAAAGAGATGTTTGACGGAACTTCAATTTGCTATTCTTCTGCTATTTTCTGCTACTGCCCGCAAAAACTTTTTTCTGACACAACAGTTATTCTACTTTTTCGAAAAACGATTTTGCAAATTTTTGACCTTTCTGGACCACTGAAAAATCGAGCCATAAGTATCGTCAGGCAGTAAAAAATATTGTCTTGGCCCGATTTTATTCCGGGGATTTCTTTAGTATGTGATATTCCCGTATTTGGCTTAGCTTGGCGGAGCGATAGGCCCTGTTTAATTTTTCACGTATTGGCCCGACTTTACGACCATCAATAAGAGCATTGTCCTCAAGACCTGAAATTCGCGAGGTGTACCAATAGTGTCGGACCGATTTATTGACCAGGCTCGAACCGGTAGTATAACTTCCATCTACCTCGTGACTGACCTTCACAATCGGGATACCGTACGCCAAACAATCCCAGGTCAATAGATGTCCAGTATCAAATGGCCATTTACCGGCAAAATTTATCTCAAATTTCGACCCTATGCGTTCCTGGTCGATGACCATACAACATGGATGTATAGCATATCCTTTTATCGAAGGATTGTTCCCGGGAAAAGTTTGAGGACCTATCAAAGCGGCGTTTTCATGATTCAGCCGTTCAACAAATTCGGTAAGCCAGCCTTTCTTAATCACAATAGCATCGCTATCCAGGGTAGCTATATATCTGAACGTTCTAAACCTGGCCAATGATTTTTGAAGTCCATCAGCGTGAGAAGTACAGCCGGTGTCAAACCACTCGTCAATTAAACCTTTCCGGAGCATAGACCTTTTAAAGTGTTGCATATCAATCGTTGAGTTGTTAATCACTATGAGATGGTAAGGGAAATTCGTGAACTTTCTAACTGCCTTGAAGCATAGTTCTGTAAAGCGGGTTTCGTTGTAAACTGAAACCAGGATAGCGGCGGACTGCTGCCAATCTGTCGGAGTATGCCGGACCAAGTCAGGGCTGTCGTTCAGGTGCGGAATACTTAGAAGGATGCCGACGAACCACGGGACCTCCGTTACTTCCGGCACCTGTGCCTGCGCAACCCCAGGTGCAGGCAGAGTAACGTTGCGATAAAAATCACTACACTGAGCCACGTTGTTAAATTCAAGAACGGAATCCAGGTATCCTTTAACGGACTTGAGAAAAAGAAGTTTGTAAACGTTCCAATCATCTGTTCTTGTAAGGTCAATATGTTTTATGCCGTTCTCAAATAAGAGCCTGTTCTTGTTTGCAATGAAAAATACGTCCTCTGTATAAGTGGCCAGATCTGTAACCAGATGTATTAGTTGATTTATAGGCTGGCGGTCTTTTTGCTCTCGCTGCTGTTGCGACAACATGCGGAAGTTCCGGGCTTGCATGAAGGCAGTTGCTTTTACAATGATATATTTTTTCCCCTGCGGGGCCTCTATATCCACACCACTGATTTCAAGCCGCCGCATTGCCGCAACAACCTGCTCGTAGCTAATCGGACTATTGGCAAAAAGTATATATTCACCGGATGCTTGTCTTGTTGCTTCCATGCACAACTGCTCGAATCCTAAACCGCGTTCAGTCTCTACAAACTTGATGCTTGCCTTTGCCGAGTCTGAATATGCAAACCCAATTTGAGGCTGGTGGGCGTTAACGAAAAGTAATTCATAGTCAGCGGATAATCGCTCGGCAGGCAAAGAACGAAGGTACGAATTCACCTGTGAAGAACTTCCGGCACCGATGAAAACTATCG
>Ga0114922_10007333_pt1 | contig 10099 bp, 7 predicted proteins | sample AartaG_FD_100975 | JGI IMG/M metagenome (GOLD analysis project Ga0114922, IMG submission 100975) | Deep subsurface microbial communities from Aarhus Bay to uncover new lineages of life (NeLLi) - Aarhus_00045 metaG | ecosystem: Environmental > Aquatic > Marine > Oceanic > Sediment | place: Aarhus...
AAACGTGACGATTTGATTAGTAAACACGACTTAAAATATGCTGTGATAGTTAACTCACCAGAAGAAGCAGCAAATTTAAAATTACCTATTGATGTTGACGATACTCTGGCGTATAAACATGATGGAAATTTTGCTCTTTTGATTCATGGAACACAGAAGGCGGGAAGTGAAGCAATGAAAAACTCTCTTAAAAATCGAGAGATATTAAAGAAATATAAGAAATAATTTAGTATTTATTACAAATATGCAAGAGAACAAGAAAAATCCGAGAAGCTGGTCTGCACCATATTGGAAAGACAATAACATCTCTGACACGCTTAAAGAAGCGATTGAGCCAGACGAGGTTGACGTATCTTCTATTCAATATCATGATAAACTCAGTCCCTTAATTTGGGATGAAAGCGGTAAGTTGAAAGAAGATGTGAGAAAAATTCTATTACTTAACGTCAAAAGATTTCTCGAATTTTCGGATTTGGAGAATCTTGATTATAGTGATGTAATTTTAACTGGTAGTATGGCAAATTTTAATTATAATGAAAATTCTGATTTGGACGTTCACGTAATTATGGATTTTGCACAAATTTCTGAGAATGAAGATTTTGTTAGTGATTTTCTAAGTATGAAAAAAACATTGTGGAATGAAAGAATGCCAATTCAAGTTAAAGGACATGATGTGGAAATGTATTATCAAGATGCTAACGAGCCACATCATTCAACTGGTACGTATTCTATAATGAAAGATGAATGGGTAAATGAACCAACTAAACAAATAGTTGACATTAATTCATCCAATATTCAGTTAAAGTCTGCTGATCTCATGAACTCCATTGATGATTTGAGTAATATGAATGATAAAGAATTTTTCTTAGAAAAGTACAATAAACTAAAAGACAAAATCAAAAAAATGCGTCAAAGTGGGTTAGAAAATGAGGGTGAATTTTCATCAGAGAATTTAGCATTTAAAGTTCTAAGAAACACAGGGTATTTAGGTAAATTAATTGATCTCAAGAACAATTTCCTTACCCAAGAATTAAGTATGAATGAAAATAGATAACATGAAAAAGAGAATTATTGTTACCAAATCGCAATTGAAAGAATATGTCGAGAGAAAAAAAGCCGAAAAGACTTTTTGCTCGATTATTGAGTCTTTGCACAAAAATGCTCAATTTTTGGGCGAACGAATTTCTCTCGAAAAATCAAATCAGACTGTTATTGAAAATTACAGAAGAAAAAATTTAGTGACCCCACATGTTGAGAAGCTATTGGAAGAGTATGGGGTTCTCAATGATAAAGGGCAAATAATTTAAATAAACTTGCTTTTTAATGATGGCAAAGTATTTATAAAAAAATGTAAGCGAAGATAATAACACATATATTAAAAATATTATGATGAAGAAAAATACAAATAAAGAAGCTCAAATCGCAAGAATGCAGCAATTAGCGGATGTTAGCGGAACAAGAATGCACGAACAAAAAAATTCGTTAGGTACACTAATCGACTTTAAAAGAGGTGCAGATAAAGTTGCTTATGGCATCGTAAAAGAAAATCATCAGTATTTCATAAAAAAAGCAAATTCTCAAAGCGATCCAAGAGCAGAAGATTTTGCTTATATTGGTGGACAGGAGAATGTTACTGAGTACAGATATAAGAAATTATCTGAGGCTGACAAAAACAGAAATATGCTTCTTTTAACAATTAATGAAGCACTGGGTGGAAAAGAAATCGTCACTCCTACTGGTTCAAAACCCTCACTTATAAATGAAGGTGAAAAGCCTACATTCGAAAAGGGTGTAAAACCTGATTTCGGTAAAAAAGAAGATAAGGAAGAAAAAGAAGGTGAAGATCACGAAAAGAAGGAAGATAAAGACCACGAAGAGAAAGAGGATAAGGAAGAAAAAAAGGAAGATAAGGAAGAGGAGAAGGACGAAAAAAAAGATGATGTCGATGAAGGCATTGCAGATGACTTAGCTGGTGGTGAAGAAAAACTCGCAAGTGCTGAGAAATTAACTGCTGCTGAACCAGATGCAGAGGTTGCCGTAGCTGAACCTGTGGCTGAACCTGAAGCTGAAACAGGTCTTGAAGGTGGCTTAGATGTTGATTCTATTGATCTTGGTGCAGAGGCGGGTGCTGAAGTAGGTGCAGATGCGGGTGCAGAGGCGGGTGCTGAAATGGGTGCTGAAGCTGGCGCAGAAGCTGGTCTCGAAGGTGATCCCGAAGCTGGTCCCGAAGCTGGTACTGAAGATGGTGGTGAGTTTGGTGAAGTTCCTGACGGAGCTAAATTGTTCCAAGATACTGAAGAAAAAAGAGTTATTGATTCTGAAATTGGTAAATTAGCAAACAAAATGGAAAAAGAATCATACACTGAAGATGAAGTTGAATCTGCGGTTGGGAGACTATTGGACCCCTTCAAAAAAGAAATTGCAAAGATGGGTCATGATGTGAAGATGGACTTGGCTGATGAAAATATTATGAAAGTTATGCCTAAAGGTGAAGAAGGTGAAGAATCACCTGAAGATCAACTTCAACAAACCGATATTGAGGGTCAAGAATTGGCTAATATGGAAGAACCAGCAATGGCAGAAGAAAAATCATGTCAAGAATGTGGTTTCGCAAAATTTGCTGAGAGCAGAGGTTATACCGCAGAATCATTAATGGAATGTGGTATTGACGAAATGGCAAGTCTTCAGAATGGTTATGCTATGGAAAACGAAGAAATTGGTGATGAAGACCTTGAATCAATGGCTGTTTTCCATTCAGACGAACTTGCAGAATGCTTGAAAGAAGAATTTGCAAATGAGGAACTTACTACTAAACTTGAACCTTTCGTAAAGAAGATCAACGAAGTAGAAGATACGAGCAAAAAAAAAGCTGATACCGTAAAAGGTATGTTTTGGTGGCAAATAGAACCCCAAAAGGAAAAAGATTCTACACTTAAAACGTTAACTGAGGCTGAATTAGAAGAGTATGGTGCAATGTCTGAAGAGCAACTTGCTGAATTAGATGAAAACACACTTAACGAACTTAATTTTGCTGGTCTAAAAAATGTTGGTAGTTATTTAGGCGATAAAGCAAAGAGTGCTGTTGGTGGCATTGGTACTGGTATTAAAAACGTAGCTCAAGGTGCAGTAGATGCGGTAGCGGGTAAGATTGAACAAACTGCTGCAGCGTGGGATCAAATGGGTGATGAAATTACACAACAATATCAAAAGGGTGTTAAAAGCTCTGTTGAGGCAAAACTACAAAAAGCAGCACAAAAATTTGGTGACGTAGTTAATAAATTAGATGCTGCATCTCAAAAAGCAGGTGACGGTCCTATTAACAAGCAAGCAGTTTTAATGTCACTTCAAGGCATTCTTAAAGGTGGTGGTGGTGTTAAAGAAGGAATGAATGGTAACGATCCTCTTAATATTGAAACACAACCAATGATGGAAAGTGAAGAAGAAGAGGTTGCTGTTGATGCAGTAGTTGACGGTTCTGGTATTGAGCCAGAAGCAGAAGTTGCAGTTGACGCACCAGAAGGTGGAGAAGAGGAAGTATTTGACGTAACAAAACACAAAGAACCAGAACTGGACATGACTGCTGGTTTTGAAACAATGGGTGCTGGAATACCTAAACCAGATGGTGCTGAAGTAACAACTGTTGAAGTAACAAAAGATGCTGTTCAAGTTACATTGAGTGAATCAATCAATCAAATGAATGAAACACTTGATGAAATATCAACGGGTTTAGCAAGTCGAGCAGCAGTAAAGACAGCAGCTACTAAGCCTCAAACTGGTCCTTCTGCAAGATCGCAAGGTGGTCGTAGAGGACAAGCGAGTACAATGGAACAGTATATTAATCCAGAAATTAAGAAGAAGATAAATGATATGGGTATGGATGTTGAAAGACGAGGTACTGGTGTGCTTTTGGTTGTGAATGGAAGTGATGCTGTTGAAGTTCAACCTGACAATACTCAACAAATACGAGGTTATGGGAGATATGATCCAGAAACAAAAAGTAAAGTTGAACAAGCAATTCAAATAATCCAACAAGATTTAGCTCAAGGTGGTGCACAACAACAAGGTGTGGCACAGGGTAATCAACAAGGTGTGGCACAGGGTAATCAACAAGGTATGAATGAATCTGAAAGAAAGGTGAGAAAATACATTCAAAATTATCTACAAGAAATGGCTGGAATGAAAAAACCATCTTTGAATGAGGATAAGAAATCTGAAGCAATGAAAAAACTCGATAAAATGATTGAGAGTCAATATGCATTGTTTGAAAGTGTTCTTGCTGACAGTCCAATTGGTAAAATGTTGAACAAGAAATAACATAAATCAAAAAAATGTTAAAAATGACAGTAATTTGTTTTACTGTCATTTTTTTATTATTGACATTCTCAGTATTTATAGGAAAAGGAAGCGATTATGATTACGGATGATGATTTGAAATTGATTTACGTTCTAAAAATTGGGTACAACTCCAAAGAAGAGGGATTATATGAGTTTATTTTCTCAATAGACGAAACCAATATTGAATATGAGGATTGGTTGTGGGATATGTCGCCAGCGTGTGATAATGCAGAGCCACCACATAAAGATTATATAGATTCAATTTTTAGTTTAAAAACTAAGTCGTTTGATTTGGTTTGTCTTCACGAAGCAGTGGATAGAGCATATATGCATGGTTATCACAATATAATTGCTTTGGCATATGAAGATATTGATAATGAATGTGGAAATTTAAGTGAAGATGGTTTCAATCAATATGAAGACATGTTTGAGGAAAAGGAAGAACCACCTGTCCTTGTTTTTCACTATGGAGTTACATTAAAGAAAGTTAAAGAATTACTCTATGAAAGAAAAATCGTGTTAAAAGATAATGAGTTCGTTGAGAGTTCAAGTGTTGATTTAAATTAGAGCCTATCTCACCATTTGGGAGAACAGGATCGAAGCACGGCATGTCAAGATATGTGTCGTGCTTTGCTATTTTACTGACTTCCTTGTATTTATTATAAAACGATTATATGCAGCTTGAAGAGAAATCTCCAAACATACTTCCAGAACACGTTCCAATAATCCCCTACGATCCGAAACATCAGAAGATGAAGGACGAGAAGAGGAAGTTGGAGAAAGCGTTGCGAAAAGAAGGTAAGTTACCTGAACCAATTATTGTTACACAAAATCGTGGCGTTCAAAAGGTTAGTGATTTAAATGGTGCAGAGCGTGATTACGAAATAATTCATTGTGCGTCCGATCCAATGTATTTTATCGAAACATATTTAACCATCTTTGACCAAACACAGGGTGATGGTGGGATGATTGTACCATTTGCACTTTTCCCCTTTCAAAAAGAATTGATTGAAACGTATCTCGATGAACGTTTTGTTATCGCCAACAAGTATCGTCAGGCAGGTATTTCAACGACAACCTGTGCATATATTGCATGGTACGTAATGTTCAAATCACACAGAAGTGTGGCTATCGTTGCTGATAAACTTGAGACTGCTCGTGATGAATTAATGAATGATGTTGTGGACTTCATCGATGGGTGTCCAGATTGGTTGAGACCTCATCCTGATGTGAAAGACACTCAGAAATTGAAGAGATATGATAATGGTTGTCAGCTAAGTGCATTCTCATCAAAGGGTCTTCGTGGTTATACACCAACCCTATTGTTTTGGGATGAAACTGCATGGACAGAGAAATCAGATAAATTCTGGACATCTGCAAAACCAACTCTACAAACTGGTGGTCGAGCAATCATGGTATCTACACCAAACGGTCTCGATCCCGTATTCTATAAAAACTTCCAAGGTGCAAGACAAGAAGAAGACCATCCATTTAAGGCTGTTGAGTTGTGGTGGTTCAACGATCCACGTTACAACAAAGGATTGAAATGGGTTAAGAATAAGGGAAGAGAGAATGCAATTGAACAAATTGATACTGGTTGGTCTGAAGGACAACGAATAAAGATGATGGATGATGGATGGCAAGCAACATCTCCTTGGTTTGAAATGGAAGTTAAATCGGCTAATGGTGATATGCGTAAGATCGCACAGGAGATTCTTTGTTCATTCCTTGGTTCAGGTGATAACTTCATTGCTGAAGAATTTCTAAGAAGAATTGAAGAGAACGAGATTCAACCATTTTTACGTCAAGAATATACAGACATGAATTTTTGGATTTGGGAAGACCCATTGGCTGGTGAAGAATATTTAATGGCGATTGATGCTTCACCGGGTCACGGTGAGGATAATTCAACAATTAACATCCTTAAAGTTCTGAATCTAATTGAAGAAAGGGTTGTGGAGAAAAATGGTGTCCCCACGAAGATTAAGCATAAAAGACAGAAAACTGAACAGGTTGCAGAATATTATGGGAAAGTAACTCCACAATTACTTGCTGAGATTGCATATCAATACGGTAAGAGATACAATAATGCATATGCTGTTGTCGATATCACTGGTGGTTATGGTGTCCAAACAGTCGAGAAATTAATCGAGATTGGTTATGGTGGTGAATATGGGAAAGAAATTGAGCACGTTCACTATGCCGAAGTTACTCATAAACCATCAAGAGATAGACTTCAAGGATACATTAAAAAGGGACAGAAAATTATGTCTGACGGGGCGTTAGTGCCTGTCGATCTCATACCCGGTTTCTTCATTGGACAAAACAGACCATCCGTGCTGGTTGAAATGCAGAGAGCTATCCATATGGAGGATGTTATCATTAGATCGATAAGATTGTTGAATGAGTTAAAGACGTTCGTTACGGTGGCTGGAAACCGTGTTGCTGACCACAAGAGATCATTTCATGATGACTCAATTATGGGATTAGCAATTGGATTATATGTGTTGAATTTTGACATGGCACGTTTTAAGCAAAACAAGGGTGCTACTAAAAAAATGTTAGATGCTATGATCATGGTAAATGATCCTCAGAAGATGGCTGAAATGAAAGCAAAGGAAGAGGCAGCGAAGGTTGCTAAAAAAATTCCACAATTTTCCGACAATAGAGGAAATTTGGATTTACAACGACATGTCGCAAATGCATGGTTGTTTCATGGGATAAAAGAAAAATAAAATGTATTTATCAGAAAGGCAACTTTTCGATAAAAATCAAGTATTTATAAAAAACTGTAAAATTTTATAAAATGGCAGAACAAGATAAAAGGGGTACAATATTTCAACAACTAAATAATTTCTTTAATTTAGATGGTTTCGGCTTTGCTCCTATCCAAAGAGATGTGGATAACACCAAAATTATTATCAGAGGTAATACACCTGACGATATTAAGAGAAAAGCATTAGAACTCGAACAGCAGAAGAAAATACAAGATAAGTATTTTCGTACCACAGATAGGGGATTCCAGAAAGCACTTCAATACGAAGCTGCTCGACTTCCAGCATATATTGATTATGAAGGTATGGAATATTACCCAATTATTTCCTCCGCACTTGATTTATTCATGGAAGAGGCAACAACTATTGGTCAAAACGGAAAGATGCTTAACATCTATTCAAGTAAAGAAAGAATTAAATATTTGTTGGAGGAATTTTTCTATGACATTGTTAACGTGAACGTTAACCTACCATTCTGGACAAGAAATTTAACCAAATATGGGGATAACTTTGTCCTTCTTTATGGTGAGAGAAAGAAAGGTATCACACACGTTAAACAAATGGTTAACTACGAAATAGAAAGATTCGAAAGAATCCAAAAAGGAAAACCAAGTGTTAAGTTCAAGGAAAGAATGACGGGGGATGAGTTTAATATTTTTGAAGTAGCTCACTTTAGATTGTTGGGTGACGACAAGTATCTCCCATATGGGTCGTCTGTATTGAATAAAATTCGTAGAGTATTTCGTCAGCTTGTAATGGCTGAAGATGCGATGCTTACCTATCGTATTATTCGTGCTGGTGAGAAAAAAGTATTCAAGATCGATGTTGGTAATATCGATGAAGAAGATATTGAAGAATACGTAATGAAGGTGGCAACTAAGTTTAAGAAAACAATGGATGTTGCTCCAAATGACGGACAGATCGATTATCGTTTCAATATTTTAGGTAACGATGAAGATTATTTCCTTCCAGTACGTAACGCAAATACCCAAACAGGAATTGAAACGCTACCCGGTGCAGACAATCTTGACCAGATTCAAGATATTGAATATTTGAGAGATAATTTATTCACTGGACTTGGTGTACCAAAACCATTCCTTTCATTCCAAGACGCTGCTGGCGGTGGAAAGAACATGGCACAATATGACATTCGTTTCGCTAAAAAGATTAATCGTATTCAGCAATCACTTATTCAGGAATTGAATAAGATGGCAATGGTCCATTTATATTTAATGGGTTATACAAAAGAGGATATGAACGATTTCCAATTAACATTAACAAACCCATCTACACAACAAGAGATGTTGAAATCTGAGTTGTTCCGTGAAAAAGCACAAACTTATACTGAGCTTACTCGTGGTGAAAACGGTATTGCTGCAATGTCACATACATTGGCTAAACGTACTGTATTCAATATGACTGACAGAGACATCGTTGAAGACCTTAAACAACAAAAGATGGAGAAGGTTGTTAATCAAGAACTTGCTGATGCACCAGTTATCATCAAACATTCAGGACTTTATGTTGATATTGATAAGAAGTTTGCTGATGAAGAATTGGCTGCTGCTGCCGAAAGTGGTGGAACTGGTCAAGAAGGTGGAATGGATGATGGCGGTTTACCACCAATGGGCGGTGGTGGTGAAGGCGGTATTCCACCACCAATTGAGGGAATGCCAAATCAAACCCCAGCAGACTTACCTCCTATTCAAGTTGAGGGTGTAATGTCAGAAGTGGATTACGATAAACATGTTGAAAAATTGGTGTTTGGTAAAAATACACCACATCAAAAATCTGTGAAGCAAAAGGAATTGCTTAAAGAAAATGATGATAAGAACGATGATCTCAACAAGAAAGCCATTAATATGGTCGATGAAATTGACTCTTTAATTGGGGAGTCTGAGTCCATAAATAATAACTTTATCAACGAAGCGGAAGATGTTGATACTGAAATACTTGATGACATCGACTTAAATGAGATTGATTTGGGTAAAGAAGAAAAATAAGCGTAGAATAACATTTACAGTAAATTACAGTATTTATAAGAAATCACATATAATTATATGAAAAACATTAATATTGGAGTAGCAAATCTGGTTGTTTCTAACCAATTAAGAGAATCAATGTTCGATGATTCTTTGTTAATGGAAACGAAGAACACTGCATCTAAGTTTTTCGATGTGGTTAAAAACTCACCACTTCTATTGGCTGAATTTAAAGTGTTCAGTAATATCGAAAATCAATATATTACTAATGATGCTCTTGCATTAAAATACATCGAGGATGGTATTAAGATGTTTGAAACATATACGTTGGAAGATGTTGCTGTTGAACACGAGAAATTAGTGCCTTTTATTAATGAAAGTGTCTTTGACGATGAAAGAGTTGCATTATATGAATCAATATCAACATTGATTGCGGAATCACTTAGTATAAGTGAAAATGTTGATATTAATAAAATGCATGACGCATTCAGCGTAGTTATGTCACACCTCAATAAACCAAAAGAAAAGGAAAATTCAGATACTGGTTACATTAACGAAGAAGTTATCGAAATTGCCATCAACAAATTTAATGAGAAGTATGATGGTATGAACGAAGAGGATGTTAAGCTATTCAAACAACTTGTTAATGCTGGGGACAGTGAAAAAGAAACTCTCTTTGAAGAATTTAAAGAGGAAAATGTTACTGCACTAACCAAGTTAAATGAGGATAATGTCAGCGATAAGATATCAAAATCTCTTGAGAAGATCAGTGAGATGACGTTTAATGCTGAAACTGCAGACGGTGACATTGTAAAACTTTACGAATTGAGGAAAGGATTGCTTTAAGTCTTTCTATACGCCTCTAATCCCATCAACCTTTCAATTAATTCATTTTGTGGATGACAATCTGATTTGTCTGCACGATAACTTGTATGTGTCCAAACACCTTCTTTACCTGCCATTGCGTTTGCTGAAATACCAGCACCACCATCTGGACTACTTGTACCA
>Ga0114922_10007334_pt1 | contig 10099 bp, 8 predicted proteins | sample AartaG_FD_100975 | JGI IMG/M metagenome (GOLD analysis project Ga0114922, IMG submission 100975) | Deep subsurface microbial communities from Aarhus Bay to uncover new lineages of life (NeLLi) - Aarhus_00045 metaG | ecosystem: Environmental > Aquatic > Marine > Oceanic > Sediment | place: Aarhus...
GATGGTCGAAAACACACTGAAAGCTGAAGCGCCGAGGAAGGACTTCGGCCAGCGAGTGTTCGACCTCGTCTGCCGATACAAGCGTCCTGCGCCTGCGTGGCCAATGGAGGACCTCAAGCGCGAACTGGGTGAGATCGGCGTGCGAGGCATCGCCGGCTTCGAGAAGGCGATGAGTTCTCCGCACTCTCCCACGCGCCAGTTTGCCCTCCGGCTGATCGCGCTTGCACATGGGGCGGGGCCCTCGAAAGAACGAGAGAGAAAGGAGATCGCGGTTCAGCTCATCAAGGAGGCGCTGCACGACTCCAACAGAAAGGTGCGACATTGGGCCGTATCGGCCTTGCTGGAGCTGGACGTGGACGATGCTCGGAAGCGCAACGAGTTCATCCCCCTTGTCCTGCCCTTGCTGGAAGATCCAACGGCTCGCGTGCGCAGACCTGTAGCATGGGAACTTGGTGGGTGTGTGGAATGGGAATCTTGCCGGAATAGATTCTTCCGCTTTGTGCCGTTGGAGGTGGCGGCGCGATCACTGGCCGATGAGAACGACCCGCTCGCCCGTGTGTTCAAGGCGGCCCTCGTCCGCGCCATCATCGACGCGAAATCCCGGGGCGAATACTGCCCGGTGAAACTGAACTCGTGAACGCCCTCGTTAGACATGAATATGGAAGGCGAGAACACAAACTGAATAAAAGATGAAGGCGGTCAAAGGCGGTCGGACCCGGCGATGGCGGTGTGTGCCCACACGCGCAAAAGGCCGGCCGCTCCCGGGGAAGGCGGGCACACCCTCCCCCGAGCCGCCTTTTTTCTACTTGCCTGCGCGGCGATGGCAACGGTGTTTCCACTTGCCGTTCTGTCGCCACTACGTGGCTTGTCGTTTCCGCGTATACCTTCCCCACGGCTCACGCCGTGTATCTGTTTAGCGTAGGCGGCAGAGGCGTTTATCGCGCGAAATTAACTGCGCGTAGCGCCTCAAATCGTCCTCGTCGTCGAATTGTTCTGCCGCCCCCTGCGGGGGCTCTGCGATTTTGGGCGATCGTTTTCCACGGGCTGACGCCCGTGGCTACAGACTATCGCCCTCCTGTCCGCCGGAGGCTTGCGGCGGCGGATCGGGCTCAAGGGCGGCTCGCGAGCCGCCCCTACATGCTGAAGAGGCAAGCCCCAAACAGATTCCGTCTGTGCACGCTAAACACGTACCACGCCGTGGGCTAATGTTGCGCTGCCCCTGCGGGGCATAACTTTCTCCCCCCCCAGCACGAACGACAAGCCCGAGGCTTGAAGCAGGATTCCTTATCACACCCTCGGGCTCACAATCCAGCCCCGCCCGCGCCGGCCGCGAGCCCCATCGTTGAAAAGAACTCAATTCTGTGCATAATTCCCCTGTGGGCCGTGTCTTCATATTGAATGAACAACGACCGTTCCGCCGCTAAAACCTCGTGTCGCATTCTTTGCTCCGTCCGGCAGGGATTCCTCCGCCACAATATTTTTCCAAAATTCCCCCTTGACATCCACACACATGTGTGGTATACTTTCATGTCGTTACTCCAGGCGCCAGTTACGCCGGACAGCCGGCGCGAGCTGGAAGATTGCGTCGGCGTTCTCTACAGCTCGCCTTTGAAGGCGCTCAATAACGATATCCACAAAAACCTCGTGGAACCGCTGCGAGGGATAAAGGAATACGCGCGGAAAGCTGGCTTCGACGTCCCCGATGTGAGATCGGATGTGCGGACGGGCGACACCCCGCCGCAGAGGCGCACCGAGATGGCGAGACGCCCTCCGCACATCCTGATCACCACGCCCGAGTCGCTTTTCATCATCCTCGCCACCGAGAAGTTCCGCGAGGCGTTTCGCAAGGTGAAGTACGTGATCGTCGATGAAATCCACGCTGTCCTTTTTTTGGTGCCTGACACTTTTAAGGTTTGCAAGTGCTGTGGTATCAAGAGGTCAGGTTGGGCGGCGCGTATTCAGGGGCAAGAAATGACGCGCGGGTGGGGCGTGGTTTCATTATCATGTTGAATGCCGAAAGACACTCGGCGCAACGGGCGGCGTGCGCGGCCTGGCCGAGGCCGTGCTGAAAGTGGCGAACGAGGCATGATATGATAGCACGTTCCATTATCGTCCTCGTCGTCGTGCTCGTCCTCGTCGTCGATCTGGGAGATTTTCTTTTTTTTCATGCACGTTTTTCCCTCGGCGGCAGTCTATTCTATGAAGGCATTCGGCACGCCCCCCCGCTCTCGAAGAGAAGACCGATGATGAATGACGAGGCGCTCCTGCACGACTACGCCGCCACGCGAAACGCCAATGCGAAGCGCGAGTAAGCGCACAGATCCTCAGGCTCACCACAAAGGCACCCGCCGTCGCCGGGCTATGGCGGGCAGGCTCCGCCGTCGCCGGGCTATGGCGGACAGGCTCCGCCGCCGCGGGGCTATGGCGGGCAGGCTAGAGGACACAAAGACAGACGCAAAGAACATTTTTTTCTCCGCGCCCTTTGCGGTCGGTGCGCCAAGATATTATGGCTCCGGTGGATGCCATGCCAACTCGCATATTGTGCTTGTCCTGTCCGAAATGCCCGTGTTCGGCGTTTTCCGTGTTTTGCGTTTTCCTAGCCCAAAGGGCGATAGTCTGTAGCCACGGGCGTAAGCCCGTGGAAAACGATCGCCCAAAACCACAGAGCCCCCGCAGGGGGCGGCAGATTCATCCGACGACGAGGACGACGTCCGCCAAGAGGCGGGGCGACGATGAGGACGGCCGCCTGAGAAGGCGGCGCGACGAACGAAGACGTTCGTCGAAGTAGACGCGATAGCGGCACCGTCTCGGAACGGCGGGGCAAGGACGAGAGGAGACGTCACGCACTAACCATAAGCCAAATCTCGCTGCCGCACCCCTTTGCGGTGACATCTTTCTTTTCTGCTTGACTTCCCGCACATGACGCTGTATACTTATATCTGTTGGGACGCGGGCCGCTGTGGCTCGCGCCGCCAACGTTATATGCCTTAATGGAAAGGATAATGCCATGTCGGGTACCCCTCGCACAGAGAGCGGCGCCCCCGCCGCGCTGCCGGATGATTGCCGGACCGAAAGCCTCGTCGTCGCTTTTTTCGATCTATCCCGCATAGCCGAGTGGTCGTCTTCCGATGAGGACGCGCGCGTCGCGAGCTTCTTCCAGAAGTTTTACGCGCTCGCGTCCGAACACATCGAGCCGGCCGGCGGGCGGATCGTAAAGCTGATGGGCGACGCGGGCCTTGCCGTTTTCCCCACGGAATCCGCAGAGGACGCTATCTTCGCGCTGTGTGCGTTCGCACGCGACGCCCGCAAGTGCGCGGCCGAATTCGGCTTCGACGCCTATCTGAATGTGAACGTGCACGTCGGCCCGGTCATCGCGGGCAGCTTCGGCCCGCCGGGTGCGGAACGCTTCGATGTCATCGGCAAGACGGTGAACATCGCCGCCCGGCTGGGCAGGCGGGGCGTGACGCTCTCGCCGCAGGCGTTCCGGGCGCTGAGCCCCGAGGCCCGCGAACGCTTCGAGAAGAACAGGCCGCCAATCACGTATCGATTCCGTCCGTAGCGGGGATGCTGGGGGAAACCTTTCTGAAGAAAGGTATGTGTTTAGCGTAGGCACCGGAGGCGGTGATCGCGCCACGTTGCGGACGCGCCGACAGCGTGTGACGCCTCAAATCGTGGTCGTCCTCGTCGCCCCGCCTCTTGGCGGACGTCGTCGTCGCCCCGCTTTCTTAAGCGGGCCCGCCCTCTCAGGCAGCCGTTCTGTCGCCCCCTGCGGGGGCTCTGCGGTTTTGGGCGATCGTTTTCCACGGGCTCCACGCCCGTGGCTACAGACTATCGCCCTTTGGGCTCAAGGGCGGCTCGCGAGCCGCCCCTACATGCTGAAGAGGCAAGCCCGAAACAGATTCCGTCTGTGCACGCTGAACACGTACTACGCTCGGCGGGCTGCGGCCCGGCGACGGGGCCTATCCGGTATTCGGCAGATAGCCGGTCCCTACAACGACGCGGACGCCTCAACTTCACGCCATCGGCCCGTGGCCGTCCCGGCACAGGGAGGTGAGCAATATGATCGTATACCACGGCACGACCAGTCGTCGTGCAGACCGAATTTGCATGGTGGGGTTTCTCCCGAAGAAGCCGTCGCGCCGCGTGTGGTTCGCGGAGACCCGCGGCTACGCCCTGGGCCGTGCCCGCACTCAGGCCCGCCGCGCACACGACCGGCCGGTGGTGCTGACCTGCGAGTTCGACATTCAGCACATGCGCAAGAGCCTGGGCGGCAAACGCGTCTTCCGCAAGAACAAGGTCATCGCCATAAGCGGGGCGGTGCCCGTCACGGTGCTGCGCTCGCATTCCGGGGTGGAGTTGCCCACGGCACCGGAGGGCCTGGCTGCGTGGGTGAACGGCGTCCTCGGCCTCAAGCCGTATAAGGGAGTAGGGCGGCGGCATCCGGGGATACAGCGGCTTGCTCGATGGGTGAAGAATCGAGTAGCCTCGATGCCGCGGGGCACGATCAAGCCCACGGAGCTGCTGCGCCTCGCACAGCAGTGGCTGCCGGAATTCTTCGAAGGGGTCGTCCTCGATCCCGAACGCCTGAAGGTCCATCGCCGAATCAGGACGGTCGAGGTCGAAATTGAGCCGCCGCTGGAGAAGGTGCGCGTGGATGAGGCGCTCGAGCTTCTCGACGACGCGAAACCGAAACAGCGCATCCGCGGGCTGGCTATGCTCGCAGAGCTGGAGGATCCCGACCTGTTCGACTGGTGCACGATGTACCTCGATGACGAATCGACGGACGTCCGCCTGGCGGCGCTCCACACGATGCTGCATTGCGAGGACGGGCATCCCGAGACGATCGTTCCGCTGACGGATTCGGAGGACAAGCGCATCCGTGCGGCCGCTATCGCCGCGCTCGCGAAACACGGCGGCGAGGACGCGCTCGGTTGGTTCAAACGTGGCCTCAAGGACCCCAACGCCTGCGTTCGCCTCGAGACGGCCGCTCTGCTTTCGCAGCTTGACCCCGACGAGCACCGGGCGATCTTCGAGCTTGCACTCTACGACCCCAACCCGATGGTCGAGCGCCGGGCGCACAGGCTCACCACGGGAAAGGGCTATGCCGCAGACTGGCCGCACATGCCGAGCAAGGGAAAGACACGATGAACGAACACGCGATACTGGAAGGACAGATATCGATCCGAGCCGCCCTCGATGCACGGAGCCGGGAAATCCACTGTGTCTATGTCGACAGGACCGCGCGCTTCGACGTGATCGCGGCGCTGGAGCGACTGGCCCGTGAGGCGGGCGTGAAAGTGGAGCAGGTGGACGGTGAATTCATCGCTTCGCACGCGTCGGGAAAAACCCACGGCGGCGTGATAGCGTTCGCGGGCGAGAGGAAGTTCCTGCCTCTGGAAGATCTCCTGAAAGGCAGCTCACGGCCGTTCGTTGTGATGCTCGACGGTTTTGAAGACCCGTTCAATTTCGGGCATGCGGTCAGAGCGGTCTACGCGGCGGGCGCAGACGGCATTGTGCTGCGGCCCAGGAATTGGACCACCGCCGCGGGGACCGTCGCCCGCACATCGGCCGGGGCCGCCGAGCTGATGCCTATGGCGATTGCCGAAACGGCCCTCGATGCCGCGAATTTCTTCCGCGACAAAGGACTGACAATCGCCTGCACGGCGAAGAAGGACGCCGTCTCGATCTACGACGCGGATCTGACCGTTCCACTGTTCCTCGTCATCGGCGGCGAGAAGCGGGGTATCACGCGGTCGTTCATCGGCAAGGCCGACGTTCTTCTCAGAGTGCCCTACGGACGGAAGTTCGGCGCGTCCCTGACAACAGCCGCTGCCGCTGCGGTGATATCATTCGAAGTCATGAGGCAGAGGCATGGGAAACCGTGACACAACTCCCCTCTTCGGCCTGACCAGATCGCAGTTGCAGCCGATTGTGGACAACATCGCAGGCAAGCCGGTGGGGGCGTTCGACGTCAGCATCGAGCATGAGCTTGGGGGGCGATACGGCTACTGGGGCGAGAAGGCGATCCCGACTTTCACCTACACGACGCGATCCGGGCGGGCGGGCAATGAGACGCTTTTCGTCAAGTGGCTGCAAGAGCCCGGCGCGCGTGAGCCGCTTCATTATGAATGGTTGGCAAGACATGACGCGCCCATTCCGCGCCTGTACGGCACGCTGACCGTCGGGGACCGCGGGCCGATGCTCTTCCTTGAATATGTGGACGAGATAATCCACAACGACGAGTTCCTGAAAGGCGCGGCGCAGTTTCGTCAGTTCCTTGCGCTGGCTGCGCGCTTCAACGCCATCCCGCCTTCGGAGGAGTACGCCGTATGGCTGCAGGATGACGACTTTGGCCGGGGGCTGATGTCAGCCGTGCCCGTGCTTGACGCTATCTGGGACTTGGCGGGCAAGGGGCGCCTCGGCGATGGCCTCGCGGCATTCTGCTCGGGCTCTGATGACAAACTGACCCGCCTCCAAACGCTCGCCAGGCGACTGATCGAGCCGGTCAGCGCGATGGAGACAGGCCTGTGCCACACCGACTTCTATCCGGAGAATACCGGCTGGCGCCGGGAGACCGGCGAATTGCTGCTCTTCGATCTGGAGCTGGTCGCTCGGGCGCCACGGTTCTTCGACGTCGCCCGCTGGCTGGGCGCACCGGACGACCTCCGGCCGCTGCCCCTCCCCCGTGAGGAGCTGGCACAGCACTACCTGAACGAATACGCCCGCTGCGGCGGCCGCCCGGCGTCGCTGGGACAGTTTGTCGAGGAAACGCGCATCCTGTGGATGGCCGGCGACATCACAATGCTCGGCTGGCGCCTCCAGCGCGCGCTCGACGGCCGAGTAGACGGTGCAAAAGACATCGAAGAGGGCCGCAGAATATACTGCGAGAGTCTACACGAAGCTCTCCGGAACCTCCTTCGCGAGGCCCACTGAGAACAGACGAATAGAACAATGAGCAAGAAACCAGAAACCTCCATCAACAAAGTGCGCGTGATCGGCATCTTTGCGCACGTGGACGCCGGCAAGACGACCACGTCGGAGGGCATGCTGTATTATACGGGCCGCATCCACCGCGTGGGCAGTGTGGACGAGGGCGACACGCAGCTCGATTGGATGGAGCAGGAGCGCGAGCGCGGCATTACGGTCTCGTCGGCTGCTACCACGTGCGACTGGCGCGGCCACCGCATCAACTTGATCGACACGCCGGGGCACATCGACTTCTCGGCCGAAGTAGTGCGCTCGATCCGCGTGATCGACGGCGCCGTGATCATCCTGTGCGCCTCGGGCGGCGTGGAGCCACAGAGCGAAGCCGTGTGGATGCATGCCGACCGCCTGAATCTGCCGCGCATCATTTTCGTCAACAAGCTCGACCGCATGGGCGCGGGCCTTGCCCGCGTGATGGGAGAGGTCCACGAGCACTTGGCCACGCACGCTGTCGCGCTGCAATTGCCCATCGGCCGCGAAGCAGACTTCTGCGGCGTGGTGGACCTCCTCAGCCGGGAGGGGTTGGTCTGGCACGACGAAGCCGACGATCCAACGGTTGTGCCCATTCCACCCTCGATGACGGCCGACGTTGCATCGGCGCGTACGGCGCTGCTGGATGCCATCTGCGAGACCGACGACGCGCTCTTGGAACAGCGGCTGGAAGGCCACGAGCCCGACTTGGCAACGTTGCACGCTGCGCTGCGGCGGGCAACTATCGCGGGCGAGCTTATACCCGTAGTCTGCGGATCGGCGCTGCGGCGCATCGGTGTGCGGCCGCTGCTCGATGCCGTTATAGACTATCTTCCCGCGCCGACCGATGTGCCTCCGGTGCAGGGATATGCGCCCGGGAACCCCGACGAGGTGATCGCCATACCGGCCGAGCTTGATGCGCCGTTCTGCGCGGCTGCGTTCAAAACCGTTGCGGACCCCTACGTAGGCCACTTGACCTGGGTGCGGGTGTTTTCGGGCCACCTGAAAGCCGGCGAATCGGTGTGCATTCCTCGTCCGGGAGCAGAGGAACGTGTTGCGCGAATCTACGGTATGCACGCGAACAAGCGCGAGCAAGTAGACAGCATGTCGGCGGGCGACGTGGTTGCGCTCGTGGGCGTTACGTCGGCCGGCACCGGCGATACGCTCTGCGATCCGGGCCATCCTGTCGAGTTGGAGCCGTTCATATTTCCCAATCCGGTGATTGGCGTGGCGCTCACGCTGCCGTCGGCGCGCGAGCGCGACAAGCTTCACCAGGCGCTGACGCGGCTGTGCCACGACGACCCCACCCTGATCGCCCGCTTTGATCCGGAGACCGAGGAGGAGACGCTCTCCGGCATGGGAGAACTGCACCTGGAGATAGCAGTCGATCGTTTGCGGACCGAATTCGGCGTGGTACCCGAAGTGAGCAGCCTGCGGGTTGCGTATCAAGAAAGCATTCGGAAGACGGCGGAGTCGACCGGCACGTACAGGAAGCAGTCCGGTGGGCACGGACACCTGGCAAGCGTGGACCTGCGTGTAGAGCCACTAGAACGCGGCGCCGGCGTTGAATTCGTGAATGAGTCCACTGCGCCGGGCGGGGCGTCGAAGCGCCGTCACAGCAGGCAAAGCGGCATCCCCGACGACTTCGTGCGCCCCGTCGAGCAGGGGGTGCGCGAGACGCTCGAAAACGGCGTTATTGCCGGATACCCGGCCACAGACATGCGCGTGACGCTGCTGGGCGGCCAGTTCCACGAAGTAGACTCGTCCAAGTTGGATTTCCACATCGCAGGCTCGATGGGGATACGGCATACCATGCAGCGAGCACGCCCCGTGCTCCTCGAACCCGTTATGAAGCTGGATATAACCGTTGGCGAGGAGCACCTGGGAGCGATCACGGCCGACCTCGCAAGGCGGCGCGGCCTGGTTAAGAAAATGGGCGTGCAAGGCAAAGCGCGCACGGTCGAGGCAGAAGTGCCGCTGGCCGAGGCGTGCGGATATGCGACCGACCTCCGCAGCCTTGCACGCGGGCGCTGCACCTTTGTGCTGGAGTTGCTCCGTTACGACTTCGTGCCCGAAAGCATCGCCGAGGAGATCATTGCTCAGCGACGGCTGGCCGGCAAGATCCCGCGGCGATAAGAGGTCACCGAGGGATACAAACATGCCCTGGAAAACGAACAAAAGACTAATCTCGCAGGGCTTTCCCGATCTTCCTGAAAGCAAACTGATTGTGACTCAAACCTCGATCATGTTTCAAGACGCTTCCCGCGTTTTCTTCATGCCCTCTAGCCTGCCCGCCATAGCCCCGCGGCGGCGGGTGCCTTCGTGGTGAGATTACCCCCGCTTTTCGCGGCACTTTTTGCAGTAGCCGTGGATTTCCATCTTGTGGCTGGTCGGCTCGAATCCGTGCTGCTTGCAGATGCGGCCCTGAAGCTGTTCGATCTCGTCGTTCCGGAATTCTTCGATCTTACCGCAGCGCAAACACAAGAGGTGATCATGGTGCTTGTGGCCGAAGATGTGCTCGTAGTGGGAGTGCCGCTCGCCAAACTCCTCCTGCCTGAGCAGGCCCGCTTCGACGAGCAGGGCGAGGGTACGGTAGAGCGTCGCCTTGGATACCTTCAGCCTCTTTTCGCGCATCCTGTAGAGCATCTCGTCGGCTTCGAAGTGCCTGTGATATCTGAAGATCTCGCGCAGGATGATCTTTCGCTGGACGGTCAACTTCAGCCCGCGATCCTTGAGGTATGACGCAAACTTTGCTTCGTAGTCGAGCACGGGGAGGTCCAGTCGTCAGTCATCAGTCGTCAGTCATCAGTCGTCAGTCTACAGTCGTCGGTCATCAGTCCGAGGTCCTGCGCTCCTCGGGTCGGCACTGGATCAACGCGGCGCGCATGTAGGGGCGGCTCGCGAGCCGCCCTCCGTGCCGAGCAAACACTCAACCGGAGGGGATCCGCCCAGCCTTCGACAGAGGGCGATTCACGAATCGCCCCTACATACCCGATCCAGGCAAGTGCCAGGCCGCGACGGGCTTTGGCGGGCAGGCAATTGTTCAGTCGCTCCCGCCGCCGCCGGGCTTTGGCGGGCAGGCAGTTGTTCAGTCGCTCCCGCCGCCGCCGGGCTTTGGCGGGCAGGCAGTTGTTCAGTCGCTCCC
>Ga0114922_10007335_pt1 | contig 10097 bp, 8 predicted proteins | sample AartaG_FD_100975 | JGI IMG/M metagenome (GOLD analysis project Ga0114922, IMG submission 100975) | Deep subsurface microbial communities from Aarhus Bay to uncover new lineages of life (NeLLi) - Aarhus_00045 metaG | ecosystem: Environmental > Aquatic > Marine > Oceanic > Sediment | place: Aarhus...
AAAGTTAGGAAGAAAATACGAAAAGGTAAAAAGACAAAACCTGTAAAAGACATTATATCTCGAGAAGAATTAATTAAAGACCACCTGAAAAATAATACTGAAATTTTTCAATTAGAAAAAAAACCTGAAAATGGATTAAAAGAAAAATAAAAATTAGTAAAAAATAAAAAATTAAATGTGAAAAATATGGCAAAAGGGTATATTATCACTAACTGGACAGAAGATCAAGGCCTTGGAGTTCAATTAAGTTATCCTCAGGATTTAATTGTAGATCTTGATGATATGATGAGAATTTTTTACGCTCATATTACTGGTGCTGGAGAAGCTGGAAATGTATTGGTACGATTAGAAAAAGCGCGTTCAAATGTTTCCAGCTATTTTACTGGAATGGAATCTGAAAATCAATATATGATTAATTTCATTATGGAATTAGGTGAAGATCCCGAAATTTTTGGAGAGGCCGTACTTTCAGAAATCAATAAAAATATTTTATTCTACCTTAAAAATATTAAACAGAATCCAGCCAATAGCCTGGATATAACAAGTGAATTGACAGATTACCTAAAAAATTCTCTCACGTACTTAGAGCGTCTAAAAAATTTAACGAAAGAGCAAGTTATGGCTCAAATATATAATAGTGGAAAAGGAAGAATGATATTAGAGATTTTACAAGAAAAGCCACATACTAAAAAAGAATTACGTAATCTCTTAGAGGAAAAAACAGGGAAATTTATACCAAATATTGATATCTTGCTAAGTCATTTTGTAAAAACTGATCTCGTTAGGCAAGATTGGATTGAAGGTGATTCAGATATTACTTTATTTCTACTTTCTGATTTTATTATAATTAGAAAACCAGTAATTAAGTTAATTGACGACGCAAAAAAGGGAATTCCCAATCCGTATGTAGCCAAAATGTACCAAGAAATCGTATCAAGTTATTTCTCGAACTATACACCAACTGAGGAGGATAATTTAAAGATTGCACATCATATGATTAATCCTGATGTGTTCGATTATGTCGTGCTCTTTAGAGAAAAATCGTATCCTATTAATAAAGTACCTAGAGGTCCAGGTGAAACATTCGATCAGGTTAGAACATTTCTATCAGCTTTAGAAGCTGATAATATTATTAAAATTATCAAAGATGAAAGCAATGTTGAATGGATATTCTTGGTAACTGATATCACTGCACTGAAATTCTATCCGGAGTATCTTATCGAAAACATAAGAAAAGCAGTATCGGAAGATATCCTGAAAAAAGAACCCGCAGTCAAGCACTTAGAGCTTCTTGAACAAATATATAAGAAATAAGATTTCGTGGTGTAAAATATAAATGACAGAGGATAATAGCGAATTCAAATCAACTAAGCAAGTTTTGGAATTAATAGGTTTAACTCAAGACGAAATTGAAACATATTTTCATTTGACGGGAAGAGGTCCGGTTATGGCTGGAGAAATAGCGTTGTTAGTCAACATTTCAGAAGAGAGAGCAAGAGATGTTGCCAAAAATCTTCTCGAAAAAGGATTAGTTCGCGAAGTACCAGGAACAACACCATTTTATATTGCGTTACCTCCTTACACTGCATTATTAAATCAAATTCAAAAATTTAAATCGATTGTACAAAAAATTCAAGAATCTACACCTAAAAAACTTCAATTAAAATTTAAGGAAATTGAGTCACATTCAGCCAAATTAAACAAATTCAACGATTATAGAAACTACATCAATACGATGAAAACTAATTTACCAGCTCAAATAAGGGCGCAATTCAGTAAAGTAGAAGGAGAGCTCGAGAAAGTCAAAAAATTCCAAGAGATAAGAGGATTTATCCTAAATCTAAGAGAAATCGCACCTAACGAAATCATCAAAGAATTTGACGTGGTTGAAACTCGATTAGAAAAAATTAAATCTGAAATCTCTATTGCTTTTGAAAAACAATTTAGAATCGGTGCGTTAAAAAGTATGGCCGAGAAAATAGTTTCAAAAATAATCTCAGAACAGTTCAGCGACCTCACAGATTATTTTAGAGAAAAATTTGTCAATTCCATTCAAGGTACATTGGATCAAGTTACAGACCAATTAGGATCTATTTCAGATGTTGCGGGTGAGATGAGTGTTGATTTAAGTAATTTTTTATCGGATATTGTTTCTGGATTAGAGGAGACTATGGGAGATTTAGATAATCGAATAGCAAGTGTTTACGAGGATGTGGATAGGGGAATTGAAGAACTAAAGAGCTTATTCCAACGAGAAATTTATAAAACTCTTGAAGAAGATATAATGACAAACATCTTATTCCAGTTAGACTTATCAGAAAAAACAATGACAGAGTTTTGGGAGCGATCGAAAAAAGCATCAATGTTAAGTTTTAAAGATGTATGGTTTGTAAGAAGTGTTGAGGGGATGAAGGCTCAGATAAACGAAACGGTTACACGTATTAAAGCGAAGATCCATATTATTATACCAAAACTGGAGGATGTAGATTTAGTAGCTCTTTCAAAAGTGAAAAAATTCGTAAATGTAAGAATCTCAACAAATTTCGATGTGAATAATCCAAATGATCAGGTAAAATTAGCTGAGATAGTGAAATATCCTAATATTAGTGTCAGGTTATATTCAAGAGAAAATTTATACTCCGTTAACCGAGATTTTGAGGAAGTGGTAATTTGTGCAGCATCCAAAAATGAATTTGGAGGTATTGAAATTGCTGGGATGGGTTCTGTTCTAGACGAGCACGTAAAACTTTTTGCTCCGATTTTAGAAGATGTATGGATTCAGAGCAAAAAAATAAGCGATAGTGAAATTGCGTATTCACTAGAATCGTCGCAAGTGACTAAAGGGATAAAACAACCGATCCTCCAACCAACTTATGAGACATCTCAGACACCCTCAATTCTTAATGAACTAGAGATACAAAATAAACCGCCCCTCACATCAATAAAAAGCGATGTGCAAAAAAGTGTTGAAATACTAAAACCAAGTTCAAACATTGATTCTACCACAGCTCCGAAAGGTTCAATTTCGGAATTATTTGATGATTTCATCAATAATTTAAGTAAGAAGGTGAGCTCTGAACTTTCAGACGATTTAGTATACATACGAACAAGAATAACTGAAGATCTTGGATATGCTTCTATTTTGAATCCTATGGGTCTTACTATCGCTACTCTTAGTTCGGCTCCAAGCTTATTGTCTTCAATGGAAATTGAAGATATTCTTAAAAAGATTAACTTTTGGAGAAAGAAGATTAACGTTTAAGTTTTCACTTTTGTTAAAGAAAAATAAAAAAATTAATTTTTTATACTGTTTATATTGCCCGTGATCATTTCCAATTCACCTTTGCTGTCATAATCTACATTTTTAATATCTGTAAAACTCCAAATTAAAAGTGTTACTATCATTCCAAGGATAGCACAATACAGAAACAAATTACCTACTCCAAAGATTTCCGCCAAGGGGCCAGAGAGCAATGTCGCGATTGGAGAGATAGACATGGATAGTGAATTATCGATGGAAGTAATCCTCCCCATCTTATCGGCTGGAACAACCGTTTGTATAAATGTTTGATATAAGGCATTTATAATTGGTAACGTTAAGCCCATCGCAACACCACCTATACCTATTACTAAGTATCCTCCTGGAGGAGCTAAAGCCATAATCCCATACCCCATCATGAGAATAGAAATACAACCAAATATTACTTTCATCTTACTATTCCATGTTTTCTTAATTGAAGTTAAAATGGCACCACAAATCATACCACCTTGAAAAAAAACTAAAACTATTGCTAAATCTGAAGCAGAACCACCATGAAAAACATTAATATAATAGGGCATCAATGTATCAAAAGGTCTTATCAAAAAATTAAGTAACATCGAAAGAAAAATTATTGTTACTAGTCCAGGTATAACCTTAATAGTTTGAAATCCAAGTTTGAATTCCCTAAAGAATGATTTTTTTTCAGCATCGTCTCCATGATTCTCGACCGATGGAATCTTGATGAGCACTAGCGGGATTAAAGCTATAAAAAATGTTATGACATCGACCCAAAGAATTGTGCTTATCGACATTATAATCATTAAAGTTGCGCCAATTAGCGGTGCAATAATTTGAACCACTCCAGTAAATAAAAAGTTAATCCCATTAATTCTGGATAACTTATCTTTTGGTACCATAGCAGGTATAATAGAATTCACAGTTGGTAAATGAAACGCTTGAAATATGCTACGAATACCTATGAATATTAAGACTGTCCATACATTGGCAAGATTCATCTGAAATAAAACAAGTAATAATAGAGTTGTAACTGCTTGTAGAGAGTCAGCTACAACAATTATTACTTTTTTGTTCAATCTGTCAGCAAGAACTCCCGCAATTGGCATAAAGATCACTTGACAAATAATAAAGAAAAACGAACCGATTGCTAGATATATCGGGCTCTGAGTTTCCTCCGTAACCCACCATATAATTACAAAGTAGACCACCATTGATCCAAAAAGTGAAAATAATTGTCCCGACCAAAAATACATATAACTTCTAAATGAGCTCTTATTTGCTAATTCCTCCATTTCACATTAACCTTTTTTTTCTTATATTTTCAATTTTCAATTTTCTTCATTTCTTTATTCAATTTACTTTCATTTGGCAAACAATCTCTCAAAAAAATTCTTAATTTATCTAATTCTTATTTAGAAGACATTCTTTGATTTTGTAATTCACAATTCCAATATCCACTAATTTCCTTTGATTTAATTTATCCGGTTTAAGCTTGCATCTAAATTATGAGTCAACTTTACATTTTGTTAATTAATTCGTTAATTTTTGAAATCACTTCTTCAGGAGCGCTCGTGAATTTAAACACGCCTTCTTCCAAAGTTCCTTCAATACCCTCGTCCACTAATTCGTATATAAGATTTTCCGCATCCTTGTTTGCTCGATTAAGTGCCTGAGCGAGTTTTTCAATTGGTAAACTTTTCTGAAGTTTAATTAAGCCCCTAACCCTCTTTTTGATTCGGTCTTTATCGTTTGAAGTCGCAAGATTGATTTTAATCTTAGATTTGCCTTTTTTCCCCTTAAACTCACCCTCTATTTTATCTCCTAAATCCTCGATTCCAGATTCCCTGACAGCACGCTCGATATTATCTCCAATTTCGTCAAGTTTTGAGAGGTCTCCAATATTCTCTTTTACGAATTTCATCGATTTTCGAATCAGTTCTGATACTGAAGAACCCAACTCGTCCGACCAATCCCTCCATTCGTCGCTCGTATCTTCGTCTACGGAGATATTAATTCGTTTCGCTGCTTTTTTCTGTGCATTATCTAATTTCTTCTGCATTTTGTCACTAATTTTCTCTTTTTGTTTCTCCGTTTTATTCCGTATTTGTTCAAGTTTCTCACCAGCACGCTCGATCTGTTCTCGTGCATTATCTCCCAAGTTCTCTAAATCTCTCGCTGTATCCCCGATTTCTCGTAATAGATAGTCCCTCTCATCCTGTAACTCTTGTAACTCATCAATTAATTCTTCTTTAATTTCTTCTTTAGTATCCTTCAAATCCTCGATTTCATTCTTAAAATCTTCGTGTAAGTCTACTAACTCTTCCAATAAATCATCTTTAATATCTTCTAAGTTATGAGTTATAATTCTTCTTTTCCTTTCTAAGTCTCGCTCATCTTCAGCATTTTTATCGTTATTTCCTGGTTCTTTATACATGATTATCCTCCTTATAATTCGTTTATTATCTTATTATTTTAATTTATTTTATTTTTGCAATTCGTCTTCAGCAGTTTCGGAAATTTGAGTAGTTTCATGGGTTAAGGTTGCTTTTTTGTCAATTTCAATACTATCAATATAATATATTTTCCCTAAAATCTCTGTCCGCCTACCAATTTTTATGTTTCGACCTCTAACATTACCTTGTACAAACGTGTTAATTATCTCAATATCGTTCGTGGCAAATATATCACCAAACACTTTATAAGGGTGTTTAGAGACTCTTTTCCCACCAAAAGAAGATTGTGACCCAATCAACACATTTTTTGCCTTAATACCTCCCCTTACTGTAGTTGATCCTTCAATTTCAATAGTTTCCTCCGAAGTTAACCCACCATCAATTTTAGAAGAACCTGAGAAGCTCATACCTCCGATGGCATCAATATTACCTCCAGCTCTTAACGATCCAGAGTTTTCTAATTCTCCTTTAAGATCAATTTCTTCGCCAATTGATGCTGAACCAGAAAATTTAGCGTTGCCGTCTCCATGAAGGGCTCCTAGTATTCTGAACGAACCTGAACTTTTAACATCGCCCCGTACAACTAAGTTTCCCTCCCCTTTTAATGAACCAGACGACTTAAACGCATCGCAAGAAAAATCTCCATCAATTCTAGCTGAACCTGAAACGTTAATAGTATCGTCTATGTTTCCCGCTGAGAGTTTACCTGATCCTGATATTTTCATTTCTTTTTTCCTCCTTTTTACTTTTTTTTTATTTTTGTTTTTTTTTTGATTTGAATTTTTATTTTTGTTTATTTCTTACCTTATTATTTTTTATTTATGATCTTGATTTTTGTGTTATTCGTGTGTATAATAAAAAATATAAAAAATATTTTTAATTTAGTGGCTAACAAAAGAACTTGTTAAATTTTGGGAATATATTTTACATTTAATATCGTTCAATTCTATTGTTTTGTTGTTGTATGTCATGATTATTTCCTCCAATTTTTTTTTTATTTTTTTGTTTCTAATTAGTATATTATTTTTTTCATATTTAAAGTTGTGTATTTATACACACTGGTGTGGATCAATATATCACCTCACGATCGAAAATCTTCTCACGATCGAAAATCGTTTTAATAATCCGGATCTCAAGTAATAAGAAAAATTTCAACCCCCAAGCATTTAAATAGGCATTCTACTTTATTTAACCTAGCAAAAAAATTACAAATCTTGAGTTAAAATAATAATGGATTTTCATATTAAAATTTCTGGTAATGATGTTGTCGATTCTTCGTCTAGGAATATCTTAGTTCAAATTTTATTGAAGATATGTGAATCAGATGTAGTCGCAGCAATTGGAAGCTTTCAATTTTGGTTGGATAACATTGAATTACGATCTCCAAGCATACATGGTGATTATTATATCCATTATGAAGGCATCCAAAAAAGATTCGAATTGAAATTAGGACTCAACGCAAAAAACGATAAACTTGAGGGTATATATGTTGAAAAAAGAGAAGAGACAATGAAACGTTTAAACAAACCAGTATCCAGTCCAAGTAATATCGAGATCGAAGCTGTGTATTTTATTGAACCGGGTTTAACAGGAATAAGAAAATGCGTTAATTATGTTAACTCAATACTTAAAGAAGAAAGAGACGAATTACCATCATATTTAAAAGAATTTGACTTGAAACATTTCGATTTTATCATAAATGTCGTATGGGACATGAACAAAGAGAAAAGATTGACTAAGGATGGAATCATTCAATTTATAGATTACGAACAAGATTACTTGAGTGGTTCGTGCGACCGTTCAGGTTGTTGGTTCAATTACGGGAATAGGCTTGAAGAAGATTTCTATATTTACAACAAACCATACTTTATTGATCGTCTTAATAAAATCCAGAAAATTTTAGATGACATAACCCCTGATAGCGATGAACCTCGTGGCGAGGGTGAATATCCCAAAATCCTTAAGCATGGAATGCTAAATCGAAAGGGGAGGGAATATTACACTATTGACGATAAGAGTTACGAAGAAGCTTTACAATCATATTTTCAGGAAATAAGAGATCAAGCTCGTAAATACCACGATAGGATACTGGATAAGCTCGAAAAAACATGGGTCGAATATGAAGGAAGAGAATCTGAAGAAGAGGCTAGGTCAAAACAAGTAAAAGAAAGAGTACAAGCACTAAAAAATAATATTACCGATTTAGTTGACAATATAGACGAACCGAAAAAAAGTGGAGAAAATGAAGACAACAGTGATTAAGTGAAAGCCCTGTATCTTCTAAATCTGAAAAAATCAATACTTTTACCGATTAGAAATGCTACCGGAATTTTTGAGATTATTTAGACAAAAAAGTAATAAGTATTAAATTCTTGATTACTTTAATGGTTATTTATTATATTAGCAATCAAATGATCAATTATGATAAATGATAAGGAAGAGATTGATGATTATCTTTTATTAGAAAGAAATATGAAAAAGGCAAGGGAAAACATTGTCATTTTAACTTTCCCGCTTTTTATCGCATTATTGGCTCTGTACGGTTTAAATTTTCACACTCTAGGCTTTACTTCCACCTTCATGTGGATTTTTGGTGGAATGTACAACCAATTATTGATTTCATTCAGTAGGATTTTTTTGATAATTATTCCCATTTTAATTAGTATATTTATTGCGTATTTTTGTTCTAAGTATATCTCGTCTAGAAGAGAAATAAGTCAATACTTCCACGATTTTGAGATTGAAGAATGAAAAATTTAACACCTTAAACACTTAAATTTGTATTTTTTCTTTTTAAATACAGGCACAAATTTATTTCCGATATGTTTAAGTTAGATTACATGATTTTTGGAACATTATAATCATAATTTTGGAGAAATACCGTGTCAGGTAAAACAATTAGGCATAAAAGAATTCTTAAGGAGCTGGGAAAGTATAATAGGTATGCGAAAATGTATCTTAGGAAAAATTCCCTTGATTTTAAGAACGCATACAATAACTTTCAAAAGTCAGAGGCTTGGACTGAGGCAAAGGCATTGCTGATAGAGTATTTTTCTCTTGAAAATAAATTATTTAGGTGCCCGATTTGTAATAAGGTTGTAGACCCATACTACTCAACTTTGCACCATATCTACTACGATAAAAAAAAATTGTTCGACCCGAAATACGTTAATTTTGTCCACCACGATTGTCATGAACGATATCATCAAGAAAGCGGGATTCCCGGAACAAAAAAGCGTTTGAAAGTATACGTTGGCTCTCGGGGTTTAAGGATTTATATTCCAAAAATTGGAGGATTGTACATACGGTTCGAATTTTGCGTTCTTCTTATAATATTAATTATTTTATTGGTAGTTTATAGAAATTGATTATATTATTATTTAGAACTCCGCTTATTTTGAATAAATCCTTGAATGTAATGAAAATTAATTTCGCTTATATTTCGTATATTTTGCTTATGTTTATAAATTAAATACTGAAGAATTTAGTTTATTATAAAAATTGTAAGGATGTTGGAATAAAATAATAAAATATTAAATTTTAACCTAAAAATTAGTTGTTGTTTAGCAATAATTCTTCTCTTCTACGACGGTAATATAAAATGGGGTTATCACCTTGAAATAGTTTTTCTCCCATTTTTAAATGAGTTTTAGTTGGTTGTTGCGTTAATACGACATTTTTATCCTGATGAAGGATAAGGATATTAAACTTATTAGCCAACCAATTAATAAATGATTTGAGGATTGGGATTCTTAGAAACTTTTGGTAAAATCGCATGTAAAATTTCGTATGATTTTCGTCGATTGGAACAAAAGCTATAAATATACGGACTTTATCTCCGAGGTAATTCTGCCAGATATGTGGAAATTTGAAATGTAGATGAAATACCTTCATATCATCAGTAAACTCTTCAGGTTTTAAAGGTATGGTCTTTCCATCATCCTTTTGGTTATATGTCCAAAAAATAAATTCGTTTGCATCTTTTGAAGGTTCTACTAACGGTCCATGAACGAGTGTTTGATAACCACGACCAATAGTATTATGATGAACAAAAGGTAAATGAACAACATCGAGTTGATTTTCTATGGCTCGCGAATAATGGACGGGCCAAACTTCAGTGTGGGTTTTATAGGAGAATTTTTTATCAATGTCTTTAAAAAATGGTATTGGTGGATATTGCTCTTGAATCTCTCCCCACCATAACCAAATAAAACCGTGTTTTTCACGAGTAGGGTAAGATACGACTTTAAAATGTTCTGGAACAGGATTTTTTTTTCCATTTGCAGGAATTATTTTGCACTGCCCTAAGCTATCATATCTTAAACCATGAAATGGGCATTCAATTTTATCCCCATTATCACATA
>Ga0114922_10007336_pt1 | contig 10097 bp, 6 predicted proteins | sample AartaG_FD_100975 | JGI IMG/M metagenome (GOLD analysis project Ga0114922, IMG submission 100975) | Deep subsurface microbial communities from Aarhus Bay to uncover new lineages of life (NeLLi) - Aarhus_00045 metaG | ecosystem: Environmental > Aquatic > Marine > Oceanic > Sediment | place: Aarhus...
GGGGAACCGAGTGCGGAGTGCCGAGTGCTGAGTGCGGCGGGCACCCTAGGAACCCATTTCCCCCCTTCGTTCGCGTGGCTTGCGGCTCAAAACAGGAAATGCATTGTGGGACAAGGACTTACGGATTTCGGCTCGGCTCAGAAACGTTCCGTTTCTTTCCGTAACTTTCCGAAACTTTCCGTTTCGTTCCGTTTCGTTCCGAAGTTTTCCGTTTCTTTCCGCCTGGTGCCTGGTGCCTGGTGCCTGTTGCCTATCAAGTTCGCGTGGCTTGCGGCTCAAAACAGGAAATGCATTGTGCTACAAGGACTTACGGATTTCGGGCCCGTCGCGGAACGTTCCGTTTCGTTCCGTAACTTTCCGAAACTTTCCGTTTCGTTCCGTTTCGTTCCGCTCTGCTGGGCCCCTTTCCGCTGGATTCGGTCTGGTCCCCGCCCTTTCCGGCGTGTCTGGGCCTACGGGCCTCCTTCGCCATCCTGCTTCGCCAAGAACCGGCTTCGGAGGCCTGAGCCGGCGCGAGTCGCCCGACCGGGGTGCCGTGGCCCACAACTCGTTTTCTCTACGCCAGAAGCGCAAAGCTGGTATAATCACGGTACAGGAGAAGAACGCCTGCAGTTCGCGCCGGCACCGGCCGACGGCAGGCTCAGTGACATGCCATTCAGGAGGTCGTGGAGATGAAATGTCTGGCCAGGTTGATTGTCTTGGCGTCTGTCGTCGTGCTGGCCTGCGGGCAGACGGTTCTTGGCACCACGTACATTGTGAGCTCGGTCGATCAACTGAGAAACACGATGAACAACAGCGCCAGCCCGGGCGACACGATACGCGTCATGCCGGGCAACTACAACAGCCGGCTGTGGGTCAGCGGCGTCCACGGCACCCCCGGGAACATGATCAACGTCATCGCCCACGATCCGGCCAACCGGCCCGTCTTCTCGTCGGATAGCACCGGGTGCTTCACGCTCAACGATTGCTCCTACATCATGGTGGACGGGATCATCGCCGAGCACGGCGGGACGCCGACCCAGGATGCCAACAACATAGAGTTCCCGTTGTCAGACCACATGATCATCAAGAACTCCGTTTCCCGTGACATGGACCACAACGGCAACTCGGACGCGTACAAGTTCGCTCAGTCCAACAACATCCTCATGTACAACTGCGTTGCCCAGAACTGGGCCGACGGCGGCGCGGGTGTGGACGGGATGGTCTCCAACTCGAGCCTGTTCATGCGCAACACGATCACCTTCCCGACTCTGCCGGACTACGCCGGCGCCATCGGCATCATGCCCAAGGGCGGCGCCTACCACCACGGGATGTACAAGAACCACTTCATCGACGGCAGCAGCCGGGCGATATGCTTCGGCGGGTCGGGCGGCGCGGCCGGGCCGGAGATCTACGACTCCGTGGCCATGGGCAACCTGATGGAGGCCGGCGAGGCGGCAGTGGCGTACGTCTCCAGCGAGGACTGCGAATTCTCTTACAACACGGTCATCAATCCCGAGAAGTTCGTGATGCGAATCCTGAAGGAAGGCGCCGTCGGCGCCAGCGACTGCACCTTCAAGCGGAACATCATCGAATACGGCAACGTGACAGTGCAGAACATCGGCCCCGGCAACGACCCCGCCTCGTTCACCTACCAAGAGAACTACTGGTACAAGTGGACGAACCCTGGCGCCAGCATCCCCACGCTTGCTTCGCCGGAGATCGACCCCGCCGGCGGCGTCGACCCGCAGTTGGACTCCGACGGCCGGCCGCACTACGCGGGCGCTAAGGAGTACGGCAGGTATGCCCCGGAGATGGAGTCCGAGTTCGAGCAGCACGTCCCCTGGTTCCAGTGGGCGTGGGACGAGGCGCAGGCCTTCGAGCCCAAGGCCGAAGCGGGCGGGCTTTACCGCGTCGGGCCGGGCGGGTCCGTCAGGTTCGACGGCAGCGCATCCTACGCCGGCGTCGGCTCCTACGGCCCCCACGCCATCGGCAACTACCTCTGGGACATCGACTGGGACAGCGACTTCGACGACGGCGTCGGGCAGACGGTTGACCTGACCCACGCCGCCCTGGCCGGCATGGGCCTGGGCAGCGGAGAGCACACCGTCGAGCTGGCCATCTCGGTGGCGAACGAATACAACACGATCTGGGACTGGGGCTTCGCCCAGCTCGACATCGTGGACCTGCCCGGCGACGCCGACGGCGACGGGCTGGCCGACGGGCTGGACTACATCGCGTGGTCCAACAGCTACCCCCTGGCCGACGTGGACTGGATCGGCGGCGACTTCAACGGCGACCGCATCGCCGACGGGCTCGACTACATCATCTGGTCGAACAACTACTCCGTCCCCGGCGCGCCTGTGCCCGAGCCGGGCGTGTGCATGCTGCTGGCCGTCGGCGCGCTGCTCGGCGGCGTGAGGAGGCGGCGGGCGGCCCGGTGAACTAGCCCGGGCCCTTGCCCGGAGCGGGCTCGTCAGGTTCGTCCAGCGGGATGCCGGCCTCGATGCTGTCGTCCACCGCCAGCCTGATGTTGTGCAGCTGAAGGGTCGTGCCCGTGATACGCGTCAACTGGACCAGGGCGTTGTGGTAGGAGACCCTGGCCTGGATTTCCGCCCTCTGCGCCCTGGCCACGCTCTCCTGGGTCTGAAGCTTGAGCTGGAGGAACACGGGCGTCAGGCGCTCTGTCTTCTTCTCGAGCACGTCGAGGGCCTTCAGTTGTAGTTGTGACGCCTTCACGGCCGCCGCCTGGGCGTTCATCTCATCGAAGGTGGTGCGGATCTCCCTCACCGCCTCCCTGACGGCCACCGCGACCTTGTCGGCCATGTCCCGCATCTCGGTGACGGACTTGAGGCGCCGCAGCCTCTGCCCCCGCAGGGCCGCCCTGGCGGCGCGGTTGCCCAGAGGGATCTCGAAAGTCAGCCCGACGGTATGGTCCAGGAAGTGGCCGCGGAGCATGTCGTTGACGCCCTTCTCTCCGTGCCTGTTAAGCCCCTGGAGCCCGACGGACGCGACGAGGTTCAGCACGGGCAGGGTCTCGTTCCGGGCCACGCGCACGTTCACGTCGGCGGCGGCGATGCCAAGCCGCGCCTGCTCCAGCAGGGGGTTGTGCCGAAGCGCGCTGACCAGTTGGCTGGCGACGTCGATGGTCACCGGCTTGGCGACGGGCAGGTCGGTGGGCTTGACGCCGCAGCCGTTGGCAATCCCGATCCGCTCGTCCGCCAGCAGGCGGGCCAACTGGTCCTGCATGTTGTCCGCCGTCGTCCGCGACCGTATCAGCAACGCCCGGCGGGAGTGGACGGCCGCCTCCGTCTGCTTGATCACCACCTCCGTCGCGTCGATCTTCCTGCGCTTCTTGACCCGGTCGAGGGTCTCGATGGTCCTGTCCAGCAGCTCCTGCTGAATCCGCACATCCTCCCGCGCCTGGACGAGCGTCCAGTAAAGCGACTGGACCTGTGCGACGATCTCCTCGACCTTGTCGCGGAACTGTGCGCGGCTGGCCTTGTGGTTCAGGCGGGCGAGGTGGAGGGCCGCCAGGTTGTAGTCCCTGCCCGCGCGCCGCAGCAGCGGCTGGGTGACCTGCAGCGTGGTGATCGATTCGTATCGGGGGTCGGGCAGGGTGAAGGGGCTGTTGTCCGAGTGCCGGGTCAGGCTCCAGCTCAGCTCCGCCACGCCGCCATGGACGTTCGTGTTCCGCACGCCGACCTTGACCGGCACGGTCCGGCTCTGCGAGGCAGCCAGGGCCGTGGGGCTGCGGCGGTCGCTCCTGGTGTGGGAGGACTCGCCGAAGAGGACGTAATCGAATGCGGCCGCGGCCTCGATCATCTGCTGGCGCGAGATGGCCGGGTCGAACCCCACCACGCCTATCTCCAGGCTGTTGGCGAGGGCAAGCCGGATCGCCTCGTCGAGCGAGAGATGAACGGCGCCTCTGCCGCCCTTGGGGTCCTTGACGATCTTCAGCGGCGCGACCGCCCTGCCGGGCGCAGGCCGGAGCAGGTCCAGCCCATCCTCACCGGCTCGCGGCTGGGGCGAGTTCTTGAGGACCGCTTCCTGGTACCTGGTGAGCAGGTCAGGGTCGATTCGGCCCGGGCTCACGCAGCCGGCCAGGGCCAGGACCGCCAGCCCGCACGCGGCGGCGATCGCCCCTCCCACGAGACTTGTCATGGGCATCCGCTTTAGCATGGTTTGCCCCTTCTGTTGGGGAACGGGATCTTCGCAGCGCGGGGAGGCACCTTCGGCACGACAACCGCGGAGGAAACGAGAAACCCACAATCGTCCATGACAGGCTCACGCCTCCGTGCTGCTGTCGCCGCGCCGGGGCGTCCCGGGCGGCGGGCGCACTTGACCATTGCAATCGGCCCGCTGCCCCTCATAATCATCGGCGAGCAGGGCATCAATATAGGAACCAAAATGATGGCACAGTTGGAGAAGGTTTTCAAGGCCTATGACGTCCGCGGAATCTACGGAACAGAGATCGACGAGGATCTGGCCTGGAAGATCGGGCACGCGGCCGGGCAGTTTCTCCGCAGCCTCCTGAGCGGCTACGACCGCGGACAAGCCAGCGCGAACCGAATAGTCGTCGGGCGGGACATGCGCCCGCACAGCGAGCCCCTGGTCAGTCACCTGATCGAGGGCGCCCTGGCCGGCGGCGTCTCCTGCGTGGACGTGGGAATGGTGGACACGCCGATGGTGACTTTCGCGGTGAACCACCTGGGCACGTGCGGCGGCATCCAGGTCACGGCTTCGCACAACCCCATGGAATACAACGGGTTCAAGATTTCCGGGCAGAAGGCACGCCCTGTGGGCGAGGACACGGGCCTCAAGGAGATCCAGCACATCGTCTCGACCTTGCGGCGGACGCCGCCGCCGTCCGAGCTGTCCACGGCCGTCCACAAGGTGGACCTCTGGTCCGAGTACCGCGACCACGTGCTGAGCTTCCTGAAGGTCACACGGCGGCTTCGGGTCGTGGCGGACGCGTCCAACGGAATGGCCGGGAAGATGATGCCGGCCATATTCGACGACACCGACGTTGACCTGGTCCCGATGAATTACGAGATCGGCAAGGGCTTCGCCCATCCGCCCAACCCGCTGATCGACGCGCACCTCAAGCAGCTCCGCTCGGCCGTCGAGAAGGAGAAGGCCGACTTCGGCATCTGCTTCGACGGCGACGCGGACCGCTGCATGTTCGTGGACGAGCTGGGGCAGATCGTCCGCTGCGACCACATGACCGCCCTGCTGGCGCAGCATTTCCTCAGGCTGCATCCGGGCTCGACGGTCGTGTACGACCTCCGCAGCTCGCGATCCGTCCCCGAGGAGATACGCGCAGCCGGGGGAGTGCCCAGGCGCGAACGCGTCGGGCACGCCTTCATAAAGAAGGCCCTGCTGGACACCCACGCCGTCTTCGGCGGCGAGTTGAGCGGGCACTTCTACTTCCGCGACAACTTCAACGCCGACTCGGGGGCGATCGCGTTCGCCGTGGCGGCCTCGGTAATCTCCGCCTCGGGCCAGACCCTCAGCGAGCTGATCGCGCCGCTGAAGCCGTACGTGCAGACCGGCGAAATCAACTTCGATGTGTCGGAGAAGCAGCAGAAGATGGACGAGCTCGCCGAGAAGTTCTCCGACGCCGAGATCGACCGCCTCGACGGCGTCACCTGCCAGTACGATGACTGGTGGTTCAACGTTCGCGCGTCGAACACCGAGCCGCTGCTGCGGCTGAATCTAGAGGCCAAGAACAAGAAACTGCTGGACAGCAAGTTTGCGGAAGTCCGAGCCATCCTGGGCGAGCCGATCGAGGAATAGCACGGGCGGGCGATGGCTTCGCCTCGCCGCGGCGACCGTCGCGGTTGCCCTGTTCGGGGCGATCCTCACCGGCGGAGGGCAGCCCCCGAGCGGCGCGACCAGCCTTCCAGCCGATCCGCCCGTCGCCGGTCAGCGCGCGATCTGCTTCCCCCCCGCCCAGGGCGCCAAGCCGAAGACCTTCGCCGCCGGCGGCATCGTCATCTGGAGCGACGCGCCCGTCAACGGCCGGGAGCTGGTCGCCCACCTCCAGAAGGTGCGCAGGCACCTTCGATCGGCCGTCGCCGCCACCCAGCCGGCAACCGCCAGCATGCCCGCGGACAATGACCGCCGCCCGGTGGCACTGGCCGTTTACAGGACGAGGCGGGACTACCTGCGCCTATGGAAACGCGTGGGCGCGCACTACCGCGGGCGGTTCGGGGCGATCGCCGCCGAGGGATACTCCTACCGCGTCTTCTGCGCGACCAGCTACGACTCGCCCGAGGCGTTCGCAAAGCGCCGCCCGGTCATCTGCCACGAGTTCGCCCACGTGTGGCTGTACCAGACCCACGGCCTGAGGAACGACGGCAACTGGCTGACCGAGGCCATGGCCAACGCCGCGCAGTTGCACTTCTTCCCCGACTCCGGCGACCGCGCCGACTTCCTGCGCTGGATGGACGCCGGGAAGATGATCCCGCTCAAGCGCCTGATGAGCATGCCGCGGATCGCATCGAGTGACTACTGGCAGGCCGCCACGCTGGGCGAGCTGCTACTGCTGCGCTACCGCGACAAGCTCCCGGCCGTGATCCAAGCGTTTAACCGGGGCGACTCGGCCTATGCCATCGTCACGAAGGTCCTCAAGACCGACCTGGCGACGTTCGAGCGGCAGTGGGCCGATCACGTCCGCCGCTCCGCTCGCCCGGCGACCACCAGGCCGAGATAGATGACCGGGCGTCAGGAACAAAGACTTCTGGTTGTGGTACACTGTGACAGAGAAAGAAGGATTCGGTTAATCAGCGCTCGCCTGGCCACCAGGCGGGAGCGGCGTCAATATGAAGAAGAAGGCTGATAAACGGGAGACGATTCGGGAAGAGTATGATTTCTCGAAGGGTGTTCGGGGCAAGTACGCCCAGCGCTTCAGCGAAGGCACCAACCTCGTTCGTCTGGACCCCGACTTGTGTGACGTTTTCCCCGACTCCGAGTCGGTCAACCGGGCCCTGCACGCCATTGCGGACATCATGCGGTCGCGCTGACGACTCCCGCCCCACTCGCCCGGTCTGCCCCACGGATCATCAGCGTTTCAGGGACGGCACGCGCATCTCGATCCGCTCGTCGTGGGGCTTGTCGTCGCAGCGGACGACGTATTCACATGCCAGGTCGTTGGTGACGTGGCGGTGGCTCTTCAGTCGCCGTCCGACGCGCGGGTCCACCTCGTACCAGAAGTGCTCGATCTCGAGCGGCGCCGGCGGCGGATCGCCCGCCGGGACGTAGTGCCCGACAACGCGGAAGCCGTTGGCGCCATGCTTGGCCGAGAAACGCACGTAGGCCTTGGGCGAGCGGCCCGAGAGGCGGCCCTGGGCGGATATCCCGAAGTGCCAGCCGTTGGGGTCAACCACGATCTCGCGCCCGGCGATGGTCTCCCAAGGACCCTCGGGCGAATCGGCGATCTCGATCTTGGCCGGCGTGCCGTCGTAGGCCGCATCGCCCTTGCGCCCCTCGACGATCGCCAGGGCGGACAGCCAGGCCATAGTCCCGCCGCCCGGGGCCGACACCTCGTATGTCGCCTCCCATGGCCTCGACGGATCCTCCGGCGTCAGCCGCTTCCACGAGGCCGGGTCGTGGCAGAGATTCGCCGTGGCGAAGGTGAGCCCGGCCCAGTGCTCGTCGTCGGTGGCCGAGTCGATCGCGATCGTCCGCGTGCTGAGCCCATGCCGGTCGCCGCCGTGCACACGCATGCGGTTTTCGCCGGCGTTGCGCAGGCCCGGCAGCGAATGCGGGGAGACCATGAACCACATCCGCGTCTCGAAATCGCGCAGCGTCGCGCCCTTGCCCTCCAGCACGAGGCGCAGCCGCAGGCGATAGCGGCCGTCGGCCAGTGAGGTGAAGTCGAGCTTGCAATCAACCTTCCCGGTCTGCCCTTCGGACGACCATAGCGGCTGCCATTGCTCGGACATCTCGGCGGCGCCCTCGACGCGGGCGCTTGCCCCCTCGGGCAGCTCGAACCCGGCCGCCAGGAGCGCCCCGTTCACCGAGGGCACCCGCCCCATCGGGTCGGCGATGCCGCAGTAGATGTATGGGGACTCGAAGGCGAAGATCGCGCTACCGGCCGGGCCCTGGCAGATCAGGCCGTCGGCGGTCTGCGATAGTCCCTCGACCGCGTCGGCGCCCAGCTCGACGTCGCGGAAGTCCCTCGACAGGCATGGGGCGTAGCGGAAGTAGCCGTTGCCCCACTGCCGCCGGGGCCAGAACCGCTCGGTCGGGCCCTCGGGCCCGGTCTCGCCGGGCCAGCGGGCGTACGTCTGCGGATAATACGGGAAGACCACCCACCGCCCACGATTGTGGAAGTAGCGGACCATCTCCTCGCCCGGGCGCAGGCGGTAGTCCATCGAATGCAGCCGCTCTTCCAGCAGGTCGGGGTACTCCGGCGGCGACTCGTACAGCCTCGCGAAGCTCTCGGGCAGCCTGTCCGGGAAGTGGTACGGGAAGGACGGATTGGGCTGGTCGCTGACCAGCGTCGGGTCGCGATAGGTGTCCTCGCGCGAGGCTACGGTGTCCTCGTCGGGCGGGCGCAGGCGGTGGAACATCTGGATGTCGGCGTCGTAGTAGTGCCACTTGCCGTCGTAGAAGACCTCCGTGCCCTCGTGGCCGCGGATGTTGGCGATCCGCGACTCGAACCCCGCCGCCCGGCAGAGCATTCCCAGCACGTGGGCGTGCACGTGGCAGATGGTGAACCCGTAAACGTTGAATACCTTCAGCGGATCGAAGGTGTCCCTGTGCCACGGCAGCTCCTGGGCAGGGAAGTAGTGGAACAGGCCCAGGTCGTGGTCCACCATGACCTGCCAGAGGGCGATGGCCAGCTCCTGGCCGCTCTTGCCCGCGAAGCGCGGGCTGTTGACGAGGTTATCGAGGGTCGAGAAGTCCGGCACGTGCTCGGAGACCACCCACGGCGTGTAACGCATGACTTCTTCTCCTTGGCGATCACGGGCTTGCCCGTTTCACATCCACACAGACCAGCTCGCCCTCGTGGCTGCGGCAGAAGACCGTTCCGCCGACCAGCACCGGCGGTGTCCAGCACTTGCCGGAGAGGACCTTCGCGCGGGCGAGCTGCTTGTAGCCCTCGGCCGAGGCCGCCGCGACGATCAGCTCGCCGGATGTCGTCAGGATGACGAGCTTCCCGTCGGCGGCCAGGAGAGAGCCCTTGAGCCTCGTGGCCCACTTGACCTTCCCGGTGGCGAACTCAATGCACTTGAGGCTGCTTCTTCCTCTCCGCACGTCCCCGTCGAAGCCGTAGAGCATCCCGCCCAGCAGTACGCAACTGCTGAAGTGGTTGTTCATCTCATCGTTCTTCCAGACGGCCTTGGCCGAGTCGCCCTCGAACTTCAGGACGGCGCAGCCGGCGGAATAGGCCGACGAGATGAAGACCCTGTCGCCGGAGAAGATCGGATCGGCGCAGTTGTTGGGGAAGCTGGGCACCCAGGGATGCCGCCAGAGAACCTTCCCGTCGGCCAGGGTGGCGGCGACGATCTCCCTGCCGCCCATCAGGGCGACGCACTGCCGCTCGCCCGCCCGGAACAGCACGGGCGAGGAGTAAGCCGCTCCGCCCCGTGATTCGACCTGCCAGACGACCTTCCCGGTTGCCTTGTCGAGGGCCACCCCACCTTTGCCGGCATTGAGGACCAGCAGCTTGCCCACCACCAGGGGCGAGCCGGCCAGCCCCCACCTGGCGGGGCGGAGCTTCATGTCCTTCTGGACGTTCTTCGACCACTTGGGCTTTCCGGTCATCACGTCAAGCGACATGATGTGCCCGGCGCGGCTGAAGGCGTAAGCCGCATCCCCGTCCAGCGTGGGGGTGGCGCGCGGGCCCGGGTGCGACCGGCCAGTCTCGCAACGGTAGGGATGCTTCCAGATCACCCGGCCGGTGTCGGCGTTGAGGCAGTACACCGTGTCGATGCCCTTGGCGTGACCCATGGTGTACACGCGCCCGTCGCGGACGGAGACGGACGAGAAGCCCACCCCCACGTGGGCCTTCCAGAGCCGTTTGGGGCCCTCCTTTGGCCAGTCGGTTCGCCAGCCGGTCTCCCGGGAAATGCCGTTGCGGTCCGGGCCCCGCCAGTGGGGCCAAC
>Ga0114922_10007337_pt1 | contig 10096 bp, 7 predicted proteins | sample AartaG_FD_100975 | JGI IMG/M metagenome (GOLD analysis project Ga0114922, IMG submission 100975) | Deep subsurface microbial communities from Aarhus Bay to uncover new lineages of life (NeLLi) - Aarhus_00045 metaG | ecosystem: Environmental > Aquatic > Marine > Oceanic > Sediment | place: Aarhus...
CGTACGCAGGAAGATCTGTATGCGACGATCGGAGCGGCCTTGGAAACGGTTACACCACAGGACGCAGAAGGCTGGTTCAGATCATGCGGATATACCGCAGCTCAACATTAGGATGCTCTAGCGGACATGGGAGGATCGCCTTGTGGATGCCCGGTGTCACTTGATGCCTGCGGGAGAGGTATGATTGCTATGAAAATGGAAACGCTGGCGGTAATGGTCGGACTGTTGCTTGCCATGTCGGTTGCTGAAGGGAACGAGATGGATGGGAAAGCGAAACTCGTGGTCACTGTTCGGGACGGGTCAGGCGCGAAGCTGCCTTTCAGGGCGTATCTGAAGGATTCGAAAGGGCGTGCGGTATTCCCTCCGGGGACGATCAAGTACCAGAAGTACAACAGGAAACGGAACGTCGACGAACGCCATTTCGTAGCTGACGGCGTGTTTTCCTGCGAACTCGATCCGGACTCTTACACGTTGAGGGTCGAAAAAGGAATGGAGTGGGTTCCTCATGAGGAGCAGATCGATATGACGGCTGGCCGAAATGTCGACAGAAGGATCGCTCTCCAGCGTTGGATCGATATGAACGAGCTCGGGTGGTACTCGGGAGACACGCACATTCATCGCCCGATAGACGAAGTGGCGCCGTGCCTGCTTGCTGAGGATCTGAATTTCGGCGCTAACATTGCCTATTGGAATTCCAACGATCTCTACAAGCAAGAGCGTAGGAATCGGCCCACGGACGCGATCAATGTCATTGACGAACGGCACGCCTACTGCCAGGCAGCCCAGGAGATCGAGCGGCTCGGCAAAGGATGGGGTGCAGTGATGTTTATGGGCGAGTTCGACCGGGTTACGCAGGAAGCGGGAGAGTTCTATCCACTTACGACCACGTTCTGCGAGCGGGCGCGACATGGCGGTGCACATATAGATCTCGAGAAATCCGTGTGGCGGTGCGTGCCCATCTGCGCGGCCTTGGGCCTGGGTGATTCCATCGGGATCGTCCACAACCATTTTCACCCGCGCGCGTTTCTGCCGATGACAATGATCCGGGACGCCATCGTGCCGCCAGAGAAGCTCGGTATGACACCGCGCGAGTGTGCGCTCTACACGATGAGCCTGTATTACCATCTGCTGAACTGCGGACTGCGAATCGGCGCGTCCGGCGGAAGTGCAAACGGCGTCATGCCATCGCCCGTAGGGTACGAGAGAACGTACGTTCGGCTCGACGGCGGGTTCAGCGCTCAGGCGTGGCTCGCGGGCCTGAAAGCAGGACGCAGTTTCGCCACGAACGGTCCTGTCCTCGACTTCACAGTTGCCGGTCGCCAAGTGGGCGATTCCATTGTTTTGGACGCACGGGACGTTACACTCGAAGTCGAGTGTGATGCGAGATCACAAGGTCCGATAGAGACTGTCGAGATACTCCACAACGGCAACGTCATAGCTGCGGAGACTTCTGATGCCGGCACCCGAGAACTGACGTTCCGGCGCGAGCTCGAGCTTTCTCCGGGATGGGTTGCGGCGCGCTGTTTCGAAAAGTCGAGCGTGAGTCAGGTCTACGCAGCCACCAGTCCGGTCTATCTTGAATACGGTAATGAGGAGTTTGCTGTACCCGAAAGTGCTGCGTACTACCGCGATTTCGTGCAGATGTTGATTGACCAGTCAGAACGGGAGAACAGGTTTCCCGACCCGGCCCAGCGTGCCGGCGCGATGGCGATCCTCGAACAGGCACGCGATTTCTATGGACAGCTTTCCGAGCGATGATCGAGACCAGAAGGAGAGGACGACTATGTCATCACGTAGCCTTGACCGCCGCGGTCGGGCGCTACTTCTAGGTTTCCTCTTTCTCTTTCTGAGCGCTGGCTATGATTCCCTGCGCAAGGCGTTCGGGAACCTCGTCGTAATGCGAGAGCTTCATCGAGAACGATCCCCGCCCACCGGTCATCGAGCGGAGGTCAGTGCTGTATCGCAGCACTTCTGCAAAAGGCACCTGGGCTTTGATAACCTGTTTGCCGGCACGAGGTTCCATGCCGGCAATCCGGCCGCGCCGCCCGTTGAGATCGCCGGTAATGTCTCCCATGGCGTCGTCCGGCACGACAACCTCGAGTTCCATGACGGGTTCAAGGAGACAGTGCTTGACGCCCAGCACAGCCTTTTGAATGGCCATCGAGCCGGCGATATGGAAGGCCATGTCGGACGAGTCGACGGTATGATAGGTTCCGTCGTAGAGGGTGACTTTGATGTCCACAACGGGGTATCCGGCGATGATACCCTTCTGCAGCGCCTCGACTATGCCTTTCTCGACCGCGGGGATGTAGTTTCTCGGGATGGCCCCGCCGACTATCTTGTCGACGAACTCGAACCCTTCGCCATGCGGCAAAGGTTCGACCTTTATCCAGCAGTCGCCGTACTGGCCCCGGCCGCCCGACTGGCGTTTGTAACGTCCCTGGACATCTGTTTTCCCCTTGATGGTTTCTTTGTATGGAACCTTGGGCAGCTTCGTCTCGATATCGACTTTGTACTTGTTCTTGAGCCTTGATATCTGAACGTCAAGGTGGAGATCGCCCATACCGGCAATGATGTGGTCGCGCGTGGCCTCGTCTCGGTAGCTCAAGAACGTCGGGTCTTCGTCTGTGAGTTTGCGCAGCGCCTGACCGATCTTGTCCTCGTCCGCACGAGACTTGGGCTCGATTGCGATTCGGGTCCAAGGTTCCGGGAATGGGATGCCGGGGAGCTTGAGCTTCTGCTGCATGGAGCAGACGGCGTCGCCCGCCACCGTGCTCTTCAGCTTGGGTATGGCAACAATATCACCTGGTCCAGCTGCCTCAACCGTGGCCTGCTCCTTGCCCTGCATGTGCAGTATATTGCCGAGCCGTTCTTTGACGCCTTTTGAAGCGTTGAAGAACTCGGAGTCGGCTTTCAGAGTGCCCGAGAATATCCGTACGCAGGTGAGGTTGCCCACGAATGCGGTAAGGGTTTTGAACGCCAACCCACAAAGGGGCCCGTTAGGATCGGCATGGATTTCGACCTCCTCCTCGGCTCCTTTTGTCGCTTTGCGCGGTAGGCAATCGGCGGGCGACGGCATACAATCAACAATAATGTCCAGCAGTTCATTGATGCCGACGTTCTTCTCGACAGACCCGCAGAAAACGGGTACGATCGAACACGTCTTGATGCCGGCAAGCAGCCCTCTGGCCATCTCTTCTTGCGACAGTGCCTCGCCCTCGAGGTATTTTTCGAGCAGAGCGTCGTCCGCTTCGGCTATGGCATCGATAAGCTTCTCGCGGTATTTTGAGAACTGTCCCTTTGCGTTTTCCGGCACGGCAGACTCGTCCGAGGTCGCCATCAGATTGATAATACCTTCGAACGATGCCCCGGAGCCGATTGGCAGCCCTATGGGGGCGCACTTGGTGCCGTAGCTTTGCTCCAACTGGGTAAGAACACGGTAGAAGTCGGAGGTGTCCTTATCGAGCTTATTGATGAAGACAAGCCTTGGTGCTGAGTGGTCGTCTGCGTATTGCCAGCAGTTGTCGGTTCCGACCTGGAGTCCGTCGACGCCGTCCACAACCACTACCAGGCTGTCCACGACCGGGACCGCCGCAACGACCTCGCCGATAAAATCGGCGTATCCGGGAGTGTCAATTATCTGAATGAGGTGGTCGCGGTGCTTGATGTGAACCAGCGAGAGGCTGATCGAGTTGCCGCGCTCTCGTTCCTCGTCGAGGAAATCCGAGACGGTGTTCTTGTCTTCTATCCGTCCCAGCCGTGTTATTGCCCCTGTCTCAAACAGCCAGTGCTCGACCAGGGACGTCTTTCCTGCACCCCCATGGCCAACGATTCCTATGTTTCGGGTTTTCTTCACGTCTTTCTGCGTCATCTGTCTCCCTTTGTGAATGTTGCGATTCTCATCCTTAACCCACCCATGGGCCTTCGCATGTTTCCTTCGTTCTGGTTCTACTTGGCCTCAGGAGTAAACGTGATTGTCTTCTCTTCTCCTGCCCTGTCAACAACTATGGTAACAACTGTCCCAACAGGCATTGTACCAAAAACCAACTGCGTGTCATCCTCATCGGAGATAGCCTGCCCGTTAACCTCCACAATGATGTCACCAGGCCTCAGTCCGGCTTTCCACGCAGGTGAATTCCTGTCTTCCGCTTCGACGACAACACCTTCGTTAACCGCAGCTCCGAGCTCCTGCACTATCCACGGCGTAAGATCGCCAACCCAAAACCCGAGGTCCACCTTTCGGACTCCGCCATACTTCAATATCTCGGCAATGGCCCAGTTCGCCTCGCTTATCGAAATGGCAAAGCTGATACCCTGATAGCCGCCGGTTTTGGAGAAGATGAAGGTGTTTACACCCACGATCTCGCCTGCCGCATTCACCAACGGGCCGCCGCTGTTACCCGGGTTGATAGCTGCATCTGTCTGTGTCATTCCTTTATAAAGCCGCCCGTCACGCTCGCCCTGAACGAACGACCTGTCAAGGGCACTCACAACGCCGACGCTTACAGAAGGCTGTGGCTCGTTGATTAAAAATCCGAAAGGGTTCCCAACGGCAATCACCCATTCGCCCAACATCAGCGAGTCAGAATCGCCCAGTTCCGCGACCGGCAAATCCGCGCCGCTTATCTGCAATATCGCTATATCAAGCTGGTGGTCCGCACCAAGAACCTTTCCAGGAAACTGCCTGCCATCGGGGAGCGTAACGACGATCTTCTCAGCGGCCTCAATGACGTGTTCGTTTGTGAGGATATATCCTCGCTGGTCGAAGATTACTCCCGATCCTAACCCAGGAATCTGGAGCTTCCTCCTCCGCCCCAAAAAACCAAAAGAACCCCACATTTCGCCAAAAAAAGGATCTATCTCACGCACGATGCGTGTCTGCATGACGGCAACGGTGACGACGGCTGGCCCCACACGTTCGACAGCTTTGACAATGGCGTTTCTGCGCGAATGAGCGATCTCGCCTTGGTCGTCCCCTATAGCCGTGCGCGTAGATATGGCGACCAGCACAAGACAGACCGAAAGCCAGGCGCCAGCATAAGTGAAGAACGTTGCTTTCCTTCGCAGCAGCGAACGGTTTGAAGAGAGGTTCAGCATGTTGATCATTCTCGTGCAAGAGCTTGGAGATGCTCTACGGTACGTCGCAACGGCAAGTCCGTTCTTATCTCGTCCTCGACCTTTTTGCAGGCGTGGTGGACGGTGCTGTGATCCTTGCCGCCGAAGGCGTCGCCTATTTCGGCGAGCGATATGGTAGGTATCATATCCTTGCAGAGGAACATGGCGATTTGACGGGGAAACGCGACAGCGCGCTGCTTGTTTCTGCTCTTCAGATCGGCGATCCTGAGGTCGTAGTGTTCCGCAACGACTTTTTGGATCAAGTCAGGCGTGACCTGCTTCAGCTCCGCTCTTCCAACAAGTTCGCGCAGCGACTCCTGGACGAGCTCAATGGTCACAGGTTCCCGCGTAAGCGACGAGTACGCACGTACCCTTATGAGGGCACCCTCAAGCTCGCGTATGTTGCTCGTGGCGAGTGAAGCGATGTAGTGGATCACCGCGCCGGAAATCTCCATGCCGAGATCTTCGGCTTTCTTCTGCAAGATAGCGATCCGTGTTTCGGTATCTGGAGGCTGGAGATCAGCAACAAGGCCCCACTCGAACCGCGACACGAGGCGCTCCTGGAGACTGGGTATCTCTTTGGGTGGCTTGTCGCTCGATATTACTATTTGCTTGCGGGCATCGTAGAGCGCGTTGAACGTGTGAAAGAACTCCTCCTGGGTGCTCTCCTTGCCCGCGATGAACTGGATGTCGTCAATAAGCAGTGCGTCCACTTGCCGGTACTTGCTGCGAAACTTCTGGGTCGATTTGTTTCTTATAGAGTCGATGAGCTCATTGGTAAACTCTTCGGACGACATGTATACCACGATAAGAGGGTTGTCTCTTCTGCCGATCATAGCGTGACCGATACCCTGAAGCAGGTGTGTCTTGCCAAGGCCCACGCCGCCGTACAGAAACAACGGATTATAGGAAGCGGCGGGCGAATCCGCAACCGCCAGTGCCGCGGCATGCGCAAAGCGGTTGCTGGGCCCGACGACAAAGTTGTCGAACAAGAACCGCGGGTTGAGTTTGGCGGCCGTGGCGCGGGCGAATAAAGGGATTGGTTTTGGGGGCGCAATGGATTCCCGGTTTGCCTCAGCAGGTGAGAGGGCCGTCTCGCTTACCGTCACAAACACCACGGTGCAAGGTTCCCCCACAGCCTCGGAAACTGACGAGTCAATGATCTCTTGGTAGTGCGTCCTGAGCCAGTCGGCGACGAACTTGTTTGGCACGGCAACATGTATGACGCCATTTTCGAAAAAATGCAGCTTCGTCTGGACGAACCAGTTCTTATAGCTGTGGTTGTCAACACTTTCCTTCACGAGTTCCTTCGCCATTTCCCATACGTCTAAGCCCATTGTTCTTTCCTCCCGCGAAAAGTGCCGAGGCCCGGTTTATCAACATGCCGATGTTGGCCCACGCAGGGAACCAACGAGTTCGCAATTATCTTGCCAAAACTACCCATTCTACGATACCATCAGCCAGTACGAGACACCTTGTCCCGAACAGAGCTTCGATCCTGCAAGGTTATAACCACCTCTGTTTACACACGTTAGGGAAGCGCCGCCTGCGCCGGACTCGCGGTGAGCAGTGGTTGCGGTTCCGGCAATTGCCGAACTGAGCAAAGCAAGACCGATGCAGTTGGCTTTTCTGGTGCCGGGGGCGTCCCGAGGAGTAATCCACAACTTATCCACAGCCTCAAAACGGTTAGATTTGGCGGTACATACGCTGGCGGAAAGAGCAAGTGTAGTGTTCAAGCGAAATAGAGGCGAGAGCGCGCTTCCGAGGCTCGATTTCAGTTGGATTTCCAGGAGGTCACGCGTCGAGATCATGTGTTTTTACCTCCTCCCAGACAGCGTCCATCTCTTCGAGCGAACACTCCTCAATCTTCTTTCCCTGTCGGGCAAGGCTGCGTTCCAGTTCGCCGAATCTTCGTTGAAACTTCCGGATGGAATGCGTAAGGCACGCAACGGGATCACCACCGGTAAAGCGTGCGATGTTGAGGACGGTAAAGAGCAGATCACCGATCTCGCGTTTGGCAAGATCATCTCGGCCTTCTTTGAGCGCGGCCTCAAGCTCGTCAATCTCCTCTCGCAACTTCGCGATAGGGCCATGGACGTCCGGCCAGTCAAACCCCTTCTCCCTCGCCGCGACCTGAGCGTCGAGGGCCGAACCGAAGGCGTCCCTTATCTCAAGTTCGTTTGGTTCTCCGCACATCTGTTTGTTCCCTTCAGCCGGTACCGCTGCATCGAGCGATATTGGTAACAAGGCGCATGTCCGAACAACAATCCAACAGCGGCTCTCCCGGCTTCCAGGTGACAGAGGTGAAACGTTGCAGTCACCGTTTGGGCCGGCACAAGAGTGAGTTTGCTCCCTTGGCAAGAATCACACACCGGAGATCTTGTCACCTTGGAATGAGCCGACGGAGCAGCACCCACAGGTTACCCAATCGCCTCAGAGAATTCTAAGCGTCCGAACACGTATTGTCAACAAAAAAAATCCCGGCCCGGAAACGGCTAGTTAACAAGGTTTGCAGCTGGCACGTTACAAGTGCCATTCTCATTTGGATCGCTTCGTTGCCTTTCTCGCAGGAAGCATGCAAGGACACGCCCCGTTTCGGACACTCGTGAGTTGGGGGTTGAAGAGATGAATCGGCCGAGTTCCGCAACCGGTACAACAAGATACTCGTCTTTCGGGCGGCGCTCGATTCGGTATTCCGACCGGCTTGACTCACACTCAGAGGCAGGACTCTTGACATGGTTCTCGAGCATGCTGTAGACTCGAACGCGAGTTCCAGAGGTTGCACAACACCAGAAGGTTGATCCAGGGAAACCCGTTCATGAGTGCTTCTATTGCGCTTATATATGCTCCGAGCAAGCATAAGCTTGCCGGCATGTTTGCTCTGCCCTGCCTGGGGGGGTATCTCAAACGGCAGGGTGTGGATGTCATGCTCATAGACGCGCCGCTCTTGGAATACGATGTTCGAACCGCTCTCGAGAGGCTGGGCGAACTGGACCCGGACGTTATTGGCGTGTCAATCCCGCTCACTCAGCTCGTTTATGAATCGGTCGAGTTTATGAAACTCGTGCGAGCCCGGTTTCCCGACAAGTTGCTGATCGCCGGCGGGATTCATGCAACCCTGGTACCGCAAGATGTTGCTCCATATTGTGACGCGGTTGTCATCGGGGACGGCGAGCTTACCACACTGGACATCCTCGACCGGTACGGCACTGGTGACGATTGGCGGGAAACACCGGGCATCTGTTTTTTCGGTTCTGATGGCAAGCTTTTCTTCTCGGAACCACGTGCGATGGAACGGGATCTTGATCGTATCGGTGGACCCGACTGGTCGCTGATTCCTTTCGAGCAGTGGTACGATGTCTTTCACTTCCATATCGAAGGTGAGATAGCGCTCCCGATGGTCTCGAGCCGCGGGTGCCCATTCAACTGCACGTTCTGCGCCAACAAAGCGCTCACGGGACGACGGGTACGATTCCGGTCTATCCCTTCATTTCTAGACGATATCGAGAAGGCCATGGAAGAGTTCGGAATCCGGTCGTTCTTCTTTCTCGACGATGTCTTCACGCTGAAGAAAGACAGGGTTCGTGAATTCGCCGAAGAGAAGCTCCGTCGGAATCTTGACTTCAGATTCATTGCACAAACGCGCGCCGACTGTGTAGACGAGGAAGACATCCGAGTACTGAAAGAAGCGGGCTTGTTTGCGCTCGGGTTTGGCCTTGAATCGGCGGATCCCTTGATAATGGAGAAGATTAACAAGAAGCTTCCCCTTCACAGGGTGAGGGAAGCGATGGACGCCTGTCGGAAGCATGGGATCCATTCCGGATTGACAATCATCATTGGCACCCCCTGGGAAACGTTCGACTCATTGAAGACGACTTTCACATTCCTTGACGAGGTGAGTCCGGACTTGATTGGATTCTGTTTCTTCATTCCGTATCCGCGCACGGAATCATTTCCGGAGGCTCTCGAGATAGGGGGGCTCAACTATCTGAATTGGGCGGATGCCATGAGCAACGAGCCGACCTACGCTGTGTATAGAGCCCCCGGGCTTCAAGGAGTTCATCCGGGGCTTATCCGCGACGCCATTATATGGAGCTACTATACTCGCTCGCCACACCGTCTCAAGAAGTACTTCGAGGGCTACTCGTGGCGCGGCGGACTCCCACAACTCGCGCGCTGTCTTCGAAGCACAAGAGTTTTGAAGAAACGGGGCCTCAGGTTCCGCTGAGCCGGGGCATTGCACGCTAATCCACGTCCCGTCTGAACTGAGCCTTATTGAAGATGCCCAAAGGGCTCTGCTAGAATGTCTTGCGGCCGTGATTAGTGTCCGGGAGTGAAACGGGGAATTGAGATTGTCGACATTGACACGTATCAATCGACGCGACTTGCTGCTCATCTTGCTTGTGGCGTCGACGGCAGCCGCCTTCTGGCTGTTTCGGATCCTGCCAGCTGGAAAAGACCCTCCGTTTTCGTTCGTAACGTTCGATTCGCTGACGTACTACATGCCCCGGACCGACTACGCTGCAAGCATGCTTCGGGGCGGCGATATGCCGTTGTGGAATCCGTACGAGATGGCTGGTCTTCCGTTGCTGGCAACACTGCAGTGCGGCGGATTGTACCCGTTGAACCTCCCCTATCTGGTGATGCCGCCAAACGCAGCCTGGTTTGTGGCAGGGCTGTTTCACAGTGCGTTGGCGGGCATTTGCATGTTTGTGTTCTGTCGTATGCTCAAGATCGGCGTTTTCGGTGCGACCGTTGCGGCGCTCACGTTCTTGTTCTGTAGCTGGGTAACGGTTACCGCGGAATTCATTCCGGATGAATACCGCGCCACAGCACTGATGCCGCTGGTCTTTCTCTGTGCAGAGGCGTTGATCCAGCGCAGGACGCTGACGCGGTGCATTTGGCTTGGCGTAGCTCTTGGGCTGATGTTGTTGTCCGGCGAGCCCGAGATATTTGTCCGCACTTCGATGATACTCGGTCC
>Ga0114922_10007338_pt1 | contig 10096 bp, 8 predicted proteins | sample AartaG_FD_100975 | JGI IMG/M metagenome (GOLD analysis project Ga0114922, IMG submission 100975) | Deep subsurface microbial communities from Aarhus Bay to uncover new lineages of life (NeLLi) - Aarhus_00045 metaG | ecosystem: Environmental > Aquatic > Marine > Oceanic > Sediment | place: Aarhus...
AGGAGGACCCTAATGTCGGTCACGCCCTCGAGGGCCGTGTATGCCTCGGCGGGCAGCGGCTGGTACGGGTTCAGGCTGCCCTTGATGCGCCGCAGAACCGTGCTGTTCGCATCATCGGGCGCGTCAGGGTCTATGCAAATGCGCGGCATAGCTTGCCACGGGCCGTCGCTGATCTTCGCCTGCACCAGACAGCGGGCGAGCAGGCGCTGCATCCAGTCCTCGTGGCGGCCGCTGATGTCGTCGGGACGGTAGTTGGGCGCCAGGTATCCGGCGAACAGCGGCGCGATGCCCTCCCACGAGGGGTCCAGCGCGCTCACCGGCCCGACCACCATCCACTGCGTGTTGCGGCGGATGTAGGCGACCTCCGGGCTCTGCGCGTGGCCCGCGGGCACTATCTGGAAGCCGCCGACCATCCCCAGCGGCGAGGTCGAGATGTCTATCACGCCCGGATGGTTGGCTCTTATGCGCCCGGGCGCCGCGTCCACCGTCCCCGTGAACCGCCCGATGCCGACCACGGGCCGCAGTACGCAGCCGATGACCTTGCTCTCGCCATCTGCGTAGCGAAGCGTAATCAGGCCGCCGAACCGGTTCTCAAAGATCAACTCCGCTGCCGCTCGCTCCGGCTGCCCGACGATGATGAGCAACTCATCACCGTCAGCGGGCGCGTAGTCTGCCGGCAGGGGCAGGTCGCTGCCGTCGCGGATGATGCGCACGGGCGAGTTCACGTAAGGCGCCAGGCCGCCGCCGAAGATGGCTACGCCGGGCTCGATGTCTGTGATGATGACGCTCGATGCCTGGCGCTGGGCCGCGCCTATGACTTCGCCGGCGGGCACGATGCTGAAGATCACGCCGCGCCCGGTGTCCGGGTGGTTGCAGACCTTCACGTGTATCGCGTTGACCGCCGACGCGCAGACCGTGCTGTCGAACGCCCACTTGCTGGCCGTGTACCCTTCCGGGTTGGCCTTTGTCGCGGGCGCCAGGACGGAGCCGATGGCGCCCCAGCTCCCGCCGCGATCGCGGCTCGCCTCGATCGGCCCGTTCTCGCGATTGACGAGGCGGATCCGGAAGACTTCCGGCCTGGCTGCGGCGTTCTCGTAGGCCACCTCGGGCGAGACGGCGCGTTCGACCTCAGGCGTCGCGCCCGCAGCGGCGTTCAGCAGAATCAAGGCGATGGCTATCTGAGCGGCAGGTTTCAAGCTCCGAACTTCTCCGAGGCGGCGATGTAGTTGCTCAGAACGTTCATCAGGTCCATCCCGCGCATGCGGCCGATGCCGCCCTTCGCGCAAGGCCTCTCGCCGTAGGTCTGCACGTCATCGGGCCTCAGGCCCATCCCGTAGAAGGCGATGGGCACAGGGTCGCCGCTGTGATCGCCGACGGAAACCGGGGTCGAGTGATCCGCGGTTATCGCCACGGTCGCGGCCGAGAAGTCCATGTTGTCGAGCAGGTAGCCCACGGCCCGGTCCACCTTGGCGATGGCCTCCATCTTGGCCTGGTAGTCGCCGTCATGTCCGCCCAGGTCGGGCGCCTTGATGTTTGCCAGCACGAAGTCGTGGTCCCCAAGCGCAGCCACGACCGCCTTCGCGATGGCGATCTCGTCGGTGTCCTGGCCGCCGGTAGCGCCCGGGACCCTGACGACGTCCATCTTCAGGTACTCCCCCAGCCCGCGCACGAGGTCCACCTCGACGATCATCGCCGAGCGCAGGCCGTAGCGCTCCTCCAGCGGCTGCAAGTGCATCGCGGTGCCGGCCCCGCGCGGGAGCACGATGTTGGCCGGCAGCTCACCGCGCTCGCGGCGGGCCTGGTTCACCGGGTGCTTGTCGAGGATCTCGCGCGTCCTGCGAACGAACTCATTGATGATGGCTGCGGTTCTCTGTGCTGCGTCGGGGTCCTCGGCATCCTGCTCGGGTTTCGCGTCCCAGTAGTCCACCCCGGCCTCGTGCGGGTCAACCTCGGTTATCTGGTGTGACAGCCCCTCGGCCCGCAGCACGAGCGCAGCCCGGTGCTCGACGGAGGGCTCGAAGATGCACTGAACGCCACCGATCTCGCCGGCGCCCTGGGAGACGGCCGCGGCGAGTTCATCGGTGCCGGCCTTGATGCGTCCCGCGCGCCGGTCCACGACCTTGCGCCCCTCAACGGTGGCGAAGTTGCACCTGAAGGCCACGTCCCCGGGCTGCACCGCGATGCCCACCCCGCGGGCCTCGAAGGGCCCTCGGCCCCGGTAGTACTCCAACGGGTCGTAGCCCAGGAGGGCCATGTGCGCGGTGTCACTTCCCGCGGGCCGACCCGGGGCGATGGGGTCCATCAGGCCGCATTCGCCCTCCCGGGCGGCGAGGTCGAGGGAGGGCGTGTCCTGGGCTTCGAGGGTGGTTTTGCCGCTCAGCTCGGGAAGGGGCCGTCCGCCCATTCCGTCGCCGATGAATATGATGCCCTTTGATCCTGGGGTCACTCGGATGCCTCCTAGTAGTGGCGTCGAGCTGATTCTATGACATTGCAGGCGAATTGTAAAGGCAGGCCGTCTTCTGCCCCGCAGGTGCGCGTTGGGGGGGACGGCGGAGGGGAGCATGCATCGTCTGCCGGCAAGTCCTCAAGTTCTGGGCGTCAGCGCCGATATATGGCGCAGCCGGACGAAGATCACTCGGAGCGTGCCCTGCGGGAGGGGAGGCGGACAGATGCAGCATGCTGACGCGCGCAAGGCGGCAGTTGCCGTGGTAGCGCTCATAGCGGCGGTTCTGCTGGCCCTGGCGACCGTGATGGTCCCTGAGGTCCGGACGGCCGCTCAGCGAACGTGGGAGGCCAGGGCTCGCCCGGCTCTCGTGGAAAGCCTGGCAGAACGGTCTCCTGTCGTTCCCGCCTCGAGCTTCGGGGATCCCTACTACGAGTGGGCCCGCTTCACTGCCCCTGCCGAGCGGGCTGCGGAGGCGGCACCGGCCTCGCGGCGCGTGGCGGCTGACCCTGACACAACGCTACGCCTCCCCACCCAGGCCGTTCCCGGGAAATCGCGTTGACCTCACGGTCGCGCGGCATGGGTGGTTGAGCAAGGACGGCCGGGGCATCTTGGGATGCCGCGGCCGTCCCATTGCAGGGCGCTCTCGCTTTCGGCGTCATCAGCGCTTCGACGTCGCTGTGTCCTCCCGAAACTTGTAGCCGATTCTGGGCACGGTGATGATGTAACGCGGGTCGGCAGCAGCATCCTCGAGCTTCTTCCTGAGCCGGCCGATGTGAACATCCAGGGTGCGCGTCTTCACCGTGTCCGGATAGCCCCAGACCTCCAGCAGCAGCCTCTCTGAGGGGACCACCTCACCAGCGCGCTCGGCCAGCGCCCACAGGAGCTTCAACTCCATCGGAGTGAGGTGGAGCGTGTCGCCGTTCAGGGTGACGCAGTGGGCCGCGCGATCAATCTTGATGGCGCCGAACTCAAGCACGTGGCCGCGGCGGGCCGATGCGGCCTGGCGGGACCCGCGCACTCGCCTGAGGGAGGCCTTAACCCGCTCGACCAACTCCTCGGCGTCGTAGGGCTTGACCACGTAGTCATCCGCGCCAAGCTCCAGCCCGAGCACCCGGTCCAGCTCGCTGGGGCGGCTGCTGACGATGATCAGGGGCACCTCGCTCTGCTTGCGGATCCGCCGGCACACGTCCAGGCCGTCAACGTCGGGGAGGGCGAGGTCGAGTACCAGCACATCGGGCTGAAGCCGCCTCTGCATCACCAGCGCCTCCGCCCCGGTGGTCGCCGCCGCGACCTCAAAGCCTTGCCCCTCAAGATGATCGTGCATCGGCGCAGCGCCGCCCGGACTCTGTACCACCAGTACAGTCGCTTGCATAGAGCTCACCTCATAGGTATACTCATAGGGCGTGCCTGCAAGGGTGCGTGTGTCGCTTTCTACCAGTACATATATGCGCCTGTGAGCGCGTTGGCTTTAACCGCGAGGGCTGGCAACGCCACCGGCGCTGAGGTGCGATCAATGCCCGCCGACAGAGCTGTCTTCTTCGATGGCGTGCGCTCGGTGGCTGTTCGGGCGGTAGGGGTGCCCGCTCCGGGCCCCGGCGACGTGCTGGTGGAGGTGGCGGCCTGCGGCGTGTGCGGGAGCGACCTGCACCAGTACCTGGGGCGCTGGCCGCAAAACGAGTACGCCGTCGGCCACGAGATCGGGGGCGTGGTGAGCGAGTGCGGAGCGGAGGTCGGCACCATCGAGCCGGGCGAGGCGGTGTGCGTGGAGCCGTTCCTGTACTGCGGGCGGTGCCGATACTGTCAGGTGGGGCGGTACTTCCACTGCTACGAGATGGGGTTCCTCAGCCTGACCGCGCATGGTGGCATGAGCACGCGGCTGTGCGTGCCCGAATACTGCCTGTACAGGCTCCCCGACGGCGTGCCGGCGGAGCTGGGCGCGCTGTGCGAGCCGCTGGCGGTCGGGATTCACGGGCTGCGCCTGGGCGGGCTGCGCGGCGAGCAGACGGTGCTGGTGCTGGGCGGGGGCACCATCGGGCTGCTGACGGCGGCGGCCGCCCGCTGGCTCGGCGCCGACCGCGTCTACCTGACCGCCAAGTACGAGCACCAGGCCGAGGCCGCGCGGCGGCTGGGAGTTGACGAGGTCCTGCCGACTGAGTCGGAGGCGCTTCAGCAGCGCCTGGCGGCGATTGCGCCCGAGGGCCCGGAGCTGGTGGTGGAGACCGTGGGCAGCCGGGCGGGTACCCTGGCCGCCGGCCTCGCGGCCGCCCGGAAGATGGGCACCGTGGTCCTGTTGGGTGGGAACACCGAGCCGATGCAGGGGCTCGACCTGGCGCCCGTGATAACGAAGGAGCTTGCCATCGTCGGAGCCGGCTGCTACGGGCGCCTGGGTCATCACAGCGACTTCGAACTTGCGGTGCGCATGCTGGGCGAAGAGACGGACCGGCTGGCCTCGCTGGTGACACATCGCTTCCCGCTGGAGCAGGCGCAGCAGGCCTTCGAGGTCGCGCTGGAGAAGGCCGAGCACCGCAGCGTCAAAGTTCTCGTCGAGGGCTCCTGAGCCCCATCACCGTTGAGGAGCAGTTGAGATGAAGGCACCTGTGAAGACGGTCCACGTTGGCCTGGGGCCGATCGGGCTGGAGATCGTTCGCGCGGGGGTCGCCGCCGGGCTGTGCGAGCCGGTGGCAGCCGCCGACATCAACCCGGAGCTGGCCGGCGCAAGCCTCGCGGAGATCGCCGCGTCCGAGGCCGTCCCGGCGGTGGCTGTCAACTCGGATCTGAACGAGGCCGCCCAGCGCGGCACCGAGCAGGAGGCTGAGGTGGCGGTGGTGGCGACCGGCTCTCACCTGGGGCTGATCGCGGATCAGTTTGAGGCGCTGCTCGGCGCCGGGCTGAACTGCCTCTCGACCTGCGAGGAGCTGGTCTTCCCCTGGCTGAAGGCCGCCGATGCCGCCGACCGGCTCGACGGCATCGCCCGCGAGCACGAGGTCAGCCTGCTGGGCGTCGGCGTCAATCCCGGGTTCGTGCTGGACCTGTTGCCCTTCGTGATGACACGCGTTTGCCAGCGCGTCGGCGGCGTCTACGCCGGGCGCTTCGTTGACGCCTCCCTGCGCAGACCTCAACTTCAGGCCAAGATCGGCTGCGGGCTGAGCGAGGATGAGTTCCGGGCGCGGGCCGCCGATGGCGCCATCGGCCACGTGGGCCTGGGCGAGTCGGCGGCGCTGCTGGCCGATTCGCTGGGCTGGCCGTGGGATGAGATCGAGGAGACCATTGATCCGGTGATGGCGGCAGAGCCGGTGCGGTCGGAGCATTTCAGCGTGGCAGCGGGCGAGGTTCGGGGGCAGGTTCAGACGGTGCGAGCGAGTGCGCCGCAGGGGAAGGTGGAGCTGGAGCTTTGCATGGCCCTGGGCGAGCGGTCGAGGGACGTGGTGAGGGTGGACGGCGAGCCGCCGGTGAGCCTGGTGATCGAGGGCGGCATTCACGGGGATCGCGCCACGGCGGGGATGGTCATCAACTTCCTGGGGCCGGTCGTCAAGGCGCCTGCGGGGCTGCGGACCGTGACCGAGGTGGCGCTGGGCTAACCGGCGCGATCGTCCGCCGTTCCTCGCCGTTCCTCGTTCCACGCCGCGGTGGTGTACTTGTCGCGGCAGAGCCTCCGGGCGCAAGCCTCTTCGTCTGGGGAGAGCTGTTCGGCCCTGAGGTGAAGCTCGAAGGCCTCGGCGAAGCCCTCGATGACGCTCCGGCTCAGTTCCTCGAAGGTGACCGGACGGCCGAGGAGGGCGGTGACGCTGACCGCGGCGCGGTCGAGGCCCTCGGCGGCCACGCCAGGCGCAGGGCCGGGCATAACGGCGGCGTGATCGGCGGGGTTGATGGTGAGGGGGATCGAGCCGTGCTGAAGGATGGCCCCGTCCCGGCGCACTTGGGCGCTGCCCACGATCTTGCGCCCGGCAGCCTGGAGATCGCAGCGCGCGGTCTTCGCGAAGCAGATCGCCCGTGCCCCCGGGTACCGGTCGGGGCCGTGCGAGCCGTCGTCGCCGAGGGTGACCTCCGCTCCCAGCTTCTGAAGGCCGGCGACGAGGCCGCGGGAGATCTCGCGGTACGATCTCATAACGCTGTGACCGCCGCGAATCTCGTCTTGGCGGACACAGAAGGAGTAGGTCAACTCATCATCGTGGAGGATGGCTCGGCCGCCGGTGGGGCGCCTGATGAGGTCGTAGCCGCGTCGTCGACATTCGTCGAGGTCAATCCCGTCATCGAGCGGCTGGAAGTAACCCAGCGACAGCGCCGGGGGCTGCCAGCCGTACAGCCGGAGGGTCGGGGGCCGCTCCCCTGAGGCCACGGCCCTCATTATCGCCTCGTCCACGGCCATGTTCCAAGGGCCGCTGGCGAATCCGCTCTCGATCACCCGCCAAGTGCGCACGCTCATGTCCCAGTAAGTGGCGAGTGCAAACGGCAGTAGCGAGTTGCGAGTTACGAGCAACGACTAACGGCAAACATCCAAGCGGTACACTCGCTACTCGCAACTGTCGTTGCTGTCGTTGCTGCGGCCGCAGGCCGCCGTCGCTTGCCTCCGCAGTGCTCACTGCTCGTCCTCGTCCTCAAAGAGGTCCTCGTCATCGTCGCCTTCGAGCGCGTCGAGGTACTTCTCGTACTCCTCGTGGGTCATAAGGGCCTCGACCTCGGCCGGGTCCTCCAACTCCAACTCCAGCAACCAGCCGTCGCCGTAGGGGTCATCATTGATGGCCTCCGGCGCGTCGAGGACATCCTCATTGACGCGCGTGACCGCGCCGCTGGCCGGCGCTATCAGGTCCTCAACCGACTTGACGGACTCTACCGTGCCGCAGGCGTCCCCGCGGATGATCACCGCGCCTTCGTCGGGCAGCTCCACGAAGATGATCTCGCCCAGTTGGTCCTGCGCGTAGTCGGAGAGGCCCATGAGGGCGGTCTCGCCGTCCGGGCGCGCCCACATGTGGGCTTCGTCGAACCTGATGTCTCCGGTGCTCATCTGAACGCCTCCTTGTCCGACTTCCGACCTCCGACTACCGACCACCGACTTCCGACTACCCACTACGACAACGGCATTCAGCTTCGCCTCAGCGTAGAGCTGGTCATTTGCTGTTAGTCGGATGTCGGTTGTCGGATGTCGGCCGTCGGTTAAAGGCCGCGACGACTTCTGCAATGCGCGCGATGTGCTCGGGGGTGGTGCCGCAGCAGCCGCCCACGATGCGCACGCCAAGCTCCAGGAAGCTCACCGCCAACTCGGCGGACTCCTCGGGCGTCCCCGCGAAAACGGCCTTGCCGTCAACGAGCTGCGGGACGCCGGCGTTGGCCTGGGCCATCATCGGCACGTGGGTTTCCGGGCTCATCGCCTCCAGCCCTGCCAGCATACTGCCCGGGTCGCCGCAGTTGGCCCCGATGATCTCGATGCCCAGGCCCTGGAGGCGCCCCGCGACCTCGACGCCGTCGTTGCCCATCATAGTGCGGCCGCCAGGCGATGAGAAAGAGATGGTGACCGCGATGGGCACGCCGCCATCAGCCTGGCGGAGGCCGCGCACTCCCGCCTCGACCTCTTCGAGCACCTCGAAGGTCTCCAGCAGCAGGAAGTCCACGCCCTCGTCAAGCATAGCCTCCGCTTGCTTGCGGTAGACCTCCTCGGCGCGCGCAAGGCTCAGCTCGCCGTAGGGCTCCACCAGCTTCCCCGTCGGACCGGCGCCGCCCGCGACGAACGCATCGGGCCCGACCGCCTCGCGCAGCAGGCGCACCCCGGCGCGCGCAATGTCCTCTGACTTGTCCGCCAGGCCCTTGCGCGCCAGCATCTCCTCGTTGGCCGTGAAGGTGTTGCTCTGAAAGACCTCGGCACCCCCGGCGCTCTCATGCCCCGTGCGCGCCAGCATCTCCTCGTTGCAGGTGAGGGTGTTGCTCTGGAACACGTTGGCCCCCGCGTCCTGGTACGCCTTGTGCACCGCGGCGACCTTCTCGGGCGCGATCAGGTTCATCTCGCCCGTGTCGCGCACGACGGTGCCATCAGCCGACAGCATCGAGCCCATCGCGCCCTCGCACACCAACACCCGCTTGTCAAGCTCTGCCAGCAAGTCGTGAGCGGCCATTGCCTGAGCTACCTTTCGATGAACACAATGCTATCACGCGCCGAGGATTTCGGTCGGCCCCCGGAATGCTGGCACAATATTAGGTAAGCGACGCTCGCCTGTCAACCGGCGCGCGAAAAAAAAAGCAGGGACCTTCGGCCCAGCCACGAGCGACGAGCAGTTGGCTCGCAGCTCGCAGCTCGTAGCTGCTGACGGTCTTCACACAGCCCCGTCGAGCAGCCACCAAGTTGACATCGGCGTGGTGTTCACGTATACTGGCCGAAAACCTCCCCCGAAGGACCGAGAATCCAGAGACAATGGCGGCCGCCGGTAGTACCGAGTGGGTCATCAAGCCGCGGGATGTCTCCCAAGAGAGGCACCTGGCGCAGGCCCTGGGGATTCATCCGGTTCTCGCGGGGCTGCTCATCGGCCGCGGCTTCGATGGCCCCGCCAGCGCGCAGGCCTTTCTCAACCCCTCGCTCGACGACCTCCACGACCCGTACGAGCTGCCGGACTTGGAGCCGGCGGTGGACAGGATCCTGCAAGCGTTGGATGCGGGCGAGCCGATCCTGGTACATGGCGACTATGACGCCGACGGCGTGACGGCGTCGGCGCTGCTGGTGCGCTTCCTGAACAAGCTGGGCGGGCAGGTTCAGTACTTCGTTCCGAACCGGTTCAAGGACTCCTACGGGATGAGCACGCGGGCGGTGCGCGCCTCCGCCGGGCAGGTCGGGCTGATCATCGCGGTTGACTGCGGGGTGCGCGATCACGAGGCGGTCACGGCGGCGCGGGAACAGGACCAGGACGTCATCGTGGTGGATCATCACGAGCCCGGGGAGAGCTTGCCCGCCGAGGCGCTGGTGATTGACCCGAAGCGGGAGGACTCGCGCTACCCCGAGCGCGAGTTGGCGGCCGTCGGGCTGGCCTTCAAGCTGGCCTCGGCGATCTGCGAGCGCCGCGAGCTGCCGCAGAACTCGCTGCAACGCGCCTTCCTGGACCTGGTGGCGATCGGGACCATCGCGGACGTGACGCCACTGGTGGGTGAGAATCGGACGCTGACGCACGCGGGGCTCCAGGTGCTCCCGCACACGCGCAAGGTCGGCCTGCAAGTGCTGATGGAAGTGTGCGGGCTGAGCGGGGCGGTCACCGCGCGGGACGTGGGCTTTCGCATCGGGCCGCGCCTGAATGCGGTGGGGCGGATGGCGGACGCGCACGACGCCCTGGAGCTGCTGCTGGCCGATGATGAGGTCGAGGCGCGTCGCATGGCGCTGTATCTCGACAGCCTCAACTCCCAGCGGCAGCGCGAGCAGGAGACCACCTTCCGGCAGGCGATGGACATCGTCGAGACCCAGGTTGAGCTGGACAGCGAGCGCGTGCTGGTGCTGGCGCGTGCGGGCTGGCACCGGGGAGTGCTGGGCATCGTCGCGGCGAAGGTGCTGGACGCGACGAGGCGGCCGACGGTGACGCTGACCATCGAGGGAGACGAGGCGCGTGGCTCGGCGCGCAGCATCCCGGGCTTCGACATCGCGCGGGCCTTCGCAGAGTGCGACGACCTGCTGGAGCGGCA
>Ga0114922_10007339_pt1 | contig 10096 bp, 4 predicted proteins | sample AartaG_FD_100975 | JGI IMG/M metagenome (GOLD analysis project Ga0114922, IMG submission 100975) | Deep subsurface microbial communities from Aarhus Bay to uncover new lineages of life (NeLLi) - Aarhus_00045 metaG | ecosystem: Environmental > Aquatic > Marine > Oceanic > Sediment | place: Aarhus...
CATGGTCGTGTCGGGACGATTCCGGCCACATTCGGGCTTCATCGACGTTTCTCACCCTATCGCGCGATACAGGCAGCATCATGGGGTAGGGATGGTGTTTTGGGAGGCAACCGGATAGGCATGATTCTTTCCATTTCATCGTTCCTAAGCCCATGATGCGGCTTCTTTATCTCAATGATCTGAATGACGTTGTCCTGGCTCGATAGAACGAAGTCGGGTTGTTTCTTCGGATCACTAAAGTCCGCCAGTACCAACTCATTTCCTGTACGCAGTTTGTAAAATTTCTGAAACTCCTTCTTCAGAGTGCTCAGGGCTTGGTTGGTGGTAATCGGAGACCACTGCGGATTGATGAGCCAAGGTGCCTGTTCAATGAGGTCCTGAAACGCCGACTCCAGAGTGGAGCGGTCGTCTTTTAGCTGCTCTACTGTTTTGATCACCTTAACGCGATCATCAGCAATCTTTCCAAATCCAGCCAGTTCGGCGATTCGTGCCGTCTTCAGGATGCCCGTTATAACGGACAAGGGGTTATCGGTGCTTGTTGCTGCTTCGCGTAGCTTGCGATCGAGCGTGATGTGTGGCCCAAGCAGCAGAATGAGGTTGACCAACGCATGAACATGCGCGGGATCTTGTAGTTCCTCCTCTCGGGTGGACTGAGCCAGAAGTTTGGCCATCTCCATTGTATTGTCTCTTATCGCCCTTTGTGTCGGACTGGGGTAAGCCTTGGCTACTACTTCGCTGATTTCGGAGGCTTCCTCAAACAATTGCCAGGCTCTCTTTCTCTTTGGCCCCCGTGTCATAGAACCAATCTTCTTCACTAAATCCTGGCCCCAAGCCTCGAACGCTTGGCCGAGTTCATGTGACCATAGGATGTCCCGCCGATCGGTCCTGATCAGGTCATCGGGTTCATCGAGCCAATCCGCGTGAAGTTCTCCGACCAAGTAGGATCGAATGTCATACTCACCGGTGAAGCCTGCTTTCATGTTGAAAATATGCGTCTGTGCGGCGATCTTGCCGCGACAATATATCCGAGCGCCCGCCATAAGGTCATCCCTATACGGCTGCTTTGAATAAGCCATCCATCCGGTGACTGGATAAAACACGCCTTCATATTGGAAGCCCGCGGTTATGTCGGTCATCCTTTTTCCGTCCGGGCCAATTGCACTGTATGTCGGCTTCCCACGACCCTTGCGCACTTCCTCGAGCCGAATCTCCGTATTGTCCATTTTTGCGATGGTGAAGGCACCTACGACTCTCGTACGGTCCTGCGTCCCCGCGATCTTCAAGGAGTCAGTCAACATGACGCCCCAGTTGGGGGAGCTTACACCGAAGCGTTGCGCCAACTGGCGCTCAAAAACATCAATGGCGGGAACTTTGCGATGGTCAAACATTGTCAGCTTCAACAATGTGCCGGGCTTTGGCCTTATAACGCCGTCCAATTTTCCGACGTCAGGGAAGTAAGCGTGGTCCGTGTCTTTCAGGATCTTTGATTTGTCCAGAATAAGATGTGCCGTTAAATAGCCTTTTTTTCGTTTCCCGCCCTCGTCCTTTCCAAATATTTTCTTCCCACCAGACGAAATTATCTCCATCTTTTGGCAAACGCCAAAAGGGGCGAGCTTACCCACGCCCTTACGGCCCATGACCTTCCTTGCGTAGATCGGCGATCGGTCTCCCCGCTTCGGATCGGTCCGCCTTTCCTTACCAACGACGAGATAGAAGTCGTTGACCTCTTCCGGCGTCATGCCGATTCCATTGTCTTTCACTTCAATAGCGCAACCCTTGTCCTTCAACTTTTTCTTCGTTTTCGTGGCAAGAAACTCTCCCATCGGAGCGCTTACTTCAACTTTCGTAGCGTCAGCGTCGTAGCCGTTGGCGACCAATTCCGCTATCACCGCCGAGACTTTATCATAGAGTTTTACGCCGAGCTTATCGACCGTAAGGCGCGAGATGGTCATCTTGTATTTGTTACTCATTCCTATATCCTTGTTGTGTTGAGTGGTCTCCGCCAGAAGAAACAAAGTACCGTTCTTCATGATCTGCCAGCCGCTTTTCAGTCTCGATGTTCGCTGCAACCTGGGCGTTTTGTCGAAGGTTGCACTTAACTGTTTCTAATCATTCGAGTTGGTTCCTTACCATGAATGCCCCTCGCAGTAAAGCGCATGGTCGAATCACAGCTACAGTCTCTGGAAACACCAAAAGACTGAAAAATATGGTATGTCGCTGAAATATGAACATGTGACGCCTTTCAATAGTCTCCTCTCTGAATCGCGCGAGACACCTTGCTCCTTCGAGAGCCTTTCAAGCGTTTGTCCTTTCCCCGTTGCTGAAGGGCAGGTGGCCTGAGGCGGGTTTTGCGGATTTGTGCCTTGTGCTTGGCATCACCATATTTTCCAAATCTACCGCCCATGGATACTTCCTCCAAAATCTTCGAGTCAGGGTTGTTAAAAATAGTGAACAATGTCCGGTACTTTAGGTACTTTATTGACCTTGCACATTCTCCGCGAAGTCGGTTGCCGCTTTGAGGAGTATCATAAGGTCTTCTCCAGTAATAGAATCATGAGTAATGTACTTCTTACCTAGTGAAAGAACGTTGACTGCCTTGGGCACTGTTCCGATATTTTCAAGGTATTTCTGATAATGCTCTGCAGACGCACTACACCTTTCTGCGTCGGATTCCCTAATTAACGCAACACCCCAGTCTGGATAGGCATCGATAATTGTTTCGAGTTTGCCACCAACTATCGCCCTCAAACTAAACCCAGAAGTGCCCCAATAAATAGTAAACTTCTTTTCCCAAATGTCTAACCAGCGATCATAAGCAGGCCGAAGGTCCTCCGGTGTTTTTTGCAAAAACACCTCTTTTGTTATTTTCTGCTTTGGCCCTTCATCTTCGCTAATCTCCACGGCAATCTGGGGCTTCTCTTTTACGTATTGAACCTTAATGACGCCTCTTGTTTTTTCTACAGTCCGTCCGACAATGTCCGGTATAACCATCAATGGCCAATCGTTCCCGTCATCCAGCGGATATAACTGAAGCTCGACGAGCCCTAACCGAAAATCCAGGCCAGGAGCCCCGTGGATCGACTCGCTCAACAGCGCAACATTTGGGGATATTCTGTCACCAACAATTAGCAGAAGAAATTCACCGTTATGCAGGTTCGCTATCACACGCTCTTCAAAATCGGTCGGTGTTAAGCCAACATCTTTCAAAAATGGGTCAACAAACTGGTCTAAGGACTTTTTCACCGATGAGTCGGATTTTCGTGAGGCCTTGAGCACTGTCCTGTTTAATTCTTCATAGCTCCATTTGGAGATCTCCTTGGCATAATCTATTACTTGGGCAACTACAGTTCGATGCTTTTCCGGATTCTTCCATAACTTAGTCTCAACTATCGTGATCCGACCAAGGGGACTCATGAAAAAAATGTCTATGTCACCTGATGGTGTTGAAAGTTCCCTGGCAATTGGTATCAAGGGAGAAAAAGTCTCATCAAAATAGTCAACCGGCAATAAATTTGGATGCTCGAATATGAGATTTTGAAGCCATTCCTCCGTTTTCTCATCGCCTGGCCCAGATTCAACTCTTGCGAGGACCTTCCCGCGGTCACTTACCGAAGACAAAATCACCGGAGTCCATTTCATGAGACCTCTTTCCCTTTTTGGCTAAGCGAATTTCAGGTAAGGCCCACGCTGTGGGCCAGGTATCGCTCTGACAAGTAGCACTTGGCTGTCAAAAACACAGGACCCGATCTCGTATTACTGTGTCAATGCTTAATCCTTAGGTTGTACCCCTCTGTGCCCACACTCTAATAATTGATGTGTCCGTTCATTCGATCAAATCTGCCTCTTGGAGTGGCTCAATGACTGCATTTCGCAGTTTGTTTTTGTCGAAGCCTTCCTCTCTTTGGGCGTCTATGCTGACGGACACTTTACCCGCCATGTCGGCTAGATTTGCTACAGCCTGCCATGCGCCAAAAAGCTGATCTCTGTCTGCAGTGAAGGTAATACTGACTCTCTTTTGCTCTTCAGTTGGTCCTGGTGGAGGTGGCTCTGGCCCGGGCGGTTCTGGTCCGGAAGGCTGCGGCCCAGGGGGCTCAGGTCCTGGTCCTGGAGGCTCTGGTGGTTTGGCCGCCGGAATGGCATCGGGCATCATGATAAAGCCCATATCCAGGTCAATTTCGTCATCGGCGACAACTTTTTCATAAGCGACTTTCGACTCATTGACCTGGTACTTGCCGTCTTCACCGAGTGTTGGAGGAGGCCCTGCGTAATAACCAAATGCACCCTCACGAACACCTCTGGCTATGGCCTTTTGGATTATTTCTGATGAGGTCAGTCTTGTAAATCCAGGAAAAGAATAGAAACCATCAACCACTTCAGTTGTTTTTTTGCCCGTAATGGGTGGCTTGCCTTCCCCAAGTCTGAAGAGATTAACTATTTTCCCGGGATTAAGGGTGTTGAACACTTTTGGTTGAATAATGGTCAATAGTTCCATAATCCTTTCATGGATCATGGCCTGTTTTTTTTCATTGAGTGTCGTCTGTAGAGGTCTGCCCCCAGGAGAGGCAGGATCCAACTCTATTTCGCCATTTTCAATCTTTGGTAGCCAGACCTCAGTGTAGAGTTTCAAGAAAGCTGATTCCACTGCTGCCTTTTCAGTGTCTCCCCTTTCCTTTAGTTGCTTTTTTTGCTCATCTGTTAAGTTATGTTCCCCGGCCTTCTTCTTCACCTGTTCAATTGCAATCAAATACCGAACAGCTCGACGCAAAATCCCAACCTGATTTCTGTCTGGCACGGCCAGTGCGAGGCCATTACGGTATTTACGGGGTTTATCCCCATACATCCTCAAAAGATCCTTTGCCTCGTCTTCCCTTTCTTTTTTTGGCTTATCTGCAAATTCAAGAGGTAGATAGGCCACTAGAAACGAAGGATCTTGATTTGGTATGTATGTCGATTTAGATGGCCAGATGATGGCAGTGCGATGACCGGCTAATCGTTCTTCCAGCATTTCTTTGATCCGGTCTGTTACCCTCTTCTCATTGCGTGCCACATTATCGGCTTCCTGCTCCACTAACAGGGTGACATTCGGATCCTTTTTAAAGCAGTAACGTACACCATCGAAATGAAGATAAAGACACTGGTCTTTTAGTTCCTTCAAACAGGCAAGGGCTGTGGTACTATCCAGGTCCGGCCCCACACAGACAAACAAAAGGTCCGCCTCTGTAACTCCCGGAGGCAGTGTCTCATCCTCTTTATCACCCTCTCGCTTCAATCCTCCGAAAGAGTACATCAGAATAGCTGTAGCTAGTCTGGTAGCCGGTCTTTTACCAGTTTCAGTCGGATGCTCTTTGGCCCGTCTGTCGTCAATTCTTCGGGCGCGGGCATTTGCCCCAATAAGATCATGCTCCAATACGGGTTGAAAATCTTCCTTTTGTCCTACCTCCTTAAAAAATGCAAGCCGAACTTCAGAATCATGCATTGGGACATCACCAGGCCCGAGCAGAGATTTGCTTTTCCCCTCCCGATGTGTTGCCCTTAGGCAGGCAGCCAGAAAACGAAGAGCGCCTCTTGTTCTTTGAAAATCAGGGATGGCAGCCCAGCGTTCACGCATAAGGTCGATCAAGGCAGGATGAAAAGGGTAAGCTGCACGAACCCTGTCCCGCAGGGCAATACCTTCTTCTTCAGCTTGCTGGGCCTCTGCCGGTGTTTTGGCATAGGCCCTTTTCATCTGTGTGATGATCTCCTGGTATGTGGATGCAGCCGGTGTGGCATCGGTTTCATCCGGAATCTTAGCCAGCAAACGACGTTGGATTACATGAAGGACCTCATCCATCTCCACAGGTTCTCTGCGTTGGTCCTTCCTGGCTGCAAGATGATCAATTGTTTTAAGGAGATTTGTGTATTCTAACGATTCACGTTTGCTCGATTGAAGAGAAAAGACCAGGGCCGTATTGGTTGTATTTCCTACAGCCACCGTGAGTCTTTGAACGAAAGTCAATGTTTCATCCCGAAGAGTGGTTTGCTCGACTTTAATACCCCCTGCACTGATTAGATAATTGAGCACTTCATCAAGGAGGATCAGGTTTGGACCGTCTTTCAATAGAGCCAGAATCTCATCCCCACCAGGAGCAACTCTCGCCTCGTCCTGCTGACGAAAATGCTCATAACTTTCCTTGCCCCCAAGAGACCAGGCTATCCAGCCCCACATGGTACGTGCGCGAAAATTTTCCCCGGGAACAGATTTGCCGTTTGTGGCATCAAAAAACAGCCCATCAAACACTGCTACCCGGCTTTTTTTGCATTCGGGAAGTGTTTTCCCTTCAGGTATCACATTCAAAGCGGGCCGTTTTTGGGTAGCATGATACAGGGCCGCAAGGGTGTGTGACTTTCCACCACCAAAAGGGGTCAGCAACTTCAGTACCCGTGCACCTTTTCCTCCCGAAAGTCGAGAAAGCACGTCCTCTAAAAGTAATCGTAATCCTTTAGTAATATACGATGCTCGAAAAAAATGTTCAGCGTCCCTGTAAACCACAGGCACATTCGGCTGGCCATCAGCTAACGGACCTAAATCAAGAGCAAAGATATCCTCCGAAAATTCCTCAGAAATGACATCCGGGTGTAAAGTTACCACTTCCACCCAGGGTTTGATGGCTGCATTGGTCATGATGGTTGCTCCTTATCAAAAAGAGGAAGCACAGCACCCTCGATAACGCTTTTCCAGTTTGCAGTCAGTTTTGTCAAAGCCGACAACTCTGCATGCGGCGATATAGTTCCCAGTTCTCCACCTTTGAGGGCTGGACCACCCAGAGCCTGTGCCACTAAACGCATTTGCTCCCTGTTTGGCTGAGCTTCTTGTAAAAAGGTTGGCAACTCACCTGGCCGATTCTCCATGAGCCAAAGCGTTCTGTGCAGGGCGTCAATTATAGCCGCTGGCTGGCCATCTTCCATCATCTGCCCCAATTTCTTGTCTGACCCTCTATCCGAAAAATCTCTCAGGCGGTATTTGCCCTTCTTCTTTTCCAGTAAAGCCCTCGCCCCCGTGGACAACCCATTGGGGCCGTCCAGTTCCACGTGGGTCCCGTTGGCAAACACTATGGCCTCTCCTGCCTCAAGCACGGAAAACTTATACGTATAACGCCAGAGAATATAGAATCGAGATGCCTGGTCAACACCTGCCAAACTAAATTGACTCCTATATCCTCCCACTTCTTTGGAAAGCCTCGCAAGTACGGTTTCCAAAACTGCGGTCTCTACTTCACTAAGAAATCGTTCAGCTGGGACTTCTTCGCCGTTGGCGAACTCGACACGGGAGAAGCGGGTCAAAGCACGTAGGCCAGCGCCCACGGCGGCGATTACAAGGTCTGCACCAGTAATCCCCTGTTCCCAGAGGGCCTCCACGCGTTCGCGGACAATTTGTTGCAGTTCACGGTGAACTTCGTCCTCGTAAGAGCCAATCCCAGAGCCGTGGCGCTTCCGAGCCACCAAGAAAATGCTGGAAGCAAGAGCGGCTGTATCCATAGCAATCAGACGTGTTCTCATCTCGGTATTCAGAGGCCACGCCTCGGTAACCATGAAATCTGCCCGTCGCAGCGCATCAACCAGCGTGGACCAGCCAAGAGTTGTTTTGTGCGCGTATACTATCACTATCTGTCCACCTGGCTTAAGGACTCGTTGAGCTTCTTCAAAAGACTCTGCCATCATGTTTTCATAAAAAGCGCGTGACTTCTCTTTGTCTCCTTCGTGCCGATAAAACGCTGCTATGATTTCCATCTTCTTGGGTGTGGCGGTGGATGCAAAGTGCTCTAGATATGAGTAGCCCACCGTTCGCTTTAGCCAAACGTAAAAAAAATCTGATAGATTTGAATAAGTAACGTTATCATAGTACGGCGGGTCGGTAACTACTGCGTCAAAAATGTGATTCGGCCAGGGTAGTGCTGTTGCTGAACCTCGGTGCACCTCAGCTTGCGTTGACCCGGATGAAGTCCCGGCCCAGATCCCGTTTTCGGCATTTAGTACAATTGCCAGCCAGTCACCAACTGATCCCCCGAAAGGGTTGGCCTCTGAGAAATCCCAAACCATCGGTAGCGCTTGCCTAGCAAATGTGTGTTGCACTTTTTCGCCGACTGGGTTCCAAGTACAAAGCGATGACCAATGGTCGGCGCCACGATCAACATAGAGGGCCAAAAATGATAAGAGCCCTCTTACCCGCTCCTGCTCATACCCACGGTTACACATTTCCAATTCCGCGTCTCGCAACGCTGCGACGAAGCTAAGCAAGCAAAGCATTTGACGAGGGCTGAAGAGATCACCCCAAGTCCGAAATCCGAAATGGTGGGTATCCATCGAGCGGGGATTTACTTCAATTGGCTCATCAGGTTCAGTCAAGTCCTTCATGGTGCATAATTTGGCAGCACGACTACGAACGGCTCCTTCATCATAAGCACAAGACGGTACGGCGTCTGCGGAAAGATAAGTCCTTCCTTTTCTCCCGGGCCGCCGGCAAACTGTTGCCATTATCTGCTGTCCAATCCGCTTGGCAACCCCTTCGGCCTTCACGTAATTGCTATCAGCCACTGTACCGCAAAAGGGACATGTTGCATTGCCTCCCTTAGAACCGATAGAAGGATCAAAGCCGAGATGCTTGTCGCTTGCAGCTTCTACCACCTCGAAACGCACCTGCTTTTGGCCTTTAGGAGCAATTATCTTCAATGCAACATATCGGCCCTTCTTTTTGCAAAGCCATGTCTGCTTAACAAGTGGAACTGTAGCCCCGCATGATGGATTTTTGCACTTGACCGTGCGAGTCCAAAGATATGCAACAGGTGTGAGATACCCTCCTGGTGTTTTTAGTTTTTGCTGTCCCTTTTTGTGCGGAAAAAGCCGTGGTTGGGCATCTTTTAGTAAATCCTCAGGCTTTGACTCAGGATCTGGAATCAAAGGAAAAAGATCGCCAATTTCCTCTCGGACCTTTTCAAGAACCCAATTGCCCCAGTATCTAACTTCCTCGGCGAGACCACCCCAGGTTGTTTCTGCCTTGTCGTTCTTGGGGCCGGTCATTCCCTTAGCATTTGGATCCGGTTTGCCGTACTTTTGTGGATACACAAGCGTACATAGCTCAATAATGTGAGCAACAGGATTCAATTCAAGTGCATAGGCTTCGCAGCCCAACCTCAGGGCCTCAAGGGGGATAGCACCACCGCCCGCGAACATATCAAGCACCTTAGGACGCGGGGCGCGGCCTTGCTCTATGTCCTCCCGAGTCACTTTTTTGCCTGTTTCTTTGGTCAGTCTTTCTGCATGGGCCTCAAGGATGTGTTTTTGTGCGTCTTTGATCACCTGGGGGTTGCCAGGGTATTTACATAGCCGCTCTAAGAATTTTGCAGCGTTCGCCCGAGCAAGGCTCTTCCTTTTCTCAGGTGGGCCATTTTTCGGTTGAAACTGGTCCGCTGGGACGAAGGCTCCGTAAACCGCCGCGCGGCATGCGACTAAAGGTCGTCTGGCCCACCATAGATGGAGGGTTGAGATATGTCCCTTTCGGATCGACTTCTCCCGCGAGGCCTCGGCGCTGATGGCTTTGATAGGGAGGTAGTCTTCTATGAGTCGCTTATCACTTTGTGTGATATTGTCGGGTTCCTCATTCATGTTTATCAAAACCTTCTTGAGAAATTTGTCTCAATTATATTTCGAATATAGGAGAGGTCGGGGTTCAACCAGTTAAATCTCATGAAAATATCTCTGCAAATATCAACTGCCAAATCTACTGTTGCTGTCCGCCATTCTGCTAATGATCTCGCTTGATTAATGACAATTTGTGGTATTTCACACACACAATGGTTCCAAAAAGGCATTCTGTCTTGATCAAGGGTATCAAGGGCTCTCCCTTTCACACCCAGTAAACGGAATCTGACATTTATCTCATCCTCATCGGGAATCAGTCCCTCGTATATCTTGGCCAATGAATAAATAGCTTCTCCTACATCAGCAATTCTAATTTTGGCTCTCAACAGTAGCTGTGAACGTTGCATTGGATCAATTTTCGAGCAGGTTAGAAACGATACGCCAAGTGAATAGATGGATACTGCCCATGCATGATTAAGGC
>Ga0114922_10007340_pt1 | contig 10096 bp, 7 predicted proteins | sample AartaG_FD_100975 | JGI IMG/M metagenome (GOLD analysis project Ga0114922, IMG submission 100975) | Deep subsurface microbial communities from Aarhus Bay to uncover new lineages of life (NeLLi) - Aarhus_00045 metaG | ecosystem: Environmental > Aquatic > Marine > Oceanic > Sediment | place: Aarhus...
AGTCGGTGTGGCCCGATCACCTTTCCGAGCCGCGTCCGATCCCCGGCAGCCGGCGCGTCATGTTCTCCGGCGTCGGGCATCATGACTGGTGGTCCGGGTCGATCGGGATCGTCGACCCCGACCGGGGCCGCGACTACCTGCACCGCCTGATCGCCTGGGTGGACGCCTGCTGCCCGTTCATGGGCGAGGAAGAGGTCCGCCAGCGTCCCGCGACGGGGACGGCCCCGTTTTCGGCGCGCGAAAACGACGACCGTCCCCGTGAATGCGGCGAAGCCCTTTCCGATTGCCGCTCAGCCGGTCAGGCGGTTTAGCGTCGGCCGCGCTGCTGTGTGAACTCGACGGTGGCGCCGCGGCCGCCGTGGGCCATCACGCGATGAATGCGGACGTCGGTTGCGCTGGCCGTTGACTTCGAGGGCAGCCAGACGCGCGCTTCGCGAAGCGGGGCGAGGTGTCGGAGGATGGTGGCATCGTCCACGCCGCCGGTGTCCCGCAGCGGCCCGGAGCCGAACGTCGACTTCGCCGGGTCCGGATGATCGCCGACGCTTTGCAGGAACGCGAAGCCTTTCGGCGCCACCTTCTTGTTGCTCGTGTTGATGTTGCATCCGATCAGGCCGCCGCGAGCAGGGGGCTTGGCCTTGTTGATCCACACCGTTTCGGCGCTCACGCCGGGCTGATGGACCCAGAACTGGTTGTTCAGCGCCAGGAGACTCGCCTGTCCACCGTCGCCCCGCAGCTCGAAACGGCAAGCCTCCTTCGTCCCCACGGGCAGGAGCATGCACGTAGCCAGCGTGAACAGGCCCCGGAAGTCGTCCGCCGCAACCGTCGGCGAGTCCGCCGACGTGGCATAGGAGAACCGCGTGGCGTCGATCGAGAGCGTGCCGCCGTCCTTGAGGTGCAGCCCGGTGACCGAGCCGGAGCTGCGCTCGTGGTAGACGCCGCGGACGACCAGCCTCCCGCCCCGTCGGACGTCGTACTGTCCCGCCGCGGAACCCGTCGCGCCGGTGAAGACGGCAACGGTGCTCTCCGCCGCCTCGCCGCCGCCGCGGCCGACGACGTCCACCCATGCTCCGCCGTGGCCGCTGCCTTGGAGTGCCCGCAGCAGCACGTTCGTCCGCGCGAGGCCGGTGATCCGCAGGGCGGCCGTCCGGCCATGACCCTGGTCTCTGGGGCCGTTCGTGTTGAGCTGGTCGGCGAAGATCCGGCCGCCGCGCTGGTCGGCGCTGCCAACGACCAGCGCCCGGGCGTTGGGGGCGTGGATGTAGAAGTCGCGCAGCGTCGCACAGCTCGGGCCCTCGAGGCGCAACACAACGCCGCCGTCGGGCCCGGCCCAGTCCAGCCGCGTGGCCGTCTCGCCGGCACCGTCCCCCACGAGCTGCACGTCGCAGCGCGGGGGAACCACCAGCGTCTTCTCGATCCGGTACTTGCCCATCGGCAGGTGGACGACCGGCCGACGGCCGGTGAGCTTCGCGGCCTGGTTGATGGCTTCCTGGATGGCGCTCCCGGCCGCGCTGGCGGGAATACCGAACACCTCGCGCTTGCGGCGTGGCGGCGTCGACGGCAATTCCGGTAACCGGTCTGGGATATCCCTCGCGGCGACGACGCGTTCGGCGATTCGCCGGAAGCGGCCGCGCTGCTCGACGGCGTCAGCCTTCGTGTACGTATTGCCGACCAACGTCTGGTCCGCCCAGGTCATCCGCACGCCGCGAGTCTTGCTCGCAAGCCGAAACGTGTTGTCCACGACCATGTACGGCCCGGCGTTGCCGAGAATCACCGCCCAGTCGCCCGTGGGGTCGAGGATGCGGTTGCCCGTCAGACTCACCGGCGAGCCCCAGGTGTGGCCCGTGCCGAAGTCGAAGAAGCACTTCGACCCGACGCTGGTGTTGTTGACGACGGAGAACGCCATCAGGTTCATCGCGCCGAGGTCGGCGATGCGCGAGCGGAGAAAGACGTTTTGCCAGGCGTGCCAGTTGCCCATGACGTTGTAGATGCCCCGGCCACAGTCTTCGAAACGGCAGTACCAGACCCAGATGTCCATCGAGTTCCAGTTGACCGTCTGGACGCCCGTCTCGCAGCGTAGGAATCGGCAGCGGAGGACTTCGTTCTCGGCCTGGCCGTTCGTCTTCGGCCCGCCGAAGACCAACCCCGCCTTCATGTCGCGGAAGGTGATGTCGCTGGTCTCGTTGTATGTGGAGAAAGCCGGGCCGTACAGCAGCCCCGTTCCGGCCCGACCGGCCCCTTCGAAGGTAAGGCGCGAGATCTTCGAGTACCACGCGTCCCACTGGACCATCGTCCCGCCCTCGGGCCCGTCCCAGCGCAGGACGGTGCGTTCGGGGCCCTCGCCGACGACGGTCACGCCCTGGCAATCGGTGTGGGCCTTGCGGACGGTCTTTACCGTGTCGGTCAGCCGATAGGTCCCCGCGGGAATGTAGAGCACGCACGCTTTCTCGTGCTTGACGAGGTCGTCGAGCGCGCGCTGAAGCGCCTTGGTATCGTCGGGCTTCCCGTCGCCGACCGCCCCGTAGTGCCGCTTCAGATCGCGCCAGCTTGGCAGCGGCCCTACGAACTCCTCGTCACCGAGTTCGGCGGCCGCGGCTGGCAACGCGCTCAGAATGAGCGTCCCCGCGATCGCGATCAGATGGATGGAATGGCGGCTCCTCATAGTGCTCTTCGCCTTGTCTGGGATTTCCCGGATGAACTCCAGCCCACGGCCGTCGTGGGCCTTTTCGACGATTCTATCACGGTCTCGGAGATTGACAAGCTCTTGCGGCGGGGTCCTATGGCGAACTCCCTCCCAGGTTCGTGGCGGACATTCATGCCGTGGGACTGGCCGGCTGGCCGTTCCCTCACACTGCGTCCTCTCCCTGCGCGTCCCGAAAACTCCGTCCGGGGTCTGCGGGGCGAGTAACGGGTGTCGGCGGACGTGATCTCCGGTAACCGGCTGACGGGTTTTGGCGCGAAGGCCGTCCTTCCCGGTTGGAAGGCCTCAATCGTAGCCGCGAAGAGCATGGCAGACAAGAGACGTAAGTGCTTGTAGAATAAGGCGGACGGAGTATTCGGGAGGGACAGGTGACGCACCTGCTGGAGCGGCGGGAAGAGAGGCAGTTGGAGCGGCTGCTGGCGCACCTGGATCGGCATCACCTCCTGGTGCTGGACGAACTGGGCTACGTGCCGTTCTCGAAGGCGGGGGCCGAGCTGCTCTTTGAGGTCGTCAGCCGGGCCTACGAGCAGACCAGCCTCGTCGTGACGACCAACCTGCCGTTCGAGCAGTGGACCGAGGTCCTGGGCAGCGAGCGGCTCACCGGAGCCCTGCTGGACCGCCTGACGCACCGGGTTCACATCCTGGAGGCCAACGGCGAGAGTTACCGACTCCGGGAGTCCCGGCGACGACTGAAACGCCGCCGACTGCGGAAAGGATGAAACGGTTGACAGCCCGTACCGAACGGGCTACATGGGCACCGGGCGCTGCACTTTTAGGCCGCCACCCGCCGCACTTTTACTCCGCCGTTTACACATGGTGCATGTTGCCCTCAAATTGCCCTCAAGACGCGTCCAAAGACGGTAAGAAACCGTGCAGGAACAGCAAACGAACGAGACGACAGAACTCCTTGTCATCAGAGGACTTAAGGCATAAACTCAGTTGCGTGCACAACTTGCAGAACCCGCCCCGATCGAATCCCGGCCTCTCCGCCATTCCATTTCGGATTTGGGATTTCGGATTGGCGACGGCTGCCCGCCGCCGTCGCGGGCAAGAGTCTATCCGGGCAATCGCCGCGAGAACGCTTTGGGCGAGACCGTGCGGGTCCGACCCCGCACGAACCTTCGGAGGTGTGTCATGCGTTTGCCGATCTCCCTGACGATCCTGGCATGCGTCGTCCTTGCCCCTGCGGCGTGGATGTCCGGCACACACGCGTCCGCTGCCGAGGATGAACGCACCCCGGCCGACGCGCCCGAGAAGGCGAGCGGTCGGCAGACCACCACCATCGTGAGCGAGGGCCCCGACGGCGCCGTCGCCGCCACGGCCATCGCCGATCCCGGTCCCGGCGCAGGCGCCGCCGTCACCGGCCCCATGACGGTCACGATCCAGGCGGGTGGCCCTGCGGGCTTGGTGACGGTGCCGGCCGTGGGCATCGCGACCGCGCCCGCCGGTGCGGCGCTGCGCGCGCAACTCGGCCTGGAGCCCGGCGCCGGCCTGGTCGTCGAGCACGTCCAGGAGAAGGGCCCCGCCGCCGAGGCCGGCATCGCGGTGCACGACCTCCTCGTCAGCCTGAATGATGAGCCGGTGCGCAGCGAAGCGCACCTTCGCGCCCTGCTTCGCCGCTTCAAGGCCGGCCAGGACGTCCGCCTCACCTATCTGCGCGCCGGCAAGAAGCAGACCGCGACGGTCGCGGTGGCCGAGGCCCCCGCCGTCCCCGCCGTGCAGGACCTGCCGCAGGCCATCGCCGCCCACGGCGCGGCGGGCGGCGGGGTCCAGATGAGTTCGGTCGTGACGACGCGCGGCGTCGGCCAGGGCGCGACGACCCTCTCGAAGCGGTCGTGGTCCGACGGCGAGCACACGCTGCACCTCACCCAGCGCGGCGAGCGCAAGACGCTTCTCGTCCAGGACCGCGAGGGTCTGCTCGTCTTCTCCGGCCCGGTCGATACCAAGGAGCAGCGGGAAACTCTTCCGGCCGAGGTCCGGGCCAAACTCGAGCGGATGGAGGCCCGGCCCGTACGGCCGGTGGTGATCCACGTGGGCGACCTCGCCGCCGGCGCCATGCCCCGGCCCGCCGCCAGGAAGGAGCCGGCCCGCCGCGCCCTCGGGACGACGATTGCCGTGACGATGACAGAGGATGGCCTGACGCTGACGCTGACCGCCGACGACGACCGCCACCACCTCGTCGCGAAGGACAAGACGGGCGAGGTCCTCTTCGATGGTCCCGTCACGACGAGCGAGCAGCGCAAGAAGGTGCCCGACGGGGTTCGCGACAAACTCGAACGCCTCGCGGCGGCCTGCGGCGACGTCTTCTTCGGGAAGTAGAGCGAGCCCGGGGTGTGCCCATCGTGCGCGGTGGCTTTGACGGTTGTGCGCGGCGGGTTTCCGCGCCCGCCGCGCCACCACCGGCCATGGAGCGGCAGCACATCGGTACTACGCGTAATCCGCGATGAGCGATCTCACACCAAGCGTCAGGATTCTGTGGGCCGCCGGATTGTGGATCACGATCGGCATGGCGTCCTACGCGCAGGGCGCGCTCGTACCCGAGGGCACGCCCGTCTGGAGCCTGACCGACAAGGGCGGCACGGTCAGCCCCGAGGCGGGCATGCTGACCGATACCGCGCTGGGCGATCCAGAGACCGTACCCGTGGCGCCGCGGCACGACTATGGCAAGAAGTACGCTCGCATGATGGACGGCGTGCCGGCCGACGATCGCCCGTACGTCGTGCCAGGTTTGAAGCCGTTTCGCTTCAAGCATTTCACGAACGAGTTCAGCTACGGCGGTTGGCACAACTGGAACCTGAGCGACTACGCCGCCTCCCACGGTTTCGAGTACATCTACAACTACGGCGGGCGTCCGCCGGTCAGCCAACTCAAGCACCTGCCCAAGGGCACGGAGTACCTGACCTGGGGCGGGTTCGGCTGGCACAAGTGGATGGCCACGAAGGGCATCGATCCGAAACGCTACGACAAGCTCATGGACCTGGAGCCGACGGCCAAGGACTTCGGCCAGACCATCTTCACGCGTCCGGCCGGCAAGAACAAGCTGCTGATGATCGATGTCGAACACGGGGCGCTCGTGCCGGCCAAGCTGCGCCAGCAGCCGTGGTATCCGGAAGGGAGTGTGCGCACGAAGATAGCGTTCGAGAGGAAGTACTACGCAGGTTACGCACGCACCTACACGCTGCCAATCCAATTGGCCCGGGCGGCCGGTTGGGCCAAGATCGGGCTCTACGGTTGGGATCCGGGCGGCCGGCAGGCGTTCGGCTGGGAGACGCCGGAGAAGCTGCGTGAGAGCAACCTGGAGCGATGGGACCTCTACGGGCGATTGATCTACTCCAAGGTCGACCTCGTCTACAACTCGGTATACTGTTTCTACTGGACGCCGGACAACCCGGCCTATGTGCTCGCGAACGTGGACGAGAACATACGCATGGTCGCCAAGGCCCGACCGGCCAAGCCCGTGCGCCCGTACTACTGGTGGCTCCTGCACGGCGGTGGCGGTGGCTGGCGCTGGTGGCAGTATCAACCCATGCCCGACGAGCAGGTCGAGGCGATCACGGTGCTGGGGTTCTTCACCGGCCAGAAAGGCATGGTCCTGTGGAGTTGGTCAGGCACCGGCAGCGACCAAGCTCCGCCCGAGGTGGATGTCAAACCCACAAAGCGCATCCTCGCGCCCAAGAGGGATGTGCAGATCGGTACGGCGTTCGAGGCGCCGGGCGCTTCACGCACGTTCAAACGATACGACCACGTGCACATCCTGGCTGTGACCGACGGCGCGGCCCGGTTCCAGTTGGTGGGCAACCACCTGGGCAAGGATAAGGGTGTGGGCGACACGCATCCCGTCTATACGATGGACGCGGCCAAGCTGCGCCAGCATTTGCGCCCCCGGGCCGAGCCGGTGGGCGCCATGTTCCGCGGGTTGGCCCTGGTGCACCGGTTCGAGGAGTTCCTGGCCACCGGCCAAGTGAAGATCGACGTGCCCGCGGCCAAGCAGCTCACCGGACGCCTGCCCATCGTGCGTCGCGTCAAGAACGGCAACCTGCACCTGGTGGCCACGTGCGACCCGCACGCGCCGATCGGCCAGGCGGGCCGGCCAATCGTCTTGAAGAATTTCGATGGCAACCCCGGGCTGATCGTCACGCTGCCTACACGCCACCGCGTGCAGTTGTTCGTCCTGAAGACAGACCGCCAACTACCAATGGGCGCCCGAAGCAAGCCCCCGTATGGTCCCCAAACTCAGGCGCAGCCCAAGTTCTGCTGGTGCAGGCAGTTTGGCGGTGCCCGAGGAGATCCAGTCATGGAGTTCCGGGGAGTTCCGGAGTTCCGGGGGCGTGATACTGAATAGCACGGCGCCGTTCCGTAGTGCTACGGCGCGCGGAAGCAAGTGGGCCGCAGGGGGCAATACGTGTGGGACGCTCGCACCACCGACGCCTGCCACGTTTCCAGGGCGGCCTTCATCGGGGCCACGACCGTCGGCTTCTCGAATGCGATGTCCTTCGTCTCGGCGGGATCACGACTCGTCCCGACGGGTTGACGTCGCCGACGAGGCGTTTCAGGCCGCTGCCCACCGCGATCGGGTACAACGGTTCGGACCGCTTGGCGGGCCGCTCCCGCCCCGCCCGCCGACCCTCGGCCTTGACACACCAAGTCTTCGGGCTATCCTGGAATCATGGCCAATCGTCTGATTGCAGGCGGGGGAACGGAGAGCAAGACCCCTTAAGCCTGTCAGGAGGACGCGATGGTCGAAGGCTACCCTATCGTTCGTGAGGCTTCCCGTGTGGCGGCGGAGGACCCGCTTGTCTACGCGAAGTCGAGGGATCTCACGTCGCCGTACATACAGGAGGTGTGAGGCAATGGAGCGGATGATGCTGGTGACCCTCGGCGTGATCGCAGCGGCCCTCTGCATCCGCCCGCTTTCGGCGCAGCCAGGTAACAGGAGAGGTGCGGACATGCCAGCGGTCGGGCCGCGTAGCCCTGTCGGGCCCGATGTGCCGTTAGGTGATGCTGAGAAGAAGCGCCTCGCCACGCACACCACCGTGGAGGGGCGAACGGCTGCGGCTGTGCAGGCGGCGTGCCAGCGCGCGGCGAAGGAGGAGACCCGTGTTGTCTTGCTGCCGGCTGGCGCGTACGTCTTCGAGAAGGAAGTGGGCGTGCCCGGAGGCCTCGTTCTGCTCGGAGAAGGGGCAAGAACCCTCTGCCGTGCAGGGGACAGGAACGTCCGCTTGTTCCGGGCCGAAGGAGATGGGGTCCGCTTCACCCGCCTGAGGCTCCAGGGCGCCGACACCACACCAAGCACCACGAACAATACCCACGGCATCACCGTGTCCGGGAGGCGGAACGTCCGCATCGACCACTGCGAACTCCTGGGCTTCAGTTATGCGACCAACTTCGGCAGTGAAGCCACGGCCCAAGTGGACCACTGCTCCATCCACCACAACCTGCGCGATGGCTTGGGCTATGGCGTGGCCATCTACTCCGGCGCCTACGTTCTTGTTTGTGACAACGCGTTCAGCCAGAACCGCCACTCCTTGGCCTCCAACGGCGCGCTCGACTGGAGCAGCTCCAAGCGGCTCGGGAAGTACGTCCATAAGCCCGGCATCAGAAAAACCCACTGGGAATTCGTCCACAACCGCGTGGGCAGCAACGACAAGTCGCCGTACGAGTTGTGCGCGGTGGACACCCATCCCGGCATGGACGGGACGTTCGTGGTGGAGGGCAACGTGTTTGAGAACCTCCGCCACGGCGTGGGCATTCGCGACGGTTCCGGCCTCATCCGCGGGAACCTCTTCCGCAACCTGCGGACCGTGACCACCTTCCGCCCCCTGGTTGGCCTCTCCATCGCCTACGGCACGCACAACAACATCCCGGTCGAGGGCTGCATGCCACACAACATCGCGGTCAGGGACAACGTCTTTGAGATGAAAAAAGATGTGAAATACGAGCAGTGCACCCTGGGCAAGGCGGAGAACATCACCGTTGATGGGCGCCTGGCGCCAGAGACAAGGACTGATCGGCCAGCCCCGGCCATGCCGCGGCTGCAAGAAACGGGTGAAGACGGCGTTCTGCGCTGGCAGGAGAAGCGACAATGAGGGGCGCTGTGAGACCAAAGATGGCCCTGTGCGCATTGCTCCTGTGCATCTCGCATCGGCGCTTTTCGGCAGTTCGGCAGTTCGGGTGGCACGATACTCAACGCTGCCTTGTCAACTTCAAGGCCTAACAGGGCAACGGGAGCGCGATGTCCAGTCCTGGGCACCGCGCGGTGGGCAAGACGGCCCACCGCGCTCTCCCCACTGGGCGCCAGGCCAAGTTGACAAAGTCGCGTTAATTGCCTTGAATTCCCTTGACGCGCTTCGTCCGCGGCATGAGGCTGTCCGCATGGCACGGCGCGGGCGCGCCGGCGTCCGGAAACACGCACGTCTCATCGAACACGCGGTCCATTTCAAGGAGGTGGAGCCATGAACGCGAAGCGGCTGATCGGCGTAACCTGCCTGATGGCGGCGGGCCTGTTCCTGGCGGGAGGCTGCGGCACGGCGTTCTACCAGGCCTCGGCCATGGGACTCAAGGGCTACTGGCCGATGGACGAGGGCAGCGGCGAGACCGTCAAGAACGCCGGCGGCTCCAACCACGGCCAGATCAAGGACGGCCTCAAGTGGACGGACGGCAAGCACGGCAAGGCCATCGCCTTCGACGGCAGCGGGTACGTCTTCATCGACAGCGCCCCCTACCTGAACGCGGGGCAATACACGTTTGCGGCCTGGGCCAAACTGAAGGACACGTCCGAGTACCAGTACATCGTGTGGCGGGGCGGGCCGGAGTTCCCCGAACCCACCAAGTGCCGCACCCTGGACATCTGGATCACGATGAGCGGCACCCTGTCCGGCATCCTCCACTACAAGGACCCGGACGCGTTGCCGTTCATGCTCGAAGGCACCGCCAAGGTGACCGACGGCAAGTGGCACCACGTGGTGTGCGTCAACGACGGCAAGACCGTCACGTTCTACGTGGACGGCAAGAAGGACGCGTCGGGCGAGTTGGCCGGTCCGCTGGCCACGAGCCAGTTCCCGCTGTGGATCGGCGCCCGGCCCAGCAACGTGGCGGCCACGGGCATCATCGACGAGGTCAAGTTCTTCGACCAGGCCCTGACCGCCGAACAGGTGGCGGCGCTCGAGTAGCGGCCGGGCGGTACATCGAGCGGAACCCGGTGCGGGCGGGCCTCGTGGAGCGGGCGTGGGACTGGCCCTGGTCCAGTGCCCGGGCCCGGGTGGAGGGGCGCGGCGACGCGCTGATCGCCCCCGGCGGTCCCCTCGTGGCCGAGGTGAACGCTTGGCGGGCGTTCCTGGCAACCGACGAGGACGAGGCGGTCCTTGAGCGGCTGCGGCGACACGGGCGGACGGGCCGGCC
>Ga0114922_10007341_pt1 | contig 10095 bp, 6 predicted proteins | sample AartaG_FD_100975 | JGI IMG/M metagenome (GOLD analysis project Ga0114922, IMG submission 100975) | Deep subsurface microbial communities from Aarhus Bay to uncover new lineages of life (NeLLi) - Aarhus_00045 metaG | ecosystem: Environmental > Aquatic > Marine > Oceanic > Sediment | place: Aarhus...
GGCTCTTTATGCTTCAAGGCTGTGAGAATTCTCTTTCTGGAATACATCAATCCTGATCCTGCATTTTACTGACCTTGTATGCGGTTATGTGTGATGATCTATTCTGTAGTAACCTGCCGAATCTATCTGCTTCTTCTCTTGCACCAAAGCGTCCTACAAACACAAAGTATAGTGTCTTATCCTCAACCGACCTGGGCCTCAGCCAGGACTCATATTCGTAGGATTTGAGAAGATTAACCAGGCTCTCTGCGTTCTGAAGAGAGCTAAAAGCGCCAACCTGAACCGTATACTGAGCCGCTTTTTCTGTCAATGCTTCTGCAGGTTGCTCCGATAGTGGATTACGGGGCAGTTCTGGTTCAGTTAATACTTCCTCAGCCGGATAAGACTGTGTATCACTCTGTCGATCCTCTCCTGGCTCCAACTGCTCTGCGGATTCTCTGCCGGGCAGATTCGCTTCAGTTGATACTTTCATAGGCGAGTCCGTTTGCTTGCCACTTTGCTGCTCCGCTTCCAGCGCCGCCTTGACTCCTCTCTTCTTGCCTACCAGGACACCTGCCTCGAAGACGGCTGTGAGGGCGATGGCGGCTATGAGAAGCGAAATTCCGATCTGACCTACAGTCACCTCAAAAATCCGTTTCTGTTTTTGTGCTTGCATATACCTCCCCTACAGAAAACGCATACCTGGACGATATTATAAATGACGCCGACAGGGTATTTTACTATATCATTATTCTGGAATCAAGCTAAGAATGCTTCAGCATGTCATTCCAGCGAAGGCTGGAATCCAGAGACTCGCAAACATTTGCTATGTCTATATGGAGGACTTATATGATGGATTGGTAGGATAACTGGATTCCAGCCTTCGCTGGAATGACATGCTTTAGAGTATTCAGGCAGGAATGATGTCAATGAACCCAGGTAAGAACCCAAACTTTTTGTCTTTATGAATTGTGGGTAGAGATTAGCTTAGAAAAGGGGGCCGATGGATTTTGTATTGGTCGGGGCGACTGGATTTGAACCAGCGACCACTTGAACCCCATTCAAGCACGCTACCGGACTGCGCCACGCCCCGACCATTATGCTGCTATTTACCCAGCATTGCTGAAACCTCTTGAAGAACGCCTTTAACGTCTTTCAATATTGTCAGCAATTTCTGAACGTCGCCTGAATCCCTATTATCTTTACTTGTGCTCCTGCTTTCTCTCCTCAGCCTTTTCCTGGCGCCATCTATAGTATAGCGCTCTTCGTATAGCAGGTCCTTAATGCGTAGTATTAAGTCAATGTCAGGCCTGGTGTAAACTCGCTGACCAGTTTCATCCTTTTCGGGATTCAACTGCGGGAACATCTTCTCCCAGTATCTAAGAACATAGGATTCTACACCAACCCGTTGACTAACCTCGCCAACTCTATAGAACACCTTACTGGGATTATCTTGCCCCATTCAACGTCTACCGAAAAGGCTTAGAGGAGACCATACTAGCCTATTAAGAAAGCCAATAAGAATCCTGAAACGTGTGATTAACCTCCGTATCTATATTATTTAGATAACCCTTACAGGTCGTATATATTATAGCATATATTTCAGTGAAATCAAGACCTTTTATCGCCGCCTCGGAAATTGTTGCTGACAAACCAGCCCGGTTCTGATAGAATTTATTCGTGTCATTCGTGATTAATCCATTTTCTTGGCGGATTTTGGGAATGGTTCATTTTTCATTTGAATTAGGTGACAGTTTGTGAACACCGTTGAAAATCCCCCTAACCCCCTTTACAAGGGGGAATGTCATTTTCCCCCTTGTAAAGGGGGTTAGGGGGATTTTCGAGTGCAGAAATCAGAATTGTTACCCTAATCGTGAACCATCCCAGACTTTGGATTAGCTTTCTATACATTTACAGAAAAGGAGGCCTGGTCGATGGGACAGGTTTGGGGACACAGGTTGCAGGATAAGCCGGAGGAACTTAGTATCCTATATTGTGCTGGAAGGGACGTTAAGGTCATCCCTATGGCAGATGAGATCTTGATTCCGTTCGACGTCTGGAACACGGAAGCTCATAACATCATGCTCCAGAGGCAGGGGATAATCAGCAGAGAAGAATTGAGGGTGATCCTCTCTGCTCTGCTTCAGGTCAGGGAATTATACGATAAAGGACAGTTCAGACTTGATCCCCAAAAAGAAGATGTGCACATGAACATAGAAAGTTTCATCACAGAGCAATGCGATAGTGTTATAGGACGCAAAGTCCATACGGGCCGCAGTAGAAACGATCAGGTCGTCTGCGACATGCGAATGTATCTCCGGGAGAAAGCCCTCCAGATAGCCCAAAGTCTGGCCCAACTGGTGGAGACCATACTGGATACAGCGTCAGATCACCTGGAAACTGTCATGCCCGGCTTCACCCACTACCAGCACGCGACCATTTCCACCTTCGCGCATCTCCTTGTGTCTTATGCCCAGGCGTTGGAGCGGGATCTGGAGCGATTCAGGCTAGCTTACTCGGTTATAAACAGGAACCCCCTGGGAGCAGCGGCCGGGTATGGCACGTCATGGCCTATTGACAGGGAATTCACAACCGAGCTTCTGGGATTTGATGAAATACAGGAAAATAGTATCGACTGCGTATCATCCAGGTGGGAGGCGGAAACTCAACTAGCATCTGCCATAAGTTTCATGATGACCCACCTGAGCATAATGTCTCAGGATTTCGTCTTCATGACAACGGCCGAAGCCAATATGCTCAAACTGCACGATAGCTTCGTTCTGGGAAGCTCTATCATGCCTCAGAAGCGTAACCCCGGGCCGCTGGAAGTTACCAGAGCCAAGACTGCCCTGGCCCATGGCACATTGCAGGCTCTCTTCGGAATTGCCAAAGCCAGTCTGTCAGGATACAACCGCGACGGCCAGTACACCAAATACCTGATCTTCGACCTCATCTCGGAATGCGAACTGGCGCCGGTCGTGCTGAGCGAGATAGTAAGAACGATGCACGTGAATAGAGATGCTATGAGGAAGCTGGCAAATGTAGGGTTTCTCAATGCCGTGGACGTGGCTGATTATATAACGCGCCAGTTCAACGTGCCTTTCAGACAATCCTACCACATTGTTGCTGAGGCGGTGAAATTGTCCGATTCAGAAGGCGAAATAACCCTTCAGGCTGTCAACAGCGCACTGAAGAACGCCGGGATCGAGAAAACCATAGACGCCGAAGCCTTTGACCAGCTCAAGATCCCCGAAATGAATGTAAGGCTAAAGAACCACATCGGCGGTCCGGCGCCGGAGGCCGTATCCGGCACTATGAATGCTATTGCAGAAAAGGTTACGAAGCACAAAGAGTGGTTTGACAGCGCTGCGCGAAGAATTGAGAACTCTAAAGAGAAATTGGAGGGAATCAGGAAAGGGATTCTAAAGTAGTATCTGTTGCACTATCAACCGACCTATTGGATATTTTCGTGAATCCTCCTGACTCCGATCATTGCTTTACCCATCGTCTGCCATGCCAGAACAACTCCCTCAATTCCTCGTATGTTAGAATACCATCTCGCCACATACGCTGAAACACGCCAGCTCTTCGCCACTCCTGAAAACGACCATGCACTGTACTTGGCGCTCCCAGGCCGCGAGGGAGCGCTTTCCATTTACAGCCTGTGCGGGATACATACAATATGGCTTCCATTGCTCTTCGATTGTCCATGCGTGGACGGCCGCCTCTGAGTTTCGGAAGTTCCGGCGGCAATAGCGGCTCAATCTGCTCCCATAGTGTATCCGGGATTTGATATGGCTCATTTGTATCGCTGGCTGACATTGGCTATTCCTCGCTGTAGATTCCATTGCGCTTCCAGGGCAAATCTCACCTGCTGCGCTTGATCTCTCCCCATGTCTTTGCCAGCTTTCCCTGCGGGGAGACAGAGGAGAGATTTTGCAGATTTTCTGTGCCTCTGAAACCCGTGTCATAGACCTCCACTGTTGAGAGAGCAATGAACCCGGTTTGACGACCGCCAACGGAATAGATACGTCCATCTACTACACCCAAAGCCATATGGGTTAGCGCGGACGGCAGATCAACTCCCTTTGTCCAGGTATCAGCTTGGGGATCGTAGATCTCGACAGTTGACAGAGCGGCATTGGAAGCGCCGCCAACAGCGTAAATCTTCCCATTCACCGCACATGCACCGAGTGCCATCCTTGGTTCTAGCATGTTTGACTTCCATGTCCATGTGTCCGTTGTTGGGTCATACTCGAACACACTCGAAAGCCCAAAGAATAGCTCTGTGGGTATCTGCCCACCAATAGCGTAAATCTTGCCATTCATCGCACATGCAGCGAGCATATTTCTTGGTGCTGGCATGTCTGACTTCTGTATCCATGTGTCCGCTGCGGGGTCATACTCGAACATGCTCGGTGTGCTATTCATATCCTCAGATATCCCCCCGATAGCATAAATCTTCCCATGGACTACACAGGTAGACAGGCCTGTCGTTGGTTCTGGCATATCTGTCTTCTGTGTCCATGTATCCGTTGCGGGGTTATACTCCTCTACTGTCGGAGGAACAATTTCTGTAGTTGTACCGCCCCCGATGACATATATCTTCCCATTCACCACGCTGGTCGATAACCATGCCTTTGCAGCCGACATATCATCCTTCTTCTCCCAGGTATCAGTCGCAGGATCATATACTTCCACACTTGCCAGGTAACCTGATGGATGCCATTGTGGGAAGGGCTTCCCCGACTTAGCTCCGCCGAAGACATAGATTCTACCATCCACAACACTGCTACTCAAACCCCATCTCGGTGTCGGCATGTCCTCTATTCTTTCCCATCTGGCAGCCACTGCAGAATTGGTGAAAGCAATGCACAGGAATCCAATGAAAATTACACTCACGGTTAGAGAGATGAAATTGGTTCTCATTTTTGATCCTTCTCCTTTCAGTCTTCCGACAAACCTGACAACAGAGTACATTACCTCGAACTGTCCCAGTTAGGCCTAGCTTTCTGTATTCGCTCAAGCGTATTTTCGGATATTACCTGGAGCAATTCTGATGCCGGGATATGAATAGACGCCGCAATGCTAATGTTAGTAGGGAAAATCGACTCTTTGAGGGTTACAGTATGGAAGGTAGAAAAGAGTATCAAAATCATACCCGGCTAGACTGCCAGGACGTGTATCTACTGGATTCGACTGGTCGGAAGGTGGGCACTAAAATCATACCCTGTGTCGAGTATGAAAATAGTACCCGGCGTTCCTGGATCTCTTGTCGAAGCAGGTGGATATAATACCCCTTATAGTTCGAAATGATACTTATCAGATCAACCATCAGTACCCCTTCCCCCTTGATGGGGGAAGGTTGGGATGGGGGTGATCCTAGGGGATGGAGTAAGTCTCATTTCTAACCAAAACAGGTATAACAGGAATCCCTATGGATAGGAAAAGACGGGACTTTACATTTCCTCATTCTCAATGCCCAGGCGTCTGATCAGCGCAATAAGGTTGGAGCGATGCATTCGTAAACGTCTGGCAGCTTCGTGTCTATTCCAGTTGCATTCTTTCAATATCTGAACGACAAACCGGCGTCGGAAGCTATCCACAGCTTCCGAGTAAGATGTGTTTTCGGATATGGCCTCCTGTATCAGAGATTCTCCCCGCGTTATCCGGGACGCAAAGTGATAAGTCTGAATCTGCCCAAACTCCTCCGCAAGAGCTGCGGCTCGACGGATCTCATTACGCAGTTCCCGCACATTGCCGGGCCAGGGATAGCCCTGGAGCATACCAATCACCTCGGGCGCGAAACCGGCCAATTCTCTGTCTATCTCCTGTAGGAAATGATCGGCCAGGAGAGGGATATCCTCAGAACGTTCCCGGAGAGGCGGAATATGAATGGGGAATTCACTCAGCCGATAGTATAGGTCTTCTCGAAAGCGGCCTGCCTCCACTTCCTTAATCAGGTCACGATTCGTCATGGCAATGATCCGCACATCAATGTCCCGGGATACGTGCTCCCCAAGCCTCTGAACCTTGCGCTCTTCCAATACTCGCAGCAGATGCACCTGCGCATCTTCCGGCATCTCGCTGATCTCGTCCAGCAGCACCGTTCCACCTGATGCGGCTTCGAATAGTCCCATCTTGTCCTCGTTGGCTCCGGTAAAAGCGCCCTTGCGGTGACCGAAGAGATCGCTGGCTAACAGTTCCTTGGGTATCGCTCCACAGTTGCGATCTAGCAGAGGACGATCCTTGCGTGGACTGCTATAATGTATCGCTTTGGCAACCAGTTCCTTGCCAGTGCCGGTTTCTCCAGTGATAAGCACAGTCAATCCTGAATCAATGGCTCTCTCCATCAACACTCGTATCTGTCTGATGCCAGTTGAGCCACCGATAATATTCTCGAAGTGATACTTCCCACCTACTTCCCGCCGTAGGTAGTTCAGTTCAGCCTGCATGGAAACCAGCGCCGGGTCCGGCTGGACGGTCAAAGTCAACGCTGCAGACTCGGAATAGTTCAGGTCTCGATCTATTGCCTGCACTTCGAAAATATAGGTGCCAGGTTTTTCGGGTATCCAATCGAAACTTGTCTCTTTTGTGGGAGGGAGATAAGAGGGAGCGGGTTTATTTACCTTGGCTTCATATACACGACAGCGATATTGTCGCTTTTCCGGAACTGTTTTCAGATCAATGGAGTTGTATTCCACGGTAACGCGGGTACCAGGGGTGAAAGCTGGAATGGCGGAGAGATCGCGGTAGATTTGGTCTGTAGTGACAGAAACAATATGGGCTTTCGGAAGTGCTGCACTTGGACGATAGAGAGTAATGCCTCCATCTGTCCCAAACCATAGGACCCCGTCCAAATCCTGGTGAATGGAGGAAACAGTCTCGCCTGCCAGCCCATCCCGCGTATCCAATGATGTCCAGGCCATGCCATCGTAACAGTAAGCGCCGCCGCCATCAGTCCCAAACCACATAGCACCGTCTGGATCGCGATGGATGGCGAGGATCCTGTCATGCGCTAATCCATCTTTGGCAGTGAAGTTGACAAATATCTTCCCGTCATAGCGGGAAACACCACCCCACGTCCCAAGCCATAGAAAACCTTCGGGGTCACAATGGATAGACATGACAGTGTCGTCTGCCAATCCATCTTCTGTGGTGAATCTGATAAACTTCTTCCCATCGTATCTGTAGAGGCCGCCTTCCTCGTATCTTCCGTCTATCCCAAACCACATGGCACCATCCGGGTCGCGACGGATGGCAGCCACTCTTTTACCCGCCAATTCGCCTCCCAGGCTGATGAACTCCTCGCCATTGTACCAGGAGACACCGCCGCCTTGTGTCCCAAACCACATCACACCATCCGGATCACGATATATAGCAAGAACTCCCCTGCCTGCGAAACTCTCTTTCCCGGGGAAGTTGACGAGTTCTCTCCCATCATATCTGGAGGCGCCGCGATAGCCGCCAAACCACATTGCACCGCCCGACTCACCATGGATGACTAAGATGCGATCATCCAGCAACCCATGTTCTGGGGTAAAATTGAGAAACTCTTTCCCATCGTATCGGGAGACACCACCCCCAAACGCCCCAAACCACATCACGCCATCCGCGTCACGGTGGATACCCACGATGCTGTTATTCACTAATCCATCTTCTATGGAGAGATCAGCAAACGTGCTCTCATCATATCGAGAAACGCCTCCGCGCTCAAACTCACGAGTATGTCCCGTCCCAAACCACATCACACCATCTGGGTCACGATGAATGGCATGAACCTGGTTATTCAGCAGCCCATCCGCCGTCGTGAAGTTAACAAAATGGGGAAAATCCCCCATATCCCTGCCATCATACCGGGAGACGCCGCCCTCTGTCCCAAACCACATCACGCCATCCGGGTCACCATATATATCCCAGACAATGCCACCTGCCAATCCATCTTTTGTGGTGAAGTTGACAAACTCTTTCCCATCGTATCGGGAGACGCCACCGGCTTCCTTTCTAGCCCAATGTCCCGTTCCGAGCCACATCACGCCATCCGGGTCGCAGTAGATGACACTGACATGATTATTCGCCAGTCCATCTTCCGTAGTGAAGCTGACAAACGTCTTTCCATCATACCGGGAGACGCCGCGATCCCATGTCCCAAACCAGATGTTGCCATCCATGTCACCGTGGACGGATAGGACGAAGTCTTCGGCCAATCCATCTTTTGCGGTGAAATTGACGAACTCCTTTCCGTCATACCTGGATACGCCGCCACCGTATGCCACGAACCACATCACGCCATCCGAGTCACCATATATATCCCAGACAACGCCACCTGCCAAACCGTCTTTTGCCGTAAAGTTGACGAACTCCACCCCATCGTAGCGGGAGACGCCGCCGTTTGTCGCAAACCACATCACACCATCCGGGTCACAGTATATGTCGTTAACAAGATTATGCCCTAATCCATCTTTTGTGGTGAGGTTGACGAATTCCTTCCCATCGTAGCGAGAGACACCTCCTCCTTCTGTCGCAAACCACATCACGCCATCCGGGTCGCGATAGATTTTTGTGATAGCGTTGTATGCCAATCCGTCCAGCGTATCGTAGTTTTTCCACGTTCCCTTTTTGATTGGCGCGAAGCGGAAGTCGATGTTCTTGAGAGCCTCGCCTTGCTTAACTCTCAGGCTTATGGACTCATCAGGCCCAGTTCCGTCTTCTGACCCTCCGGCTTTCTGGCTTTCCGGCTCTCTGGCTTTCTCTTCTCCATAATACACATATCCGTTGAGAACCTGGCACCGCACCTGGTATCGTCCCGGCTTCAGGTTGATGAAACAGTATTCCCCACCCTCATTGCTCAACACGGTGTCCATCACTTTTCCGTTCCGAATCGCCTGGACAGGCACAGCCACATGCGGAGTCAAATCATCCAGCATCAGGAGCCTGCCCTCAATACTGATGGCCTGCTTCAGTGTGATATTCAGCAACCGGTGTTCCTGTTCATGCAGTTGAATACCCGACTGCCAATGGCCCAATGTGCCGCTGGTAGCGGAGAAGTCACATATCCCTTGCACCGGATACACGCTCAAATGGTAGCTTCCTGAATTATCTGTCTGCGTTTGGGCTATGTCTTCCCCGTCCTGTTCCAGGCGGACATGGGCGTCAGGGATTGGGTTCCCCTTCTCGTCGGTGATGCTGCCCGACATGACGGCACGGTCTGGGGACAAGAGACGCATCCTCATAGCGAATCCCCATCGTTCGGTTACGTTATACACCTTGACAAGGCAACGGTTTACGTTCGCTCTCAAGTCTACCTCAAAGTCATCCTCATCAAGGGACAGAGAACGGTCGATATAATTGCTGTGCACCCTTTCCCCGTTTATCCACACCGCGACACCATCATCACTCCCGAGGAGGACTTCAGCGTCGCCTGCGGTCTCACTTTCCAGGACACAAAAGGCATAAGCAGTTGCATGTTCGTGATCCCCAACAGCATCGAGAAGATCGATCACGCCTCTCTTAGACTTATGCCGTTTCCATACCAGATTCCTTCCGTCCGCCGCGGTGACGGTATCGCCTTCTCTGGGTCCGACGTTCGCCTCGCCACCCACGTCGGCCAGGAAATCAGTTTCCAGATCGTCTGGAAACAATGGGCCCAGCAGAAGCCATTCTTTAATGTATTCGCCATCAATGGAGTGGCATGGAACCTCGTTCTGTTTCACAGCACTCATCCCTGTCCTCAACTCCGCCAGGAGTGGCATGTTTATAGCATAAGACGATCAGCTAAGCCAGCAAGCTCCGTAGGTGCGAAATATAGGCTTATAGGCTTATGGGCTTATAGGCTTATAAGCTCATAGGCCCATTGGCTCATAAGCCTATAGACCCATAAGTACACATGCCGCTCCTGACGGAGCTAGAAATATGTTTGGTTGTGCCAGTTCTATAAACATTTCATCCCTAACGGGGTTAGAATCCCTTAAGCTGATCCGCATGGGAGCACCACTGAATTCCCCCTTAAAAAAGGAGCTTTCTCAGAAAGTCCGGATGTGTTAAGCAGAATCCTTGTCCCGTAGGGACTTACGATAATAGCCCAGCGATTCATCGCTGGGAATGGATGCACCACAA
>Ga0114922_10007342_pt1 | contig 10095 bp, 7 predicted proteins | sample AartaG_FD_100975 | JGI IMG/M metagenome (GOLD analysis project Ga0114922, IMG submission 100975) | Deep subsurface microbial communities from Aarhus Bay to uncover new lineages of life (NeLLi) - Aarhus_00045 metaG | ecosystem: Environmental > Aquatic > Marine > Oceanic > Sediment | place: Aarhus...
GTATACATGTACCCGGGATAGCCTCTTCTGCCCGGGATCTCTTTTCTGGCAGCGGATATTTCCCGCAGAGCTTCGCAGTAGTTGGTCATATCAGTTAATATTGCCAGCACGTGCATACCTTTCTCGAAGGCCAGATATTCCGCCGCTGTCAGAGCCATCCTGGGAGTAGCAAGCCGCTCTATTGCAGGGTCATCGGCGAGATTTATGAACAGCACAGCCCTGTCAATAGCTCCGGTCTCTCGGAAATCGCTGATAAAGAACTCAGATTCCTCAAAGGTTATACCCATAGCGGCGAATACCACGGCGAAACTTTCTTCTGTTCCCAGCACGCGAGCTTGCCTGGCGATCTGGACAGCCATCCTGGAATGAGGTAATCCTGCGCCGGAGAAGATAGGCAGCTTCTGACCCCGAACCAGAGTATTTAGACCGTCAATACACGATATACCGGTCTGGATAAACTCTGAGGGATATTCGCGCGCATAGGGGTTGAGAGGGTTACCGTTGATGTCCAGCCGTTTCTCAGGAAGTATCTCCGGGCCGTCATCTATAGGCCTGCCCTGACCGTCGAACACCCGGCCCAGAATGTCATCTGACACAGGCAACTCGATGCCCTTACCCAGAAATCGCACCTTACTGCCCTGAACACTTACACCCCTTGCGCCCTCAAACAACTGTACCAGTGCCGTATCTTCCGAGACTTCCAGCACCTTGCCGTGCCTTATATTACCGTCAGGCAGCTCCACCTCTACCAGTTCCTCGAATTTGACGTTTTCGACTTTCTCTACGAGCATCAACGGCCCGGCTATTTCGGTTACTGTATGATATTCTTTAATCATTCAAATCTAGACCTCCGTCTGATCAACAATGCTCTTCTTAATTTCCTCAAATCTATCAAGACTATCTTCGGGAATATATTTCGCTCTCGCTATTTCTTCTTTCACGTCCAGAGCCACCAGATCTTCAATAGGCTTGCCGGCTCCCAGAGACTCCTTAGAACGATCATGCAGAAGCATTATAAGCTCTAAAATCTTAAACTGTTTTCCGGACGAAGTATAAGTATCCACTTCGTGGAAAGCGTTCTGATGGAGAAAATCCTCCTTTATAGCTTTAGCCGTTTCCATTAGCAGTCTGTTATCCGGCGATAGGGCATCCACACCCACCAGACGCACTATTTCTTCTAGATCAGCCTCTTCCTGGAGAATTTCCATAGCTTGGTCCCGCATTTCGATCCATTGATCTCCCAGGTCTTCGCGATAGTAGTCCTCCAGATCATCAGTATAAAGGGAATAGCTATTCAGCCAGCTTATAGCAGGGAAGTGTCTCGCATAAGCCAGCTTATCCTCCAGGCTCCAGAAGACTTTGACCACTCTCAAAGTCGCCTGCACGACCGGGTCAGACAGGTCGCCACCTGATGGCGACACGGCTCCCACAACCGTCAAAGCGCCTTCTCTGTCATCGCCGCCCAGGCAAATCGCCCGTCCTGCTCTCTCGTAAAATTCGGCTATTCTTGTGCCCAGATAGGCAGGATAGCCTTCCTCACCGGGCATCTCTTCCAGTCGCCCTGAGATTTCTCTCATGGCCTCCGCCCATCTAGACGTGGAATCAGCCATCACAGCCACACTGTAGCCCATGTCACGGAAGTATTCCGCTATGGTGATACCTGTATACACGGAAGCCTCACGGGCTGCAACTGGCATATTAGAAGTATTGGCGATGAGAACCGTTCTCTTCATCAGTGGTTCGCCGCTCTTGGGGTCCAGAAGCTCCGGGAACTCCCGCAGAACGTCGGTCATCTCGTTGCCGCGCTCGCCGCATCCCACGTATACAATAATCTCAGCATCCGCCCATTTGGCTAGTTGGTGCTGAATCACGGTTTTCCCGCTTCCGAACGGCCCCGGCACACACGCAGTTCCACCTTTTCCCACGGGGAAGAGGGCATCTATGACCCGCTGACCGGTAAACATGGGAGTCTGAGGCGCCAGGTTTCTCTTCACAGGTCTGGGCTCTCGCACAGGCCACCTCTGGATCATATCCATATCTTTCACACCATCGGCAGTCTTTATCTTTGCTACGATCTCCTCTACAGTGTAATCGCCTTCATTCACCTCAGCGATCTCGCCTTCCATACCAGGCGGAACCATGATCCTGTGCATGACAAGCGTGGTCTCCTGCACTTCGCCTATGACATCGCCGCCTGTCACCTTGTCTCCGACTTTTACTTTCGGCACAAAATGCCACTTTTTCTCCCTGTTCAGGCCAGGAACCTCTATGCCCCTGGTGATAGTGTCGCCAGCTATAGCCTTAATAGCATCCAGAGGCCGCTGTATGCCATCGTAGAACGAACCTATCAATCCGGGGCCCAGTTCCACGCTCAACGGCTCGCCTGTAGACTGCACCGGCTCACCTACCCCCAGGCCGCCGGTATTCTCGTATACCTGTATAGAGGCTCTATCTCTTCTCAGTTCGATGATCTCACCGATGAGCTTGTAATTGCTCACCCTGACCACATCGAACATCCTGGCATTTTCCATCCCCTCTGCTACCACCAGAGGGCCCGAAACCCTCACAATTCTTCCTTGATTCATCTAAGTAGCTCCCCAATCGGTGATCAGTAATTCGTAATCAGTAATCAGTAATCAGTGATCCGTAAACTGATTACTGATCACTGATCACTGATCACTGATTACATTATATCAGCGCCCGCAGCTTTTCTCACCAGTGCTTGAATTCTTTGCAGAGCCAGACCGGTGGAACCTCTATTGCTGGGGATCATGGTGACTACGGGAAAGACCCTGTCTCCAATTATAGTCGAGATTTCTTCCGGTCCGGGCGCCATCTGTTCAGTTATAAAAGCAACCTTGCATTCACTTTTTGCTATCTCTTTGAGCGCCTCAGCAGATTCATCTTTGGTATTAACAGGGAATACGACAACGCCCAGAGCCTTGAATCCCAGAATAGAATCCCTATCCCCGATCATAGCGATCTCAGGCATAAGTTTCTCTCAGCCTTTCTTGTATGACTTCCGACGGCAGATCATTAAGTTTGCCGATCATAATAATTCTGATAAGCTTCATCTCGTGTTCCTTAGCCAGTAAATATCCAATCAGCGGCTCCACTCCGAAGACTATGTATTTGGCCGGTTTAATGTAGTTTATAAGATAGTTATCCGAAAGTCTTTCGTAAACGGTTAGCGAATGCTCTTCTGACCAGCTTCTTATACCCTCCGCCACCAGTTCAGCGTAAGGGGTACTTGTCATCGCAGCAGGAAAGTTCTCCACCGTCTCGTCGAAATGTCTTGTGAAGATCTCCCTGCGCAGGCTTCCGTGAGTGATGAGCGATGCCTCCAACAGTCTAAGACCTTCGCCAAGCGCCTTTACCCTTATAAAGCTTTTGATATTGACCAGATCGGCAAATGCCTCGAAATACCCGCTGAGAAAGGGATTCGGGTAATCTAATGCCCGTTCGTATAGAAAGCTCTGAAGATGGTTATCTATTATTATATCGATCATCTGTGGATTCTGGCTTTCCTCGTATTCTGCCCGGGCACTCTCAAGAGCGTCAGCGATGTAATCGGGAAGTTTGATGCTCCCCTGTTCCTCATCCAGACCGAAGAATGCTCTCATGACCTCTATGGGTATCAATCCGGATGTGATCAGAGCTTCATCGCCGTTGGTGCCAGATCCCTCCAGATAGCTGGATTTCAGCAGCACTTTGAGGTTATGAAAATCCCATCTTATCCTGAACAACTGAGTCAAATCCGGGTCCAGGGAAAGCTTGTCTATAAGTGTATAAATACGCTCCCTTTCAGCATTCAAAGCGATTTCAAAGTCCGCTGGCTCACGGATTTCCGCTAAGGAACTCTCGTACTCACCTTCTGCGAGAATTTTCAGCGATTCAGGGGCAGATTCAGCTTCCAGCAAGCGGCTGATTGCCGCCGTGTCAAGAAGTCTCGTCTCCAGGGCGCGAATTCTCCCTACGGCGTAAGCGTATTCCGTATTCTCTCCAACTGATGTAAAAGCCTGTTGTGCATACATTTCTCAATGCCCGACGCTTCACCCTTGTAAAGGGAACTAGTGATGCTTCCCCCTTGTAAAGGGGGCCAGGGGGATTACGATTCCGGGAAGAGGATCTTCGATACTTCCGACTCCAGCTCATCCCTGGGAGACTTAAATGACGATTCAAATGAGCTGTTAAGCTCGATCTTCCCTCTTCGCAGGATAAATCCACCCACCATGTTATACGTATCCTGGGATATGCTCAGGTTGGCTTTCTTCCCACCCTCAGCAAGCGCGCCATTCACCTCTTTGAGGAACCCCTCGCCCAACCTGCCTTTATCACGCTCTGAAAGAATGATTTCCTCCTCGCCGGTCTGAACGTGGGGCAGTATCATGGCCTTCAGGACTCCTCGATATTCCGCATCATCCCTGTTAACGAGATTCTCCACGGCTTCCTTAAATGCGGCGTCTATAGCGTTTTGCTTTTCAGCCAGAAGCGCCTTGCGAAGGTCCAGGCGCGCAGTGGCTATGATCCGCTGTTTGCGCTGCTCCGCATCGCCTTTGGCCTTCTCCGATGCCTGAGACTTGAGAGCTTCAGCTTCTGCCTCCGCTTTCTTCAATATTTCATCTGCAGAAGCAGTTGCTCTTTTCTTTATCTTTTCGGCTTCACCCTGAGCATCCCGCTCGATGCGCTCCAGTATCTTTTCCAGAGACATTGCGACTCTCTTCCTTTAGTTATTCACTCAAAAAACGACGGTTTGCTACTCCGGAATGGGGATATTAATACCGTTGAGCATAAATATAGACATTATAAGTCCCAGAACCGCGTAAAACTCGACGAAAACCCCGAATACCAGAGCCTTACCAGACTCCGCAGGCTGCTTGGCGGTAAGAGCGACACCAGCGGTACAGACTTTTCCCTGGTGAATAGCTGAGACCAGGCCTGCAAAGGCTATGGGCAAGCAGGCATACATGATCTGCAGCCCTTGAGCTGTAGTTATAGCCGCTGCCACTTGTGCAGCTTTTGCCATGTTGAGCAGTTGCAGCTTCGTTGATATAGCTAAAAAGGCGACGACAAATCCATATATGCCTTGAGTGCCAGGCAGAGCCACCAGGATCAGGTACTTCCCGAAGCCTCTGGGGTCCTCAGTCATTACGCCGGCGCTTGCAGATGCCGTATATCCTATACCCGTAGCAGAACCTATACCTGTCAGTACCACCGCAGCAGCAGCGCCTACCAGAGCGTATACCATTCCGGAACTGAATATCGCTGCCAATAACTCACCTATCTGCATGTTCTTATGCCTCCATCAAGAATCGTGTATTTGCGCAATTTATGCGCTTCACTACTTACTTCCCTGTGGACTCTCCGTATCCACGACCGTCACGTAAGTATGTTCCTTTTTAAATGGCTGAAATTCCTCGCCACCACCTTCGTAAAATTTAGTGAAGAATTCGACGAACTGGAGCCTCGCTGTATGAATGAAACCTCCCAGAGCATTGATAACCAGGTTGAATATATGACCACCCACGAGAATCCCGATTGCCATCACTTTACCGATGAAGCTGCCCCACACCATGCCGGCCATTGTGTTTACCACGCCGGCGATAATTCCAGTTGCCAGCCCCAGAGCGAAAAGCCTCAGGTAGGACAAAATATCACCAAAAGATCCTGTGAGTTTAGTATACAACTCAAACCCGCCGGTGCCAAGCCGGGCAACTATATTGCCGCTTTCTCTGCCAGAGAAGGCAACAATTACCAGGCAACATAGCACTGCGGTTGCCACTGCTATCAGCGTAAGATATATAGGCGCGTGCACTACCATATAAAGCAACGTCGCAACCGGTATCAGGATCATGGCAAGAAGCCAGGGAAGCTGATCCAGAAACGCGCCGGCCCAGTCGCGCTCCCTGATGTCTATATACATCTTTACAAAAAAGCCAAACCACACCTGTATAAAGCCTATACCGATTATTGCTGCCATGAAGGTCATCTGGCCCTGACCCTGGGGATCGAGCACCTGAAGCCTCTTCAGGAACCCTGGCAACCTGTCCGGCTTGATACCAAACCATCCGCCCACCAGCGCGCCGACTATTATAGTTGCAATACCAGCGAAGATCAGAAGCCTGAAAAGGTTCTTGCCGCCGCCTGTCAACTTTCTGGCGCCGAAGTATGCTATCAATGCCACCAGAAAACCATACCCGGCGTCGGTGATACATATCCCGAAGAAGAAAGCAAAGAATGGGGCTATTAAAGGTGTAGGGTCGATCTCCCTGTAATTGGGGATACCATATAGCTTGGTCACCATCTGGAACGGGTCGGCTGGGCCTTTAATCTCCAGATCAACAGGCGGCTCGTCGTCCTCAGACGGCTCAGAAAGAATGACTTCCACCTCATCATACTTTTCCGAAAGCGCCTCTTCCAGCTTCTTGGTGTCCTTCTTGCGCACCCATCCCTCTATCATGAAGGCGTGATCGGTGTTGATGAAGGACTCTCTTACCTGTTCCTGCCTCAGTATCTCGCCAATATGATCGTGAACGGCCATCAAGTTGTCTCGATGAACAGCCAGTTGGGCGCTCTTTTCGGCTATTTCCTGCCTTTGTGCGGATATTTGTGAGAATTCCTCCTCAATCCGCTTCAACTGGTCAGTCACCGTACCAGAAGTCAAAGGAAGAGATACCAGGGAGAAGCCATATTTGCTAAGAATTGGAGTGACTTCCTGTTCATCATCTTGTAGAAATATCACTACCACATATACTTCAGTCTTCGTCTGCCCAACAGTCTCAAGAGCCACATCCACTCCCGAACTATTCGCCTCAGCAAGAAGGCCTTCGTAAGTGGTCATAGGGACAACGCCTATGCGTATCGCCGTCTTCTCAGTATCCCGGATTTCCTCAATGGGAACGTCGAGGTCAAACCAGATTTGGAGGTTTGCTCTATCGCTTTTCAGCCTGCCTTCGCGGCTCGTTAGATTTAGAGTCTGATCCTCAAGTGCTCGACACTCATTGCAGATCCCGCGCCACTCACCATGAGCTATTTCCTTTGAAAGCTGGGAATATTCCTGCGATGAAATGACAACCCGGCTGCCCAATAGACCAGCAATGAATCCTTTTTTCTGCTCGAAGTCGGCCAGGTAATCTATGGTAGATTGAAGGTGGGATAAATCTCCCTGTACGCCGCGAACTATGCCTCTTATTTCCTCTTCCAGAACTGAGGTCTCCCTGCTTTCGGGAAGAGTTGGTGTCTCGCCCGCAGCTTCTTCCTGCTCGTTCAGATTGACAATATGAATGATTTCAAGGTTTTGCAGGTCTCTTATAAGCTGCGCGCGATGAGAACTATGGGCGAATACCTGCGCCCGCTGCATTTGGCTTACTGCCATCTATCCAATTACCCTCCCAACGATAAAAGAAGCAGCTTCCGATCTGTTTTCTTCCGCTGTCGCCCGGATCACCGATTTTTCTGTCTCGTTCTCTTTCTTAAGACCCTCGATCTCCGCGGATGCCTCCTCCTCGGCTTTTTTGACGAGGAGCTTAGCCTCCTCTGCGGCCTGGTTCCTCGCCTCTGCAATTACCTGTTCCGCTTTCTCTCTGGCTTCTCTCAACATCCTTTCAGACTCAGCTTGAGCTTCCTTTACCAGATTCCTTGCGTTCTCCTCGGCCTTTTTGATCTTCTCTATGGGTTCACCGACCAAATACTTCACCTCCGGATGGCAACGACTCACCAGATAACAGTTTATTATGCAGTCAAAACCATATAATTATGCCAACTTTCCAAAGTTATGTCAAGCTTTAAGTGAGTCGTGATCCGTAATCCGTAATCCGTGATCCGTAATCCGTAATCCGTGAATGACGAAATAATGTGGGACTTATGAAATGTTACATATTACACTTCGCCTTCCCACCGACATACAAAATCGAAACAGTTTCTATGCCCTAATCTTATAAACTTGAAACGGCCGTCTTGTATTCCAGATATTCCGGAATTTTCGTGCTTTATAAACCGCAATCAGCAGGGGGAATGTGTAAAACTCACCACCGATCACTGATCACGGATCACTGATCACGGATCACCGATCACGGATTACGGATCACTGATCACGCAAAACGCTTGACAGTTGAAGCCGGTGGTGATAACATGATTCTTGTATGGAGGAAATTCCAGATGCAGAAAATAGTCGTCATTGGGGCAGCAGGAACTGGCAAGACATATCTTCTGGTTGAGAGTATATCGCGCCTTCTTTCAGAGGAAATTCCTGAACCGGAAGGGTGCAAAATACTCGTCATCGCATCGTCCCTCCGCGCCCTGAACGACTTGAGGATCAGGCTTAAAAACGTATGTCCTGATACCCGCGCCGACCACGTATCGATCCACAACGTTAGATCGCTTTGCCATGAAGTGCTCAAGGAGAATCATCCGGAGCTTGAGCTTATATCCAATTTCAGAGCGCGGCACATCCTCAGAGAGCAGATAAGCACAATGACCATGAAGAGCGGTTACGAACGTATCAAAAGCAAAAGCAGTTTCGTCCGTGAGATGCTTGAATTGATCGAAGCCGCGAGTGTCAATTCTCTCTCCATAGAACAGTTGCCCCGGGGCGATCAGGCAGCAGATAAGCTGGAGGACATTAAGAACATATACAAAAAATACAGGGACTTCTGCCATCAATATAACCTGGTTCCCGCCTTTGATGCCATACCCAGAGCTTTAGATCTGTTGAGCAACTATGGTGAGCAGTTCAATCACATATTCATCGATCAGTATGAGGATCTATACCCCGGTGAAGTTCAGGCCATCAGGTCATTAGTTAGCGATCATGCCAATGTCACAGTATTTATAGACGGCGAAAGATTCAGCTCTGGTTCCGCTCTGAAACTGTGGCCCGGCGAGGAAATAGAACAGCTTAATATATCAGAATACGCCGCCAGCTTATCAGCGAATGTGCGCAGCCGCCCCACCGCAGAAATGGCAAAGCATTTTAATAGATTTCTGGGAAAAATGGCATATCCCTCTGATTCTGCGGGAAGCAGCACAGTTTTGACCGTTGCTGTGGAAGAGACTGCTATAGATGAAGCCGAATACATAGCCCGGGTTATCAGGAAGGAGATGGATACCCGGGGACGCAAATGCGGTGACTTTGCAATCCTGTGCAGGGATTCAGAAGTCCTCGGACGAATCATGCGCGACGCTCTGAGGAAATTCTCTGTCCCATGTTCTGGCTGTGTAGAAGTTGCCCGGGATTCTTTAGTGCGGTTCACACTCTTGTGCCTTCAGGTAGCGGCAGGGCAGGACGATGACGATCTGGTGCTCAAGTGGCTGTCCTCGCCTGTTGCCAGGCTGAATAGAGCGGACTTATACAGATCATACATAAACGCAAAGAACAGAAGGCGGAACTTCCTGAGTGCCATTATTGAGGATGTGTCCAGCGCAGAAGCACAGGATTCTGTGCCCTTTTTCCACAAGTCAAGTGATAGGCTGAAAGAAATCCTGTCCATAATCGGTTTCATCAGAAGCGAACTCCGGAGCGGAAACAGCATCTGGGAGCTTGTGAAACCGATACTTGCCATGTCCGGTATGAATGAACTGCCACACGCCGTGGAGCTTTTCATTCAGATGATCAGGGACGTAGAAGCGGCGTACCAGGAAAAGCCCAGCCTGTTAACAGTGCTGAATGATATAGAGGACGGCCTGGCGCAAATGTCGGAAATGGATGAGTTTATTGACGATAATGGCGAACAGGTCAGAATATTGTCTATATGGGAATCGAGAGGGGTGGACTTCCCCTTCGTTTTCGTCCCCGGTATGGTAAGCGACCTCTTCCCGGCCAGGCATCCAGCAAGACAGCTTCTATACGGAGAAGATCTGGGCCCCACCAGATCCGCCCTCCGCGGCATCGACCTGCCAGGCACTATAAGCCCTGATAAATGGCTGGATCAGGAGAGACAGTTGCTCTACATCGCTATGACCAGAGCGAAAGAAAAGCTATATTTTACCTTTGCTCATCATTATCCTGAGAATGAGGACTGCGAACCTTCGCCGTTTTTGGCCGGACTGCTAGACGACAAGGAAATCTCAACTGACAACTGCGCGCAATGTGGTATA
>Ga0114922_10007343_pt1 | contig 10095 bp, 7 predicted proteins | sample AartaG_FD_100975 | JGI IMG/M metagenome (GOLD analysis project Ga0114922, IMG submission 100975) | Deep subsurface microbial communities from Aarhus Bay to uncover new lineages of life (NeLLi) - Aarhus_00045 metaG | ecosystem: Environmental > Aquatic > Marine > Oceanic > Sediment | place: Aarhus...
ATACCAGGACCAGAGCATGGGGAAATCATCGATCATATGCATCGGACCGATATGAAAACGGGAAATCCGAGTCTCGACCGGGATATCCATTAAAGCCCGGAGCAATTCGCTTTTTCCCGCAGCAGGACGGGCATTGAGAATCAAAATAGGAAATATGTTGTTTGGCATTGACCCTCAGGTTCTGAATAGGTTGATCCGTATTCTGATCCCCGGGATAGAGCCCGTCAAGTGTAAGTCGTCATGCTAGAGCTACATGGTAGAATGAGATTTTATACCGTTTATCCTCCTTTTTATGAGCTAAACCTATCCCGGCTTGCTTATGGATTCTCTTTTCAATCTCGATCAAGCTTGTACCTTCTGTCAGATCACGACGGGTGAGGCTGAGGCCAGCGTGGTCTACCAGGATGATCTTGTGACCGCGTTTATGGATCTCTTTCCCGTTACACCTGGTCATACACTGGTCATTCCCAACTATCATGCTTCTATGATCACGGAGATCGACCCAAATACCGTTGGGCACATGTTCGCGGTTGGAGTGAAAATCGATCGGGCGTTGCGTGATTCTGATTTTCGCTGCGAAGCCGTTAGCCTGTATCTTGCCGATGGCGCGGCGGCTGGTCAGGTTGTGCTTCATTCCCATCTTCATATCGTGCCGCGCTTTCATGGCGATTTGTGTGGACTGCACCTGCATGCGGGGCCAGCCGAGATGGCTACCCGGAAGAAGCTGGAAGAACACGCTGAAGCAATACGGCGATCTCTAAAGTCGGAAATCTAATCCATTGAGGATATGAAAGGACAAAGCCTTTACCATCAATGAATACTGTCTGTGTATATTGCGGGTCTAGCGACAAGATTGAAGAAGGTTTCTTACTTGCAGCAGATGAAATGGGAAGAGCGCTGAGCGATAGAGGTCTCAACCTCGTCTATGGCGCAGGTAATACTGGCATGATGGGGCGTCTCGCCGATGCCGTCATTGAGAATGGCGGGCAGGCTATTGGTATCATCCCAAAGATATTTGAAACGCCCGAATTGATGCATGATGGATTGAGCGAGTTACATGTTGTGGAGGACATGCACGCCCGGAAGGCGTTGATGGCGAAATTGGCCGATGCTTTCATCGCCCTCCCAGGTGGTTTCGGCACGTTTGAAGAGCTCTTTGAGATCCTGACCTGGTCACAGATCGGGCTGCACTCAAAACCCATTGGAGTATTGAACGTGGACGAATATTTTGCCCCAATGCTTGCTTTGATTGAGCACGCTCGATCTGAGGGTTTCATCTATAGCGAGCATCGTGAGTTGCTCATTAGCGAGCCTGAGCCCACCGAATTACTGGATAAACTCATGGAATACCAGCAGCCAAAGGACCTTGACCGGTGGGTCCATCGCAGGGAGGTATCATGAACGCGGCACAATTCTTTGATCATTGGAATAAAGTCTGGCGCGATTTTATGCGAGCTATTGCATTGCTCAAGAATGAACATCTTGCTTTCCGTCCAACGGAAAATTACGCTCGAAGCGTGGGGGATATTCTCCGCCATATCATTAATCTTGAAGAAGGTTGGATTCACTTTGTCGTTCGGCGTGAGTTGCCGGAATGGCCCGAAGAGAATGTACCGGATGATATTGATGATCTACGACAAGCACTAACAAAAGTACATCAAGATTCGATGGACTATTTATCAACCATCCCAGTTGATGATTTCAATCGCATCATCCAAGTGCCCGATGATGGCACGCCGAAGTTGGGCTGGATCCTCTGGCACGTGTTTGAGCAACAAATCCACCACCGTGGTGAACTCTTTCTGTGTTTGAGTTTGTTGGGTTTGGAACGGCCAAAGACGGATCGACCTGGATGAGCGCGGCTATAGGACAGTAAGCTGGTTGAGACCATGAGTGATCCCATTCGTATGATCCATTTCGCTGATGTTCACATCGGCATGGAAAATTATGGTCGGATTGACCCGACGACGGGTACATCAACGCGAGTGCGTGATTTCCTCGATCGACTGGATGAGGTCATCGACTATGCCATTGACAACCAGGCCGATCTAGCCGTATTCGCCGGGGATGCGTTCAAGGATCGCAATCCGGAGCCAACACAGCAACGCGAGTTCGCTCAACGAATCAAGCGATTAGCTGATCATATGCCCACGCTTCTACTCGTGGGCAACCACGACATGCCCGGTATGGCCGTGAAGGCAAACAGCCTAGATATTTTCAGAGCGCTGGATGTCCCAGATGTGATTGTTGGTTATAAGGATGAAGCCCGGGTTGTAGAGACAAAGCGCGGGCCCGTCTTTCTGGCCTGGATGCCATACCCCATGCGAAATCGGTTGATGGCCTGGACGAAATACCAGGGAGTATCGATCGAGGAACTAAATCAGGGATTACGGGCTGAGGTTTCTTCTCGTTTACGTGCGCTGGCGGAAGAAGCTGAGAAGCAGGATATGCCTCGCGTGTTGGTGGGTCATTTTACTGTCGAATCCGCAAGTTTTGGTTCTGAACGCTCTGTGATGTTGGGTAGTGATCTACCTGTTCTGCGCTCGACTATTGCAGAAGAGGCTTGGGATTATGTAGCGCTTGGCCATATCCATAAACACCAGGATGTTAATGAAGGGGCGTATCCGTCTGTAGTCTATAGCGGATCATTGGAGCGAATCGATTTCGGTGAGCAGCGAGAAGAAAAGGGATTCGTCTGGGTGGACCTGTCGCGCAGCGAGACCGAATGGCAATTCATACCCGTTGAAGCAAGACCGTTCCACACAGTGAAGGTAGATGTGCGCGAGCAAGAGGATCCCATGGCCGTCATTCTCAACGCACTAAAGGGGAATCAATTCGAGCAAGCAGTCGTGCGTGTGGCGATCACGATGAGTTCTGAGCAGAGCATGGCCTTGCGCGAGCGTGAAATTGAAGCGGCGCTGGAAGGAGCTCAGAGCGTGAGCATTGTGCGCGAAGTCGAGATCGAGGCACGCACCCGGCTTGGACAGTTCGCGCCTGAGACATTGACGCCACTGCAATTGCTCGATCAGTACTTCGAAAGCCGCAGCGTAGAGCCGGAAAGGCGTAAGGTCTTATTGACAAGAGCGGAAGAAATCATCACTTCTTCCTCTTGATCATTGAGATACAGGACGTGTATGCGATCGAATGATCCCAGTTGAACTCGAGCTTCATAACTTCCTGGCTTATCGAGATCCCCCATTACTCATCCTGGATGGCGTCCACGTCGTCTGCCTGGCTGGGGAAAACGGCGCCGGTAAGTCTTCGATTCTTGATGCCATCACCTGGTCACTCTGGGGAAAAGCACGCAGCAACAGTCCGGATGATCTGATACATCAGGGTGAGACAGAAATGCGTGTGGCGCTCACTTTTTTGCAGGGCGAAGAGCGCTTCCGCGTTATTCGCCAGCGAAAATCAGGCAAACGCGGCAGCTCGATTCTGGAATTACAAGCTTGGGATAACACAGTGGATAGTTGGCGGGGACTTTCCGATGCCACTATGCGTGATACACAAGCCAAGATCGATGAATTGTTACGCATGGATTATGACACATTTGTTAACTCAGCTTTCCTACTCCAGGGAAGAGCCGACGAGTTCACCACCAAGACACCAGCCCAGCGTAAGCAGGTACTCGCTAATATTCTTGGCCTCACCGTCTGGGAGATCTATGAAGGCCGAGTTCGTGATCGAATCAATGCGTCCAGGGCTGGGATTGAACGGCTGGAAGGGCGGCTGGCGGAGATTGATCGCGAGCTTTCACAGCGCGCTCAGTATGAGAAGGAACTGAAAGAAGCGGAGGCCAGGGCTAATACATTGGGGGAGCAATTAGCCGTGAGCGAAAAGGAATGGTCGGGTCTTGAAGAAACGCGCACTGAGCTTGTGGGATTGCAGCGACAGATCGATGATCTGACTCGACGAATTCAGCAGCGAGAGGCGGAGATTAACGAAGCAGAAAGGGAACAACAAGCCGCTAAGGAACAAGCAGACCGAGCGGCGATAGACGCTGCCTTGCAAAGTGTACAGGCTTCATTAGCTGAGTTGGAACCGCTTGAGCAAGAGCGCCAGGCTTTAGAGGTTGAAAGGGAGCAAGCAACCAAGGAAGCCGCTACCCTTCGTGGCATTAATGAGGCATTAGGTCCTGAAACGGAACCCATAAAAGTGCGCGTGGAAACGTTGCAAGCTGCTGATGAGCCGATTTGCCCTACATGCAACCAACCACTATCAGAAGAACACTCACATAGCCTGATCGCTGAATTAGAAGCCGAAATTGGCTCCCGGCGAGAGCAGTATCGGACAAATCGAGAACAGGTTGGAGAACTAGAAAGAAATATTGCCAACCTCGATCAACGGCGAAAGGACCTCAGCGAGAGATTAAAGGAACGTCCAGCACTGGAGAAAAAAGCAGGAGAATTAGGAGCTGCGCTGGGACACGCAGACGATGCTAAAAAACGTGCTCAAGCACTTCAAGAACGCATCGAGCGTTGGAAGAAGGAGCTTACAGTTGATAACGACGACCGCACGAAGCTTGATGAAAAGGCTGATAGAAGTGAGGAACTGCTCCGTAAAGCTTCCCTCACCTTGGCCGATCTCGATCGCTTCAGAGCGGACAAGCGGCTTGCAGATGAACGCGTTGGGGCTGCGCGTCAGCAGATTGCGGCGATCGAGGCGCTTGAAAAACAACGTGACCAACGAGTGACTCAACGCGATGCTGAAGCAGAAGCGCTTCGTGACTATGAGGAATTACGCGAGGCTTTCAGCAAACGCGGGGTACCCGCGATGATTATCGAGACAGTCGTGCCCGAACTCGAACGTACTGCTAACGATTTGCTTGTCCGCATGACGGAAGGCCGCATGCATGTGCGCATTGAAACACAGCGCGAGATCAAGACGGGTGAACTGCGCGAAGCACTCGACATCATCATTTCGGATGAGCTGGGAAGCCGGCCATACGAACTATACTCCGGTGGCGAGGCTTTCCGCATTGATTTTGCCATCCGTATTGCCCTCTCACGCCTGCTAGCTAATCGAGCAGGCGCCCAGCTGCGAAGTCTATTTATTGATGAGGGATTTGGAACGCAGGATTTGCGTGGCCGCGAGCACCTTGTGTCGGCGATAAATAGCATTCAAGATGATTTTGATTTGATCCTTGTCATTACACACATTGACGAGCTCAAGGAAGCTTTCCCAACGCGTATTGAAGTTACGAAAACGAGCGACGGATCAACCTACCAACTGGCCTAAACAAAAACCAGAGTGGCAGAGTATGCTCGCATGGGCTTACTCGCGCCTTCTACAGTATTCGCCCATAAAATTGCCGGTGTAACCAAGTGATCGAGTAGACACCCGAACGACAGTGTGTAATTTGCGGTGATGGGTTTGAACTTGGAATGGCAGGAGGAAGGTTACCCGGCGGGTTTGTGATCCGTAGGTAACCAGACGGCGAAGCACGAACCTTCGCCTGGCACTCCTTCGCTTTTTACGCTAATAAATCCCCCGTGGCGTTGGGCGATCTCCTCACAAATAGCCAGCCCCAATCCTGTTCCAGGTGCACCCGTTGAACGGCTGGCATCCCCTCGGAAGAAGCGTTTAAAGATGTCTGCTTGCTCCTTAGGGGCGATTCCTAGGCCTGTGTCTTCAACTTCGACGATAATACCAGGACGACTTTCGTGAGCGGCACGGCGGGAGCGGATGGTGATTTTTCCACCCTCGTCGGTATAGTTCATTGCATTGGTAAGCAAGTTGGTAAAGATCTGGCCTAGAAGCCGCTCATCACCTGATATTTCGGGGAGGCTTTCATCCATCTCGATTTCAAGGGTGAGACCTTGTTGACTGGCCAATGAGGTGCGATCGGAAGCGAGCGAATCCAATAATTGGTTGACATCAACAGGCTTTGGTTGGAGCGGGGTTGCGCCAACATCTAATCGTGAGAGTGAGAGTAGGTCGTCAATCAGATTTGCTAGGCGGTCGCTCTCCCTTGAGAGTGTCTCGAGATAGCGAGTAACCCGATCTTTATCCTTCACCCGTTCGAGTAAATCGAGATAAAGACGAATATTGGTCAGAGGGGTACGTAGCTCATGAGACACATCGGAAACAAACTGACTCTTTAACCTATCGACTTCCTTCAGGGCGCTGATGTCATGGAGCACAGTGACATAGCTGGTCTCCTCATCCGTGGGTCCCAGGATCGGCGTCATCGTTATGGCAGCCTCGTAACTGGTTCCATCACGACGTTGCATGGTGGTTTCTCCCTGCCATACCTGGCGATTGCTCACGGCCTCCATCATGCGGTCATGGTCTTTGATGTCATAATCGGGGCTCCGCATAAATCCGGGTTCTTTACCCAGGACATCTTTGGCGGCATAGCCATGAATCTGCTCCCAAGCAGGGTTGACGAAGAGGATCCGTCCCTGAAGATCATTCACCATCACGGCATCGCCGATATTATTAAGCAGCGTGTCGAGGCGATCGCGCTCGGCCTTAAGTGCTTGCTCTAACTCCATTCGTTCTGTGATGTCAGTAATCACCCCGGTGAGACCTTGAGGGTTCCCATCTTCATCAGTGATCACACTGACGCCCATGATGGTTGAAATAGGACGCCCGCCCAAAGTCCGAAACTCAAGTTCGAAGACTTCGTTAAGATCGCGCTTTCCGCGCTGTCGATTTGCAAATAGACCGAGAACTCGCTTCACATCGCCTGGGGGAATGACACCTAAATCTTTAAAGTTTTTACCGATAATGTCTTCGTTTTCCAGCTCAAACATTGCCACCAAAGCTTGATTTATGTATAGCACGTGCCCAGTTCGATCTATTTGAAAAATACCTGATTGTGCGCTTTCGACCAGGGAGCGGTAGCGAGCCTCTGACAGAGATAAATCGCGCGTACGGTTCGCGACTTGCTGCTCTAATATTTGAGCCTGTGCCTCGATATGGCCGTAGAGGTGGGCGTTCTCGATCGAGATGGCTGCCTGTGCTCCCAGAGCCATCAATAAATCAAGATCGTTCTGTGTGAACGGGCGATCATATCCGAGCCGGCGAACGGCCATAGCGCCCATAGTGTGTTGGCGTATCGAGAGCGGCACGATTGCCAGGCACTCGGGTTCATCTTGGGGCGTGCCAGGTACCTGAATCCCACGCTCATCATCGACAGGGTCATTTATGATTTGCGGTTCTCCTGTCTCAACTACGGTACCCGTGAGGCCTTCTCCCACCGCAAGTGGGAAAGCCATGATAGCTTCGGCATCGGGTTCAATTGCGACAACACAATTTAAAAGATTTGAGTCTTGGTCGATCAAGTGGATCCGGCTCCCATCTGCTTCGAGCAGGATGTTGGCTTGTTGAGCAATCTCCTGCAGCACTGTATCCGCATCGAGTAAAGATGAGATTGTGCGTGCTATGTGGATTAAAGCTTGCGATTCCTCGGCGCTGTGCTTCGCTTGTGAGTATAGGTGGGCGTTCTGGACGACGGTTGAGGCAATCGAAGCGATCGATTGCATCATCTCAAGATGCCGCTGTGTAAAACTGAAATTCCGGGAAAACGAAAGGAGAGCCAGAACGCCCATCGAAGCGCCCTCGGAGATTAGGGGAACGCCAAGGACGGCGTGCAGACCGGATACAAGCCCAGCATCCGTAGCTTGTGATGACTGCTGGTAGTCATTAATCAGGACAGGTCTCTGACTCTCGAGGACGACAGCAACGTTGTTATCCATGATGCTGGATTTAGCACTAAACTGCTCTGGGATTCCCGTTGCGTATGCAAACTGAATGTGAGTTCGTGCCTCATCGACGAGACCTACGGCGCCGGCATCGGCACCGATCTCATCGATGGCCATATTCACGATCCGCTCGAGAACGACCGGTAACTCCAATGCGCTCGTCGCCGCCATAGCGACCTGTGAGCGAAGTTGCTGTAGCTGGAGTGAATACTCGAGTTCTGAACGCGCCCGTACATGTCCGAGTGCGATGGCAACGTGATCGGCGAGGGCAGACACCATGGGGATGTCATCAGATGAAAGGCTCTTAGAAGAGACGTTGATCGTGCCGATAACAATCTGCCCCAGGATCAATGGAGCGACGATCACATTGTTGTCACCTAAAAGTTGCATTACACGCGAGAAGGCCGGCCTCAGCACGGGTGGCATCAGTTGTGAGACAATCCCGGCCTGATCTTCTGTGAAAGCAGCTTCGCCGCGCTCAAGTACTTCGCGGTAAATGTCAACATCGTCAGGATTAAATCTGTAGCCGGTGATCTCGTAGCCGGTGAGGCGTTCGAGAGCTTGCTCAAGTTTCTGGGGAAGTGAGCGAGACTGTACTTGAAGCTGGCCATCGTCGGTCATCAACGCCACGCCCCCACGCAGTTGCAACCGCTTTAATTCCTCGGTTACTGCCCGGATGACATCGTCCTGGCTTGAGGTCGCTTGGCGCGCGACTCCTGCTGCTGCGCGCAAGGCAGAGAACCAGATATTCTGACCCGCCGAATCGCCAACTGTGGGTATTTTCAAGCCAACGTCCCCCTCGGTTGAAAGGTATCGGCTAGTGTAACATGGTTAGATTTTCGGAAGCCTAGCTCGATATGCCTAGTCACCAATGGCAGCGAAGAGGTCGGTGTTCTCGCAGTACCACTGATGTGCAGTCTGGATGGCCTCGATTGTAGAATTCTTGGGTGGAACGCCGAGCTCGGTCGCCGCTTTTGATGTGTCGTAATAGAAGTGCCGGCCGACCATACGAAGAAGGTGGCCACGCACAGGGAGTTTAACGATGGGGCCAATGGAATCGATAACCCCAGCCAGGCTGTTAAAAACCCAACCGGGAAGTTTCACGCGGAGAGGGGGAGAACCTATAGTCTCCGCAATTTGCTGAAGAAAGTCTTCAAATTGGATATTGTGTCCTCCAAGGATATAACGCTCGCCGGATCTTCCGTGCTCAAGCGCCGCCAAATACCCGTCAATGACGTCCTCAACGTGGACGACATTTAATCCTCCGGGGGGGATTGGTGGTCGCAGACCGCGACCCATGTGATAGACGACGGCGCTAGCAACCAGGTTTTTGTCACCAGGACCGATCACTGCTGCAGGATTGAGGATGAGTGCATCTAAGCCGGATGCCACAGCTTCAAGTACCGTTTGCTCCGCGCAATGCTTGGCGTAACCATAGGGCCATTCATCTGGATCATAATTCCATTGATGTCGCTCATCGATCGGAACAGGCTCTTGACCAGCGGGTGCTGGGTCTGGAACGCCGAGTGCCGCGACAGAGGATGTGTACAGTAAACGGCGGATGCCGGAGCGCTTCATGGCTTGCAGTATGTTTTCTGTACCGATGATATGGCTGGCCACCATCGATCTACGATCTTTCCACCCACCAACCTCTGCCCCGCAATGGATGACGACCTCGATGTTTTGCATCGCCATTTCCAGGGAATCTGGATTCATGAGATCGCCAATAAACAGATCGAGTTTTAGGTCCTCGATAAGGGCCAGGGAACTACTTGAGCGAATAAGCGCGCGGGTCGAGTACCCTTCTCGGTTAAGAGCACGGCATAGGTGAGATCCGATAAAGCCGGTCGCGCCGGTGACAAGCACCCTCATAGGTTGTCCTCTTTCCCTAAGTCATTTATAAAACACAGCTTTCAGCTCATTCGAGTTCCGGACGATTGTAAACCAGCTTTCAAGCACATAGCATTTTCGAACTTGACAAACGGGAAAATATAGAGTACTCTGTAATATAGAGTACTCTGGAGAATATAATGAAACCCAATGAAGCTCACGAATCACTATCGCTCATTGAAGAAGCCAGCCAGGCTTCTCGCCAGGCGATTGCGCGATCCGGCACCGGACATTTTTTTATCATCTGGGGCATTGTCTGGTTGGTTGGCTACCTGGGCAACCAGCTTATTGAGGGGCCAGCCCGAGGATATCTCTGGCTCGGGTTGGACACCTTTGGAATTCTTGGGAGCATTTACGCAATCGTGCGTTTTAGCCGGCGTTTCCGAACCAGGCACAGTTGGCGCATGGGAGCTTTTTGGCTGCTGCTGCTCGCCAACGGCGGTCTTTTAATGTGGATTGCCTGGCCGTTGACCGAAGAGCGATATCTGATGTTTGC
>Ga0114922_10007344_pt1 | contig 10094 bp, 8 predicted proteins | sample AartaG_FD_100975 | JGI IMG/M metagenome (GOLD analysis project Ga0114922, IMG submission 100975) | Deep subsurface microbial communities from Aarhus Bay to uncover new lineages of life (NeLLi) - Aarhus_00045 metaG | ecosystem: Environmental > Aquatic > Marine > Oceanic > Sediment | place: Aarhus...
GACGTCCACGCGGTGGCGGGCCTGGTCCCACGGGTCGGTCGGGCCGTTGAAGACGCCCTTGACGCGCGGGAAGTACTCCGCCATGCCGAAGTAGTTGACGCGCTGGCCCATCTCCAGCCGGCGCCGGACGGCGAGCATCAGGTCGGCGGTGACCGCCAGGATGTCGGGCTTGGTGACCGTGGAGCCCTGGTCGATGATGTCCTGGACGAGGTCGTCGCCGTCGGCGCTGCCGCTGATCTGGACGATGCCGGCGTAGTCGTTGGGGTCGGACGTGACGTGGTTTTCGAATAGGGCGTACTGGATGGGCATGCCGGTTCTCCATTCTCGGGACGGGGCAAGCTTCTCCCGTATGTACGACAACGGGGCTCGGGGCGCTCAACAAATGTGGGGTTCGCCGAGCGGTTCGAGCAGGTCGCCGGGGCTGGGTGCCCCTCCCTTCCATGGTCGGGAATGGAGCCATTCCGACGCTGCTCAAGAGCAGCGGCACACGGGCAATCGTCCGCGGCTCGAACAGTGCCACCTGCCGGGGGCAGGCGGGCGGGAAGCGGGAATTGGACCGCTGAGACGCGGAGCGGCGGAGAAAAGCGGGGGCTTGGGGCTGGACGGCAGGGTTCCGGGTTCAGGGTTCGGGGTCCGGGGTTCGCGGTGGAGTGTGGCACCGCTCTTGAGCGGCGGTAGAATGCGGCGGATAAGGCGGTTGTCAGGCAGGACGCGTCGGGCGACGTGGCGTTGCGGATGGATGATCCGTTCGCGTGAGAAAAGACACTGCTCAAGCGCAGTGGCGCACGGTCAGTGCCACCCGCCCTTGATCAACGTCGCCGCGTATTTGCCGGAGATGGCCCGGGGGCGTTTCACTCCGAGGGGCAATCGAACCGCACGAATAAATCGCCGAAGTCTTCATAGTCTGAGAGATCGATATCCGCCGGGCCGAACAGGCTGTCCGTGTATTTGAGGTAGTCCCCTTGAAGCGTGACCACGCTGGTAAGGTCATCCCCAACGCCCAGGTTGAAGAACCCATTGGAAACCCCGCAATCGTATACCAGATCACCGTCATCTTCTATGCCGGCCCCTTCGGCGTGAGTGATCTCGATCAGCATCATGTTGTCGCTGACGACGGTGAGGTCATAGACAACCGTCATGAAGGCACGCTGCTGGCGAGAGACGACCCACAAGGTGGGGTCGGGCGAATCCTCCCAGCGTGACAGATGGAAGAGGTAATAGTGCAATTCCCCCGCGGCGAGGTCGAATCTGAGAACTTCCACATCCTCACTCACCTCCGTGCGGTCGGTGTCCAGGATCTCGTAGGTCTGGCGTGCGTAACGTGCCCAGCAGCCATCCAGGCCGGACAAGTCGTCGAAGACCGTACCCAGGGGCACGTCCGTAAGCGGATGGCCCTCCGGGCCGAAGCGGGCAGGGTCGTCCTGCACCGCCTGCAGTTCGGCCGGGACCTCCTCCGGGACGGTCGTGAAGGCAGACTGTGCCCAGCACATGGCCCCGACCGCCACAATGCTAGCCTGGACCCCGAAGAACTCCGTTTCCATACCGCAACCAGATGATGCCGCCATGAAGGGCAGCACCCAGACGCATTTGCACAACCTGTTCATCGGGATTCCTCCCCGCTATGCTGGCCCACAAGCTCAGCAATCAGCGGCAGTTGCGTTGAACTGGGATTCTCCATTTGCCGGACTTCTGATCATCATTCTACATGCATGAGGCCTCTCGATCCAAGCGGGAATCGCGGGTTCCGACGTGAATCCACCTGTTCGGCTACTCCAACGTGCCAATCTCGCCCCTGCCACCTCCGGAACAACAATCCCTGCCCGTTTCCGCGCAGTATTTGCCCTTGCCCCCATACGAATCGCCGAACTTTCGTTCGGTCGCAGCATCAGCCACGTTGCACCAGCGGCGGTGGCACTCCGAAGCACTGGATCCGCTCCAAGATCGCAGCGAACAACGCATGAGGCACGGCAACCTCGGCCACCTGGAAGATCACATACCGTGAGTGGGTCACAACCTTCGCACCGATCTTGATCAGCTTCTCCCGCAGCGTGGTTAGCCGCGCTCCTGGGTATTCGGCGACCAAAGCAGCGGCAGCAACTCCCTCATCATCTCCTCGAAGTCGCGGAACTCGCCGCGTATCTTGTCCCGAATTATCGCACGCTTCCATTCGACCTGCTCCGCGAAAGTAGCTCCCTCCGGTTTGCGGTCCCTAAGCAACTGGTTGCACCGCGCACAGCATACCACCTTGTTGCCTGCGCCTTGCGAACCACCATGCTCCTTCGGTACCACGTGATCGATCTGCAGATGCCGCCAGCTGTGGAAGTCCTGGATGCCGGATATACCACAATAACGGCATATGCAGTAGTCTCTGATGTAGATCTCCCAGTCCGGAAAATCCGATTTCGGCATGATCGCTCTCCTCCCTTCACGCCACTGGTCCACGATGGCCGCTCGAAGCTTCCTACAGGATTACACATCCTCCGTCAGACTCGCCCGAGGCGGTAACGTGGGCCAGGACTTGCGCTGGAACCTTTCACGCGTTTGCGCGTCCGATGCCGCACCGGTCACCGCGGTGCTTAGTGCGGGTTTCGATACCCCACGACCAGCTCACCTGTCGATCGAATCAGAATATCCACGTCATCATCACCAGGCCCGTCCTGGGTCCCCGCTTGCCGACCGTGCGTCCACTCGTCGTCCCCGTCGTCGCTCTCATCATCGCCGAAGTCCGTGCGGAACATCTTCGCCAGCGCCACCTCCTGATCCCGGTAGCGCTGCGCCGCAGCCGCCCGCGGATGATCGTAGTCGTGACCGGCTGAGAAGATCGCGAACTCCGGGCTGACCGCCTGGATAAACGCCGTCGAGCTGCCGTTGTCGGCCCCGTGGTGCGGCGCGATGAGCACGTCCGAGTCGATGGTGATCACTTTGGACATGTCGATCATGAACTTCTCGGCGGCAATGCACGCGTTGGCGGCGTCACCGATGTGACGGCCTACGGTATCGCCGGTGAACAGAATCGACTTGTCCTTGTACAGCAGCCGGATCACGACGCTGCCCGCGTTGCGCTTCTCGCTCTGGCTGAGGGAGCCCCAGTCCGCAGGCGGCTTGTGGAAGCCGCACACCATCGTCACGAATGTGTCGCCGAAGCGGTAAGTGGCCCCGGGTGGGTACTCGAAGTACCGCAGGTTGATGTCCAGGCAGCCGTCGTGCTCGCGCTCCAGCCTGATCGCCTGATCAGCCGCCTGCCACGTGGCCGTTGAACGCTGGTGCCCGGAACGCAGCACTTTCTTGACCGTGTACGTGTCGCAGATCCAGTCGACGGTGCCCAGGTGATCTGCGTCCGAGTGGCTCAGCGCCAGAAGGTCAACCTCCGCTCCTGCCGGAACCAGCTCCTGAATCGCGTCTATGGTGGCCTGCTCGCCAGAGCCCTGCCAGTAGCCCGCATCGTAGATCATGTAATGATCACCGGGCATCTTGACCACACAGCACAAACCGGCACCGACATCGACCAGCCGGACGAAGACCGCACCGTCCTCTGGCTCCAGGGCGGCCGCTGGCGAACCGCTCGCCACCAAGAACAGCAGCATCACACACGTGCGTTTCATCTCCATTCTCCTTGTCCGAGAGACGTGATCCCGATCAGACGGCCGCCCCTGGGTATGGGAACCCTTCCGGCGTGGGCAGCCCTGGATTCACATGCTTGCGGAGCGCGGCGTCCCAGATGGCGGAGCCCCAGTTGATCAGACGTTCCTGATGCGCCGGTTCCAACCGCTTCAGCCGGGCAGGCGTTTCGGCCAGCTCAGCCGTACGCTCCTCTGGACCGCGCGCAGGTCAACTCCACTTCACCCTCTATAACGCCGTCGACATCTACCGCGCTCACGGAATCTGCCGGTTTCAAGCAGAAAATCACCCTCGCATCACGCAGTTTCATTCGGATACGGAGCGAGAGGTGCCGCCACGATGATTGGAGTCACACGTTGAGTTCGGTCCAACATCTTATCTTCGTCCTCTACGGGCACCCTTCGCCCCAGTGAGTGAGCACGATGCCCAAATCCGAGTGGTCGGTATGGCCGTCGCTGTCTAGGACCTCGTCGATTTCCACCCGGCCGTTGACGTTGAAGTCCTCGTCGCAATCCAGAAACCGATTGCCGCCGAGTGGGGATAGCCACGTATTCCAACCTGACGCCCGAAATCAGCGGCAGCGATTAGCCACCCGCTGGGCTGACTTGTTAGGCATATTCAAGCCTTTGCGTGTTTCTCTCGATTTCTCTCATCGGCTCACTGCCACATCGGATACCCATGCCCTCGCAACAGGCCTCCCATCGCGAAACTCGGTCAGCCTCTGAAGAAGCCAGGCCGTCCCATCGTGGATGGCAAATGTCATGTCGAACACCCACGGATGCGACCGTTCTTCACTGAATAGAGAGATCGCAACGTGTCGCGGCGCCAGTTTCCCACCAGCGAGTTCCCCAAAGTCTCCGTATTCGATCGTGAATCGGCAGTTGCCATCCCAGAATCCTTCTTCGCGAAGCACGAGACCTGCCGTCTTGTCAATCCAGACCTCCTCCACCTCCGCGCCTCCCCCGCTGTATCCGTACCAGCATCCCCACACTCCGCAGCCAACTCGCATTGCAAGATAGGGCTCTGGCTTCCGAGAGACAGCTTTAAGCGCACTAAATAGCGCCTCATCCAACTGACGCCCGCCTTCCTCGAGGATTGCGCGCGGTAGTATACGGACATAACCGTAACCGTCGACGACGATTAGCGGGCGCTTTTCGTCTCGGCATTCGAGCATGAGGGCGGTGTATGTTTGCCTTCTCCATTTCAGCCGTGCTGGATTCGCTTTGAGAGCCTCATGGAGGGCAATCCAGCTAGGACCCTCCTCGAAGAGGCACCTCAGCTCGATCGCCCCTCGTTTCTCGCCATTGATCGCCTTCTCCACCGGCACAAGCTCATACATGCACCTTTGTCTCGTGGCGGTCTTGCGTAGTCTCTCCTCCCATTCTGAGATTGCACGCTCGCTTGGCTGGCCAGCAGGAATGAGGCGTAGCACCCACGCGGCCCTTCCGTCGATGACCTCCTCCCGCACGACCGACACTGCATGGTCCTCAGGGAACATGTTCAGCTGTTGCAGTGGGCCGAAGAACGTCACGCCTTGAAGTATCGTGATCAAGCGAGGAGGATAAGCGCTGTTATGCGGATCATACCTGTTTTCAACCTCACGCTCATATGTTCTGCCGTTGTCGGTGACGATCACCTGGTTTGGAGCCATGTATTGTATTGTAATTTCCTTCAAGTCGTCCTTCTCGGTGTGCGTCATCGAGAATGCATAAGCAAGTTCCTTCACCGCTGGTCGGAGCCAGCCCTCGTTGTCCGACAGCAACTTGGAGATCAATTCCCGCGAGTCAGGTTTGCCTGGCTCTGCTCTCGGCATGGAGGCTGTCCCGCTTGGTACGGGTGATCCAGCATGAAGGTGCTCAGAAGTACCCAAGTCACCACTGGGCTCAAGAGCGAACGCAGACCGTGAACCACTCATCAAGCCAATGCAGATTACAATGGTATGTATAGGAGCTACTAATCGTCTCATCCGCGTTCCCTCACCTGTCTACCGGCATTTCCCATTTACCCGACCTTTAAGAACCATCGTACTCAAACGGGGTGCTCGCCTGCAAGCGGACATCGCGCATTCCACCGTGAATCCTGCCTGTGTACCCGGCCCATCCTGTTGATGTTGCGCCATCCCCACCTGCGGTCTACGGGCACCCCTCACCCCAGTGGGCCAGCAGGATGCCGAGGTCGGAGTGATCCGTGTCGCCGTCGAAGTCGCAGTCGCCGGGACAGTCCCCGCCCGTGCAACCCCAGTCGCTCAAGAGAATGCCCAGGTCGGCGTGATCGACACACCCATCGCCGTTGAGGTCGCCAGGCGCCTGTGAGCCGAACTCGTCACTGCCCATGTCCACGGTCCACTGCCCGTCGTCGTCACCGTCCCAGACACGCATCTGGCCGTCGATGTCGCGTTCGTCTGGCTCCGGGGTAAAGTTCGGGTCACCGGCGTCGATGCACGGTGAGCAGGGCAACAGGTGGTAGTCAGCGCTGTCGGGATCGACAAACAGCGGATCCGCGTCGATGTTCACCTCCCCCGCCCAGCCGCCCTGGACGTCGCAGTAGCGCACACGGGGCTCGCCAAGAATCTGCTCCCACGTGTTGGCCCACAGAACGCTGTCGGAGATGACGTCGGAGTAGTCCCCCCATTCGAAACTCACACCCCCCCGCACACGGCCTCGTTCCGCGTCACGGTACAGTTGGCCATCACGAGCCAAGTGAAGCCGTTCACATATACACCGCCGCCGCCCCATTCGCCGTCAGCCTGGTTTCCCGCGATCGTGCAGTTCCGGATGATCAGACCGGCGACCACGCTGTTGACACCGCCTCCCAAGCCGGCCGCCCAGTTGTTCGCGATGGTGCAGTTGCGGATCTCAAGTTCACACCAACTGGCGTGGATCCCCCCGCCGCCGAACCAGATGTCGCTACCGGTCGCCGAATTGCCGGCGACCAGACAATTCGCGATGGTCGCACCGTACTCCGTGAGGGAATAGCCCCCGGACACACCGCCTCCGTTGAGGGCCGTGTTCCCGAGGATCCAGCAGTTCATGATTGTGGGACCGGATTCGTACCAAGCGTCGCCTGAGGCCCAGTAGATGGCTCCACCAACATCCGCGTTGCCGTTCGTAATCGTGAACCCATCCACGACCGACGCTGCGGTCTCGCCGCTGTGGAAGTAGAAGCCGCGGCCTTCGTTCTCACAGTCGATGATGCAGTTGTCCGGGCCGTTGGCCGAACGGACGGTGATCGCCTTGCCGGCGAAGTCGAGGTTCTTGTTACCCAGGCCGGTGTAGACCCCATCGCAGACGACGACCTCGTCGCCATCTTGGGCAGCGTCGATGCCCTCCTGGATCGTGAGGTAGTCCCCGCTGCCGTCCCAGCAGACGGTGATCACCTCGGCGTTGGCGGTCGCTGCCGTCAGCCCGGGTACGACCGCGCGCGTGAGCAACAGCACGAGCGTGACAATCGGGATGTGAGCGCGCATGAGATCTGCTCCTGTCGGGTCGCCACCACCGAATGCCTCGCACACACCGCCGCCCGTCGGACGTGAGACGAACGTGCAAGAATCAGGATACCCCAGGCCGCACCCCAAGTCAACGCCCACGATGGCCCCGCGCCGGCTGAACCGCGTGCCTCGTCTGCACGGTGTGCGACGAGGCGCCCTTCCCCGCCGGAGAGCTACGGACACCCTTCGCCCCAGTTGGCCAGCAGGATGCCCAGGTCGGCTTCTCGGCTACGTCCCGCAGCCCCAGTCGTCGCCCAGCAGGATGCCCAGGTCGCCGTGACCAACGTGGTCGTCACGGTCGAGGTCGGCATCGGGGTTCCAGTGGGGGTCACCGGGTTCCGACTCCCACGCACCGAGCAACGCCCCCAGGTCGGGCTGGTCCGTGTCGCCGTCGCAGTCCAGATCACTACCGTCGCCACACTGGCACAGCGCCACGCTAGGTGCCGCAACCCCAATCCGCGAGCAGGATGCCGAGGTCGGGGTGGTTGATGCAACCGTCGCCGTCGAGGTCGGCGGCGGGATCGTAATCCGGATCACTCTCGCATTGTCCCCACAGGGCGAGCAGGATCGCCAGGTCGACTTGGTCGGTATCCCCGTCGCCGGTGATGTCGCCCGCACACACCTGAAACTCGTACGCGCCCATGTCTACGATCGGCGGCTCACCATTACCGGTATCCGGCGTCGCCGGGTCGTCGACGAAACGAGAGTTGCCGTCGAGATCGAACGGGATCGGTTCCGTCGTATCCCCGTCCCCATCCAGGTCGAGCGTGTCCGGCGGCACGCTGTAGTTGTCGGCCGCGTCGATACACGGCGAGCAGGGCTGGAGACGGTAGTCGCCGCTATCTGGATCGACGAACAACGGGTCAGCATCAATGTTGCCTTCCCCCGCCCAGCCGCCTTGGATGTCGCTGTACGTTACCGTCGCGCTAGCGTCACCAATGGAAATCTCCTGTGGCGTGTCACCCCACAGGACGGAGTTCGTGAGCAACAGGCTCTCGCTTCCGGATTCGAAGTTCATAGCACCGCCTATTTGGGCCGAGTTTCGACTGAAGGTGCAGTTCGTCACCGTTGGGGTGCCTCCGTCGATCCCACCGCCGCGGAGGGCTGAGTTGCCGATGAGAAGGCAGTTGACCAGAGTTGGGTCACCGCCGGTGATGGCACCACCGCCGTGACCACCATGGTTGCCGACGAAGGCGCAGTTAATTAGTCTCGGCCTGCCCTCCCACATGACGGCGACCCCGCCCCCCGCCCCGGGCGCAAAGTTGTCCCTGATAGTGCAGTTGGTCAGCGTGGGGCTACTCTCCTCGGCGCACAGTCCGCCGCCAAAAGCTGCCAAATTACCGGTTAAGCTGCAGTTCCTCAGCGTGGGGCTAGCAGCGACGCTGTACACCCCGCCACCAGAGAAACCGTCAAGGGCGTTGCCAGCGGTGATGGTGAAGCCGTCGAGGATGCCGGTAGCATCGATGTCGTTGCCGGTGACGACATGGTAGCTGTTCTCCTCGTAGTTCTCCCAGTTGGGGGCGTCGTTGCCGGCCAGGTCGCCGCTGAGGATGGTCTCATACGCGCCGACGTCGCGGTCGTCGGGATCAGGGCAGTTGGGGTCCAGCCCGCAGTAGCCGCCGTAGAGGCCGACGCCGCTGATGAGCTGGAACGTAGCGGTGCGGTCCCCGGTGCCGTCCGGGTGGTCGCAGTCGCGGTCAGGCTTGTAGATGCCCTGCGCAACGCGGATCTCGTCGCCCGCAGTTGCTACGGCCAGAGCGTCCTGAAGATACGCTAAAGCGGTAGGCCAGCTCGTGCCGTCGCCGTCGGGCGGCGCATCGTCGTCCACGTACCACACGCGCGGCGTTGCCCCCTGGAACTCGTAGGCCCCCATGTCCACGATCGGCGGCTCACCATTGCCAGTATCCGGCGTGTCTGGGTCATCGACGAAGCGCGGGTTCCCGTCGAGGTCGTACGGAATGGGTTCCTCCGTGTCGCCATCCTCGTCGAGATCGAATGTGTCCGCCGGCACGGCGTCGTTGTCAGCCGCGTCGATACACGGCGAGCCGGCGCCAAGGCGGTAGTCGTTGTCCGCCCACGTGAAAGGATCGTCGTCGGAGCCATCGGGATCAACAAACAGCGGATCGCCGTCGATATTGCCGTCAGCCCAAGTAAGTTTTGAGGCATCGTCGACGTAGACGCCAGCCTCACCTCCTTGAACGTCGCTATATGAGACTGTGAGCGTTGTCCCGTTAACGATCGTGATCCCCTGAGACCGGAACAAATACACGAAGTTATCGCACAAAACACAGTTTCGGATCATCGCCTCCCACCCATGGTCGTAGAAAACAGCACCACCGCTTTCGCCTGCCCAGTTCCACGTGACCGTGCAATTCGTAATCTGTGGGCTGACGCCCTCACAGTAGACCGCCCCTCCGCGGCCCTCGGGGACAAACCAAGTCCCCGCCGCGTTTCCCACGATGGCGCAGTTGTCCATTCTGGGAGAGCCCATGTTAGTGCAGTGGATCGCGCCGCCATCGGCAGCAGTGTTCCCGATAATCCTGCAATTAGTAATCCTTGGGCTGCAATCGCCGTGGCAAGAGACAGCGCCTCCCCATTCGCTTGCCCTGTTACCCACGACCGTGCAGTTAGTGATCGCCGCGTCAGTGTTGTAGCCGCAGGCGATAGCGCCACCGTGTAATGCCGCGTTCGCTAAAATCGTGCAGTTCGTGATCGTGACGTTGGGCCCACCAAAGCAATGCAGACCACCACCGAAAGTCCCCGTGTTCCCTGCAATGGTGCAGTTCGTTATCGTCGGGCTGGAATCGGCAGAATAGATACCGGAGCAGCAGTTGCCCGTGATGAGGCAGTTGTTAATCGTTGGGCCGTCCTCCCACCACCCCGTATCGTAATAGTTACAGTAGACGGCACCCCCGTGCGTTGTGTTGCCGTTGGTGATCGTGAACCCATCCACGACCGACGCTGCGGTCTCGCCGCTGTGGAAGTAGAA
>Ga0114922_10007345_pt1 | contig 10093 bp, 10 predicted proteins | sample AartaG_FD_100975 | JGI IMG/M metagenome (GOLD analysis project Ga0114922, IMG submission 100975) | Deep subsurface microbial communities from Aarhus Bay to uncover new lineages of life (NeLLi) - Aarhus_00045 metaG | ecosystem: Environmental > Aquatic > Marine > Oceanic > Sediment | place...
AGAGCATTCTCCTGACGAATTCCCATTACCCCTTCGAACTTCATCGGGACACAAAATATCGAATAGTCAATCACGGACGTCTCCTTTTCTGATATGGGTTATCCTCTATCATTTCATGAATCATGTCTTCGAGCCAGTCGTACAACATCGTATCTGCGTTCTCAAAATACCACGCCACTGCATTTCGAGCAATGTCGGAATGATCTTCTCCTAGCAATTTCAGCAATCCTTCGTTGTTGTTTCTGTACTCTTCCACCGGGATAAAGTGTTTCCACGGCTTAATCCCGAGAAGGGCTAAATCTGGAGCATTCGGGAAGATAGGAACTGCGCCACTACCTAATGTCTCGTAATACTTGAAGAAAATTGGTTGCGGCTCTTCTGCGATTCCATCGAAAATGACGTAACGAGACGAGCCGAGAAATTCACTCCAGGCAGTAATGAAAGGTCTCGATCCTGCACGGATACTTCCCGTATGCCTTGAGCGAGATGCACCAGCTGAATTGTGTATATGAATACGAAAAGGTTTCTTTGCTATCTTTAGTATTTGATCCGTGAGATCCTTTCGCGGCTGGTAGATAAGATTGCCAGTTGCCCCAATGACCAATAGATCGAACTTCTTTTTTTCTTCGTCCAGGTTGGGCCTTGTAAGAAAAGTACCTGCTGGGATGGGCCTAAATACAATCTGTGTCTTTTTGGAGAAAGAATAGTGTGCTTTCCATGAAGATGGATAAGGCGTCCAGAAAATGTCAGGTTCCAGATCGTCAATCATCGCCTGCCGGTTTTCTCTTCCTTTCCATAGATCGTGTCCGTACATAAGCAATGGTACAGTATCACTTCTGGGAAACGGATTATAGTTTGAGCCGGTGCAGTATGTAAAGATGAAATCATAACATTCTGCTTCCTTGGGCTGCACTTCTACCCCTACCCCGAAAAGGTCGTATTGACAAGCAATAGCAAACTGGCGAGCCCAAGCTATCCGCCCTTGATCCGCAGAATAACTCCAAAGATGCTTGACCCCCTTTATCGAGTGCGCCATTAGACATTTTGGCGCAGGGGTTTCATCATCAGTAAATGCAGCAAAAAGATAGTTCTGACCGAGATGAGGATAATCCTCTCCCTGGTGTATACAGTGCTCCCGAGCGAATTCGGAAGTAGAACAGGTATGGCCGCTAGGAAAAGCATCACAACCAGTTAACCTAGAAGCCCATTCTGCATTCTGGCAGATTTTACAGCCATTAAATATCGGATCTGGTCCACCTCTTTCCCATGCGCGAGAGTATGAACATACAATGTTCGGGCTGGCAATACTATAATTTCCACCATTGCCGGAATACCAGTAATTTCTAAAATCATGTATGGCCGCAGAAGGATGTTCATCCCGCATAGGAGGAATACGAATAACCTTCTTTTTGACTCCCACGGCTACCGCTTCTCCCCTGGCTATCCACTCTCTTGCCGAACCCTTGCCAATATCGATAATCTGTCCTGCAGGATACGTCTTCCTTACACCTTGTACTTCAAGATTCTTTCTTGCTGTCAGCTTGACTCTCATTTAGTCCCCTTTATGTTTTGCTATTTTCATTGACCAGTATTGCTTGAAAGATACTTGCTGCCCAGCTACAAAGGGAGTCAGTAAGTCCAAATACAGTTCTGCGCCATCGATAATACCATACTCCTCTGCTGTTTGAATAACCTCGATAGCGCAATCTGGAAATCCTCTTATTTCCATCATAGAAGCAGTAACTATGACATCTCTTTTGTTAACATTCCTTGTCCCGTCTCGCATTTTGGTAACTATATCATTAAAGTATAGAACCTGAGCCCAGAGCGTTTCGCCCCCGTCCTCTGGAAAAGGATTCACCGAAAGCGTTTTCCTGGTGTGCTTATAATTTATCATATAGGCTATAAAGAACCCGTTCATACTCATAACCAAATCTATATCACGGAAAACACTTTGCCCAATACGCATAGGGCGAAAAAGAGCCTCGGTACTAACTGCGGATACATTATTTAAGAGAGATCCCATTCCAAGCAGAACGTCCCTTTCTCCACCTTCTACATCCATCTTGAGATAATCGATGTGATCTACGCCGATTTCTTTCATGACGGAAGAAAGAGAACGGGTGATAACTTTTGTAACACTAATAGTTTCTAAAGACGACTCAAGCGGAAACCGACCAGCCTGACTTCTCATAATCGGGAAGAGCGAACACCCTGCCGGATATGCAGTCATGAAAAAGTCTCTTTTCTCATTGTCATTTTGCGCAATGACAATTGGATAAACCTCTTTCCCCTGTAGCCCATCCTCGTTCTTTACATCCGGATCTCCATCGAAACCAATGAGTCTGACCCATTCACCATAATACTCTTTAAGGAATGATTCAAACCCGCCACGAACACCAACATCAACAGCGACGATTGGATCATTGGCAAAAAACTTGGCGGAGAGAATATAATCCGTAAATCTGGCAGAATGTTCCATTATTTCTCCATGTTTTTTCGCAAGACGAATCCACCGATAGCATAATAGTGATGAGGAGAGAGCGTTGCAATTGTAGAGAATGCGCTACCATCAGAGCAGGGGAGAAACTTATCATTATTTCCACCTTGCTTGTTCCAGAACTCTTGTTTGGCAACAGTATATCCAGAAAAAAGCCTGGTCAATCTTTCGTTATTGTAAACGCGGTGGTATGGCGCAAGGATAACTTCCTCGCTGCCAATTGGGAGGGTGACGACCATAATTCCATCCTCGGCTAGCCACTTCCTCATTCTCCTCATCGCTCTGAGATCTGCATCTGCATCTAGTTCGGTGATTCCATAGCGACCCGGAACCCCAAAGTGTTCGATGGATGAGACGTTGAGAATGAAGGCGAAATAACCAGGATCGAATTTAAGATGGTTGAGATCGCCCGTTACCCAAGAGATACCAGGAGCATTAACAGTTTCCAGAATATCGACAGCAGTTACGCTCCATCCCCTTTGTCCCCTCGCCCATCTACCTAGCTTTACCCGCGCCCCAGGACCGACGTCGAGTAATCTTTTGCCGTTCCCGGCAGGAGTATTGCTTTTAGCGAAAGCATATTCAATGTTCCTATCCCCTCTTAGTGAGTATTCTGCGGAGGTCATTTGGTTTCACCTTTTCCCGATATGAATATCCGGTTATTTTCCACACGTTATCTTCAATTTGTTCATCCTTGCTGGGAGCACCCAGTCCCCAGTCGCCGCCATTGATATCGCCGGGATCGAGCTTGTCCCTCATTATTTCTCCTAGCGCTTTATACAATTTCCACTTGATATGGGGAAGATCGCGGTAAAGTTCAGTGGCTCGTTCTCCGTGCTCCATATGATAGATGGGATCCGGGAAAACAAATTGCTGCAGCCCAACTCCCTGCAATCTAAAAAGGGTGAGACCGTCGAGATATTGCCCACTCATTGCCCATTCCGGGTAGCCGCGAAGAATGTTCCACTTATCACGCGGGGCAAGAATGAAGTCACCAGAAGCACCAGTATAAAGGCCAGTCTCCCAGACGCGCCCACGGATAAAGTGTTGATCCATGTACATAATGCGAGCCTGCGTATTCCATTTCGTAGTCAGGTGTGCATCACAATCACGACGATTTGCCCGATAAAAGAACTTCTTATTGAGATCCTTGGCGAGTGCACTAGCCAACGGCTGGGAGAATATACAGTCGTGAGAGGTCGTAAGGAACCATTTCCCCAGGGCTCTCCGTAGACCAATGTTACAGCCGATGTGTTGAAAGATCGATATCCTTTCACTCAGAGGAAAAGTGTTGTGGATCTCCGGCGAAACAATATACCAGCGAGTAGGTATCGATTTTGTGTCTACCACATGGCGAAGAGAAGGAACAGATGGTGGCGGATTCCACTCAACAAAAAGGAGCTCAATGTCAAGCCCCTCTGTATGGATGTAATGATCCAAGCTGTCGAGTGATGCCTGAATCCTGGGAATCAATTTCCCGCCATGATTGTCATTACGAGATGCTAAAGCGATAGAAATCATGCCCATTCCTCTCTTACGTTGCCCTGGTTATAATCCATGATGGTTTTATGATCGAAAGGAATGATTGGATCCCTTCTCTGTTTTCTATATCCTAATACTACTGTTTTCTCTGCATCTCTATCCACCCATTGATCGACAAAGAAATAGTAATCAGATTTGTGCCTTCTAAATAGGGGTACTTGCAGATCGTTTTTTCCTATCATCCGTTCATAGGTAATACTATCCGGAGAAATAAAAGGATATCCACCGCGAGCAAGAGCCCTCATAAAAAGATCCATATCTCCACAGAGACCAACAAACTGGCTATCCACCCCGCCCAATTCTACCCATTCTGATTTCTTGAGCATTCCACAAGCAGGTAGAACTGGGCCACCGTTTTCCTTTGGCAGAAAGACATATATACCACATCGCTCTTCTCTTTCTCCATATGCCTTATCCCACCCAGTTCTAGCCCCAACAACACTAAAAGGGGGAAGGCGGTATTTATAATAGTGTACCCCGTCCAGAAATCCTGGCAACGGCCTTGTATCATCAGGAACAACGATAAGATACTCCCCCCTCGCTTCTATGGCCGCAATTTCCAGGCATTGTGCAGGCTTGAGATCGGCTTGTATATGACGAAAGTTCTCCGGCAGGGGAAAATCTGATGCTCTCGGACCAACGAAAACGATCTCCCACGGAATAGAGTTGTTGAGTGTAAGACAATGGTAAAATTCAGCCCAATAGTGGGTCTTGATTGCGGGACTAATGACAGAAATGATCGGTTCAGTCATGAGTTATCTTCCACTTTCCACACTTGTCTTTTTCTGAAAGCCTTGTCTTTTTCTACCGCCATTTCATGTTGTTCACGTATAAATCGTATGATTGGATCATCAGCGCCCCATCGACTCTTGTCTGTCTTTATAGCCTTTTTCGATAGGGCATACCCGTGAGACGAATATCCAAACATGTAAGCAATAGCGGCAAGCTTGATCAAATTGTCAAAAGAATGGACCTTTCTATAGTCTTTCATGAAAAGTGCCTCTACCACTGCCAAAAACCCTTTATCCATTATGGTTTCTTCCCACCAACGACCTTCATATAGAAAATCAAAGAAGAGAAGATCATAGTCGAGGAGCAGGTTATTGATATCGCCAAACGTGGCCTGCCCTTCATACATAGGACGAAATTCGGCCTCGGTGATTACGGCTAGTATGTCATCACTTTCGAGGGTAGATTTTCCACCGACGAGAGATGGATACTCTGCCCCCTGAATATCCATAGAAAGGATGTTGGGGATTGGGATAACTTTATCTCTCACTAATCTGTCCAGTGTCGTAGTATGTAGATTGATTTCTCTTTCTGTGCGAGCGACGAGTTTCCAAGGAAATGTTTTCTTTTTCCTTTCGAGCCGAACATATCCCTCTGCCGTCGAAGCCATTTTGAAAAGGCTGCTCGACCTGGGATCGTGATTGATATTGAAAACTGCTGGTCCTTCTTTGTCGGAGATACAGGCTTCGACAAGATAAAACGGAGTAGTTCCTTTAGATTTGCCAAGGGAACTCTTTGTGTAAGTATCTCGGGCAGCGCCTTCCATTGCTGCTTCAATAAGGTAAACCTCGGAAGCGCCTTCTATCTTGAGCATACAATCTGCTGGGCCTATATTGTCTCTGCCCCCGATGTGAACAATTTTGATTGTGTCCATTTTAGTCTCCCTGTGGAATGTTGTAGATAATCCATTATACACTATATCGATGACTTTCTCAAATAGACTATTCGTAATCATTCCTTTTCAATATGACACGCGCAAACTCATTATTTTCCTCGATGAATCGAGCATTGGGAAGAAGACAATGCCCACCTATCTTGGTCGTGATCGGGATTAGCTGCGGCCTCGTGTACTCTGGATAGCCAAGCTCGTTATAGCCACGATTATAGTTATCTGTCCAGAGCGTCCACGCTTCATATGGTATGTCCCGATCCTTACACATGGCAGCGACTTCTTTAGTCCACTCGACATTCAATGCGTGATACGTTGTCGAGAGGATCTTCATCAACTCGGTTGTTTCCTGGTCCTTGATCAGATAGACCTTCATTCCGGTGGAACGAAAGTGATCTGCAACCTTCTCTGCTCTCTCCCCGCCGAGAAACTTGGTGAAGGTGAGAAGGGAATGAGAAAGATTGGGATGCAGGCCAATGACAGGAGAATGGATTGCCCCAAGACGGCGGGATGTACCGACAGGAACTGTAGAATGGATTACAGTTTCGAGAGGAGCGAATCTATCTTGCCAGTAGTTGACATCGTGTTCAAAAATACTAGCTCTCTCGTCATATGGAAAGCAGATATTGAGAACATCAACTGGGGCGAAATTGGTCGTCGTCGGCCCATCCTTGATGTCATACGTTATAACCTCATGCCCACCAGCAGACAGAACATCAGTTAATGCATTACCAACCTCACCCATACCGATAACCGCATCTGTTCTTCTAACTCCCATTAGAAACTCCTCGATAGGCCACCATCAACTGGGATGGATGCACCGTTGACATAAGATGATTGACGCGAACAAAGAAAGAGAACCAGATCGGCAACCTCTTCCGGTGTACCGAGGCGGCCCAGCGGGATCTTGTTTTCCATACCAATTCTCTCTAATGAGTTGGTGTCCCATCCAGTATCAGGAATATCAATCGGCCCCGGGCAGACCGTGTTGAATGTGATATTGGCTAAAGCATAGTCACGAATTCTACTGAACTCTTTCATCATAGCAATCTGTGCGCTTTTAGCAGCAGTAAACCAAGGCTTCCCACCGGCTTCCTTGCCGTAAACTGAGGAAATAGTAATGACCCGAGCATGGGAAATACGGCCCGCTGTATGCAATCGTCCCATCAGGCCGGACGTCAATATGGCGGCAGTCAGATAGTTTTTGTCCATGACCTTTTCCCATACGCGAACAGGAGTTGTATGTGGATCCAGCCCTGATCGCCCGCCACCACCAACGTTATTGACAAGGATGTTTAGGCCGCCGCTAAAAAGTTCAACCAGCTCTTCCAATGTTTCATCTATCTGATCTCTGCATGTTACATCACACTGAATCATCGGATTATAGTTAATTGCTCCCAGATGTGACATAGCCTTCCGTGGATTGCGAGAAAGAATGTATACTTGTACTCCTTCGTCAATTAACTTCTTAGCAATCGCGAGACCGATCCCATGAGATCCGCCCGTAACCAGTGCCGTCTTTCTGTCCAAACCATAATCTATCATCATTTTTTCCTTTCTATCATCATTCCTGTCATTTAGTCTCTTATAAGATATTCTTCTATAAGAGGTTAAATGACAGAAACTATTCCGACTTTCTTCAATTCCACTGTCGTCATCATCACTTCTATCATTCCTGTCATTTAACCTCTTATAAGATCTATCTCTATAAGAGGTTAAATGACATTGACATAATCACTTTCGCTAGAATGGCCCTCTGAATTTGTTCTCGTGAGAGTAATCAAACACATCATCTACATCCATTGGTTTGAGATCGAGCGCGAATTCTATGGCGCGGATAACTTCCCTTGCGCCTGAATAGTATTTGTTCTCTAGATGACGAGCAGTCGGGCATGGAGAAGGTCTTTGCCCAATACGATTAAGTGTCCTGGGAAGTACTCCTGATTCGACCAAGGTGGTGAAAATCTCGGCAGAGATTCCATACCGCATCCAGTCATTGTCTGCTATAATTATCCTCTCTGTTTTCTCTACGGAAAGGATGATATTCCCCATTATATCCTCAGTGAGTGGATTCGACCAGCGCAGATCGACAATTTCTACATTAACCCCTCGCTCACTCATAACCTCTGCTGCTCTCATTGCCTCAACAACCATCCACGACGTAGCAACAATGGTAACGTCACTTCCGCGACGAATAAATGAGGACGTATAAGGTGTTTCATAACTTCCCTTTGGCACATTCCCCCTGGCCCAGTAAAGCCAGCGGTGTTCGATCAGAAGAGTTGGATCTAGTCCTCTCAACGATCTCGTTAGCATCCCCTTTGCATCTCGTGGCGAAGACGGCATGCCAACTATGAGCCCTGGAATTCCAGAGAACAAACCGTGCAGGGACTTGGAATGATGACACCCCTGCCCCCAGCCACGCCCGACGATGCCGCGAATGACAAGCGGGACAGGCTGCCCAGAGATATAGTGGTGGGTTGATGCCATGTTGACTAATTGGCTGAGAGCCAATAGCATGAAATCCATACGGATATGAATTTGTACCGGACGAAGGCCGCGTATGGCTGCACCGATACCAAATCCCGTCAGCGCGGCTTCTGACAGCGGAGTATCCAAAGAACGCCCTGGGTATAGTGAATCGAGATCGTTCGTTGTGCCGAAGATTTTTTTATGATCTGGCACACCGATCCCATAGACGAAAATGGATGGATTTATTGACATTTCTTGCACTAATGCTTCGTTGATTGCTTCGGCATAAGTTATTTCTCTAACTGAATCTTCCATTGCAGTATACCCCACTTTCTACATCATCATCCGGTAAGGTAGCACGAGCAATACCGGCAGCAGCTTCAACTCTCTCTGTTACGGAATCTTGTAACCCGCGAATCATTGCAATCGGAACACCAGAATTACGCAACTTGTTACATCTAACAGAGATCGAGTCCATATCTGCCCATTTACGATATTCGTCAATAGATCTGTAATCCTCTTCAAGATCACTGTTTACACCGACGTGTTCCAGGTAGCGATAGTATTTCCAGTGAATGAATGCTGGGATACCTGCTTCGACGCTTTTTACTGCCTGTTCCGTGACGGCAACTACTTCATCTACGTCAGTCGATTCGCCGGAAAAGGTGCTGATACAAAAGTTCTCTATGATGGAAACCAGACTTCCGGCATATCCATTCCGCTGTATCTTTCTCGTATGTACTGCCAGATCGTTATCCTCACAGACAAAAATGACAGGCACACGATAGAGACAGGCCAGATTGATCGATTCCCAGAATACCCCCTCATTTGTTGCGCCGTCGCCAAAAAATACCACGGCGATGCGATTAGTTTTATTGTACTTTTCGGCAAAGGCAGCGCCAACGGCAATTGGAATCTGCGCAGCGACAATGCCGGAGGAAAGGAAATGACCAAAGTCGGACTCTGTAATATGCATGGATCCCGCACGCCCACTGTTTGGTCCCCATTTCTTCCCGTACACCTCCAGGAAGAAACCTGCAACATCATCCGTGCGAGCAAGAAACGGAGCATGGCTTCGGTAAGAATTGAAAACGATAGCTCTTTCTGCGAGCGGGTGCAACACGCCGGTGGCAATATGCTCACTGCCCATCGACATATGCATTGGTGTTTTCATTTCGTCTTCATGATAATGAGCGGAAATGTATGACTCGACCTCGCGAATAGTAAGAAGCATTTTTAGTAATTCCATCTTGTTTCCTTTCTAAGTTGGAATAATTTCCACACCGGAACGAGAAAGAGAAAAAGGTACAACGGTAGATATGGGTTCCATCGTAGCGAGAAACTTTTCCTGTGCATCAATGGGAACGTAGAAAACCATAAAGCCGCCCCCGCCAACACCAAGTGCTTTCCCGCCGAGAGCACCACCCTTTCTTCCCTCATCATAAACATAATCCAGGCCGGAAGAGACAGAGGAGATTAAGGGCGAAAGAGACTTTTTGATCTCCCAACTCTCGTGTAACAAATGACCGATGTCATCCAGGCGAGAGAGAATTAGGGCCATATATGCCTGATCTACCATCTCGACTAATTTGCCGATATCTTTCTTTTTGATATCTGACACAATATCCTCAGCGATAAAGGTACTTCTTCGTTGAAGGTGAGTGTATACGAGAAATAGATTATCGATGAGATCGAATACAATATCTCCGAGATGCAAATCAATAACCTTCATCTCCTCGCCTGGGCCAAACTCATAGATGTGAAATCCACCATAGGTTGCTGCTGCTTGATCCTGCCAACCAACTGTATCCCCGATGAATTCTCTTTCCAGCATAATGGCATTAGCAAGTAGTGCTTCCTTTGACACCGGAGCGCCTTGCTTATACACTGTCATGGCATTG
>Ga0114922_10007347_pt1 | contig 10090 bp, 7 predicted proteins | sample AartaG_FD_100975 | JGI IMG/M metagenome (GOLD analysis project Ga0114922, IMG submission 100975) | Deep subsurface microbial communities from Aarhus Bay to uncover new lineages of life (NeLLi) - Aarhus_00045 metaG | ecosystem: Environmental > Aquatic > Marine > Oceanic > Sediment | place: Aarhus...
GTATATTCGTGTTTAGCGGGTTTCATGAGTTACTCCTAATTTTTTGCTGATATTAGTGTAACTCATATCCCGCTACTTTAGAAGAATTCTCTCATAGTTGGTTTACTATGGGATGCCTGTGTATAATTTTCTCAAACATGTACCGGCACAGACTTCGTTTGTAACGTGTAAATAAATGAGGTCAAAAACTGAAGCTGACAATTTGTTAAAGTAACCGGGGCAACAATATGCTCAAAAAAACTATTTATGTCTTATTACTCTTGTTGTTTTTAACCTTTGCTGCCGTCTTATTGCGTCTGCCTTTTGCTTTTATTGTTTTCCTCTCATTCTCGTGCTATGTAGCCCTGTTTAGCTGTGGAATTGCTCCTTTGTGTCTGCTTACCCCCGCAATCAAACAATACTCAAAGAAGCATGGAATAGTTCTTCCCTTAACTATAGTTCTGTTCAGTGTCTATTTTTGTATTCTTCTATATGTATTGTTTATTATCTCAGCTCCGTACTCTGCTCCCCGCCCACCACGTGTCATGGTTGATGGTCCATTACGTGCGAGTTTGGCCTTGCGTACTCTGCCATACGTCAGTTGGGCGCCGTCAAAGAATACCGACAAAAGATCTGTAACTAATTACATACCCGAATCTTGTTTTCCGGGCATTAACCTCTTCACCACCAGAGACCCTTATACGTATTTGATGGATATGCACGGCAATATACTACACACATGGCGTTTGGATGAAAAAGAACATCTTTCGGTTTACTCAGAATTGTGTGAAAACGAAGATCTGTTGACCTTTGCCATAGATAAAGAATTTGTTAAACTTGATTGGAATTCTAACCATATATGGACAACGAAGATTAGAGCCCACCATCTTTTTGACACTGCCGACAATGGAGACATTTACGCTCTGGCAAGAAAAGACTCTTTAGTTTTCTACCGTGGCTGGCCCGTTCCTATTCTCGAAGACTACGTTGCGGTTCTGTCCCCAAATGGGGAATTGATAAAGGAAATCACATTCTACAGCAGTGTCGAAAGGATATTTCCTCGGAAAAGAGTAGTGTATATATATCGCTGGATAATCAATCCTAAAAACCTGATAAGAATTATATGGAGAAAAATAACAGGCAATTATCTTTTCGAACACGATACTTGCCTCGACATCATGCATACAAATAGTGTCGAATTGTTAACCAGAAACGTTAGGGGCTTAGGTAAAAAAGGCGATATGCTCTTGTCAATTCGTGAAACAGACTTCGTTGGAACCCTGAATGTCGAAAGCAAAAAGATGGTTTGGGCATGGGGGCCGGGCACCTTATGCAGACAGCACTGCCCAATAGTACTTGATAATGGAAATGTCCTGGTTTTTGATAACGGGCGCTTCAAGGGGTATTCCCGTATCCTGGAAGTTAATCCTTCTACCAGAAGAATTGTTTGGAACTATAACTCTGATGCCAAAAAGAACTTTTTTACCTCTGGAGGCGGTATCGTCCAGAGATTGCCTAATGGCAATACATTAATCACCGAAACGAACGGTGGACGTGCTTTTGAAATCATGAAAAACGGCACTATAGTATGGCAGTATTACAATCCTAATGTCAAAGAAAAGTCTCGGAGAAGGGAGACAATATTTTGTTTGAAAAGGATCACCCATCCGGAGAAATATCCAAAGCTTAAAACATTGAAACAATCCTTTTAGGCATGGCGATTCAGCAACTTTCCGTCGACTTCAGCAACTCCTGCTCGAGTTTTAGAAGAATCCTTTTCTGGTCTTGGCCTTTCTCGCATTGAGCTATTCCCAACAGGTTAGTTATTCAGAACGATAGTCTACTTCAAACTCTGTCATCAATTAATAATTCAATCATACTGCAATCAAACGTAGGTATTTTATGTTTATTAAAAACTGCCTTCCGTTCACTAAAACTGTCATCGATAAATATGGCTTTTTTCGGATTGATATAATCAGACTTTGAATCCTCCTTATTAAGATGAATAACTTCATCAAAAATACTGTTTAACTTCCATTTATTCAAAGCAAACTCAACATCATTAAGATTCTTGGTAATCAATATTATTTCACACCCTTCATTTATTGCTTGATATAGAAAACGTATTAGCTGGGTATTAACTTTGTTATTTATAATTATAGTATCATCTAAGTCCACATATATTTTGTCATACTCAATATTACATTTGTATCTATTGACTAAAGACCGATCGATTTCCACTTGGAGGCTATTAGTCATTATTTCAATATCGGTACCTTTTTTTTCATATATACTCAGCAACGGGAAATTAACGCCTAAGATCCTGTGAGTTGCCATTGTCCCACTAATTCTGGGTGCTATTTCCAATAGTCTAAAGTTTTCAGAGGCATCCCGTTTTACCTGAAAAAACCATGCACCATGAAATTCTAATTCACTTGAGATAATATTTGCATATTCATAAAATATTTTGTTGGTTCTTTTGTCCACAGGTTTACTGTTCATCGAAATGCCATTTCTAACACGAAGTCTCTCTCTACCACTACAAAAAATCAATCCTTTCCTTCTGTCCGTCAAACAGTCAACAGTGTACTCTTTCCCACTCAAATACTCCAATACGATTAAATCAGGATTATTGTCAAGCAATGCACTTAGGGTACTTAAATCGTCTACTCTGCGGGCTTTCTGAGAACCCTGCCCCTTATCCGGTTTGACAAAAACAGGGGAAATAGTAACTTCTGATATATCTCTATACAACTTCGGAACAGGTATTAAGTTATTAAGTTTTTCATAAGTTTTTATTTTCGATCTCGTAATTAAACAGGTAGAGATGGGAGATGAAATTAAATCAGCAGATAATTTATGGGCGTTTTGAGCTAAAGCTACGATCACATCATCATAAGCCGGAAAAATATAATCTATTTTATATTCCGCTAAGACCTTGTTTAAAGAACCAATCCAATCGCCGCTGGATATATCTGGAATGATAAAATGGTTTCTAAAGACATATGGTGCATGGTTATATACACTTGCTGCTGAATAAAGAATTATGTCTTTACAATCTTTTAATGCTTTCCAGATTTCTAAACCGATTTCGGTATTACCTGGGAAGACAATCACTTTCATTTTGTCCATCTTAGACACCTTTGTAATATTATGGTGAAAGTTGAGTGCCTCACTGTTTTATGTGGCAAACGGTATAGAGAGAATCACATAAGTCAGGATATTCCAGGCCCAATTTATATAAGCCTTCTATATGCTCTCTTGTTAAAAAACCATCTTTGAGTAATTTATCCATTTGAAAATCCGCAAGCAGTTTGAAAATTATCCCTCCCTGGGCAATGACTTCGAACCCACCATTTTCCATATCGTCGTTTAGTGCGGCCCTGTTGTATACTCTTCTATGACCGTGGTTTTTATCGTTTTCAGTTAATTCTCTTAAACCGCTGATAATTTTCATATGTAGAGCCAGTTGTCTGGATAAAGCCCTGGCATTAGGGACTGTCACAAAAACAAACCCTGAAGGCTTAAGAACAGATTTTATCATGTCTAATATCGTTTGAACATCGAAGACATGCTCGAAGATGTAGGACGCAAAAACATAATTATATTTTTCATCCTCATGGCAGATAGAGTATTCTTCAAAAAGCGTGTGTATGAAACGAACATTTGGATAGTTGGTTTTTTTACATTCCTCTATAAATAATTGTGATCCCTCAATTACGTCAACTTTTTGTATCAGCCTTGACAGCATTCTTGTCTCAAACCCATCGGCACATCCTAATTCCAAGGCCGTGCCCTTAGCTAGCCCGTCATCATCAAAGCGTATGAATGGGAGAAAAGTACGAATAGCCAACTCTCTTCGGATTCTCGAATAAGTTGATTCGTAAAATTTGTAGGTGCTTACTTCATCTAAAAATTCGTGCTCTTTATTTATAAAGTTATTTTCTTTGTCCATTGTAATGACCTTTGTCTGTTTATGAGCCTCTAAAAAGTGTTAAGTGGCAGAATCTATTATACACTAATATATCGATGTTGTTCAAGAACTTTATATTTGAATAAAATTGTTAATGGAATGCTTCTATCATGGGTTTTTGGCAGGGCCTTAGGACTTGTAAGTATTCCTCATAACTTTGGTGATGCCTTCGGCCTATTTTGGTTTATAGTCAACATACCCCAAGGATCTCAACTTCTCTATTTCGTCTCTGGTGAGCTTCCGGGGCTTGTTGGCTATATCTAGCCCCAGTAGATCCTCGCTGGCAATACGTCTTAGGCTGGCCTTTAAATCCTTTGCGTGCTTTTGGTATTCGAGTTTATTAATGAGATTACGTTCTTCAAGGCGGTCAGTCTTCAGGTCGAATAATTGATATTGTTCGTTCAGCTGAGTATAGATCAATTTGAGTCCGTCAATTACCACGGAAAACTTAATTCCGTCAACGTTCCTGGGGGAATTCATTTCCGCAAAGATTTCTCTGTTTTGCAAATCCTGCTCAAACAAATCGCGACCGCGAAGTGAAGAATTTGTTTTTAGGCCGACAGTCTTCAAGATGGTGGGGACGATATCGAGATGCTGAACAAAATCCAATCTCCTGCCGGTAGATTGCTTGCCGTATTTAACGATGAGCGGCACATGAAGCAGGTTGTGGTAGAGGTTCTCGCCGTGAGCAAAATAATAGTTATGTTCTCCCATGCCTTCTCCGTGGTCGGATGTGAATATAATCAGGGCGTCATCATACAGACCATGCTCTTTTAACACATCAAGCAATCGCTTGAATTGCTCATCCATGTATCGTATCTCACCATCATATTGTGAAACATAGTAGCTGTAGCCTCTATTTGTACCAAGCTGCTGATATGAGGGTATCCCGCCATAGCCGCTTACCTTAGTATTAAGCTTCAGCTCACGGGGCTGGCGAGCCGGGGCTTTGAACATTTCATTATACGAGGCCGGCGGAATATAAGGCCCGTGTGGATCTTGATAATGTATCCACATGAACAACTGGTCTTTACTAAATTGCCTCAGGAGCTTTATACTTGTGTTTGTGGTGTGCTCAGCAATTCTCTCGGGTATATGCCTGACAACATTCAAAGTGTCATCATATGTCTCAAACTTATGTGCCCAGCCTTTCTTTTTCCGCAGAGCATAGTTGCTCACAACCGCTGCTGTTTTATATCCGTACGGCTTTAATAGCTCCGGAAGTATTCTCACTTCTTTAGGCAATGAAAGGTTTGCAAAAACTTTTGTCTCATGTGGAAAATACCCACTCAGCATACTAGCAAAGCTCGAACTGGTCACTGGAGCATGGGAAAGGCAGTTTTCGAACAGCAATGCATCTTTGGAAAACTGATCGATGTTTGGAGAAGTGTTCTTCTGATAGCCGTAGCAACTCAGATGATCGGCGCGTAGAGTGTCAACAGTAATTAGAATAACACTGGGCCTGCTATTACGTGATTTCCTTTCACATCCGCTTAGCCATAGGTATGGAGCTAAACCAACTGAAAGGCCGCCATAGAATCCATATTTCAATAATCTTCGCCGGCTTAAGCTTGCCAAATATATTATATCTCGCCTTGGAATCACTTTTGTAAAATTTCTCTTATAATATAAGAAGGATATTTTTGCAAAACCACAAAGTTTCTTATTACGAATTCGCCGATTAAACATAGTATCGAAATGACAACTAACAAACTTATTATGATAGTATTTAAGAGCAAGCCGCGTGTGACCTCGGACAAAATAGAGAAATTGAATATCCGCGATAAAGCAATCCTGAGGAAAAAGAGAAGAGCAACCAAAATACACAGAAAGCTCAGAATCTGGAACGGTCTTTCCGAAAGACAAACAATGTTATCCATATTGTATGCAAATAATTTCTTGAATGTCCAGCCCGATTTGCCGTATTTGCGAGGATTATGGGTAACCGGAACTTCAACACATCTTTGTGTTTTGGCGATAAGGTTGGGCAGGTGAAGTGGTTTGTAAGGCCCAAGGTCAAATCCCTGAATTAATTTGGCATTAATTATCTTAAACGTACAGCCAAAATCGGTAAAATCGCTCTCTGAGACCTTTCTCATGATCATGTTGGCAATCTTTGAGGGAATGATCCTAAAGATAGAATCCTTTCTGTCTTTTCTATAACCGCTTACAACATCAAAACCTTTATCGAATTCACTAACCAGCAAAGGTAACTCTTCCGGATCCAGTTGAAGGTCGCTGTCCATAAGTACAAAGCCTTTTCCTCGCGCATAGCTGATGCCAGCAGTAACTGCCATAGCCTGACCGGCATTTTTAAATAAGTCGATAATGGTGGTCACATGTGCATCTTTGTCAAATATCATTTTGAGCTTTTCAAATGTCTTATCCGTGCTGCCGTCATTGATAAATATAATTTCATAACTACGCTTCAGCGATTCGAGTGTTCTAGACAAACGACCATGGAACTCTTCTATGCTGTTTTCTTCATAATAACACGATATAATGACGCTAAATTCCGGTGGTGGTTGTTGATCATGAGTTAACAGGTTGTTCTTGTCTTGGTTCGCCATATTCTGTTTACACCTCTTGTTTGGTTGTTAAAACCCATGAAAGTATTTGTACTATGTCCGCTTGTGCTTAACCGGCAGCAGTGTGTGTTTCCTTTATTATGTTGCAGATAGTTTCGACAATCCTACTTTCGAGCTTTCCATACAATGGCAGGCACAATACTTGGCTCGCAATGCGTTGCGCAACCGGCAGCTTGGACGGGCCGGCTGAAGAAAGTGCTGAATAGCACGGATAGTCACTGCACAGCGGATAAAAATACTTGCGCGAGAAAATATTGCACTGCCTGAGTATGTTGCATAGTTTGTCACGACCAACTCGATAGATTTTTTCATCAATGAAAATGGGGAAGTAACTATTGTTAGACTTTACTTTCGGAATGTCCTCAAGGAAAGAAACTCCGCCAACCGAGCCAAGCTCTTGGCGATATAGATCAACCAGTCGCCGCCGATCTTCAATTTCCTGGTCAACCGTTTCTAACTGAAGTAATCCGAAACTGGCCTGGAACTCATTCATCTTCCCGTTAATGCCGGGTCCAATGATAGTCTCCTCATCGACAATTCCAAAATTACGCAAAAACTGGATTCGTTCTCGTTGCTTCTGAGATTTTGTAATAAGTGCCCCCCCTTCAATGGAAGTGAACAGTTTTGTAGCGTGAAAACTAAGGGCCGAGATATCTCCGTATTCAAGAATAGACTTTTCGCCAATACGAACACCAAAAGCATGCGCCGCATCATAAATCACATACAAACCGTGTCTTTGTGCTATTATCTCAATAGCTTCGACATCACAAGGCGTACCATATACATGTACCGCTAAGATAGCTTTGGCATCAGGTGTGATAAGCTGTTCAATACGCGATGGGTCGATATTTAATGTTTTGCTGTCAATATCGCAGAAAACCGGCCGAATATTATTCCAATATAACACGTGTGGGGTGGCGGGAAATGTAAACGGTGTGGTAATCACTTCACCGTCGTTAATTCGCAGAGCTTGTAACGCAACAAGAAGCGCAACCGTACCATTTACGAACAGGTTCAGATGCTCAACTCCCAAATACCGCTTCAACTGACTCTCGAATTGACTGTGGAACTGGCCGTCGTTAGTCAGCCAACATGTAGACCAGATTTGTTCCAGATAACTGTGGTAATCGGCCAAATTCGGCATTCTGGGTCGAGTGATGTAAACCGGCTCAGGGAGTTTATGTCGCCTTACTAATTCGTCTATCAGTTCAGCACTTAACGAATGGTTTTTTGTATCTTTCATTCTTAGGCGTCCTGGTTGCTTAAGGTTTGCCTCGACCAGCTTAAAAGTTTATTACAATTGACGTGAGCTTAAATCAACTGTCCACAAGTGTCAAGGGCAAATCATACGAGGTTATTTGCTTGCTCTCTGACTACCTCAACTTCATTCTTTTGAGCCTGGTCGCATAAACACTACCAGCTCATCAGTGAGTTTGTACTCGCTATAGCCTAGCTTAGAGAACAAACGGAACAAATATGAATTGTTTAGTTCAGCGACCCGACGGTCAGCAACAATCGAGCGAATTTGAGGATTCTGTCGAATAACCCAAACAAGGGATTTAAGGTCTTTTTTGCCTATTCGTCCTCCCAAGAAACGTGAGGCCACTATTCGATGCATGCCTTCATTTCTTCTACCGCACTCTTCCATCCACATGAGGATGCCTGTTGCTTTATAAGAGATTTGGGGGTATTGTGCGCTTAACATAAGGATCATCGTATCCACACCCTGTGGTGCCAGCATCGTCCCCAGCGGTGGGTTCAGCGCCAGCACTTTACGGGCCTGCTCCAAGTACACCTCTTTAACTTTGTACCGCGGCATACCTAACTTGGTAACGTTTGGTCCGCAACGGAATACTGAGGATGAAGACGCTGGTAGGTGAGCGGCCAGGAGAAATGCGCCAGCCCCGATGAGGATAACGCGCCGCCACCTGGTTCCGACGGTCTCAAGCTGGCTCGCCAGGGCCGCTCCGGATAATCCGAGTACGAGTGGAAATGGGAGCAGGTAGAACAGCCGCCAGTAAATATTTGGGCTGGTTACATATTTGATGACGAAAGGCGAGACGAGGGGATTAAGGTAAAGTACGATGACCAATACGTCCCATGTGATGAGAAAACGCCGCTCACGTTTTTGAACGAGCACGATGGCTGAAATCGTTCCGGCTATCAAAAACAAGATAACTACTGGTCCGTTCAAAACGAGTTTGGCGCTGCCAAGAAAAGTTGTCGGCCAGCCTCGGTTGATCGGTTTGTCAATGCCAAGCTGATCCATGGACAGCAACAGGATGCTGCCTGCATAGAGGGCAGGGTAAACAAGAGTGAAAAGATATTTAAATATTGTTATAATACGAGCTTTCATTGTTGTAACATACGACAAACTGCAGGAAATTGACAGCACGATCGCAAGCAGAGGGATCATCATGGCCGCAGTGGTAGTGAGACCGACCATCGCCACCGATGTAACGAAAAGGTACACCCATCTTCGTACACTTGGCAACTGGAAAAACTCCATCGTCAGCCCCACAAATAGAGGGATTCCAACGGTGAACATTACCGTTTTGCCCTGGGAAATTCGGTTGAAGGCAAAGTTCCCGAAGCTTCGATGCTGCTCACCCATCAAAATTAGCGACAGGCAGATAAAAAATGCTCCAGTGACTGCTGCATGTGGTGGAAAAGAAAACCGGGATATGATATAGAACCAGACCAGCGGGATCATACAACCGAACAATGCTGGGCCGAAAAAATAATACACCGTCAGAAGATGCATACCGGTTATGTATGACACAATACCCTGGGAATACTCAAACGGTATTGAACACCGGTGGTACGATGCAAACGGCTCATCCTCCCGCCCCGAATCAATAAAGTGGACTTTAAAGCCCATCGGCTCGTCGGGATGCTCCAAATAGTAGATGACATTCGGAACATAGGCAAAATCGTCCTGATCAGGCCGGTGAGACACCAAGCAAAGCAAGGCGCTCAACAAGCAGCATGTCAGAAGCGCCAGCACCACTGGCCGCTGCGATATAACTGCTGCAAATACTTCCTTTGAAATTTCATTCCATAACACCAGGAAAATAGCGATTATCGAAGCACATGTCCCAATTATCGCATACAAGTAAAAGGGTATGCCACAGATTTGAGAGATATGGGTTATGACGGTAAGCGTTCCCGCCGCGCACACTATTGTAACAAGGAAGGTTTTCACAAGGTTATATAGCTGTGCTTCGTGCCCTTGTAACACTCCTGGTTCTTTGGAACTCATATAAGTTATATCCTCACGCCAGTTCTAATTTGGGGCCTGATTGTAACTATTACCTTCTTCCCGGACCTTCCGGCTATTGACCATACTTCCGCGCCAACTCACATATAATAAATAATAGTAACAAATTTGGGTCAAATGCACAATAGACCGAAACAGAAGGCGCACTCGCCGATATGGAAGAAGGTGCAAAAACACGGTTATTGTTCTTGAGAAAGGCATCTGAACAACCGTCCCGGCCCTGAAGCCGGGTAATCAGTTGGAATTTACTTTGTTACCTCATTTTTCGGA
>Ga0114922_10007348_pt1 | contig 10089 bp, 12 predicted proteins | sample AartaG_FD_100975 | JGI IMG/M metagenome (GOLD analysis project Ga0114922, IMG submission 100975) | Deep subsurface microbial communities from Aarhus Bay to uncover new lineages of life (NeLLi) - Aarhus_00045 metaG | ecosystem: Environmental > Aquatic > Marine > Oceanic > Sediment | place...
ACGCCCCCAGTGGGTTAGAAACTGAACTCAACACCGGCTCGAGCGGTCGCACTCCACCGATTCTCCTGGGGATCATCCGCGAACCTGCAGGCGGTGGACAGTTCGGTCACCACGTACAACCTGTCGTTCGGCGTCCAGTCGCCCCGGAAATCCAACCCTGTCGAGAACTTGTAACTTTCGACACCTGTCGCCGGCCCCAGGTAAAGATCCTCCCGTGCAAAAGCGCCTAATTCCAGGGAAACCTGACGGTGGGGGCTCCAGGCCCACTCGGTGTCGAGGCTGACGTAAGGATTTCTCTGCCCGCTGTTCTGCGACCAGCGCAAGCCTAGCTGAGCGGCGACCCCCCAGTCGACAAAATAGCCGATCAGGCCTCCGGCAGAGGCTTTCAGCGATCCCAGAAGATCGTTTCTATCCTGTTCCGTCCAGAACTCCCAACCTCCTAGTACCTCCATTCCATAACGCAGGCGCACGGATTGATCCACAACCAACCCCGCTGTCAAACCCTGGAACAGGGCGTCATCACTGCCCGAGGGCTGGTAGAGGTAGTATCCGGAATAGGCCACGGAGCTCAGGGCGTCATCCCCGAGGCGCTCAAAGCCGATCCTCCAATCGGGGCGCAGATAGGGAGCCTGGTCCTCGATGGTTCCGTATCCGGAGCCGTTGAGGCCCCCCTCAAGGGAAACTCGTCGTCCCTCTCCCCGGATCAAGGCTTCAAGGGCCAGCGTATGAGAATCGTAGAACTGTCCATTCCGCAGCGGGCTGTACTCGGCGATACTACGGGCATAGAGGGCAAGAGAGGCGTTTTCCCCCATCAACGTGCGCCAGGACAAAAGTGCGCTCCCCCGGATACCGGCCTGGTCCGGCGGCTCTCCGAAAAACAACTCCTGACCGTATACTCCGAGAAGCAGGGTGGGCGCGTATCCGTGGGCCGGAAACAGGCCTGCGAAAACGAGCATAAATATTGCAGCCATCCATCTCCATCTGCGCGAGGAGATTATCTTTAGTAGATCCATTTTTCAAGTTCCTTGATCGAGTTTGCGTGTTCCAAATGCCGTTGAATGCGCGGAACCAGCTCCTCCGGCGGAATCCTTCTCCTTCTGCCGCCTGCCAGCAGATCCATGACGCCCATGTAACTATCCGGGGGGATCGAGGATACCAGCAATGGGCCAATCAGATCGAGGGCCGGCTTCCTGCCCAGTCCCCATTCCAGCAGCGCCACGTACAGGTATGTGGCCGGGCGGAAGCCTTCGATTCGCCTGTTGCACAGAGCGATCAACTCCTCGATTTCCTCGATGGATACACCCACGGCCATGAGGTTGGCGGTTCGAGCCCAGGAAGCCGGATCGGCCAACAACCTCTTGCCCTCCTCACTGTGTAGCATCAAAGCCCGGGCCTGCATCAAGTTCTCAGCTTCCCGCCTCAAGGCGCCGAGTACCCTCGGTGCCGGGATTCCCTTGGCAATGCCCTCCTCCAGCTTTGGCAGAAGCAGATCAGTGGGGATATCGGATTCTGCTGTTTCGGTAAACAAGGTGATGATCGTAACTTTATGGTCTTGCGAGTATCTGCTGCGGGCCAGGGCGGATTCAACACTCTGAGCGCAGACAGGCAGGCTGGCCACGAGCAGAGCTGTGCAGAGAAGGCCAATAAATGAGGGCCGCGGGAAGCGTATGCCTCCCGCGGCGAAGGGTCTTTTCACCGAAAGGGTTCTTCGCCTCACCTTAACAGTCGCCCCTCCTCATATGAGTGGGCGCCCGGCTGAGGTTCAATGGGCCGATCCACCGGGGCCCTGGGGACCGGGAGGCACCAGAAGATCCCCGGGTCTGCTGTTTTTCTCCGCCCGCACCCGGGTCTGCACCATATGCCGCGCTTCCAGATTCATGGCGGTCTGCAGTTGCTCCTGGAATCGGCTGCGTATCAGCTCGCCGATCCCGTTATCCTCTCCGGTGCGCAGGCGTTCCTGTTCCCGTAATTTCTCCAGATCCCCAAACACCTCCCGGATACCGTTCAAGGAGGTGCGGAGGATTTGGGATTCCGCGAAACCGAGGGCACGCATCTCCCGAGCCATGGTCATGACCTCCATGGCCATCTGAGCCTGCTCGTAGGGGCCGATCTCCTCTTCCGCATCTTTGGCATAGACCAGGCAGATGGCGATCATCTCCGCGTCCCGGATCCTGGCCTGTTCCCAGTCGACCTCTTCTTTGAGGAGCTTCTGGATCTCCTCCGAACTCCAGCCTTCCGCCTTCAGCATCTCCTGCAGGGCCTGCTCGAATTCGTAGTCACCCTCTGCCTGTTGACTGGAAAGCGGCAGGGTGATGAGCAGCATCACCGCCGCAATCACGATTCCCATTCTCTTCATCTTCTCTCTCCTTACCATTTGTCAGATCTGCAAGACTGAGTTAACTCCCCCGAAGCCATCCTCGACTTGAAGGGGAGATTCAGGATCTGGAATCCAGCTCTGACCGTCGATCAGGAACTGGTACCGGTGCTCCAGGCCCCGCTTCAGAGGGATCTCGATCTCCCATACACCGTCTCCGTCCGCATCCTCCAGCTTCTGCGATTCCGGGTCCCAGCGATTCCAGTCCCCCACCACCGCGACGTCTCGGGCTTCCGGGGCTTGCAGTTCGAAGCGAACCACGATCGTTTCCTCCCCCCCCCCTCCCATACGCGGGAACAGCAGGCCGATCCCCAGGGCGATAAACATCAGCGCCGCGGCGGGCACGCCGATCCAATACGGCCGAATCTTGGGACGTACCGGAATCCTCGTTCTCAGCCGAGCGGAAATCCGCACTGCCAGACCAGGAGGCGGTTGCCTGTCCAGGGGGGAGCCTTCAACCAGCAGGAGAGCCGCCTTCAGTCTGGGACCGCAGCGCGGGCAGCCTTCCGCATGCTGCCGAATGGCGGGCGGATATTCCGGCTCACTTTGCTCTGCCCACTCCCGCTCGAGCCACTTGCCGAACTCCTCATTCCACTGTTCGCAGGTCATCACTGTCTTGCTCCACCTAACTATACGCTCGAGAATCGAATAGGTTTCATTCCCAGCCCTTTCTCGAAAGAAAATCGATCATCTGTTTTCGCGCCCGATGAAGGTGGGTCTTCACCGTTCCTTCGGGTATCCGCATCATCTCGGCGACCTCCTGCACCGAGAATCCTTGAATAGCCTTGAGGACGAACACTTCCCGATATTCTACGCGCAGTCCATCGAGCGCCTTCTGGGCCAATTTCTCACCCTCCTGCAGCTCGCTCTGCCGGACCGGATTCCCCTGCTCGGAAGCCACGGATTCCAACACCCTCTGTGGATCCGCGTTTAGGATCTTTAACCGACTCCGGCGCTTGCGTCGTCGCTCTGCAGAACGCAGATGGTTCAGGCCGATCGTGTACAACCAGGGAAAGAAACGATTGGAGATTCTAAAACGGGGTAAGGACCGGAACGCCTTTTCGAGTATCTCCTGTACCGCATCCTCCGCCTCCTCGCCCTGCCCGAGCATCCGGTAGGCCAGAGAGTACAGGAGGGGGGTGTAGCGTTCTACGATTGCTTCAAAGGCAGACGGATTGCCGTTCAGGGTAGCTTGGACCGCCAGGAGATCCTGGGCATCGGTGTTATTGTGACTTTCTGCGATCAAACAATCAGTCCCCTGGCTGTACACCTACTTAGACTATATACGCTGAAACTGATCGGAAGGTTTCAAAAAAATATGGGTATTCCGGGTGAGCCGTTATTGGTCGCCTACTTCAGTAAACCGTGAAACCGCCTCGACAAGCTCATCGTTCTCCTCCAAAGCGAACAGATACCGTTCCTTCTCAGTGGTGACCAACAAAGCGTTGCGATCCTGCTCCATCACCGCCCGGGCCGTGCCGCCATCCTGCAGCCGAAACTTCCCCACCCTGTAGGCCCCCAGACTCGCCCCGACGATTCGTCTGGCGGTCCGGTACTTGGAAACCGAGAGATCCTCGATGCGCGTCGCCTTACTTACCTCGGTCCAGAACACGGAACGCTCCCGGAACCGCTTGACGACCAATCCCTGCTCGCTCACCGACACGACTGTGGGGCGATAGAACAGGAGGGCGACGATCCCGATCACCACCAGGACAATCACCAGAGCGATGATTTTTCTTGCGGTGCTTCCCCGTTTGGCAAGCATGGACACCAACACGACCAGCAACACCGCTGCCAGAAAAACGAGGAATATCCGCGGGGGGAGAACTACAAACTGTACCGGCATACCCAGCATCTCGTGCAAATCACGTAGTTACCAATTCACTTAATAGATCATGTCCTGCGCAAATATTCAACAACGCGGATCAGCGGGGATTCGGGAATCTCGGTGTTTGTTTCTATTGCCGCTTCAGCGCCCGGTAGCGGGTTCGCATCGGCCCTGTAACAGCTTCAAAGTACAAGCGATACCTCAGTGTTTTACGCACCCGTTCGAGATACCGTTTTCCCATTATGAGCAACCCGTCGACCCATTCGAGGATCTCGAGCACCAGTTCCATGACGATCCTTGGACCGTGGGTCACGCCGAGGGAATCAATCACTCCCACAACCCAACCGATAGTGCGCTCGAAAGCTTTGACAAGAATACTGACCAGGTACAACCCGTATTTCAAGAACATCTCCGGCTCCTCCTTCAGAATCCGCTGCCATCATCGGTTCTGAGCAAACCCCGGCCCAACAGATCCGTCACCCGCACGCTGCGCAGCGGTATACCCCTCTGCTCTGATAGTTCCCTTTCCGGAACCGGGAACAGTCGAGAGGCCAACTCCGGCAGGTCCCGAAGCTCTTGCCTGCAGGCGGCCTGAAATCCCAGGTTCATGGCCAGGTGCAGGAGAGGGAAATCCAGATTACCGGGCAGGCGCCGAAGCATCGACGACATCCGGGTAAACTGCTTCATAACCCAGAGCCTGCCGGCCTGAAGCTCGAAGGGATTCATATTCTTCGGTTGAAATACGACAGTCGAGTGGTCGTAGTAGCGCCAATCTTCGCTAAGCAAGCGATCCTCTGCCTTCAAACTTCGAAACACTTCGGTTCCCGGGTACGGTGTAAGCACATTGATCGAAGCCGAGCTGATGCTGTTTTTTTCGAGAAAATCGAGGGTATCGGCAAAGGTATCTTTCGTGTCGCTGTCAAAGCCGAAGATCATGGAGGCATGGAAGTAGATGCCGAAGTCTCTTATTTTTTTTACCGCCTCACCGATCTTATCCACCTCTTTGATGGCTTTGCGCATCCGCTTCAGTTGCGTCTGAGATACACTCTCCAGACCGAAGAACAGTCCCTTGCAGCCGCTGCGGTTGGCCAGGCGCATCATCTGCTCATCCTTGATGAACGAGAGGGATGCCTGCCCGACCCATTTGATCTTCAGCGGCTCGATGGCCTGAAACAGCGTCTTGGCGTACACCGGATCGCCGATGATGTTGTCGTCTAAAAAAATAAAGATTTTACCACCGGATTCCTCTATGTCCCGGACCACATTTTCCACAGGCACGTGCCTGATCCGCCGCCCGAAGATGTCGTGAACGCAGCAAAACTCGCAATTATAGGGGCATCCCCGGGTAGTCATCACGGGAAGGACATCGAAGAGTCTCTTCTTCGTGTCTCTGCGGTTGCCCATTCCGATGTAGCGATCCAGGGAGGGATAGGACTCGTGATACAACCTCTGCAGCTTCCCCGCCTGGGCGTCCGCAACCACCTGTTCCCAGACCCCCTCCGCCTCGCCCACCACCACGGCGTCGCAATGCTGCAGGGCCTCCTCGGGCAACAGGGTCGGGTGCACTCCCCCGAGCACCACGGACCGGCCGCGCTTCCTGTACTCGCGAGCCAACGCATAGGCCCGGGTGGAATTCGATGTCATACAGCTGATTCCCACCAGATCGCAATCTTCATCCAGGTCTACGGTTTCCAGCTCCTCTTCCAGGATGCACACTTCGTGTTCGGGCGGAGTCAGGCCGGCGATCAGATGCAGTGCGAGCTGCGGGATCATGAGAAACTTCGACTTCTTGAAGCGAGGGTCCTTACACGGAGAAACCAGTAGAATTTTCATTAGCTGCACCACCTGTCGTTGCGGGGAGAGCAATGGACTCCCCCCGTATTATCGCTGGTTTTATTTGACAGACGGTGCTCAACCTAACTGGAGGTGGGATACCCTCCTGGAATGACCCCAATATTTCTGGCAGGACTTAGGTCAAATGCTCCGAAAGTACCTTTACTCTCAAATAAGACCGTGCCCCCCAAGATTACCATAAATGTTCGGCCGGTTCAAGGTGCCAGCTACCAAGGCCAGCTACCAAGGGTAGCTGGCACGCCACCGACGTGTACCTCCCATTCGCTTCCTCAAACGATTGACTTATCCGTATAGAAACAGTACTTTTGCATGCAGTACATTCAGGAATGGGCCTCCTGAAGGAAAAACGAAAAATGAGGCCCGATCATTCCTAGTTTGCGATTTGTACCGGCAGGGTAAACCGACCAGACTTGTGTGCTGCTCCTTTGACGGTCCTTCAGCAAATAAGGTGGTAAAAAGTATCTCTTAGGAGGAGAACATGAACAAGAAACTATACGTGGGCGGCCTGCCCTACTCAGTGACAGATGAACAACTGAGCGAACTCTTCGAGCCCCACGGGACCGTTGAATCCGCAAAAGTCATTACGGATCGATACACCGATCGTTCTCGGGGTTTTGGATTCGTCGAGATGAGCACTCAGGCCGAGGCCGAACAGGCAATCCAAGCACTCAACGGCACCGAGCTCGGCGGCCGCAGCCTGACGGTAAACGTCAGCAAACCGCGAGAGGATCGCTCCAGCAAACGCTGGTAGTACTAAACAGAGTAACGCTATAAACAACAAGGGGTCAGGTCGGTTTGACCCCTTTTTTATTTCCCTGAAGAAATCCCATCCCTCTCCCCCCCTGGAAGCACGGCCCAAAGACCGGGGTTGATCATAACCCCCGCAAGGGGTAACTGTACTTGAGCAGGAAAAAGAAATACAATCGAAGTGATGACCTTTCTGGTCATAGAAGATATCAGTTCTCTAGACCTAATCTTAATGATCGCAGGGGCCGTCCTCTGTCTTCTCAGCTACATCCTGCGACTGGCTACCCACGTTTTCAGCTACACCAGGGGCAGCGGCGTTATCAACTTCCGACTGACTCTGGTTGTAACCTTTCTCGGCTATTTCGGCTGGGGGTATTGGAGCGTCGCCGATCCGTTCAAGATGAACATACCCTACTCGGTATCCATTCCCGTGGGTGCGACCCTGGCGGCAGCCGGATTGGGTTTGTTTCTGTATTCGGAGCTCAAGAAGCACGGGGTCGGGGATCCGGATAAACTCGTGACAGCGGGCATCTATTCGAAAATACGCCACCCGATGTACATCGGCCTGGTCCTGCTGCATATCGGTTTCCCTTTTGTCGCAAAGAGTTTCATCGCCTGTCTCTCCACAATGCTCTGGGCGGGGATCATCGCTGTTTGGACCCACTTCGAAGAGAAGAACCTGGAACGACGCTTCGGGCAGAGGTATATCGACTACAAGAAACAAACCTGGTTCTAATCGTTTTCAGTACTTGTCTTTGAACCTGCCCCGAATTTCCTTTTCCCACTGTCGCCCCTCCTGGCGGCGCAGCTTATAGCGGTCTTTTCCTGCAAGGTTCTCGGTCTGGGAGAGCTGTTCCACCTCGCGCTTCTGTTTGAGATAGCTCTGCAGGCGCTTCGGATCCAATCTTCCCGCGGCAATCTGTTCCTGAACCGCACAGCCGGACTCACTCCCATGGCGGCAATCGCTGAATCTGCACTGCTCCACCAGAAGCTCGATCTCGGCGAAGGTATCTCCGATCTGCTGCTCGCTGGCCCAGAGTTGCAGCTCCCGCATCCCCGGATTGTCGATCACCATCCCTCTGCCGGGAATCATGAAGAGCTCCCGATGAGTGGTGGTATGGCGTCCTTTGCCGTCGCTGCGCAAGCTCCGAGTCGCCTGCGCCTCCCGGCCCAGCAGGCTGTTGATGAGCGTGGATTTTCCCACACCGGAGGAACCCACGAAGGCAACTGTTTTTTCTTTCTCCAAGTACGGGTCCAGTTGGTACAGCCCATCACCGCTCAGGGCGTTCGTGCAGATCACCGGAAGATCGAAGGCCACGGTTCCGAGTTCCGCCATCTTGATCTCCAGATCCCGGCAGAGGTCGACTTTGTTCAGGATGATCACCGGCTGCGCCCCGCCCTGGTAGACAGCGGAAAGATAGCGTTCAATGCGGCGCAGGTTGAAATCCCGATCGAGCCCCGAAACCAGGAACACCCGATCGACATTAGCGCAGATCAACTGCTCCTCCACCTTTTCACCCGCGGCCTTGCGAGACAGCCAGGTCCTTCGCGGGACTATGAAATGGATGATGCCCGTAGCGTTGTTTCCGGCATCCTGCGGGTCGATCCAAATTCCCACCCAGTCACCGGTTGTAGGGAACTCCGCGGGGAAACGGGCCTGATAACGAAGGCGGCCGCTGACCCGGGCCCGGTGCTCCCCGTGCTCGCCGATCACTCTATACAGCTGTCTCTGTGCATAGATCACCCGTGCCGGCAGGTGGGAACGGTCCGGGTCGAGTTCTTCGAACTGTTGTTTGAATTCGGCGCTCCAGCCGAGTTGTCGCAGATCCATGCTTACCTACCCCCATACTGCTTTTCGAATACGATGTCGAAGGCCGCGAAGAGCAGATTACAGAGCTTCTTTGTGTCGGTTTTGATGAACTTAGTGGAGAAACCGTCCTCTGCACATAGCTAAGAGCGGAAGGCCTCGATATAGCTGTCCGCGTAGATCTGCTTGTTCATCACCAGCTCGGCCGTAAGCAAAGCGTTCACCAGATCTTCATCGTTCACATCGCAGATCACCGCATCCAGCCCGTTGGCCACCAGCATGACGGCGAAGGTGCGGTTGATCAGCCGCTTTTTGGTCGTGCCGTTGGCGATGTTGGACAACCCGCACACGATATGGGGCGGCGGATCGCTGAACAATTTGAACTGGCCCGCCGCGCCCAGGATCTCCTGGGCCTGCTCCTGCATATACTTCAGGGGCATGACGATGGGATCCAGGAACAGCTGCTCCGGACTGATATCGAACTCCATGGCCTTGGCAAGAAGCTTGCCGGCGTTCTCCACCCGTTTGTCCGCATTCTTGGGGCTGCCCTCCTCATCCATAACCAGTCCTACAATCGATGCACCGTGCTCGGCCACGATGGGGAATATCGCCTCCATCTTCTCATCCACCGCTGTTGTGGAGTTGATCAGGGGCGGTTTCTTGCACATAGGCACCGCCTCTTTGAGCATCGAGGGCTTATTGGTGTCGATAGAGAGGGGCAGATCCGAAACGGCCTGAACCTGTTCGATCATCCAACACAGATCCTCCGGCTTGCTGGACACCGCTCCCAAGTTCACGTCGAGATAGGTGGCTCCGGCTTTGGTCTGCTTTACCGCCCAACTTTTAAGCACGTCGGCGTCCTTGTTCTCCACCGCAGCCTTTACATCCTTGAAGCCCGTATTGATCCGTTCTCCGATAAAAATCATACCTATTTCCTCCTGTTCATGGTTTTCAGTTAGATGCGCTGCGCTCCCCGAACCGGGAGCGGCGCCTTGAGCTGCACCCGGCAATCATCAGCCGGCGAACTGCTGGATCGTGGCCTGGACGTTCTTGATCGCTTCCGGGTGGGCCATGATCAGGATGTCCGCACCGGCCTGCAGGTAGACGGATCCGCAGGTGGCTTCCCACATCGGTCCGCGCTTGGCCAGTTTGCCCCAACCGGGCAGCACGTCTTCGTCGACCACCGCTTCCTTGATGCGCCAGACCTCGCCGCCGACATCGCAGAGCTGCGGGCAGGCCATGAGCTTGTCCCCCTTCAGGCCGGCGATGCGGGCCCGCTCGAGGATCGTGTACACGTAGTCAAAACCGTAGCCTAAGGCCGCCGTGGTCTGAAACATCACCACATCCTTCAGGTCGAAGCCTGCATCCTGAAGCAGGATGTTGACCTGCTTGCCGATATTGATATCCACCGGCGCCTCTGCGATGATCTTGTGCTTGTCGGACTTGCAGATCGCAACCACGGTCCGGTAGTTTGTCTCC
>Ga0114922_10007349_pt1 | contig 10087 bp, 15 predicted proteins | sample AartaG_FD_100975 | JGI IMG/M metagenome (GOLD analysis project Ga0114922, IMG submission 100975) | Deep subsurface microbial communities from Aarhus Bay to uncover new lineages of life (NeLLi) - Aarhus_00045 metaG | ecosystem: Environmental > Aquatic > Marine > Oceanic > Sediment | place...
AAGAATAATAAAATCAAAAAGAGTATTAATTATTACTGCTATTCTTGTGGTATTATTATTACTTATTGGGTCGTCTCAAATGTCCCAACTGCTTTTCAAATAACATGGACACATGTCTGTTCATGGTGGACATCTATGGTCGGATTGATCCCAAATCTATAATTCTGTTTTTGAAAGAATATTTTTATATTGAAAATATCTTAATCCCTCTATATTTTTTCTTAATCATCCATTCATTTTTTCAAAGGAGCATTTCTATGCGCCACTCTATTGCTGGTTTCGCAGTTCTTATCCTCGCCCTCGTTTCTTTCGCCGCCGATGAAATCGATTCCCTTTTCGTAATTGATTCCATGCAAGCCTCCATCAATTCTTTGACTCTTGATCTCAACAGGATCAAAGAGTCAAAACAAACTGCCCGTTCCCGAGCAGAGTTCACAAAAGTTCAAGCAGAACGTACTAGGTTAATTAGAGATTATTCTCGGATAGCTGCAGTTTATTATCCGGAAGATGCGGCAGAGCATGCAAAAGCATATTTTAAAGCTTCCAAATTACTCCCTTACCATCAAAGATTATATCGAATGCACAATGAAGTACCGTCAGCGTCAGAAGTAGCGGTGACCTATAAAAAACATAAGTTAGCTCAGTAAAAGCAGAGAGGGATTAAGCTCTGTGCGTCTCGTCACCTTTAAAAAGGTGACGGGGGTTCCCAAAATAACATTCACATTTTCAAGGAGAGTAGATATGCATGTATTTAACGATGATGGTCATGGCCGAGAAATATATTTCACTTCGTCAGAAGATGAAGCTTTGTTAGAAGATGAAGCTTTGTTAGAAGATGAAGCTTTGTCAGAAGATCAATTCTATTGTGAAGATCTCGAAGAAAGAGAATTATTTGAACCTATCCTTACATGCAGTGAGGATGAACAGACAGCACTTAGAGCTATCAACGACTTAATATCGTAAATAACCCCCTGTGTACCCCCGCCACTCTTATGAGTAACGGGGGTGGGACTAAGCCCATCTCGTCACCTTTCAATCTTTTTAATCAAGATTATCACAAGGAGTTAGTTATTATGGCAACTCGGATTAAAACTACAGCTCGGATTAAACTTACATATTTGCCGACAGGAGCAGAGTTCTTATCGACCGAAACAAGATACATTAATGATGAGTACAAGGACTATTGTTCCACTATAGAAGATAGTTTGACACTTTTAATTCTTCCAACTGAAAGTGGAGAACTAATTTTTCAGGAAGGAGTTCTTTCTAATTCAGTAATAGAGATAATAATAACAGATATAAGCACATCTTGAAGTCACCTGTAATCAGGGAAATACAAAACCGAAATCGAAAGATGGAATACTATGGTAACCATGGAGTATAAATGTCGTCGATGCGGAGAGGTATATGTTACTAATCAAATAATGAACAAACATGAAGCAAACATTGTTTTGTTAAAAACAATAACTGGTAGAGATCTGGGTGAAAAATATGAATTATTCCCAGGAATGCTTGGCATTCATCATGCTTGCGAGGGTGGTATGGGTGTGAGTGATTTCATCGGATATAGTGAAAAGCAGGAGAGGGATTAAGTCCTGTGCGTCTCGTCACCTTTAAAAAGGTGACGGGGGTTCCCAAAATAACATTCACATTTTCAAGGAGAGTAGATATATGTCTGACTTCCTAACATCCAATGATTATTCAAAGGCTCTTGATAGCCAAAGTGCTTGCAATCTGTCCGGGATCGTGTTTGAATTCGACCGAGTCATGAAAAAGATCTGCAATAAAGCAGCCCGTGACGACCATGACACCGAGTGGAAAAATAACCATCCGATATGTCGTTTATATGCCGAACAGATTGCCCATCTTACACGCGGGTGTGACTGGAACGAAGCATATAATAGATGTGAAGGTTAAGAAAATCTTTATCGTCAAACAGGAGGTATCCTGATGTCCAAACCTAGAATAACTCACGAGGACTCTTTAAATGGAGCCCTTCAAGAAGTCATCGCAGCACAATCTTCCCTTAACATGTACCCTAAGACTATCCCCGGGACTACAAAAGAGGCATACCTAAGTAAGTCTGATGTTCATGCTGAGCATGCCTATGAGCATCTTAAAGCTGCCGCTATAGAGCTGCATGCTGCTCAAAAAGAGCGTACCTATACAGGGACCTCTTTAAAGATGCTGTGTGAAGCTCTTGGATGGCAGGGTGGGACGATCCATCAGGTGATAGAGACCGTCAAGAAACAGCGGGAGGCACTTAACGCAGCTCGCACAGTCATCCAAAAGATGGACTCTGACCTAACAAATATGGGTAAAGGTCAAAATCTTTCTGCAGTCCCCGGATTCGAAGGGCAGAACTTCTGTGACTTTCTCGAAAGCATAATTTGATGACTGGAATAATAATCAGAAGTCGTCAGAAAAACAAGGGGAGGAAAACTCCTCTTTCTTATATCAATACTCGAAAACGACACATAAAAGAGCACCTATATAATGTCGAGTACACCTCGTTAGTATGGACGGGGTGGTGCTTCGCAATCGTCTGTCACAAATTACCCTGGAGAAAGAGGTGACTTTTTTTCCAGGCTTTTAACTTGGAGGTTATCATGTATCCTAAAGGTCGAAACACAAAAGGAACCTTATAGTATGGTCTATATCCTTCATTTTGATAAGCCTTTCCATCATGCCCGGCACTATGTAGGTTATACTGGACGTGCCGATGTTAAAGAGAGGTTCGAAGAACATTTTACCCCTAAAGGAAATCCTTTAGTCCGAGCAGCACACAAAGCGGGGATCAAAATAATAGTCGCCCGCACAATGAAAGGTGATCGTTCACTTGAGCGACAGATAAAAGATACACATAACACAAGCAGGTTTTGTCCCTGCTGTAAGAAAGGATAAACTATGTGGTTTGTATCAAGACAATCTTATTGGGGTGTTGATCCCGATGATCAATACGTCGTAGAGATCGCCAACGGTGGTCTCGACTATGCCAATCCCGACATGCTTGCAGCAAAATATGCTGGAGAGGGTGAAGAGTATAGTGATCCACGGGAAGCTGTGGAAGCTGCTCTTGAGATAGCCAAGCTGTGGAAACAGGATCACCCGGAACTTAAAATCGGTATAGCTCATGGATCCACGGGCGGTGACACCATGCCTTTCGAAGCTTCCGAAGTTGAGGAGCTTAAGGCGTGGGCTGAGAAAGCTTATGAGTCACTACCGAAGTGTGATCGATGTGGAGAACTTCGGAAAGAAACATGGCACATCACAGATGATCCGGATTTCGGACAATTTTGTTCGGAGTATTGTGTTGAAGAGTATGCCGCTCAGAACAATTATAAGAGAATATAACGAAAGAAGTGACTATGGATCTACATAAACGTTGTGAGATGGCTATCGAAATCATAAAAGCTACTGAAGACGGCGATCTCTTATCCCCTCAAGAGCTTTTCCTCACTCAAGAAGCCTTAAATAACAATCTGAATGATCTTGGTATGCAAGAATTTAGAGAGTTACACAAGGCTATCAAGGACGATACCTTCATCCCATTTAATAAACGATGGTTCCATGGTATAGAACACATGACCGCAGACACTGCCGAAGCTGGTGGTGGTTTATGGATAAACTGGAAGGGTCATAATGTTGAGCACTATGATCAGCCTTGGGCATGGTCAAAAGAGGGCAAGGAGGAAGCTCTTGAAGTTGCTGAAAGATGTAAGCACTTAGAAAGTATAGGCATCCCCACGAATACTACTACGGTGATTTGGGACTGGGAAAAATATGAAAAGAGGTCAAGATTATCAATAGCTATTATCGCGATGGAAGCACATGTTGCGTGTCTCCGTCAGGCGTGGGATATTATCCATGCTAAACTGGTTGAGGAAAACGGTTCATCGCACAACAAAGGAAGAAAAATAGACACACAACAGGCAAAGGAATCAATTATGCCAGCGGATTATGAATATTGTCCGCATTGTCACGGGTCATTTTCTTTTGCAAAACTTGGCGACAATTTCATTTGTAAATGGTGTAAAAAGGATGTGCGGACAAGTAATTAACAAGAAAGTTCTATGTCAAGCTCCTCACAGAGATTTTATAGACTCCACAAACCCAAAAATTTAGAGAAGGAAGGATCAACATGGTTTCCACTACAGATATTTCAAAAGTTTTTGATCTATTAAAAACTTCAAGGGATGTCGAGAAGATCGAGAAGATCGATGAAGATCTCACGACATCAATTCAACCTGATAGAAGATTAATCGAAGATTGGGAGCCTGGATTCATGGGCGCATATGAATTTCTCGGAGGTGTCACATTAGAACATTTGATCGCAGCCTACCAGGATAATGAACAAATCTTACTCGTTGGTCCTAGTGGTGTTGGTAAGAGCACGATCGCATTTCATATCCTTGATCATTTTAATAGTACTGTCCGAGCTTTGAATCGTAAGATTCTGAAAGAAAACATAAAGCTACTTAAAACTGGGGTTGACTCATCTAAACTGCTTAGTTATCATGCTCTTCCTTATGATATGACTCATTATTCATGTCATGAAGAGACACGATCAGCAGAATTAATAGGTGATGTGCTTCCGATTTATAATAATGATGGTACTCGACATATTGATATGTTCAAGGGAGCCGTGGTAGAAGCATGGACTGAAGGTAAGACTCTCATCTTAGAAGAGATAGACTTTGCTCTTCCCGGAGTATGGGGTCAGACTCATCAATTCTTTGATATGAGAACCAGAGAAACCATGATCTTTATTAATGGTCAACATCGTATCCAAAAGCATAAAGATTTCCGAGTGATAGCTTCAGCCAATACAAAAGGACAGGGTGAAAATATAGAAGAATTCGCCGGTACTCAAGTATTAAACAATGCCTTCCTGAATCGATTCACCTATGTCGTCGAAGTAACATGGTTACCTCATGAAAACGAGATCACTCTTGTTAATCAAAAGACTGGTCTCGATAAGACTATCATTAAAAAGATGGTCGGAAACGTAGCTGAAAAATCTCGGGCAGCTTATGATGCTGATACACTTGATACACCTATCAGTACCAGAGATCTAATGTCTTGGGCGAGAGAGATCAAAAGACGACAGAAGACTACCGGGATGAATTCAAGTGATGCTAACTTCTGGAAAGAGATCTGTGCCCCTTCTGCTGATCCGGCATTCTTAAGACGAATCGCGGATGATACATCTCGGGACACGATCAGAGAGTATATGAACATTATTTAATCTGGAGGTCTTATGGTTTACGGGATGAAGAAAAAGAATTTTATTGAGGTCATGGAAGGTCTTATAAGATTCTGTACCGAAAAACATATCAACTTACGTCCGGGACTTCAAGCTAGTACGAACGGGAAAGATACGATATGGCTTCCGTGGCTCAGAAATGATGCAACGAAGGAAGACTTTATCAAGTTCTTTAATTTTGCTTCTCATGAGCAGTCTCGCTTCGATGGAGACTCTAAGGGCCACGGGTATTCCCGTAACCGTACCATCAAATTCCTGCAGAATGCCGTGGAAGATATTCGATGTGAGAGTCTACAAGAAAAGAAGTATCCGGGTCTAGGTGTCCGTCGTCTTGATTTCTATAAGGTGATGACTCCTCTCATAAATCCAGATTTCGAGCACGCTACCAAGGCCAACATCACTAAGTTCGTGACGAGCTTAGGTAAGCTCCTCATCATTAAGATCAGAACAAAACAACTCAACCTTGACCTCGAAGTCACTCCAAGTGATGAGTTAATAAAAGCTTATACACGATACTTCGCGGATCTCGAAGACGAAATCCAGACACTATACTCTTGTGAAAAAGCTTTTGACATGGGTCAACGTCTTTATGATCGTCTTAAAGATATGATCAAAGAAGAAATGGAGAAGAAAACTCCACCACCTACACCACCCACACCCGAGGATGATGATACCGATGACGATACAAGTGACGGAAAAAGATCTGAAACTCCAAAAGAGGAATATAGTGAAAGTGAAGACGAAGATGAAAACTCCGAACAAAGAGAAGAACCCGAAGAAAGAACTGACGACGACAGAGGAAATCCAGATAGCTCAGGAGATCCTGAAGATTCGGAAGATGAATCTTCAGGGGAAGATGAGGATAAAAGCTCTGAACGAAGCGTGGACGAAGATCAACCAGAAGAACCCTCCGAATCTTTGGATCAGCGGGAAGACGATCAATCGTCTGGAGCACACGACGACGACGAATCTCCAGAAGATGATCCAGAGGACGGAATAGACGACGAATCTCCAGAAGATGATCCAGAGGACGGAATAGACGACGAATCTCCAGAAGATGATCCGGAGGACGGAGTAGACGACGAATCTCCAGATGAAAATGAGCCTGATAGTTCAGATGAAAACGAGAACGACGAACCTGATCCGATGGCCGAGCATGAAAAGGCCATGCTGGAACATGCCGAGAAAATAGAACGTGCTGTCCTCAAAATGTTAGAAGACATCGAAGATGAACTCCCGGAGGACACTTCCATCATCGATGTCTTGAAGAAGAACATTGATGAGATCGCAGCTCGTGAACCGACTCCTTACATGGTACATCCTTCAGTAAAAGATGTCATCAAATATAAGGAGGAGGGTTCTGAGTTAAATGCTCATGCAACAAAAGAAAGGGGAATCAAACTCCTCGGTACTTCGGGTAGTAAGATGACAAAACTCTTTGTTGGTCTCAGTCGTCCTCGGACAGTTCGGAACCGAGAGGAAGGTCGGTTTGATGCTCGAACATATATATCCGATCCTCTCGACAAAAGAAAAGACTTTTATACTCAGAAGAAAGGAGCCCTTTTAGATAAGGCTGCCGTGGCTATCATGATGGATAACTCAGCCTCTATGTATAAAGTGATAGACATAACGTATGCTCTTCTGAGTGGTCTTCATCATTATCTTAACAAAGCTCGGATACCTTCGGAGTCCGTTGGATTTACAGCGAAAAACTGCAATAACCCAGAGTATCGAGATAAACCTGTGTATCTTCAAATAATTAAGAAATTTGAAGACCCTTGGAATGCAAAAGCACAGAGACGGTGTGTCCCTCCAAAATATATGGATCAAAATGCTGAAGTGGATTGTCTTCGATGGATGGTACCAAGGTTATGGGCACGTCCTGAGAAGAAAAAGATCCTCTTCATCATCGGTGATGGTCTTCCTCACATCGGACATAAAATGTTAAATAAGAAGCTCTCCATAGCTTATAAAGAGTATGTAGAACTTTGCCGGAAAGCTGGGATCATCGTCTTCGGATTCGGGATAAACTGTAATCTGTCTTGGATCTTCGGTAATGATTATCAAGATATCACCGAAGGAAATATGGCGGATATCTTAGTCGGGAAACTCAAAGAGATTCTTAATAGACGAAAGACTATCAGACTGGCTGCATAAAACCAGTCTTTAACTTTAACGGAGGTATCTTATATGTCTCTATCTGAAGAACTTATCAAAGCAGCGACGGTCATCACTCCACTCACAAGCTGCCCTAAGCACACACATTTAAGACAAGCTTGGGAAATGATCCTCGGAGGTCTCATCCTCCCTTTATTGGTAAAAGATATACCCGAGATCCTTGATGATGAAAAGAAAACTCTCATGGAACTTTACACCAAAAAGAAAGTGATCGAATTCTTCACTCCAAAGGAAGTAATCGTAGAGAAGGAAGTCGAAGTCGAAAGGATTATCCCATCCGGTGATCCTATCGAGAAAGTCACTACCAGGATCGTGAGGATCAAAGATACTATACCCAAAATCGGTGGAAAGTATCGTAGGATCAAAGGTTCTATCTCTAAAGAAAAGAAGAAAGAAGAGAGTCTCCGTCTTGAAGATAGGGACATCTTCATTCGATACTGGAATCTAAAACAAGATCTAGTCTCTAAGGATGATCCGGTTTGTGATCAACTAGCGAAAGAGTGTTCACATTCAATAGCTCCAGCACAAGTTGCGGGATACTTTTCTCATCTATGTCGTCTCGGTCGTGAAACTGAGGCCACACGAACAGGTAGAATAGAGCGAGCGCTAAAGCGTGGAACTAATTCAGTGACTCCTGTTTACTCCCAGGATCTTATTGAGAAGATACAGAAGAACTGGAAGGAAGAACGAGAGGACAAACGTATCCGTGCAGAAGCTCACGCTAGGATAATGGCCGGAAAGACTCCGAGTGACATAGTTGAAGTAGTAAGTGAGACCTCCACGGTAAAAGAAGTGACTCCTACCGTGATCCCATCAGCTTCTTCTCCAATAGTAGAGCCTGATCCGGAAGAAGAATTCGATATCAAATTCATGTAATAATTGGAGTTATAACAGAAAATGAATTAAAACCCGTGACTTAAAAGTCACAACTATAAAGTGAGAATTGATTATGACAGAATTAATAACATACCGCGCAACTGATCGCAGATGCTATAATGGTGCTTACTGTGATGATCTTACACGAGAACATTCACATACTGATGCATTAACAAAGCGTATGAAACAAGCTGATCCCACAGCCAGTTGTACATACTTTCCTATGGAAGATAAATTTTTGGTATTTATAAACTCAAATATTCTTGAGAATCCTGATCTAATAGGACCTCCTAAAATATTAACTAATAATTTCCATTCTAATAAACAGGATGCGTTAATAGAAGCAATTTTCTTATTAGAAAAGAATTGTAAAAATGAATAATAAAGGGAGAGACCTCTCCCCCTCTGTTATCTATTAATATTTAAACTCTTTAAAGGAGCCTAACACCATGGCCGCAAAATATATTAATAATCCCAGTATCGAAACTACTAAGCTTGTCGATGATATCAAAAAGAATCACACGGAGCTAGCTAAGATCACTGAAGTCTTAGAAGCTGATAAGATCAAACTTCGGAAAAGATCTGAAGATATCTTCTTCGATGATATCACCAACAAGGCTGTCCACAACAATCACGAGTATCACACCAGTGACGAACAGATCGTCACCGTGAACTTTAAAGTCAAGAGTCGTCCGATGGATAAGATCGGAGAGAAACCGGCCAAGGAAGTTCTATCCCCTCTCTTCAGAGAGCATTATGAGGGACTCTTTGAGGAAAAGAATCATATCAAAGTGATCTCAAATGAGGAAGACCACATCGAACAGGCCACCGTAAGACCAGAGCTGTTCCTGATCGCCCTTAAAGACGATCTGTCCTCTGAACAGCTTACATCAATCGTGGGATTGATCCCCAATCTGGTTAAAGTTTCTATTCGAAAACCTGACGACTACGCTAAGGCATTCCCGGAATCGGTAGAAACCACCATCTCGGTCAGTATCAAGAACAAGTTTCTTGAAAGCATCGCCAAGATGGACGCGATCCTGTTGGAGAAGGCTAAGAAGTTCCTTCACAAGTTCTTAAAGCCTTCGATTTCCACGGCAGTTATCTGTGGAAATCGTGGTAAAAAATAATCCGAGGGGGATCTTTGTTCCCCTCCTTTCACATGGAGGTTCTACCATGAATTTAATGTACTTTAATTCTCAGTTAGCTCTCAAACTTCAAATTAATTATCCTGGAGGTATCCAACAGTTCCTTATTGATGGTGGAAGACAGTGTACCATAAATTCTAAACCTATGGAGTTACATTTATATCATCCTGATATACCAAAGGATCTTCTTAACACCTTAGAAAATTTGTGCAAAGATTCTAAGATAAAATTCTTCTATACCAATGTCCTGAATTCGAAAGAGGTCTCTAGGCCTCTAATAGATCTCATTAAGAATTTTCAAAGCGTGCTTGATCTTATTAACCCGACTTATGTGATAAACCTTATAACCACACTCTCAACAGACTCTATGCAAGCACTAAAAAATGGTTTAGAAAAGATCCCTGAGTTGCATAACTTAATCATTCTAAAAGATTCTAGAGTGATCTATAGAGTCTCTAAAAAGAAGTCTTCTCCTATTGAGTCGATATCTCCATCAATGTCTCCTACACGAAATGAGATCATCCAAAAAGATGAGATTACGAATCTTGTAATCGCTTTAAACGATTTGACCGTTGAAGAATTCCTCAAACGAATATAAGACTCTAAGAAGCGAGCAAAG
>Ga0114922_10007350_pt1 | contig 10086 bp, 24 predicted proteins | sample AartaG_FD_100975 | JGI IMG/M metagenome (GOLD analysis project Ga0114922, IMG submission 100975) | Deep subsurface microbial communities from Aarhus Bay to uncover new lineages of life (NeLLi) - Aarhus_00045 metaG | ecosystem: Environmental > Aquatic > Marine > Oceanic > Sediment | place...
CACAAACAACAACCGATGCTTGGGCAGAAATAGTACACGAATTTACAGCAACAGAAACATACATTCAGATTAATGGAGTTGACGGAACAGCAAAAACTTTTCAAGATGCTGGTGGAGATGATGTATTTTATATTCGTGGAATGACTATCACCCAAATCGGAGCAGTCGCTATTTATGAACCAGATGGAATAGCTTCAGGTTTTTGGTATGACAAATCAGGGAACAATCTTACCGGTACGGTTTCAGGAGCTATTGATATTAACAGAGATGTGCCAATATATGGTGAACAACACGGAGCAGACGATAATGTTGGAGCAGATGATGTATATGTTTTAACACTTGGTCCTCCAGCTTCTGCTTATACAACAGGTATGATGGTTACATTAACGGTTACAACAGCTAATACTGGGGCATGTACATTGAATGTGAATGGGTTGGGTGCTAAGAATATAAAAACAGTGTCTGGGGCTGATCCAGCGAATAGTGATATTGTAGCAGCAGGAGTGGCTTTGTTGGTGTATGATGGGACAAATTTTGTTCTTATAAATCCGGCTACAACTTGTGATTAAAGAAAGGATGAATTATGAAGACTCCGCTTGAACATGACGGGAATGGTAAAATTGTATTGAAACTTAATAAGCCGAATGCCAGAGCAATCACCGCATGGCTATTATTGATCGTTATGATTGTAGGGGGGATATATGGTTCGGTAAACGCCTATAATGCCGTTAAGGATTCTGTTAAAACTTCAAAATCGAACAAGGCGAGAATCGATTCTCTTGAAATAAATGTGCAAGCCGAACAAGCGGCGAATTCTTTTTTGTTGAAAAGGATATTAAGGATCATTGATTCTGCCAATGCTGATACTACTATCGAGGAGGCCGAGGCAATCAAGAAAGCCGTTCAAGATACGATAAAAGAACAGAATTCAAAGGAATAATAAAATGAAGATGTCTCATCCAATCGATTGGTTTGCTCATTGCGGATTGTGTTTTTTAATAACATTTTTTAGATGGGATTATGCTGTTATAGTGGGGATTACTATTGAAGGGACTCAGATTGAGTCGGGTCTTTGGCAAAAATGGGATCATTTAATTGATTTGTTTTTTGATGGTCTGGGTATTATATTAGCATTATTGATAAAAAGATTAATATGATTTTAAAACCAAAAAAAATCATTTTGCATTATTCTAAAACAAAAGATTCAAAAACCGTCTCATGGGATGATATCCAATTATATCACGAATCTTATGCTTATAAAGGAAATATTATTTCAGAAGATGAGGCGATGGCCGCTATTGATCAGGGGATTAATAATCACAATATAAAACTTCCCTGGGATGAAACTGGGTATCATGCAGGATCTGAATTAATTAATGAAAGATATCAGATTTTATTTGGCAGATCATGGCTGAAAAAGGGAGCGCATTGCAGGGCAAAAAATATGAATAATAAATCATTCGGGTTTGTTTTTGTAGGTGATTATGATTTAGTATCTCCTCCGGTTGAAATGTGGAATCTGGGTGTGAAGTTTATTGATATGATTTTAAAAATATATAATTTAACTCCAGACGATGTAAAAGGTCACAGGGAATATGATCCATCAAAGACCTGTCCGGGGATGTTATTCAGTTTAGATAAATTTAGGGATGATTTAAAAAATGAAAAGTTTTCTTGAAAGTGCCAAAGAATTAGGGGTCAGAGTTCGGTTGCCCTATATGAAAGCTGGTAAAATTATTGAACCGCCTCCGAGAATACCGACAAAAAAAGTAAAATATAAAGTAAATATCTTTGATCGAGCGAAAGTCAAGGTAAGAGATGTGTGGGGATGGATCGATGGAAAGAAATTAATCATCGGAGGACTTGCAGTTATAGCCGGAGAAACTGTACTGACCGGAGGATTGGCTCTTTTAGCTCAGGGGATTGGATATGCTTTTGCCGGAGTTGGTGCAGCTCACGGAACAAAGAAATTAATAAATGGAGAGGGGAAGGTGTCTTGGGAGATCATATTTAAAAAGATCATCGAAATTATCGGTGATATCATCAATTATTTTAGGAAGGAGAATTAGTTATGTTTGAAAAAATCAAAGAATTTTTAAATGGAAAGAAAGCTTATCTCATTGCGTTGTTGTTCGCGGTACTTGTTCTAATTCCTGTTTTGACCGGCGAGATCGTTCCAGAAAAAGTATTTGCGGTTGCTGGTGCGATTGGGTTCGGATTTATTCGGTTAGCTATTCAAAAGCTCTCCGGCAATAAAGGCTGGCGAAGTTATGCAGCAGTTGTCGTTGTTGTCGGCATAACCGTATCAACCAGCGTAGGTTTAGTTATTTCCCCTCAAATATTGGAAATGATATACGGCGGGAGTGTCGTTCTCGGCATTGTAGGAGCCAGAAAAGCGGTAGGCGATTTAGTGCCGTACATGAAATAACCTGTCATTTTGAAATAATCATAGACATTATTGCTGGAATAGCTCTAAGGGTCGGACTGATCACAGGTCTTTCCCTGGCCGGACTAATTGGTATTATCATATTAATCATTAGAATTGCTAAGAATAAATAGCTCATTCCTAAAATCTGATTAACATAAGCAACCCTTATGGTATTTTATATTAGTCCCTAAATTACTCACTTGACATTTTAGGAGGGTTTACTTATGTTGTAGTCAATCAAATTCAAGGGGATTAAGTGAAATCCACAAAAAACATTATAACTAATTTACGAGGGCAACCGATCCTTTCAGGCATCCCCTTGTGCCTAATTTTAATGGGTGATTCCCATTGCGGTTGCCCTTGGTTTATTTACAGGGGAGGTTATAATGGCACACACAAAAGATAAAAAAACAAATATTATGCACGTCTGTATCGAAGTCAGTGAAGAGTTTGATATTTCCGTTCTTGTGGACAAGTGGCTGGCAGATGAAACAACTTTTCAGCCGGATAATTTTGTAGAGGAAACAGCAGATGAAATTATGGCTGAGTTTTTATAAGAAAGAGGGAGGGCTAAGAGATGAATGTCAGAACAAAATTAAGAAAAAATATTGATGACTCAGATCAATGTATTAAAATAATTTACAATCTTGATCCCAATACAATCAACATAAAAGATGCAATTGCAGTATTGAGAATTTCTAAAGCAAAACCTAATGATGTACTTGCACATTTAGCATTAGAGGCTGAATTGTGGTTCAAGAAAAATTATAAAGTTCTTAAAAAGAGATTTGTTGAATGAAACTCCACATACACAACATCAAAACCGCGTGGGATTGGATATGCTTTTACTGGTGTAGGTGCTGGTCATGGTATAAAAAAATTAGTTAATGGCGAGGGGAAAGTATCATGGGAAATCATTTTTAAAACTATCATCGAGTGGATCGGTGAAATTATTAATCATTTCAGAAAGGAGAATTGAGATGAATATCATCGAATTTTTAAAAGGAAAGAAAACCTATATCATCGCTGTTTTGTTTTTGGGTCTGGTACTTATTCCTGTCTTGACAGGTAAGATGATTCCTGAAGCTGTATTCGGTGTTTTGGCTGGTCTGGGCTTGGGATTCTTCCGTACCGCTATTCAGAAAATATCAGGAAACAAAGGATGGAAAACTTATGTCGCCGCCGGTTTGGTTGCTGTGATATCGATTGTAAATGGTCTGGGTATGACATTGCCAATTGATATTGAAATCATATACAGCTTATGCGGTGTACTTGGCATAGTAGGAATTAGGAAAGCAGTAGCAGATATACCGTAAATTATTCCCGCCTCGTAAGTCTTACCGAAAAGGAATCGCCTCGCATGGATAGTGTGGGGCGATTTTTTTATTAAAATATATATTGACTTTTATGTTATTATTTGGTATATTGTTATATATAATTATGGAGGTATTAAATGACACCAGAAGAAATCAAAGCATTGAGACTTTCGAGAGGCGAGAGTCAATTTGAGTTCGCTCATGTTGTAGGCACTACTACAACAACTATAAATCGATGGGAAAATGATCGATCAAAGCCCTCTAAGGTTTTTATCAGAATTATGAAAAATCTTCAAAATGAAAGACCTTGAATCCCCTAAAGTATACCGCCGTTATACTGTAAGGATATTGTTTAATTGGTACAATTTATGTTTCCCTCTGGACATAAATAAATGGGATAAATGGACTGGCGTCTTTGAAAATCATACTATGAAATCAGTTGAAAAACACATGAGAAAACATTTCAAAGAAAAATGTTATAGACGATATACGTTTGGTCTGTTCGGTGATAATTCTGCTGTAGGTCAACATATCAAATGGGAATTTATAAAGATCATTCGTATATAGTTAAATAGGAAATATTTTCCGGTAGGTAGGAAATTTTTTCATTTTGTAATACCTTTTCAATACATTTATTTATGTAAGTTTAATAAAAATAGTCCTTATACTTTGGTATGATATTTGTAATATATTATTATAGATAAACAGAAAGGGCACGATAGTGAATCATTTCTATGTAAAATTTAAACATCGACATTATATTAAAAAATTATGGCTAACGGCTGATTGGTTTAAAGAAATGAAAGCAGACCCAACCTTCACAATACTGGCCGTTGTCGGTGCTTTTTCGAATAGACAAAGAGATGATTTAATAGATAAGGGCGTGTTCAAATGAAAGACATTACGGCTGATATTGAACGTAGATAATTAGTCAAGGAGAACTGTGAATCATGCTTAGAAAAATAACCATGAAAGAGCGCAAAGAAATCAATCGAATAAAAGCGATTGAGGATGCCGAGAGAATGGAGTTATTACACCAAATGGATATTGACACAAAAAACAGAATACATGGTTACTGGCAACCAGAAGATATTGAACCAGAGGGATTAGAAGATGAAGCCGATCTGGATCATCAGGATTCAATGTGCGAGATCGGGAAAGAATTAAACAGGGGATCGTATTCAGGGTTTGTAATTATATAGAGGCATTGTAATGCGAGATGATTTAGAAAGAGATGAAAAAGCATTTCAGAAATTCTATCAAGAGAATAAAGAATTTTATGAATCTTTAACTTATGAACAAGCCATGCGATTAGCTTTCACTTGTGGAATGTCTTATCAATTAAAATTAGATATTCAAGAGCTTAATAATGTGTAACCACACTTATACAAAATATCTTGGCATTCAATATGATCCTTATGGCGAAGATAAGCTAATGCTTAATTGTACAAATAAGAAATGCCATACAACACTTCATACAGAATATTTTGTTTGTGATCATTGTAAATTTGAACGTCCAATAAATGAACTTTCAGGACATGATAAAAATAATAAATCGGTCTGTATAATATGTGATACAAGAATGAAATATTTAGGTATAGGAGAGTGAACAGATGAAAATTACAAACATGGAAACGTCAGCAACTTTCAATGCAACATTACCGAACGCACCATTTGCAAATTCAAAACCCGGCTTTACAGCAAGAATATCATTTGATCTTATAGAGGGAGAAGATCCAGATGAAGCACTTCGGAAAGCCGGAGCAATAGCAAAGAGATATGTAGATGAACAGTTTGAGATGGAACGCAATCGGCTCAAAGCCGCAGAGATTAAAATGGCATATCCACGAATGAGGTTGTATCAGATTGGTAAGTTTGAATATCCAAGCGTTACAACGATTATCGGATGGGACAAAGAATGGTACAAAATATCGGAAGTGCAACTGGCTCAATATGGAGCACGAGGACATATCATTCATAGGCTGGTCGAGATATACAAGCGGACAGATAAATGGGTCGATCTTGATTATCTTGCTACCAAGGAAGATATGTCGGCAGACGTTGTTTTGATGACAACAGGAAGCGAAGGATTGACTGTTGAGAATTGCAGTCATATTAAATTCTTTGAAAAATATGGCGAGGACTTCAAACTCCGAAAAAGCGAACAGCAAGTACATAGCACTCAACACGAATATGCTGGCACGTATGATTGGGATGGTACGTACAAAGATATTGAATCGATCATAGATATCAAGTCTGGAAGCGATCATAATTTCATGCAGTTGGCGGCGTATGCAATGAGTGACCAAATGAAGGACAAGAAAATTGAACAGTTAGTAATTTGTCCGGTAGGTAAAACAGCGAATAAAACTGGATGTATGAGTCCGTCAGTTTGTACGGACATCGATGGAGAGTTTAAAAAGTTTCTTGCCAAGAGAGCAGATTTTCGGCAACACTTCAGTTTTTAAAAAGGAGAAAAGAAATATGGCAAACCCACCGATTAAAGAGTATTCATTAGGACGTATTAAAGTTGCTAAATGGCAGGGAGAATATAAAGGGACTCCGACATTTAGTTTTACGATAACAAAAAATTATAAAGACAAAAAGAGCGGTGAATGGAAACAATCGAATTATTTCACTCTGCCAGACTTGAGAGATGTAGCGATGTTGGCGATTAGAATTATAATGAGTGGAATAAAAGAGTTTAATAAAAGTGGTGGTCAACAACAGAAACAAGTATCGCCAGAGCCGGGAATTCCTGAATCAGACGAACCGGAAGATTTACCATTTTAAGAAAGGAATAAATCATGTCAACTTCAGTATCCCAAAGAAGAAATTGAAGAAGCGTTAAAGAGTGAATAATCTGATTAATTTAAAGCTAATAATTGATAGATATAATAAACTATGGCTATACGATAGATATTAGCGTAGGCGCAGATTTGGACGTATCTAATGGCGTTATTATTTTGTACCGGGATAAATAGGAAATAATTATGAAAAAGCTCAACAAACCAAAATATTGTAATAGCTGCCGATGTGATATTTCTGATCTTCACGGTAATTGTTTGTATTGTAAAAAATGTCAACCCATTATTAGGAAAGAAAAAAGGGCCGATAAAATAAAGATGGGGATTAAAGAGAAACGAAATAAACGCCTCGCCATAAAAAGATCAGCTTACAAATTAATATCTGGGGATAATGATTTTCGATCTGAAGTATTAAAAAGAATTCGCAGAGCTATCTGTATGGGGTCTATTTCAATTAGTATGAATTGGCTTATATCGGATATCCGTCAATTGACTGATTATAAAATTGATAATTCTTGTATGCCATATTTTGTGGATTATATTTGTAAACATTACCCAGAGTATAAAAAATATTTTGGGAGAAAATGATGAGAGAGATAAAATTCAGAGCTTTTGCAGGAGGACACAAGTTATGCCAAAAGATTTAATTCGATATTTAGTATCGGTATTTATTTTGGTGCTTATGGTATTTAATGATGTTATCACGTGGGACACTGTAGTAATTTGTACTATTATTGGTGGTTATTGGTTTGATAAAAAAGAATTATGATGTTTTCAAAGACATCACAGGCGAACTTGAAATAAGCTATGTGGAGAAATGAAAAGATGAACAATGAAGAATTAACAGCATATACAAAAGAACGATATGACCAAATCAAGAAACGTGCCGATGATGCAGGGATTAAGATTTTAACGAAATGGAGAAAAGGCTTAAAGAACATTAAGATTGAACCGATAGTTTTGTGGGAGAAATGAAAGATGAAATTAAAATTCGCTAAAGATTATACCCCAAGAGCCCCAAAGGGTAAAGAAGTTGATATTGACAAGATAAGAACCGGTATTAGTGAAAGTGGATTGCAATTTCGGGTTATTGGTTTGTGGGAACAACCACAGTGGTTTGACATTAAATGGTTTGAAGGTTTAGAAAATGTAAGAGTAATTTATTTTAATGGAAAATAAATGCCAGCCGTACCAAAACCTAAAAAGCGAGAGCCGAAGCCAAAGCGAAGTCTTAGTGATCAAACTATTCGCAAGGCACTTAAAAAGCCAAACCTGAAAAAAGAATGTGATGATCTTTGGAGTAAAATTATTAAAAAACGAGCAGGTCATAAAAGCGAATTGGCATCGGTAAAAGGATTTTGCCTGGATGAAAGTACAGGAATTATACAGGCTCATCATATTGCAAAAAAACCGAACTATAGACTCCGGTATGAATTAGACAATGGGATATGCTTAACTGCATGGGAACATAAGTATGGCATTCATGGCAACCACGAGGAACGGTACAGGAACTATATTAAACTGGTCCGGGGTAAAGATATTTATAAACGCATGGAATTATTGAGGCGGATGGGTGGGAGTACAGATTTAACTCTTGTTAAAATCTATTTAAAAAAAGAATTGGAGAAATTTAAGTAGTGAGAAGCCTTGATGATTTTGTATTAAAAGTAGAGGAGTTTATAAAATGCAACTAACCGATGTGGCAGATGAAATCGAGAAAAAGATTCATGATCTTGAAAAGATGCGAAAACAGATCAGGAAATTTGCCGAAGAAAAAGCCATTGCAATCGCTGAATATCGACATGCAAGAGCTACGGTTATTATTAGATTAAGAAATGGAATATCTTATAAACTTGATGAGGAAGTTGTCGAAAAACCCCCAGTATCTATTATCGAATCTTTAACAAGAGGGATCTGTTGGAAAGAAAAACTCGAAGAAACCAAAGCAACCGAAATTTATAAGTCTGCCATTACAGCTATCGAGTCTTTAAAAGCAGAACTGAATGGCTGGCAGAGTATATACCGATATCTAAATGAAAAATAACTCTTGATTTTTAATATATAAATGTTTATATTTTAATGAGGTCGGAACAGAGCTTTTAAAAGGACACATTTAAAAATGGAAATTAGATTATTAATAATGCCAAAGTTGATGTTTCGGCCAAAATGTGTCCGCTTTGGCATTTTTTTATTGAGGATTAAATGAACAAAACCGCACTCAAAAGACTTTATAAGAAACGTGTATTACATTATAAATTATTTAATGAATCAATGATTGACCGAGCTATGAGATTCTATGATATTCAAAACGGTTCTCAAGGATGCCATAAATTAATAGCAAAGGAAATACAACTCAATAATCAAGAAGCTAGACAATTAATTTATATGGGGCTTTGTCGCAGAAAGAATGGATGGAAAAGAAAGGAAGAAAACTGATGGCACGTCCACAAAAAGACGGACTGGATTATTTTTCTCTTGATGTTCATAATGATGATAAGCTGGATTTAATAGAAGCAAAATATGGTATAGAAGGTTATGGCATTATTATTAGATTATGGAAAAAGATTTATTCTACTGGTTATTGGTATGAGTGGACTGAAAATAAAAAACTATTATTTAAAAAATCAATTAATGTTGATCTGGAGTTATTAGATAATATTATAGATGATGCAATACATTTTAAAATATTTGACAAAAAGATGTTTGAAACTTATCATATATTAACATCAAACGGAATACAAAAACGATATTTAGAAGGAATTACCAGAAGAAAAAACAGACGATTTATTAAAGAATATTGTCTTTTTGATGTTAATGAATACATAAACTCGCAAGATGACAACACAAACATTGAAATAGTAGACACTGGTACACAAAGTAAAGTAAAGTATAGTAAAGTAAAGTATAGTAAAGTAAAAGAAAGTAAAGTAAAACATAAATATGGAGAATATAAAAATATTCTATTAACTGACAAAGAACTTGAGAGACTAAAAAAAGATTATGGAGAACAAGAGACTCTCGATGCTATTGAATATTTATCTAATTGGGGCCAAATGAAAAATAAAAAGTTTAGAGAATATTCGGATCATAATTTAGTTTTAAGGAAATGGGTATTTGATGCGATTAAGAAAGGATCGAAATCTAAAATGCAACAAACGTACGATAGTGCTATGGAAAAATATGGAGATCAAATATGAAAGCATCAAAAACAAACAAGGATAAGCTGTTTAGATTAATGGCAATTTGGGGTGAAATGACTCCTGGCGAACGACCCTCTGCCGATAAGATGGAGGGATATTATAAAATAGCTTGTTCGTGTTCGTTTTCATTTGAGAAAATAGAAAAGAATGGAAGCTTTGAATTAAAGCATACGGGATTTTTCCCTAAGACAACAATTTTTAATGATGAAAAAAATTTGGAAATGAGGGCACAAGAAGATTATATACTGCTTGATGATTTATGTCAGCAATTTGTTTTTGATGGTTTTGGCGAATGTGGTTATAATATTATCAAGATGAAACTTAAAGAAGCCGGC
>Ga0114922_10007351_pt1 | contig 10086 bp, 8 predicted proteins | sample AartaG_FD_100975 | JGI IMG/M metagenome (GOLD analysis project Ga0114922, IMG submission 100975) | Deep subsurface microbial communities from Aarhus Bay to uncover new lineages of life (NeLLi) - Aarhus_00045 metaG | ecosystem: Environmental > Aquatic > Marine > Oceanic > Sediment | place: Aarhus...
GCCATGGATCATCCTCAGTCTTGCTCGGGCAGCACAGGCCCACAATTTTCCATGCCGGCAACTGAACTTCAACGGCAGCCACCGTCAAGTCGGCTGTCCACGCAAAGAATGACGCGGGGTTTGTAGTATCAAAATGACGATGCGGCGGATCCCGATCTGTGGACTCACCGAAACAGCGCGCAGGTAAACCCGCACGCCTACAATAGAGTAAAGTCACCAACCCGGTGACGCTACTTCTTGTCATTCGAGTTGTTCGACCACATCGACATGGCGGAGGCCATGTTGCGCTGCCACATCTCGGCAGCCTGCATCCACATTTGGAACGGTGCCATCGCCATGCCGGCCATGCCGGGCATACCAGGCATACCAGGCATACCAGGCATATTGGGCATGCCAGGCATCGAGCCCGCACCAGGACCACCCATGCCCATCGATTGGAGCTTCTTGAACTGTTCCATGAAGTCCGCAGGCGAGGCCATACCCATGTCGGGCGCCTTAATTTGCAGCGACCAGGCGTCCATCAACTGGTCCATCATCTGCAGCTGCATGCGGGAGGCTTCCTGCATCTGACCGCGAGCCGAGTCGATCATTGCGTCGGGCCAGCCCATGGCGCGGCTAGCTTGCGCCATCTGATCGAAGACCTTGCTCGAGTAGTTCTCATTTGCGCGAGCCATCTCGTCACGCCACTGAGCCAGCGCATCAAAGGCTGCTCCTGCGGCCTTCCGCGCATCGTCGGAGAGCCCCTGGGCTCCTGAAATTTCGGACTTCGCCATCGCTGTTGCTCCTCGCGCTGGATTAATTACTCGCTACAGTTCTGTCCACCGGTCCGCACCGTTTCCAACATCACGGGTCGGTCTAAAGAACACCGGCAGCTAAGGCTTGCCTAACGCATACCGGAAGTTTTGCAAAATCAGACTGTCGTCGCAAATCAACTCGGGGCGGATCATGCTGCAAGGAACTTGACGTTCCTGCAAGAGATTCCGGTGGTCTGGGCGGGTTCTTTCTCAATTACTCGACCATCAAATGCTCCTTTCGGCCAAACGGGCGTAGAAACCAGCACTGGCTGCCGTCACGGCATGGAGGTCGCGTCGAAGTGGTCTTTGCGCCCTTCTTGCCGGTGGTGTAAACGAGCGCGATGACCGACACATCACACATCCGCAACTTCTCAATCATCGCACACATTGATCACGGCAAGTCGACTTTGTCGGATCGGCTCATCCAGCTCACCGGCGGACTGACACAACGCGAGATGAAGGAGCAGATCCTCGACTCGATGGATATCGAGCGCGAACGTGGGATCACGATCAAGGCACAAACGGTGCGGCTTGATTATAGGCACACTGATGGAGCGACCTATCAGCTCAACCTTATGGACACGCCGGGGCACGTCGATTTCGCTTACGAGGTGTCACGCTCTTTGGCCGCCTGCGAAGGAGCAATCCTGGTCGTTGACGCGTCGCAAGGGGTGGAAGCGCAGACACTTGCGAATGTATACACGGCACTCGACAACGATCTAGAGATCCTGCCGGTCTTGAATAAAGTCGATCTCCCGGCCGCCGACGTCGACCGTGTTAAGGAGCAGGTCGAAGATGTCATCGGTCTTGACGCTTCGGATGCCATACCGATCTCCGCAAAGACTGGGAAGAACGTCGAGGCTGTGTTGGAGGCCATCGTCGAGAGGCTGCCGCCGCCCAAGGGCGATGCGACCAAACCGCTGCAAGCGATGCTCGTCGACAGCTGGTATGACGCCTACCTCGGTGTGATCGTATTGGTCCGTGTGATCGATGGCGTCTTGAAAAAGGGGCAAAAGGTCAAGCTTATGTCGACAGGGGCCGTGCATCCCGTCGAGCGGGTTGGCATTTTCAGGCCCAAGCAGGAGATGCTGCAGCAGCTCGGCCCGGGTGAAATCGGGTTTTTCACCGCCGCCATCAAGGAGGTCGCCGATACGCGTGTCGGTGACACCATCACGGATGAAAGGAAGCCGTGCGCGACACCGCTGCCGGGTTTTCGGCCCGCCCAGCCTGTCGTCTTTTGTGGGCTGTTCCCGCTTGACGCCGCGGATTTCGAGGATCTGCGCGAGGCGATGGCGCGGTTGCGGCTCAACGATGCCAGCTTCTCATTCGAAACGGAAAGCTCGGCAGCGCTTGGCTTCGGCTTTCGCTGCGGTTTCCTCGGGCTGCTGCACCTGGAGATCATCATCGAGCGGCTGGAGCGCGAGTTCAACCTCGATCTCATCACCACGGCACCATCGGTGGTCTATCACATCCATATGTCCGACGGGACCTTGACGGAGATGCACAACCCGGCCGACATGCCCGACGTTGTGAAAATCGACCGCATGGAGGAGCCTTGGATCCAAGCGACAATCATGGTCCCTGACGAGTATCTCGGGCCGGTCTTGAAACTGTGCCAGGAACGGCGGGGCCGACAAAAGGATCTTACCTACGCTGGCAGCCGTGCCATGGTGGTCTACGAATTGCCGCTCAACGAGGTCGTGTTCGACTTCTATGACCGTTTGAAATCGATCTCGAAGGGGTACGCTTCGTTCGACTATCAATTGGTCGGATACGAGCCGAGCGACCTTGTCAAAATGTCGATCCTAGTCAACGCGGAGCCGGTTGACGCCCTGTCGATGATCGTCCACCGGAGCCGCGCCGAAAACCGCGGCAGGGTTATGTGTGAAAAGCTCAAGGATCTAATCCCGCAGCACATGTTCCAGATACCGGTTCAGGCAGCTATCGGCGGGCGCATCATTGCACGCGAGACGATCCGGGCGTTGCGGAAGGATGTTCTAGCGAAGTGCTACGGCGGGGACATCTCGCGGAAGCGGAAGCTTTTGGACAAGCAGAAGGCCGGTAAAAAGAAAATGCGCCAGTTCGGGAAGGTGGAGATTCCACAGGAAGCCTTTATTGCCGCACTGAAGATGGACGACAACTGAGCAAATTTAAGCCGGCGGTCGCTTTTAGATTGTGAGGGCAACGGCACTGATCAGTGGTGCGACGGCGAGCTCTGGGGGATGCTGCTTTGGAGCTGCGAGGCGCGCAGGTCATGTTCGATGACCTTGGCCTGCTTGTCGTCTCCAGCGAGCATGTGAACGTGCACCTCGTTGGCGCCCAATGTCGCGCCGAGCCTGCGGATCTCCGCGAGATTCAGGGACGTTGCACGATTTGTTGTATGTCCTGCCGCAAGCACGGTTTGGAAGCCGCAATCTTCCTTGCGGACGAGCAGATAGTTCACATGCGGCACTTCGGGGCAATCGATGAGTGAGTGCACGGTGTGAATGTAACGCTTTCCCGAGGCGCCGATCCAAAATTGGAGAATTGCCGTGTCGGCTTGGTCACGGCGACCGTTTGAGTCTGCGGTCGACTGCAAGATGGTACCCGTGGCAGGTGCTGGAGCCCGCTCTTTCGCCTGCCGGAACTTTAGTACTTGTGCGCACATAAACGACGTCTCACTTAATCGGAATCTGGGAACTCCGACCTACTCTACCCATGATCGAGCATAGATCGGATTAGTTGGGCACGACCAGCAACAATGCGACATGATCACGCTATTTTTTATGCCTGTGAACTGAGCGCCGGAAGTGTCTGTACTCCAACGTGTTCGACGCCTCTTACTCAATCGATAAACAGTTAACGAGTGTTTAAGGACCGCAAATCCTCGATCGACACGAGAGACGCTGAGACCAATTAGTCACACTGGGAAAAACCGCAGCGTTCACATGTCCAACAGCCTTCACGGCGGACGTAGCCCGACAATCCGCAACGCGGACACTGGCGTTGTCGATCGCTGTCGCCCGACACCAACTTGTCAGCGGGTGCCGATGGACTTGGGATGCCTCCGGCCATGCCAATACCGCGGTTTGGCACCTCCGTCTCGGCGATCAACTCGGGCGCGGATTGATCTGCGGCCTCCTCAACAAACCCGATGCGCTGCATGTGACCTTCTATAATCTGCCCGATAGCAGCCTGTAGGCTTGGCACATAGCGGCCGGAGACCCAGCCTCCACCTTGCGGATCGAAGATCGCCTGAAGCTCCTCGGCGACGAAAGAAACGTCACCGCCACGGCGGAAGACCGCGGAGATCATGCGTGTCAGGGCCACGGTCCAGGCGTAGTGCTCGAGGCTCTTGGTGTTGATGAAGATCTCGAACGGGCGGCGGCGGCCGTCGCGCTCCATGTCATTGACGGTGACGTAGAGGGCGTGGTCGCTACCAGGCCATTTTAGCTTGTATGTCATGCCGTGGAGGGCCGACGTACGCTCAAGCGGCTTGGATAAGTAGATCACCTCACCGGCTTGCTCGCCGCCAGTAGAGCCGGCCACCGCCGCTTCGGACAGCGTCGTGGGCGAGGCCGCTGACGGCGGCACTGGCGCGGTTGCGGTGGCGGAAGCGGAAGCGGAAGCGGACTGGCTATCGGAGTCCGTTGCCGCTGGCAAGAGGACGGCACCACGCAGCGGAGAAGGCCGATAGGTGGTACAGCCCTTGAGACCAAGTTCGTAGGCCTGGCGATAGACGTCTTTGAAGTCGTCGAAAGCAAGATCCTCGGGGACATTTATGGTTTTTGAGATCGAGCTGTCGCAATAGCGCTGTACTGCCGACTGCATTCTCAGGTGGTCCAAAGGCTTGAGATCACCGGCACGTACGAAATGGTCTGGCAGCGCCGTGCCCTCCGGTGAGGCCGATTTGAATTTAGCGTAGGCATAGTCCTCGACCGTTTCGGTATGCGAATTGCCTTCGGCTGTAAGGACCTTGCGCGAGTAGACGAAATCGAACACCGGCTCGATGCCGCTCGAAACATTGCCGGCGAGCAGCGAAACCGTGCCGGTCGGTGCAATGGTCGTCAGACAGCCATTGCGCAAACCCTTTTCGCGGATGGCTTCGACCACCTCGGGGCTGAGCTTTTCGATCATCGGGGAAGTCAGAAATTTTTCCGCATCAAACAACGGATATGGGCCTTTTTCCGCGGCCAGGTCGCTGCTGGTCCTGTAAGCCGCCTCCTGGATGGTCCGCATCCAAGTTTCAGCGAGGTTCATCGCCGGCTCGCTGCCGTAGACCGCGCCACACATGATCAGGGCATCTGCAAGACCGGTGACGCCGAGACCCATGCGGCGCTTGGCCAACGCTTCCCGTTTTTGCTCGGCCAATGGATAATTCGATACGTCTATAATGTCGTCGAGAAAGCGGACCGCGAGAGCGGCCCGGTCGGCGAGTTTGGCGAGATCGAGTACAGCCTTGGCGGTAAGGGGATCGCGGACGAATGCGGTCAGGTTGAGCGAGCCTAGCAGACAGGCACCATTGGGCGGCAGGGGCTGCTCACCGCAAGGGTTCGTCGCATGGATAGTCTCGCAATAAGCAAGGTTGTTGAGGGCGTTGACGCGATCAATGAAGATGACACCCGGCTCGGAGGACTCGTAGGTTGCCGACATGATGCGTTCCCACAGTTCGCGGGCACGCACGGTGCGGTGAACCTTATCAGCGAAGGCGAGATCCCAGTTACCGTCGGCGGCGACTGCGTGAATCAGAGCATCGGGCACAAGGACGGACAGATTGAAATTCGTCAAGCGGCCTGCCGTGCCCTTGGCGTCGATGAACTCCTCGATATCTGGATGATCCGCACGCAGGGTTGCCATCATGGCGCCGCGACGCATGCCTGCCGACATGATCGTTCGGCACATCGAATCCCAAACCTCCATGAAGCTCACCGGCCCCGAAGCTTCAGCACCAACGCCGTGAACCATCGCTCCACGCGGACGCAAAGTGGAGAAATCGACGCCTATGCCGCCGCCCATTTGCATAGTCAGGGCCGCATCTCGGACTCCGTCAAAGATGCCGCCGAGATCGTCGGGAACCTCTGCCATGACGAAGCAATTGAACAGCGTCACCCGCCGCCCGCTGCCCGCACCCGCCAGAATCCGGCCACCCGGCAGGAAGCCGAAGTCCGACATCGCTTCATGGAACTTTTTTGCCCACCGCTGGCGCACGCACTTGCCGCCGGATTCAGCGGAAGCCGCCGCCGTGGCTGCCCGGGAGAACGTGTCGGCAACTGAATTGTCGATCGCGGATCCGTCCTCATCGCGCAATCGATACTTCAGATTCCAAATCTCTTCAGCGATGGACAACATTGCTATTCCGCCAGAAAGGGGCTCCGCATCCCGCGGCTTCGCTCAGCCTGTGCGAGCTTCGATCAACTCCCTCAATATGCGGCCTGCATGGCAATGTGTCAATCAATGTTCTTGTATTGTTTTATTTTTGTTCTTCTGCTGCGGGAACTTCCAGCCGGTTGGTGGTTGCTGGCAGACCAAGCTCATGCTCGGCCTCAATGCGAAGCCGCTCGGTGGCTGCCTCAACCCTCTCGATCAACAGGCGACGAAACTCAGTCCGCGGCAAGCCTGGCGGGATTACTTCGAGCAACTCGACAACGATCGTGCCGGAGCGTTTGCGTAGCGATCCGCGTGGCCAAAACATTCCGGAATTCAGAGCGACAGGCACGCACGGCCGATCAAGGCCTTCGTAAAGGGCTACCACCCCTGACTTGTAGTCTGGTGGCGCACCTGGAGGGCGCCTCGTACCTTCGGGGAATATGACGATATCGCGGTCCTGAGCGGCCCTGTCGCGCGCCTCGCGTATCATCTGGCGCAGGGCGCTCGCCGCCTTGTCGCGTTTAACGAGGATGTGCTCGAATTTGCGCGAGAACCAGCCGTAGAACGGGATGCCACCAAGTTCGGCCTTCATGATCATGGCTGGATCGCGAAATAGCGGAACGAGAGCAAACGTATCCCAGGCCGATTGGTGCTTGGCGGCAATCAGGGCGGCGCCATCGGGAAGGTGTTGACGTCCGCGCACCTCCATCTTAGTGCCAACGATAATCCGCATCCAGCATAACGAAGCACGCGCGTGGGCTCTCAAACCGGCCATCGCCCAACTGCGCGGAGCCAGCAGTAACGGCGAGCCGAACAGCAAAAACACGGCGGTGTTGAGATAAAATACAGTGATGAAGATGATTGACCGGACCATCGCGGCTCCTCGCATAAGTGGCGTTGGTTCAGCGGGCAGGCGGCTAGAGGGGGCCGGTGGAGCGTGCTGCGCGACTGCCGGCAACGTCGTTGTCGACGCTGAAGGTTCGAACCGCAACGCGCCTTGCTGCCGCTGGGAACAGCTTGATGTATTCGGACAGCAGCACCCGGGTGGTGTGAAAGTCGAGCCACCATTCGCGATCACGGAAGCGCTGTGGCACAACCGAATAGGGGACCAAAACCACGTCAGGCATCTTGCTTGTTAATTCGATGAGGCTGCGCGTCATGTGATAGCTGGAGGTCACGACAATTAGCGATTTGAAGCCATATTTGCGTGCCCAAGCGCGGGCTTCGTTAGCGTTGCCGCGGGTATTTAGCGCCTCGTAACCGAGGTCAACGCAGCACTTCAATTCCGTCTCCGTGAGCCCCGACGTGCGGGCGATGTCGGCTTTACGGGTGCGCGGGTTGACCCCGGTGATCAACAGACGACGTCCACGGCCCTCTTCGAGAAGCTTCAAACCTGCCTTTACTCGAAGCTGGCCGCCGGTCAAGACAATGATACCGTCGGCTTGTTCGGCGGTTCTTTCCGGCGCACGCATGACGTTGACGGCAAACAGAATGAAGCCGAAGGCGAAAATCCAGACCACGACACCGACGGTGCCCACCAGCCATGTTGCGAGTCGTTTCATGGTGGCCGCTAGTTGCTTGATGCTTCCAGCGCATGATCGCCAAGGTGGAATCGGCACAGCTCAACCATCTGATCGTGACTCATGCTCTCGGCTCATCGTTTTCGACAGGGTATCTTGATCGATTGACTTCCGCAGCTAAAAATTGCGGGCTGCCGCAGTCCGTCTCACACTGACCCCAGGCACCAGTTCACCGCTCTCGACCCATCTGCACCACCGCCCTTGTCGGCTAGAAGGAGCACGGCTTTGTCCGCACTCATTCGGTCAGCGTCAATCCCAACCTCAGATGCTGCGCTTTAGCATGTCATCGGCGCGGCGTCCCCTAGCTATACACTGGCGTCGCACTAGTCGGAGGTGGAATTCAGTATCCGGTAAACCCCGAAGCGTGAGGTTAGCATGCACAAGGCCGCAATGACGACGATAACCATCCCCAATAGAACGTAACCGGCTAGATCCAACGTTCCCGATCCGATTAGCCGATGGAACTCAATCTCGGTCATCGAGCCGCCCCCCAAAAACCACGTAATCAACGGCATCAGGAAGAACACAGCCATCGCGCATCCCGCGCCAAGCACCCCGGCCCGGACGCCGAGTGTCAAAAAGTGCTTTTCGAACTCGCGGGCGATGAAGCCGTCGGTGGCACCGACAAAATGGAGAACCTCGACGATCTCGCGGTTGGAGGCCATGGCGCTACGTGTCGCCGAAACAATGATGGCGGTGGTGGCGGCGGCGACCAATAGAAGAATTGCTATGCCGCCGACGGCGAGCGAGCGGGTCACGGTCTTGATCTGCTGCTGCCAATGGCGGTGATCGTCCAGTGTCACGCCTTGGAACCTGGTGGCGAGGTCGCGCGATAGAGCATCGAAATCCGGCGGGGTATCGCGGTTCACCTGTACCGCGATGAGACGCGGAACCGGTAAGGATTCGAGCGCGTCGGATTTGCCCAGCCAAGGCTCAAGCAAGTCGGTGGAGGTCTGAGCGCTGAGCGTGCGGGTCGAATCAACGCCGGAGCGCTGGGTCAAAAAGGCAGCGACTTCCTGCAACGTCCTATCTGTGTCCGCGCCGTCCTGCGGCAAAACTTGTACGGTGACTTCGCTGGCAACATCGCGCAGCCAGGCATCAGCGGACTGATTGATCATGTAAACGGCGCCGGCGGTCAGGCAGGCCAAAAAACACATGATCGAAATCACCAAGGTGAGCGACCGCCCAGTTACCGATCCGGCCGGCACAATTGGCCCGTGCGAACCGCCCTTCTCTTTGCGTTCTTCGCGGGTCGGGGCGAACAAGTCACTCGCATGACCGGTGGGCTGGCCGGTGCGAGGCTCGTCGAGATCGTCGTAGGATTGGTTGCCAAGTGGCGTTGACAATTTCGGCTCCCGAATAAAATTCAGCTAGCGAACTCCGTGCTCAGACGATGCGCACGTCGCCTTCGTGCAACTCCAAACGCGGCGCCTTGTACTGACGCATAAGCTGGTGGTCGTGGGTAGCGATAACGACAGACGTGCCCAGACGATTGAGCTCGACGAACAAGCGCAACAAACGGCGCGCCATCTGCGGGTCGACGTTGCCGGTCGGCTCGTCGGCCAGAAGCAATTCTGGTTTACCGATCACGGCGCGGGCGATGGCGGCGCGTTGCTGTTCGCCGCCTGAGAGGATCGAAGGGTAAGCGTGCATACGATCGCCCAGCCCGACCCATTGCAAAAGGTCGGTCACGTCTTCCCGATAATCGGCGATCTGCTTCCCGACAACGCGCAATGGAAGTGCCACATTTTCCCATGTCGTCAAGTGGTCAAGCAACCGGAAATCCTGGAAAACGATGCCGATTCGGCGGCGCAACTGGGCGCGTTTGGCCGTCGTGATGTCGCTGACATCGTGATTGAACAGGTGAATTTCACCGTGCGTCGGGTGTATCGTCATGAACAGGAGCCGCAGCAGCGAGGTCTTTCCGGCCCCTGATGGACCCGTCAGAAAGTGAAATGACCCCGGCCGCAGCTGGAAGTTCACGTCAGAGAGTATTTCCGGGCCCCGGTCATAACGCAGGGCGACATTGGTCAGGCTGATCACGGACCCATCCTGTAACGGCGTCGCGAAAGATCGTCATTAGGCGTTGCAATCTGACAGTGTTCCCGGCTCTATATGCGGGATGCCCGTCATATGATCAATCGAGTACTAATGTGGCATCGCAATGGGTAACCCGTTGAGTTGGAGGTTGAAGCTTTACACAGGGTAGTGAAGGTACGTTTCCTAAGCATTGCACGGACGCCGCATTTCATGGGTAGGATCTTGCTCCTGCTTTCGACCGCTTGGCGCTGGTGACCAGCAGGCGCCGCCGCGAGAGGCTATGTGCAGCACCAAGGTTAGAACACGAAAAGAGAAATCAGCGACTA
>Ga0114922_10007352_pt1 | contig 10084 bp, 1 predicted proteins | sample AartaG_FD_100975 | JGI IMG/M metagenome (GOLD analysis project Ga0114922, IMG submission 100975) | Deep subsurface microbial communities from Aarhus Bay to uncover new lineages of life (NeLLi) - Aarhus_00045 metaG | ecosystem: Environmental > Aquatic > Marine > Oceanic > Sediment | place: Aarhus...
ATTGGGGACAGGATACCCTTTCACTTAATTGTAATTGTATTTTTTGCACATAAATGAGTGAAAGGGTATCCTGTCCCCAAATTAATTAGTGGCAAAAATTGTCACTGAAATTGCCAAAAAGTTAACAATAAGTTTCTTGACAGTCCCTATTTTATTTTGATAGATAATACCTGCCGGTTTGGATTTTTTAGTTTACACGGGTTTGAGAAGTTTAAAAATATGCGGGGCTTCATTTAAATCATAAACTATCAATTTCGTGTACGGGTATAGTTTTACTCTAATTTTTTTTTAAAAATGAAAAAATTTGATCAACTCTGAAAATTGAGGGAGGAGAAAAAATGCGGGGAAGACGAACATTGTTTCTTTTATTCTTGGTTATTGCCGTTGTGGCAGTGGTAGGAATTTCAACAGAGTCTCAATATTATGAGATAAAAGCCAATCCGGACCCTGATCTTATTGCTGGTCGAAATGTGAACATGGTCTCGGGCATGACCTTGCCAGATGGGGATCCATGGCTACAGCGTCAGAACGAACCGTCCATTGCTGTTTCCACACGCAATCCTCTTCACCTGCTTGCCGGGGCTAACGACTACAGGACGGTCGATATACCTGGAGATCTAACAGATATACTGCCTGGCCAAATTCAAAATCAAACAGCAGGAGATGCCTGGCTGGGTGTTTTCAAGTCTTTTGACGGAGGGGAGTCCTGGAAAAGCACTCTTCTCGACGGGTATCCTCAGCAACAAAACAGCAGCAGTCCTCTCCATGTCTATCAAGCAGCGGCTGATCCTGTGGTCCGTGCCGGGACGAATGGCCTTTTCTTTTACAGCGGCATTGTTTTCAACAGGACAGATCCGAAAAACAGCGCGGTTTTTGTGGCCCGATTCATCGACAACAACAACGATGAAGAGGGAGATCCGATCCAGTACATCGACACAATAATTATCGACTCATTAAATGGGGGACGGTTTAAGGATAAACCCTGGATCGCTGTCGATATTCCGAAGAATAATGCCAATAGTATTAGTATTGCAGAACAGAGCATTCCCCGGAGTAATGTTTATATTGTTTATAGTGTGTTCAAAGAAGTGAACGGAACACAGCAAAGCGAGATTCATTTTTGCAGAGCAACGGACTGTGGGAATACCTGGGAAGAACCAATCATCCTGAGTTCGGGACATCTTCTGAATCAGGGTGCTACAATAGCTGTCGATCCTCGAGGTAACGGGCACGTTTATGTAGCCTGGAGGCGTTTTTCCTCGGGAACTGGGCAATCAGCTCAGTCCAATGCCATTGTGATCGCCAGATCGACAAATGGAGGAAAGAATTTTCAAAATGCTATCGAGGTTACCGAAGTGCCTGGTCCCTTCGATCAGCCGACTGTGGGCAGTCCTCTTCCAGGAACTGCATTCCGCACGAACAGCTATCCTACCATGGCCATAGATGATAGAGGAAGAATCTATATTGCATGGGCCCAGCGTGGAATCGACCATGTTTACCCGTTTGACTCCCGAGTATTGATTGCCACATCCAAGGATGGATTTGTTTGGACAGCACCCATGACTGTGGAAAGTCCGATCCCGGGTGCCGGCAATACAGATTGCTATGAGTTCATGCCGTCCATGGCTTTTGCCGGCGGCAGATTGATACTGGCTTGGTATGATACCCGGAATGATTATTGCCCGGATCCCTCTTCTGAATGGATTTGGGATTCTGGCCTCCCTGGGACTATTCGCCACACCGTCGATGTCCGTGTCGCACAAGGGACGCCTGGAGAATTCCCAATTTTCCAGCCATCCATTCAAGTCTCAAGGTATCTCTGGGCCATGTGGGAAAGCAGTCCGGGTAACTATTATTTTGGTCAGGTTCAGTTCAATCCTCCCAATTACCCGTTGTTCAAGGGAGGCACTGTCCCCTTTCACGGCGACTACATTGAGATAGCTCCATCCCCACCGCTCGTCCAATCCTCTAAAGGTGCGTGGCGTTTCAATACCGAACCCAGCGATTCCCAACAATTCCACCTGGTTTGGACAGATAACCGCGATGTGCGCCCGCCAGAAAACAATGACTGGACGACTTATAATCCTCCGACTTCTTCCCAATCCTTTTCACAATCCCGGTTCTTCGTGAGTACTCCGTGTGATGATGTGGAAAGCACGGGTATGCGCAACCAAAATGTTTATACCTCTTTGATAACTTCAGTGATGGAGGCGGGGACGCCCGGAAACAACAAACCTTTGGGAACACTCGGCACCAATCCAGCCACAGGAGAAATGATTCCGCGAGCTTTTGTCATTTTCGTGAAAAATCCTACCGGGGATATAAGACATTATCGCTTACAGATTACGGACATGCCCGACTATGGAACGGCCTCATTCCTCGAGTTCGACATTCTCGATGAGATCGATGTGTCTGTTGCCCCCTATTCGTCCATATCTCGACCTTTGTTTGTGACCTCCTCAAATGAGAATGATACGGTGACGGTAGAGGTTTTTGAAATTAATGAACCAGGCGGATTTCCTGTTGATGGAGGAGCTCGAAGCACAATCGTAATAAACCCGGATGAGACCAATCCGGATGTAACGGGAGATTTGGCGACAACAGAAACCCATGATCCGGATATAGCCAATCCCAATATCGTGAACTGGACTTATGTCAATCCGAACATCGTCAATCCCAATATTGTCAATCCGAACATTGTCAATCCTAACATCGTTAATCCTAACATCGTTAATCCTAACATCGTTAATCCTAACATCGTGAATCCTAACATCGTGAATCTGGACATCGATAATCCCAATATTATCAATCCTAACATCGTGAATCCCAATATTGTTAACTCTGCTCTCGAGGACGCGGGGATTGGAGATATTGAAGATGCGAATGTCACGGATATCGAATGGGCAGTGACGAATGCTGGGAACACAGTTTCTTCCTACACATTCAAGATCTTTGCCCGGGAATCCCTTCCCAAGGGCATTTATGCTCAGCTTCTCGTTTACAAGGTCCATTACGCACCCGCCACAGATGGCGTCAACTGCGAGTTGAAGCAAACTCCCCATCACGAACTGCTCTTGAACATTGTCAATCCCAATATAGTGAATCCTAACATCGTTAATCCGAACATTGTGAATCCGAACATCGTCAACTCTGCTATCGAAAACGCAACTTTTTTCCTTTCTCCAGGAGACGAAGCAAAGGCCGTTTTGCGGTTGATCGATCCCGACCCTGAGGTCGCTAAATTTTTGCAATCCGGGAAAAGGTTTAAAATCCAACAATTTACAGAATCGCTAGGAGCCTCCGCAGGCTCTCAGGCTGTGGACTCAGACGATGCAGCCCAGGGGGACACAACCGCCGAAGCCGACTCCACCGAGCTTATCATCATTACCTCCGGACTCCCTGATGGAACTGTTGGGGAAGACTATCTCACTCCGGAGTTTCAAATAGTTCGTTTGGAGGCAGTTGGAGGTGATGAAACCTATTTCTGGTCGGTCAATTCTGAACTGCTGCCTCCAGGATTAGGTTTTACCAACGATGGCGTAATAAGCGGTATTCCTCAGGATGATCCAAATGCTACCTATCCGCATATTTACAGTTTTCTTGTTCAGGTTACTTCGGGGGGAGAATTCGATACGCAGAATCTCAGCATCACCATAAACTCCGCCGATGAACCCACCCCTCCTCTGAACATCGAAACCACAACCCTTCCTCCTGGGACAGTAGGCAACTATTATGGCTTCACATTACAAGCCACTGGCGGAATCCCCCCACGATTGTGGAGTACTGACCAAGAAGCACTTCCTCCAGGATTGAGTCTCGACAGTTCAGGAGTTATCAGCGGGACGATTGCAGACGATCCGAACGTAAACTCCTATCCCTATGCCTATGAATTCATTGTCCAGGTCACCGATAAAAACGAGGATACGGATACTCAGCCTTTAAGCATAACGGTAAGCGATATTGTAGAACCGGATCTGACAATCTCCGGAACGATAACGGATGGGTATGGATCGGCTGTCCAGGGAGTGAGCATATACGGCCTGCCCCATGCACCCCAGACAGATAGTTACGGTTTTTACTCAGATATGGTGCCACATGGCTGGTCAGGAACGATTACACCATTCAAAGCAGAGTATAACTTCCAAGTTTCTACCCAGGATCCATCCCCTAGTCGAACCTACACCGCGATCACCACCGATCAGACGAACCAGGATTTTGTAGCGGCCACAATCAGCTACACCATTGCAGGAACGATCACTTACAATAGCGCTCCTCTTCCTGGAGTGGAGATGAATGGACTGCCCGGAACTCCTGTCACAAACGCCACAGGCTACTATTCAGCTCCTGTCCCGCACAATTGGTCAGGCACAGTCACACCGGGGCTCCCGGGTTATACATTCGATCCTCACAGTCGAACTTACGATCCCATCATTTCCGATCATGTGAATCAAGATTATATAGCCACTTCTACAGGGGGAGTTGTGGAGGATCCATACGAACCGAACGATGATTTCGGCAGTGCAGCCGAAATAACGGCCGGCACCTACCCAAATCTGCAGCTCTTTGATGATGACTGGTTCATGATTTATGTTGAAGACGACATGGACCTAAAAGTTTCTATTTACGGCGTTTCGGAAAACAATATCGATCTCGGAATGTGCGATAGTTCTGGAAAATACCTTGTGGGCGGACTCAGTTCCAGCAATCAAGACACGATTCATTTTCATACCAATTCATCAGGCTATTATTATATTCGTGTGCCTTATACGTGGGGAGGTGACTTACAGAATACCTATACTTTAACGGCTGAGGTTAGTGATAACTTAGGTCTGGGTCAAGTTTTTGGGAGAGTCACAAACAGCACAAATAATCCCTTGCATGTCAGAGTACGTGTGTTTGATCAATATGGCTACAGCAAGTGGAACACACTAACAGATGCAGCAACCGGAGAATACAGGATAAGCTTACCTCCGGGAAGCTTTAAAATCCGATTCATCACATCCCCTATCCTTGATTATTACAGCGGCATAAATTATCTCAGCAGATACTTTGGTGGCAATTATTCTTTCGAGGAGGCGCCTCTGTTAGAAGTCCTAACAGGCACAACTATCTCCGATATAGACGGCCAGTTGGTGGAGGGTGGAACCATAACCGGCACTGTGACCGACCTTCAAGGGAACACCATAGAAGGAGCCTTTATCCGGGTCCGGGACCTCGATGGATATTCTGTTACTTCTGCTTATTCTGATGGATCGGGGCAATACACGATTGAACGTCTTTTCACAGGATATTACAAGGCCTTTGTTCGTTCGTGGACAGGGAATTACGGAATAGAATGGTATAACGACAAAACTTCTTTTGATGAATCCGATGCTGTCTATACCGAAACAGGCCAGACAACATCAGGGATAGATTTCAAACTCACAGAGGGAGGAAATATCGAAGGCAGAGTAACGGATATTAGCGGAGGGGTTGAGGGAGTACAGGTCGTCGCTTATGATCCTTCTCAAACCATCCCATTCCTATATCCCAGTGCGCCCATACCCCAGATAGGTTTGATAAGGGCAGGGACAGATAATAATGGCAATTACTTCCTGGGTCATCTTCCTAACGGGCAAGTAAGCCTGTATTTCAATACCAGCAACACCCACCATGTTCCAGAGTGGTACGACGATAAGTTGGACTTTGAGGATTCTGTCGCTGTGCCCACCCTGGCTGGTCAAACGACATGGGGAATAGATGCTGAGCTCGCAGAAGCAGGATCGATCGCCGGGAGAGTGACCGACTCTTCAGGGGATGGACTCAAGGACGTTTTGGTCTGGATTTTCAACTTGGAAGGCAGCGGTTTCTACCAAGCATATGTCTATACTGATGATGAGGGATATTATCAGAGAGACCGCATACCTGTGGGTAACGTGAAAGTCCGTTTCCGCCCGAATATATACACAAATCCCGCAGGGAATTGGGTAGTGGAGTGGTATAACGATAAGAGCTCCTATGCTGCAGCCGATGAAGTGACAGTCGTGGCGAATCAAACAACGGGGGGCATCGATGCTGTACTGTCTGACAATGCAGGAAACATCCAAGGCAGAGTCATTAACGGCGGTGGACAAGGTATAGGAGGCGTCCAAGTCATTGCCTATGACGGCTCGATTCAAGCCCAGGTTTCTTTTTCTTATACCGACTCTGATGGATATTATAATGTGCCGAGAATTCCAACCTGTGATGTCAAACTTGCCTTCTTTACCGATTCCAACAAACTTCCTTACTCTTCCGAATTCTATACTGATCAGAGTTCGTATGAAGATGCAAATCCAGTATCGGTTATCCTAGGTCAAACAACAACGCTTCTGGATGTTGTTCTTTCGAACAGGCCAAATCTTACAGTGACCACAGTATCTCTACCTAATGAAGATGTGGGAACACCCTACAGTCAAGCTCTTGCCGCCGTGGGTGGAACACTGCATTATCACTGGAGCTTGGCACCGGGATCTAATCCTCTGCCGAATGGTCTCTATCTGAAAAGCACAGGAATTATCGAAGGAATCCCGACCACTGAGGGAATCTTCGATTTCACTGCAAAAGTCGTTGATTCCAGCATTCCACCACAAGAGGCTTTATCCCAAAATCTTTCGATCACGATCAATACTTATGAAGGCTCAGGCGTCATCATATCGGGTAGAGTAACCTCTGAAGGTTTTCCTCTCGGCGGAGTTTTGTTGGAGGGTTTGCCTGGCAGCATCCAAACAAATGCCAGCGGTGATTATATCGCTGTGGTGTCCTCAGGTTGGTCAGGGACGGTTACACCCGTTCTACCGGATTACGCCTTTACCCCTCAGAATAGAAATTATGATGATGTAACGACAAACCAAATCGATCAGGATTACACGACATCGGTACCCTTAACCATCTCTGGTACTATCTGGCTCGATGGCCAGAGGCTCCCTGGAGTGCTTATGTCAGGTTTACCCGGAGAGCCGACAACAGACGAAAACGGTTTTTACATAGCCTCAATCCCATCGGGATGGTCAGGAACAGTGATTCCGTCCAAAGAAGGCCATTCCTTCGATCCTTATAGCAGAAACTATGTGTCTGTTGCCTCTAATCAGGTAGATCAGGATTATAATGCCGCTTCCCTTACATTGGAATGGGTTGCCAGATACGATGGCCCTGCGGCCAATAGCTGGGATAGGGCTTATGCTGTGGCTACAGACTCATCCGGGAACATCTATGTAACCGGATCCAGTGCTGGAAGCGGCACAGGTGGTGACATTGTCACGATCAAATATAACAGCGCAGGAATCCAACTCTGGGAAGCAAGGTACAACAGTCCGGAAAACGGAAGCGATCAAGGTAACGCCATCGCTGTAGATGCTGCTGGAAATGTTTATGTAACGGGTTATGGGGGATACAGCCAGGCTGTAGACTATGTGACGATCAAGTACGATACGAATGGAGGTCAAGACTGGATAGCAAGATATAATGGCCTGGGAGATTCTATCGATCGCGCCTACGCCATCGCAGTTGATTCAGGTGGAAATGTTTATGTAACCGGTAGGGATTATGGCCTCGGTGATTATGCAACGGTTAAGTACGACAGTAATGGAGATCAGGTCTGGGCAGTAACTTACAACGGTCCTGGGAATGGATCTGACATTCCTGTGGACATTGGCGTGGATGCTTCAGGCAACGTTTATGTAACTGGTGTAAGTCAAGGGAGCGGAACAGGTGATGACTATGCAACGATAAAATACGGCACCGACGGGAAAGAGCTTTGGGTAGCAAGACATGATGGGAATGGGAGTACTGACGAAGCGAATGCAATGGTTTTGGATGCGGCAGCCAATGTTTATGTTACTGGCAGGAGCAGAGGAAGTGGGGCAGGATATGATTATGCTACGATCAAATACGACAGGGATGGAAAACAGGATTGGATCGCATGGTACGATAATACATCCCAAGACGAAGCTCGAGATATTGCCTTGGATCCATCGGGAAATGTTTATGTAACAGGTAAAGTTCTTGTTACTTATCCCAATTATGACTATGTCACTGTCAAGTATGACGGCGATGGCTTGGAACAGTGGGCCGCAATCTACAATGGTCCTGCAAATGGCAGTGATAGCGCTACAGCGATAACAACAGATTCTTCCGGAAATGTGTATGTCACAGGGGAGAGTATCGGCAGCGGTGAGTTCAATGAGTACGTCACGGTAAAGTATGACAGCGCGGGTGGTGAAGTCTGGGCAAGAAGGTATGATGGCTCATCAAACGGCGATGATGTGGCGGCTGCCATGGTTGTGGATTCCTCTGGAAATATTGTCGTAACAGGTGGAAGTCATGGAAGCAGCACGGGTAATGACTATTCCACGATTAAATACGACAGCGATGGGAATCAGCAATGGATGGCGAGATACAATGGCCCTACCAACGAAGAAAATCTCAATTGGTTATACGGTGATGTCTTTGCGAAGGATGGCTCTGATAATGTGTATGTTTCCGGTTATTCCTATGGAAACGGTACAGGTTATGATTACACCACAGTCAAGTTCGACAGTTCAGGCAACCAGGCCTGGGCAGCACAATACAACGGCCCGGGAAATTATATGGATTATGCTGAAGGCATGACCGTAGATTCTTCAGGGAATGTTTATGTCACGGGTGAAACGTATCTTAACGGCGACGGCGATAGAGGTAGTGACTATGCCACAGTCAAATATGAAAGTGCGGGCAATCAGCAGTGGGCAGCAACCTATGATGGTCCAGCCAATGGAAATGATAGGGCCAATTCCATTGCCGTGGATGCCTTGGGGAATGTTTATATTACCGGGCAGAGTGAGGGAATCGGCACATATGATGACTGTACAACCATAAAGTACGATAGCGCAGGTGAACAAAGCTGGATAGCTAGATACAATGGGCTTGAAGATTATGGTGACATTGGGAATGTTATTGCTCTGGATGCATCGGGGGATGTCTACGTCGCTGGAAGATCATACCGTGACATTCTCATCATAAAATATGACAGCGACGGAAACGAACTCTGGGTTAGAACGTACGATGGTCCTGGAAGTGGAGGTGATTATGCCTATTTCATTGCCTTTGACTCCTCGAACAATATTTATGTGGGTGGACAAAGCTATGGAAGTAATTCATATGATTATACCACAGTCAAATATGACAGCGTTGGGAATTTTCAATGGGCAGCCCAGTATGATGGCGCGGGACACAGCGTTGATTATCCTCTATGCCTTGCCGTTGATTCTGCCGATAATGTTTATGTCACCGGTTGGACGGCTGGAAGCGATATGTCTCGTGATTTCACAACGATCAAATATGACAGCATTAGTGGAAATGAACTCTGGGTAAGAAAATATGAAGGTGAATCGACTGGCTCGTCTGATTATGGCAGCGATATCGCATTCGATAGCTCGGGGAATGTTTACGTATCGGGAAGAAGCGGCGGGAGTAGTACATTGTATGATTCAGCCTGTGCCACGATAAAGTATGACAGTGCCGGAAATCAGCTCTGGATCGCAAAATATAAAGGCCCCGGTAATAGTTTTGCTGGCGGTACTGCTATCTTTGTGAATGCAATAGGCGAAGTGTATGTCGGAGGCATCGGTGTCGGAATCGGCACAGGATTTGATTTCATTGTACTAAAATACCGCCAGTGATTTGTGGTATGGCCGTAAACCAATTAATTACAATAAGTTAGAAAAGGTTCCCTTCTTTTTTATTATAATAATTCTTTGACGGGATACCCGGGCCCTTAATTCAATAATTAAGGTATCAAGTATCCCGCCACCAAATAGTGTGGCGCTGAATAGTGGCAAAAATTGTCACTGAAATTGCCAAAAAGTTGACAAAAAGTTTCTTGACAGCGAATACACAATCCTGATAAATAATATCCACCGGGTAGGATTTTTTAGTTTACACGGGTTTGAAAGGTTTAAACGTTTGCGGGGCTTCATCTGAATTGGAGCCTATAAATTTCGTGTACGGGTATAGTTTTGCAATAATCTTTTTTGTGTTTTTGAAATGAAGGAATTTGATCATCTCTGAAGATAGAGGGAGGAGATAA
>Ga0114922_10007354_pt1 | contig 10083 bp, 4 predicted proteins | sample AartaG_FD_100975 | JGI IMG/M metagenome (GOLD analysis project Ga0114922, IMG submission 100975) | Deep subsurface microbial communities from Aarhus Bay to uncover new lineages of life (NeLLi) - Aarhus_00045 metaG | ecosystem: Environmental > Aquatic > Marine > Oceanic > Sediment | place: Aarhus...
AAAAGAGGCGTCTAAACTCCCATTGACGTAGAGTTTCTGATCTCCCCCATCATACACAGCCGCGACGTGAACCCAGTTATTGAGGAAATCTGTCATATCAGTATCGCCAAAAAGCCACTCCTGGGGTTGAACATTGTAGAGATAAAATGCCAGATTACCCGTTTCTGATATGTCCAGGTAATACGCTCTCTTTTTAGCTACGATGCAATTTCTCTCTGTCCAGTCGTCGCCTATATATATATCAGAAGGCTTTATCCAGGCAGTCATAGTTATCTGATCCGCAATATCCAGGGTTTCGTTATCCACTATCTCAACGTAGCCTTGCCCGTCTTTGAAAAAAGCCAGGGCAGTACCGAGCTTTCCCTGCTTCCATTCAGTTTGCCCCATAATAATGCCATCGTTTCCGAGACCACTTAGATCCTTTACATCCTCTCCTTCGCCTTCCTCGAAAGCCCAATACCCGACAAGCGCCTCATCTGCCGAACATACAGAGACCGTTAATGATATTATCAGAACCGCAGTAACAATACATCTTCTTTCCATAGTAGCGCCTCCAGTTTTGAGTCAGTGTTGAGTGATACCCTCCATGTTTATTATTATCATACCTCCTGCGGTAGTACCCGATCAAGGTATTTCAAGATCCAGCGCGCGGGCAGATTCATTGCATCTAGACCGCCGCCATATCCCAATCACAGTCATAACAGGGATTCATAGCCTATGTTCAAATTACTCAGCGAGATCCTGTGGAAAAATGATGACAATATATGTCAGTTATGGTATAATCATATATTGGTGACGGTGGGTATCAGTTTTTAGTTGTAGTTGGGTCGGGTACTAAACGCAGATTACTTACAATTGGAACGTTAGACTTCTCACTCTACCCGATAGATTCTACCCTCCGACCCAACCTACTATTAAACCGTCAGTTACGAAGGTATCACACAACCCGGTTAACGGCTCAAAAGAGAAGGAGATAGGGATGGCCAAGTCAGAAAAACTGTTTGAGATACTGGGGCACGTAAGCAGCAACCCTAACCTGACTCCTAAGGACCTGGCAAAGCTCTGTAACGTCAGTGAGCGCGCCGTTTATCGTTACCTGAACACCCTATCAAAAGTGGGCATATCCATCCAGTTCCAGGATGGGGGATACAAGATAAAAGGGAACTATGGTAACATTCTCAGTAAAGTCGATCCCGAAGGGATGGATGCTATAAAGCTGCTATTATCAGCCGGGATGCAGACTTACAGAGACAATAAGATATTGGATTATGGCAGAGAATTTATGAAACTGATAGATACAAATCTTCCTGAAAAAGCGAAACCGCGGCTGAACGAGATCGAGATAGTGCCTGAAGAGGTAAGAGCTGTCCATTATGGTGGCACTATAACTGTTGGGCACAGTAGCAAACCAGACATTATCAATCCCATAATCACGTCTGAAACCATCTCTGTGAACCTGATGATTTTGATATTCAGCAGTCTGGTGAAGTTTGACAGTATTCAGAGACCAGTTCCTGATCTGGCCAGAGATTGGGAGATATCCAGAGACGGGTTAACGTGGACCTTCTTCATTAGAGAAGATGTCAGCTTCCATGATGGTCATCCTCTCACAGCTCATGATGTGGAGTTTACGTATAAGGCCATAATGAACCCGAAGAATATGTCCCCAATGGCGGAGAGGTATAACCTCATTGACAGGATTGAGACAGAAGGGGACTATATATTCAGAGTGGTTCTGAAGTATCCATTCGCTCCATTGATCCATAGGCTATATCGTTCTATAGCACCAATGCATCTTTTGGAGGGAGAGGATCTTCGGGGGAGTATATTCAACCGTCAACCAGTGGGTTCTGGGCCTTTTAAGCTGGTTGAGTGGAGAGAAGATAATACCATAGTGCTGGATGCAAACAGAGAATACTTCAGAAGAGATCGGCCCATTCTGGACAGGTTGATCTTCAATACGTACCCGGACAGAGAATCCGCGCTGGTGGCCATATCCCGGGGTGAGATGGACATGGCAATAAACCTGGCAGCATCGGATCTCCTTTTTGTGGGTAACCACGTCAACTTCAGAGTCTATTCAGCTTCAGCGCCCACTTATTATGCGCTAATCTTCAACCTCAGTGACCCTCTGTTCAGAGACGCAAAAGTTCGCAAAGCTCTTGATTATGCTATAGATAAGGATTCGATAATCGAGAACCAGTTGAAAGATCATGGAAGCTTATGCACAGGGCCTTTTGACGTTGGCTCATGGGCATACAACACCCAGGTCAAGCCAACTCCCTACAACGTGGTGAGAGCCAGGGAACTTCTGGAACAGGCTGGCTGGTGCGACAAAGACGGTGACGGCGTACTTGAGAAAGATGGTAAGCCGTTTGAGGTGTCTCTCCAGGTCATGAATATATCTGATGTGTTGGGCAGGGTCGCGCTGGCCATAAAGGCACAGCTTATGAAAGCCGGCATCATGGTTAACCTGATCAACACAGATGGTTCAATGTTACACGAGAAGCGTTTTCAGGCAATTATGACTATGATCATTGCTGGTGCTGACCCTGATTACGCATGCAGATCGTGGCACTCCAAAAGCGGAAATGCTAATCTGGCTTCATATAATAACAGGTTTGTGGACAGCCTGATAGAATTGGGAAGACAGACAGCCGATTTGGAGAAGAGAAAAGCTATCTACCACAAGATCCATGAGATGATACACGATGACTCTCCAGCCATTTTTCTGGCATCTGGATTTGAGTATATTGGAAGCAATTATCGATTCAGAAATGATGGATTCTCTTCGATTATGCATTTCCTCACCACCATGAAGGACTGGCAGATCGTTGACAGAGAAAAAGGTGGTATTGCCTATGAACATCAGGAAGAAGTGCGGGTGGCAGCAACAGCATCCAGCTAACACTTCACATATTCAGCCCTGAGTCTTTTAATTCTGACTTGCGGCCGGTGGGGCAGGCAGCCCTGCCTGTCACGTCGGGCCAACCTGCCAATTCATCAGATCGTATTCTTCTCTGCAAGCCTCACCCATCTCATCATTAATGACATTTCCATTATCAAGCTGACAGGTCATTATTACTCGACGTATGCCACGGCGTAGTGACCGGCACGCCGTATCCCTACAAAAGCAGTCGTAGCAAGGGTTGAGACCAATGCACTGCTATTTCTGAAAAATGGTTAAGCCGCTTTTTTTGCTTCAGCCAAAAAGAAAATTCCCAATTTTACCCTTCTAACTCGACATATATCTACGAGGGGGAATTACCCCGAAGCAAAATTTCCGTTAGATGCGTTACTGAGGTGTTACCTCACAAATATTCGCCACGGCATGGTGAAAGGAGAAGCAAATGTTCGGAGACACATTGGAAAAAATGCTGGAAGAGTTGTTTGAGGATGCTGATGCATCAATCCTTGACGTCGAGGTTTTAAGCTTGAGTCGTAAAAGGAAAATCTTTACCAATTGCTGCACGTACAATTACGCAGCCTATGGCGGATGATCTGGCACTAAAGGTTACATGTAACCTCTCATATTGACAGAACCAAATGAAATACTCACATATATGTGTCACAATTACTAAAATAGAGCTTTCCAGTTAGCTATGCAGGTACGGGTTAGATAATCCTGTTCGAAGAGCATATCAAACAAGCACACCAAAAAACCTCTCTATGAGATTGGTAAGTAATGCAAAACTGAGTCAAAAGTTTAACCCGTACCTGCACATTTCCGCAATCCTACTCGCAAAGATGCTTTCAAAGGACATACTGGTCTAATCTACCAGCCTTCAGCCACGACCTCTATTCCGCAGATTAGCGGGGCTTTTCCCTTTTTCCGCTGGGCAAAATCCACTATGAGGTCGTAATCAACCATGATTCCGCTGAATTCCTTCACAACACGACGGTTAGATCCACCCGCTTCCGCTACAATGTCAAGACTATCCAGAACTTTTTTCCCCTGAATGGTAACGTCAAATACACGCTTTCCGGGCATTATTTCATCAGGTTCAGCGAAGTATAACCGAACTGTGTAGGGACGAACCTGGCCGGGCTGTTCTTCCTCCTGTGAATCAATTCCGCCGGGCTTCGCTGCCAGCGTAACCGTTATGTCCGATACTCCCTCGATTCCCGATGCCACCACCCACTTAAGCCCATCTCCCTGAATCCGCGAGGAATGATGGTTGAATCGACGGCAATCCTCGGGGGTGATGATCACCGGTATCTTAGCGGATGGCCCTCCCACGATGGGATACTCCAGCCATAACATGCCGTTGTCTGACCTGCGATCGCCAGGCGCACCCAGATTGATTCCAAGAGTCTTGACAGGATCACCGGGGGAGATGTAGTCCCTGATGCCGCCGGATTTCAACATAGACTCCTCTATCCTCTTGAGCCCGGTAATGTTTATAAATGAAACCTCAACAGAGACAGCATCGCCAGCTTTATCTTTAACCACACTTCCCGAGAGATTGATATCTAACGTTGAGCCGTCATTTCTTACAACGACCGTTTCACCTGTCCATCTACCTTTGTGGCGCAACTCTCCTATCAGCGAGGATTTCCAGAACTCTGAGGCCGGTTTTCCCAGAACCTCCTTATCATCATCGTAACCTGTCAAATTGAGAAAGGAGCTGTTTACATAAGTAAGCGTTCCGCTCAGATCAAAGTAAGCGATCGCTCTGCTGGAAATGTCCACAAATGAGGCCATGATGGAAACCGGGTTACCAGCTTCATCTGCGATCATTCTTGCCGAAAGGTGGGCATCCAGATGTGAGCCGTCCTTTACTGCAGCCGCAAGTTCACCTGTCCATTCCCCTTTAGTATGCAGCGCTTCTACTACTTCCGATGCCTCATCCTCCAGGGGTAGGAGTTCCACAGCAGGTTTCCCCAGTACCTCCGCCTTTTTGCTATATCCGAACATTCTGAGGAAAGACCTATTTGCGTATGTTATGTCTCCATCCAGATCGGAGAATACAATGGCAACAGAAGATGATTCTATGGGGCTGTTGCTGGGCTCATCGAAGTAGTCCGTCCACATCTCCACGTCCGGCGTATGCACCAGGGCGAGCGATGTCTGATTCTGATAGCTACAGGAACAGGTTCGGGTATATTCCGGCGCATTCAAAACACCATCAGCCACTACAAGATTCGAGGTACAGCCAGATTTAAATCCGCCGAAGTTTCCCGTTCCACCATCGCGCATCAGATCAAGAAAGCCGGCGGCGGCAGATCTGAATGTAAGCAGGTGCTCACTGGCTATTGCGTAATTGCAGCCATAGTTGCGCTGGAATACCCAGGGCCTTTCTTCGCCAGTGAATGGATCTACACGCATTTTTTGCTCACCTGTCAGAAGGCTATAGGCATATCGGTCAGTGATAATCGTATCGCCATGGAGTATATATGGCCCTCCCGGAGAGGCGTCGATCCTCCAGAGGAATTTGCCGTCTTTACCTCTGTATGTTGCCATGCCCTTATATGGTTCGCCGTGCAGCATATCCCTGGAATGTCTTCCGGATTGAAGAAGGACGTCATGTTCTTCCGAATAGCCTAACCAGGTGCCAAACACATTTCTGTTGGTGCTCCAGATAACATTTCCATTGCGCACATCCAGAGCCATGAGCCTGGGAGTTCCCGGATTATGGTGTCCCAATCTTCTTTTCAGGGCATCAGAAACCGGATCAGGAAGAATATCTATGCAGAATATTTTGCTATTACCCACTGCAATAGCGTTGTGTCGAAATCCCAGTTTAGATTCCCGAGTCCAGAGAATCTTTCCTGTATGTCGATTCATTACGATGAGCTTCTTGCTTGAGGTGATGTCGTAATCATAGAAAGGCCTGCGCTTGCTCGATGTCTCCGGATCAGCGATCTCATCGAACTCGACAAAGTCCAGGTAACTAACAAAGCCTACCCCTGCGATCAGGTAATCCCTATATACTCCAATATATCCCCAATCTGGGGCCAGACCTGTCTTTGGATCCGGGGGCAATTCGATCTCATCCATCGTTTTCCCAGTCGCAGGATCCAGCACCAGGCAACTCTTCTTCTTAGCGATGTAAATCTTGTCCAGAGTCGCTGCAAAATTGGTGCCTCGGGCGTTGGCTCCGGGTATATGAATCTGATTATAGGAAGGATCAAGGGGAGTGTTCGCATAGGTTTCGCTGAAATAGACGCCATAAGTGTTCAGGTCAGAGATATGTCTTTTCCAGATCACACGACCGGTATACACGTCCCGGGCACTGAAGAGATCAATCCCCTCAATGAAAAGACGGCCGCCTATGACCTGCTCAGGAGGCCCATGACCATGCCGTGGCAGGACGTCCATATTGGAGCTTCCGCCGAACCAGAGGACGCCAAGTGGAAGTTTCACCAGTTGGTCATCTGACTTCAGCGTATTGGCGATGTCGCCATACTGATGAGTCCAATCACCAGCCCCGGGAAGCGGCCCTTCCCTGATCAGGAGCAGGTATTCATCAGCCTGCAGCAAGTCGGCAGCATTTTCTAACTCAAGTGTCTTGGCGTTGGGTAGTTCGCTCGCCTGGATCTGTTGCATCACTATGGCGGCTTCGTCGCTGCCTACAGGTATACAGGCAACTCCGCCATAGGGGCGCATACTATTGTAGATTTTCTCAAAAAAATCCGGGTCTGAACTTCCAGAACCGGCGTTATTCTCTCTTTCTTTCAGATAGCCTGCTGATTTGAGATTCTCAAAGACTATCAGAGACGCCAGGTAAGGCGGCATTTCAAGATTATATGGATCTCCGGCAAGAACGTGGATTCTTTTCCCATACAGGCCCAATGCGTCGAATCTCCTGCGAAGCCTGTCTACTTTGGCTGGATCTGGATCTGATGCAATAATGCGCAACTCAGACTTTCGAGCCAGAGCTTCTATCAGCTCTCCGTTTTCCAGACCGTAGGCAAGGCAGTAACCATCTTTAACCCCGATGGTTTTCAGATTATATTCAGCTTTTGCCAGCAGTTCTTTCGCAATGATGGATTTTTCTTTGGTGTATGCATGGAATGTTGGCTGAACATCCTTGCCGCCAAATGCATATATTTTTCCTTCGAGAGTTACAACAAATAGTTTTCTGCCCGCTGCTATAACCCGGGACGCAGTTCCATCGATCTCTGCCTTCCAGGATACCTTTGGCTTCCTGGAGGAAATGTCTATAGCTGAAACAACGTTTCTGCCGCCTGCATAAAGCCTTTTCCCCGATTTGATAAGATCTCCCGAAGCATCCACGCCAAGTTCCCACAACTTCTCAAGTGACCGCTTTTCATCTCTGACGGTTTCGACTTTTTGGTCCTTCTCGTTTATAATGACCCTGTAAGCTCTATCAACTTGCTTCAGGTTCTTGAAATCGAATGCTCTGATACTCCTTCCCATAGAATAGAGAGCATTTTTCGTCATCACAGGGATATTGCCAAATCTCGATACTACAATATCGCCCTCGGAGAGATCGTAAATGCTGGTCACATAGTCCCGATGGTAATTGATAAAGAAATCTCCCAGGGCGCTTACGAACGCTCCACCGGTTTTATTATATTTGGCCAGATGATAATAGAGCAGTTCTCCTGTCTTGCGATCGAAGCAGGCTGGCACCGAGCGGCCGCAGGGAACCAGAAGCTTGTCTCCAGCGATCACAAAAGTGCCCTGTGGCGCAACCCCAGCGTAGGAAGGTGAATTATGAGGCTGCTTCATATATACGGGGCCCATACTATCGTTCTCCCAGACTACTTCCCCTGTCTCAGCATCAAGGGCATAGATAAAGACGCCCATGAACGGCCAGATACCTGCTCCGAAATATATAATTCCATCTTTGAGAACAGGTCCGCCTCGAGCTGGCCAGGTGGAAATTAGTCGCCCGTTCCCCAGGATTTTACGGTCAGAGGGCCCGCCTCGAAATTTCCAGATCAAATTCCCCTGTTTAGCATCCACGCAGTAGAGATAGCCATCATCGCTGGCAAAATAAACCTTGCCTCTGGAAGCAACAGGCGGAAAGCGCACAGGGCCGTCCACGTAAAACGCCCATTTTTCCTCGCCGGTTCCTGTATCGAGAGCCACCAGGCGATCGCTGGCGCTGGAACCCATAAGGAGCGTTTTGCCCTGGATTACTGGTTCATATACCTTATCGAACTGCATGAGGTCTTGATTAAGTGGGTTCTCCCAGGCCTGCTCAAGCTTTGGATACTCGCGCACCCATTGAAGATAGAGCTTCCGGGGCAGCCTCTGGGGTGATTCAGCACTGCGATTGGCATCATACCTCCATAAGGGCCAGTCATGGCTTCTGAAACCGGCGACGAGGTAGAATACAAGCCAGCCAATGCCTGCAAGGAACAACAATATGACGAAGCAGGAAACTAAGAAACGTCTTACATAAATCACAGCCTGTTACTCCTCTTTCCTCTCCACAACACCACAAAGGTGAGAATAGCTACTCCAAGAACCAGAATTACTAGCACAATCAGAACGTTTCGCCTTAAGACATTCGGCCTGGCAACCTCTATTGCAGCAGGCTCCGAAGATTCCATAAGCAGCGTTGTTTCACTATATAATTCGTCACCTATCATATTATCCCAATCCACTGACATGAGAAGATCCACACCCGGGTTCTGCGCCTTAACCTGGCACGAGCACCATCCCACAAGAAAAGCGCAGGCCATCTCGATATTGCTCTCTGTGATGCCGTCGCCGACAAGCGCATAAAGAGCGCGGCCGCGCCCAAATACGGGAAATGCTATGGGTTTTGAAAACGTCTTCAGATCCCATTCGCTTTTGAGGAGCATTTGCACAAGGATCTTCTCATCAGGGTCGCTTCGGGATAAGCGCAGCACTGAAAATGACACGCTCAAATCTGACTCGGTGAATTGATCCCCGCCTAACTCCGGAACCGATATCCTGAGAGTCTCTGACATCTTCTTAAGCTGGGTTTCCAGTAGATTGGCAGCTTCATCATCCTGCTGCTTGCTGCCGCTTTCCAGGAGAATCCATACTGCAACCTTCCCTTCGAGAATATGACGGGCAATCTCCTTCCGAACAGGTGAGTCAAGGATCGCTTCTACAGCATCACCTTCGAGCGGACCACTCCAGACATCCTCTGAGATCATTGACAGCCTTGGGTATTTCAATACCATCCACGACATTTCAGATACGGATTGAGCTTCCCATAGCTTCTGCATCTCTGCATCCGGCGATCCCGCCAAATCCACCATCCTGACGATGACATTCGCACGGGTATCAATTCCAAGAGAAGCCCGCTGGAGCCTATCAACTAATAATTTTTGCTCCGTGGATAGCGGCCCTCGATGAAAAACAATCACCCCATAAGGATCAGGGGCCCAATACGTCAGAGCGTATTTAAAAACTGGCACCGCACAGGCCTGAATGGATGAGGGTGGCAAAACCGCAAAGAGAATGCCTATCAACAGTATAATACAGCTAGTGGACGGTTCGGTAAGTTTTCTAAGAAATTGGAGTGCTAACAGATACTGGATCCCCGACTTCAGTCGGGATCTGAATGGGTTGGCACAGGTCATCAATATGTTAAGTGATTTATCAAACAATTCATTGGATACAGGAAAGGAGCTTATTTTCATGAAAGAATCCCATTTCTACTGCTGCTACGAAAATGGCCTGGGAGCGCAGGCATCCCTGCCTGCAATTCAGTATGTATTCTCATTATCGTGTGTGAGCGTAGCTCATGATAACTGTTCAGGGAAAAACGCGGAGAGTATGAGAAGCAATTTAGCGCATTGGAAGCGAGCGGGGTTTGCATTGCTGATTCTATCATCTGAGTGTTTGTTACCATAGAAAGAAGATTAACACAGTCACAAAAGTCTGCTATAAAGAGTAGCAGATTCCGGCTGATATGTCAATAGTCCACAAATTACTCAACAACCCCTGGAATCGAAACAGGCAGTTGCAGGCAGGATGCCTACGCTCCCAGGAAGGCTTACTCACAATCCCTGGAATCGAAACAGGCAGTTGCAGGCAGGATGCCTGCGCTCCCAGGAAGGCTTACTCGCAGTCCCTGGAATCGAAACAGGCAGTTGCAGGCAGGATGCCTGCGCTCCCAGGAAGGCTTA